>Ga0114984_1001099_pt1 | contig 10173 bp, 10 predicted proteins | sample Shrwel1BS1Day1_FD_96987 | JGI IMG/M metagenome (GOLD analysis project Ga0114984, IMG submission 96987) | Subsurface microbial communities from deep shales in Ohio, USA - Utica-3 well 1 S-1-Day1 | ecosystem: Environmental > Aquatic > Deep subsurface > Shale gas/oil reservoir > Produced water/Flow... | reverse complement strand
GTAGCCACCAGCAAGCGGGACAAAGTCGGTAAACTCGGTAGCCTCTGAGCCCAGTTTCAACACCCGGATCACCATGCGCAGAACCAAAGAAGACGCGGAGAAAACCCGCCACGCCATCCTCGCGGCAGCCGAACAGCTGTTCCTCGAACGCGGGGTCGCCCACACCAGCCTGGAGCACATTGCCCGGCATGCCGGTGTAACGCGCGGCGCGGTTTACTGGCACTTCCAGAACAAGGCCCACCTGTTCCACGAAATGCTCAATCAGGTACGCCTGCCGCTGGAACCCCTGGCCGAGCGACTGGCAGCCGCCGATGGCCTGTCATCGCTGCAACTGCTGCGCGACCTGTGCATCGAGGCCATGGCCAACCTGGTTCTGGACGAGCAGCGTCGGCGCATCCTCACCGTGCTGCTGCGCCGTTGCGAATTCACCGAAGAGCTGCGCGAGGCCGAGGAACGGCACGAGACCTTCGTCAATCAATTCATCGACCTGTGCGAACAGCAGTTCGCCTTACCCACGGTGCAGCCCTACCTGCAAGCGGGTATCAGCCCGCGCCTGGCCTCGCGCACGTTGCATGCGTTGCTCGTCGGCCTGTTCAGCGACTGGCTGCGTGATCCCCATCTGTTCGATGCGCAAACCGACACGCCGGCCATGATCGACAGCTGCTTTCGCGGCCTGCTGAAGCAATGGCCCTGGGTCGAGTCGTAGCGCGACGGTTAGACAGGCGCAACCTCATACCCCTGCTCACGGATCGCCGCCTGTATCTGCGCAGCGTCCAGGACGCTTTCGACAGATACCCGCCCTGCGGCCAGATCGACTTCGACCCTGGCCGCCTGATCCAGCGCCTGGAGCGCCTGAGTCACGGCGCGTACGCAATGGCCGCACGACATTCCACTGACCTTGAACTGCTGCATGTGCACACTCCTTGAAAGACGGGATGATGGGTGTAGTCTCGACCTTGCCACGATGGCAAGGTCAAGCCCTTGCCGCCTGTCATTCGCCTGGTTTGCCCATGAGGACCCTCGCCATGCGCCCACTCCGTATCGCTCTTGCCCTGCTGTTGGCGCCCCTGGCTCAGGCCGAACCGCTGGCACCACTGCCCTCGACCAGCCAGGGCGAAGGCTACGCGGTGCTGATCGTCTCGCGCGAACGCCTGGAAGTGGCGACCACCTGCGAGGTCGCGCTGTATTTGCACGACCAGATGGCCGCACGCCTGCATCAGGGCCAGTCGGTGTCCTTCAACCTGCCGCCCGGCAAGGTGTCGTTACGCCTGGGCCTGACTGGCAGCGGCCGCTGCCAGGACGGCATCACCCAGCTCACCGGGCAGTCACTGGAGCTGCTGGCCGGCGAAGTACGCCGCTACCGCATCGCCATGGGCAGCGACGGTCTGCGCCTGCACGCAGCGCCTGCGCTGAACTGAAGGCTTGACCTTGCCATGGGGTCAAGGTTGATCCTGTCGCCATGCCTGCTATTAGAGAGCCTGCCATGATCACCTACGACCTGCCGATTCAGGGGATGACCTGCGCCAGTTGCGCCGGTCGTGTCGAGCGCGCGCTGCGCAAATTGCCGGAGGTGAGCAGCGCCAGCGTCAACCTGGCCAATGAGCAGGCGCGCATCGAAGCGCCCGCCGGCAGCCTGCCGCAGTTGATCAGCGCCATCGAGGGCGCCGGTTACAACGTGCCCAGCCAGCCGCTGGAGTTGGGTATCGAGGGCATGACCTGCGCCAGTTGCGTCGGCCGTATCGAGCGCGCGCTGAGCAAACTGCCGGGTGTCAGCCAGGTCGCCGTCAATCTTGCCGATGAGAAGGCGCGCCTGCAGGTACTTGCTGGTTTCGACCCACAGTTAGCGGTGAAGGCTGTCGTTGCCGCTGGCTACAACGCACAACTGCTCGGAGAACGCCCGGTCACCGATCTGGCCCAGCGTCGCTTGTACCGTGAACGTCTGACCCTGCTGATAGCCATCGCCCTAACCCTGCCACTGGTGCTGCCGATGCTGGTCGAGCCGTTCGGCCTGCACTGGATGCTGCCGGCCTGGGCGCAGTTCCTGCTGGCAACGCCGGTGCAGTTCATCTTCGGCGCGCGCTTCTATCGCGCGGCCTGGCAGGCGCTGAAGGCCCGTGCTGGCAACATGGATCAACTGGTCGCCATCGGCACCAGCGCCGGCTACGGCCTGAGCCTGTACCAGTGGGCCGTGACGCCCGCCGGGCACATGCCGCATCTGTACTTCGAAGCCTCGGCGGTGATCATCAGCCTGATCCTGCTCGGCAAATACCTGGAAAGCCGCGCCAAGCGCCAGACCGCCAGCGCCATCCGCGCGCTGCAGGCTCTGCGCCCGGACCACGCGGTGCGCCTGGTGGATGGCCACGAGGAACGTGTCGGCATCGACGCCCTGGCGCTTGGCGACCGCATCCTGGTCAAGCCCGGCGAGCGCTTTCCGGTCGACGGTCAGGTGCTCGAAGGCCACAGCCACGCCGACGAGGCGCTGATCAGCGGCGAGAGCCTGCCGGTCGCCAAGCAGCCCGGCGACAAGGTCACCGCTGGCGCCATCAACGGCGAAGGCCGCCTGCTGGTGGAGACCACCGCCCTGGGTGCCGAGACCGTACTGTCACGCATCATCCGTCTGGTCGAGGATGCCCAGGCAGCCAAGGCGCCGATCCAGAAGCTGGTAGACAAGGTCAGCCAGGTGTTCGTCCCCACGGTGCTGCTGATCGCCCTGGCCACGCTGCTGGGCTGGCTGGCGCTCGGCGCATCCTTGGAAAACGCCCTGCTCAACGCCGTCGCCGTACTGGTGATTGCCTGCCCCTGCGCCCTTGGCCTGGCCACACCGACCGCGATCATGGCCGGCACTGGCGTCGCCGCACGCCATGGCATCCTGATCAAGGACGCCGAAGCGCTGGAAGTGGCGCATGCGGTGCAGCACATCGCCTTCGACAAGACCGGTACCCTTACCGAAGGTAAACCACGCATCGTCCATATCGGCCTGGGCGAATCCAGCGAAACAGAACTGCTGCGCCTGGCTGGTAGCCTGCAACAGGGCAGCGAGCACCCGCTGGCCAAGGCCGTATTGCAGCGCTGCACAGACCAGCACATCGCCCTGCCACCACTCAGCGACAGTCGCGCGCTGGCCGGTCGGGGGATAGCTGGCAGAGTCGAGGGTCGTAGCCTGCAACTGGGCAGCAGCCGCCTATTGGAAGAAAACCAATTGCAGGCGGGGGATCTGGCCGAATCCGCCCGCACCTGGGAGGCCGAGGGCCGTACCCTGTCCTGGCTGATCGAAACCGGTGACACCCCTCGCCTGCTCGGCCTGCTGGCCTTCGGTGATCAGCTCAGGGAAGGTGCGGCCGACGCCATCACCGAACTGCGTGCACAGGGCATCACCAGCCACCTGATCAGTGGCGACAACCAGGGCAGCGTGGCAGCAGTCGCCAGCGTACTGGGCATCGACCAACCTCACGCGCAGGTACTGCCGGCCGACAAGGCCCGCCTGGTTGGCGAACTGCGCAAGCAGGGCACCGTGGCCATGGTCGGCGACGGTATCAACGACGCGCCAGCGCTGGCTGCTGCGGACGTCGGTATCGCCATGGGCGGCGGCACCGACGCGGCGATGCATGCCGCCGGCATCACCCTGATGCGCGGCGACCCGCGCCTGGTGCCGGCCGCACTGGACATCAGCCGGCGCACCTACGCCAAGATTCGCCAGAACCTGTTCTGGGCCTTCATCTACAACCTGATTGGTATCCCGCTGGCCGCCGCCGGCCTGCTCAACCCGATGTTCGCTGGCGCCGCCATGGCCCTGTCCAGCGTCAGCGTGGTGAGTAACGCATTGCTGCTCAATCGCTGGAGACCGCGAGCATGAACATCGGCCAAGCCGCCAAGCACACTGGCCTGAGTGCCAAGATGATTCGCTACTACGAGTCCATCGACCTACTGCCCCATGCCGGGCGCTCGGAGAGTGGCTATCGGCAGTACAGCAGCAGCGACCTGCATCGCCTGGCGTTCATCAAGCGCGCACGGGATCTGGGCTTCTCACTGGAGGAAGTTGGCAAGCTGCTCGCCCTGTGGCAGGACAAGCAGCGCGCCAGTGCTGATGTAAAAGCACTGACCGAAGAGCACATCGCCGAATTGGAGCGCAAGATTGCCGAGATGACGGCCTTGCGCGACACGCTGGTGGATCTGGCGAACAGTTGCCAGGGTAACGACCGGCCGGATTGTCCGATCCTCAAAGGCATCGAGCAGGACGTGAGCTGCGGCGCATCGAAATGCGCGCATGGAGGCTCCGTGTAGCCCGGATGCACTCCGGGAGAGGCTGCGAAAACCGCCCCGGATTTCATCTGGCTACGGCAAGGCGCAGCCCCCCGATAACCGCTGTTCAGCGCATCCAGGGCGGTATGGGTTCGGCGTCCTTGGGCTCATCTTCGGCGTTGCGCAGCGCCTGCTTCTTCGCTTCTTCGGCCAGCGCGGCCTTGATCTCGCGCATCACCGCGTCGATGTCGGCGGCGTCCTCGGGCTCGGCGAACTCGCCGGTCAGTTGCGTTTCCGGCGTCAGCTTGCCGGCCTCGTAGAGCGCCCACATTTCCTTGGCATACTTGGTGTATCTCAGCTCCGGGGCGAACTGGCCAAAGTACTCGGCCATGTTGCGCACGTCGCGCTCCAGCATGCTGAAGGCGTGGTTGTTGGCGGCGGCATCCACCGCCTGCGGCAAGTCGATGATCACCGGGCCTTCAGGGCCGAGGAGCACGTTGAATTCCGACAGATCGCCGTGCACCAGGCCGGCGCAGAGCATCTTGACGATCTCCTGGATCATGAAGGCGTGGAACTCACGGGCATCGTCCGGGTGCAGGTCGACGTCATTGAGGCGTGGCGCAACATCGCCCTCGCCGTCGCCCACCAGCTCCATCAGCAGCACGCCGTCGAGAAAGTCGTAGGGCTTGGGCACTCGCACGCCGGCATTGGCCAAACGGAACAACGCAGCGACCTCGGCATTCTGCCAGGCGCTTTCCTGCTCCTTGCGCCCGTACTTGCTGCCCTTGGCCATAGCCCGCGCCTGGCGACTGCCGCGTACCTTGCGGCCTTCCTGATATTCGGAAGCCTGGCGGAAGCTGCGTTTGTTGGCTTCCTTGTAAACCTTGGCGCAGCGCAATTCATCGCCACAGCGCACCACATAGACCGCTGCTTCCTTACCGCTCATCAGTGGTCGCAGCACCTCGTCCACCAGGCCGTCTTCGACCAGGGGTTCAATACGTTTGGGCGTCTTCATCGGCGTGGATCACGGATCCTGTCTGGCCATGGGAATATTGCTGTGCATCCTCGCACAGCCCGGCACCTGTTCAAAGGTTCCCGAGGCAGATGCCGGTAGATAGCGGCACAGATTGCACGAGGTAGTACATCAGGTACTCAGCAGATGCCGTCTGAGTGCGTCCATGGCGTAGCGCACCTTGGCCGGCTGAGCATCGCGCCTTGGCGTGACGAGATAGAGGTCGATGGGTTCCAGGTGCCAGTCTGGCAGCAAGGGCAGCAGATCACCGCGACCGAGCAGATCACGAATCTCCGGCTCGGGCTGCAGCGACACGCCCATCCCCGCCAGGGTGAACTGCCGCGCAGCCAGGATGTTGTTGCAGCTGATGCGCGTCTCCAGGCGCAGCCGTTGCTGGACGCCTGCGGGCCCCTGCAGGGTCAGGTGCTGGCTGCACTCCTGCCGCAGGCCGATCCAGTCGAGCTGGAGCAGTTGCTGCGGCACGGTGGGCATACCGCTGCGTGCCAGGTAGGCCGGAGCCGCGCATGGCAGCATGCGCCAGTCGGTGACATGACGGGCAATTAGACTGGAGTCTTCCTGCAGGCCGACACAAATGGCCAGGTCGATGCGCGACTCGATCAGGTCGATCTGCTCATCCTGAAAGAACAGCCTCAGGCTCAGCCCCGGATGAGCACTGAGCAAGGGTGCCAGCGCCTCGCACAACAGCGGCCCGGAAAAGCCAACCGGGGCGGCGACGCGCAACTCCCCCACCGGCGCATCACGCTGTTCGGCCAGGCGCTGCTCGGCCTGCTGAGCCAGTTCGACGATCTGCCGGCAGCTCTCGTAGAAGGTCGCGCCGGCTTCGGTCAGGGTCAGCTTGCGGGTGGTGCGATGCAGCAGGGTAACGCCGGTGGCCTCTTCGAGCCGGCGAACCTGCTGGCTGACCGCCGAGGCCGTCATGCCCAGGGCTTCGGCAGCGCCAACCATCGAGCCCCTGGCCACCACCGTGGCGAACAGCGCCATACGCTTGAGCTGCTCCACTATGAAGTCTCACTTAATTATCCAAGTGCATAAGGCCACTTTTTCTCGTGTTTATCCAGCAGCGATGATGTATCCACCTTCACTGCACGAGGTCTCCATGAAAATCGCCCTGATCGGTGCCACAGGCTACGTCGGCACACCGCTACTGGACGAGGCACTGAACCGTGGCCATCAGGTCAGCGCTCTGGTGCGTCATCCACACAAACTGGCCGCACACTCTCAGCTCACCCCCGTACAAGCTGACGTACACGACAGCGCCACGCTGCGCGAACAGCTAAAAGGGCATGACGTGGTGATAAGCGCCTTCAACCCAGGCTGGGGTGTGGCGGACATCCGTGAGCAGTTCATCGCCGGCAGCCGCTCGATCATCGCGGCGAGCAAGCAGGCCGGCATCAAACGCCTGCTGGTTGTCGGTGGTGCCGGCAGCCTGTATGTCGCCCCTGGCGTGCAACTGATCGACACCCCGGACTTTCCGGCCGAGTACAAGGAAGGCGCCGAGGGCGCACGACAGGTGCTGAACATCCTGCGTGACGAACAGGCGCTGGAGTGGACCTTTGTCTCCCCCGCTGCCCTGCTGGTTCCAGGCCCACGTACCGGCAAGTTCCGCCTGGGCCGTGATGAGTTGCTGAGCAATGGCGATGAGCCGGGCAGCATTTCGGTCGCCGACCTCGCCGTGGCAATGCTCGACGAAACCGAGCAGCCGCAACACATCCGTCAGCGTTTTACCCTGGCGTACTGAACGCCGCTGACGCAGCGTACTCACAGCACAATCATCTTCCGAGAGGTTTCCTCATGACTTCATTCAACAGCACGGCCTTCGTGGCAACCGACACCCCGGCCCGCTATATCAGCCGACTGTGCAAACACTTCGCGCACAAGATCCCGGTCAGCTTCGACGAGCATCAGGGCAGCATCACGTTTACTTCAGGCCTGGCCACCCTCAAGGCAGAAAATCAGGGATTGCGCCTGCAGGTACAAAGCGACAACAGCGAAGATCTGCAGCGCCTGCAGGGTATCGTCGGCAGTCACTTCGAACGCTTCGCCTGGCAGGAAGAGCTGGCCCTGGACTGGCAAGCCTGCTAGGAAACACTGCAAAAGCCGTCATGCCGGAACCGACGGGCACCGGGCTCCCGCTTTCGCGGGAGTGACGGTTGAGGGTGTTTCACAACCTGCCTGACCGCGATAGGTTCGCCACCATGAATCCTTGACCGGGTGCCACGCCCACTCACGATCGGACAGCGTGCAAGCCCCCTGTCGACAGCACCTCATGCAAGCCAAAACAGACGCAAAGCCCTTCAAATCATCAAGAATCAGTCGCATTTACAAAATTTACACCTCCCCGCAAGCCAGCATTCACGGCACTTGCGGAGCAACTCCAGGTTTCTCGATATCATCCGCAATTGAACCTTATATGCAAATCACTATCATCCCGGACGTTCGCAAGTCTTACGACTGCACCCCCTTACTGCCAGGAGTAGATCGATGCCCGCTCTCAATTCCCGCACCGCATTGGCCAGCGCCATTGCCTTGGCCGCCAGCTTCGGCGCCCAGGCCAACGAGCCTATCGCCCTGGGCGATGTGGTCGTCAGCGCCTCCGGCTTCGAGCAGAAGATCACCGAGGCCCCCGCCAGCATCAGCGTGATCAGCCGTGAGGAGTTGCAGCAGAAGCGCTACAGCAACCTGGCACAGGCACTGGAAGATGTGGAAGGCATCGACGTGCGCCAAGGCACGGGCAAGACTGGTGGTCTGAATATCAGCATTCGCGGCCTGCCCAGCGACTACACCCTGATTTTGATTGACGGCCGTCGGCAGAACACCGCCGGTAATGTCACGCCCAATGGCTTCAACGAAACCGCTACCAGCTTCATGCCGCCCATGTCCGCTATCGAGCGCATCGAGGTCATTCGCGGGCCGATGTCGACCCTGTACGGCTCCGATGCCATGGGCGGCGTAGTCAATATCATCACGCGCAAGGTCGCCCAGGAATGGGGGGCAAGCCTGAGTCTGGATCATACGTTCCAGGAAAACCGCGATTACGGCGAGGCAAGCAGTACCAGCCTCTACGCCAGCGGCCCGCTGGTCGAAGGTCTGCTGGGGCTCGCCGTACGTGGCAGCCTGTATGACCGGGGCGAATCCGATCTGCAGTTCGATGACAACAGCACTGTCAGTAAACGCGGTGCATCGCCCGTCGAAGGCCGCAATACAACCTTCGGTACGCGCCTGACGCTGACTCCGAACGAATCCAATGATTTCGCCCTCGACTTCGAACGTGGCCGTCAGGTCTACAACAACGATAACTGTCAGCTGGGCAATCTCGATGGCAAGAACGGCGGCAGCGCAACCGATGGCTGTACCACCAATGCGCCTTTGCGAGCCAATGGCTACAAGGATGAACTGCGCTTCGAACGCGATCAGATCGCCCTCAGCCATACCGGGCGTTTGAGCTTCGGCACCCTGGAAAGCAGCGTCACCCACAACACCACGGAAACCTTCGGCCGCACCATTCCAGGTAACCCGATTGGTAACGCCTACACCGGTTTTCCGTCGATCATCATCGGTGACGACCGCAAGCTGAAGTCAACCGACCTGGTTGTCGATAGCAAACTGGTCGCCCCGCTGGGCGAATCTCACATCGCAACCGTCGGCGCCCAGTGGTGGGACGCCAAGGTCACCGACAGCATCGCGGATAAGGATTTCCAGCAAACGTCCTGGGCGCTGTTCGCCGAAGATGAGTGGCGCCTGCGTGAAGACCTGGCACTGACTCTGGGCGCGCGCTACGAGGATCATGAAGCCTTTGGTGGCCATATCAGCCCGCGCGCCTACCTGGTGTGGAACACCACTGACGCCTGGACACTCAAGGGCGGCGTCAGCCGTGGCTACAAGACTCCGACGCTCAATCAGCTGCACGATGGCATCAACGGTGTCACCGGCCAGGGCTCGACCATCACCATCGGCAGTCCGGACCTCGACCCGGAGATCACCACCAACACCGAGATCGGCGCGTACTACGACAACCTCGCCAATTTCAATGCCAACGTCACCCTGTTCCACAACAAGTTCAAGGACAAGATCGACGACGGCACACCGCTGGCGAACTGTTTCTACACGGCGAACCCGAACCAGCCAGGCTGCGTAAGCTATGGCCCGGGCTTCACTCAGGAGAACTTCGCCCAGAGCGTGAACATCGGCGAAGCCGTGACCAGGGGCGTGGAAGTAGCGGGACGCTGGCAGTTCGCACCGGCCTGGGCGCTGGCCGTCAACTACACCTACACCGACAGCGAGCAGAAAAGCGGCATCAACAAAGGCGCGCCACTCACCAATACGCCGGAGCACATGGCCCATGCGCGCCTGAGCTGGGCTGCCAATGACCGCCTGACCCTGTGGTTCAAAGGCGAATATCGCGGCGAACGCGCTCGCTTTACTGATCGCTACGAGAACCTGACTGCCGCAAACCAGACCCTGTTCGACGCAGTCGGTGATCTGAAAGCCTATGAGGTCTTCCACCTCGGCGGCTCCTTCAAGGCCTCGCAAAACGTGACCTTCAGCGCCACGATCTACAACCTGTTCGACAAGGACTTCACCAGCGGCAGCTACTACACCACCAACACCGGCGCCACCGCATGGGCGTCCGACTACACGCAGATCGGCCAGTCGACCACCGGTACCCTGGAAGAAGGTCGCCGTCTCTGGCTGTCCACCGTCATCGAGTTCTGATCCGCGCCACTGCTATGCAAAACGCCAGCCCCCGGGGCTGGCGTTTTGCTTTCTGGCGACTTCCCGGGAAGCCGCAGCGGCACTTTAGAAGCTGTAGGTCGCCGACAGGATCGCCGAGCGCGCATCGCCATACTCGATGGCCGAGGAGCGGGCGGTGGTGCCGATGTTCTGCCGCACACGCTCGACGT
>Ga0114984_1001098_pt1 | contig 10176 bp, 9 predicted proteins | sample Shrwel1BS1Day1_FD_96987 | JGI IMG/M metagenome (GOLD analysis project Ga0114984, IMG submission 96987) | Subsurface microbial communities from deep shales in Ohio, USA - Utica-3 well 1 S-1-Day1 | ecosystem: Environmental > Aquatic > Deep subsurface > Shale gas/oil reservoir > Produced water/Flow... | reverse complement strand
GGGTGATATCGGCGCGTGCGCTTCGTTGGCGTGCTTTGCATAGTGTCCACTTATCTCCTTGGTGGACACTATCCTTGCGGGTCACGCGTGTGATCTCAAGATGACTTCACCGGACGCATACGTTCGTTCCGCAAGAAAGATTACCTCCAACTCCTCCCCGACTGCCCAACAGCTACCAAAATTCTGGCCCCAGGCTTGAAGCCTCTAGCAATGCAGGTGCTAGCGCACTCACTAAGTGGTGAGATAGGTCAGCCTGCCCCATCGTTGGCCATACCTCTCGGGAGGTCGGTATGAGCGATGCGACTAGTGCATTCAGGGCCGCTATCACTGACGCGGGATTGGTCCCTCCAGATGTGATCATTGGAGACAGCAAGCTGCACCGATACAGCACAAACGGTAAGCGCAGTGACAAGAGCGGCTGGTATGTCCTACATCTAGACGACGCACCTGCTGGGGCGTTCGGCTGCTGGCGACACGACATAACTGAGACATGGTGCGGTCTGCCTGACACCGAGCTGACACCAGTCAAACGTGAAGCCGTCCTGCGCCGCATCGCTGAGGCCAAGGCGCTGCGGGACCGTGAGCAGGCAGAACGCTGGGAGCAAAACCGAGCACGCCTGCAAAGCACATGGGAGACGGCTCACGAGCTGGCGGGGGGTGACCCTGTTACCTTGTATCTGCGGCGACGCATGCAAGCTAGCGTATGGCCTTTGCCTTCATGCCTGAGGTATCACCCTGACCTTCCCTATTGGGTGGATGGTGAGCTGATCGGCCATTACCCGTCGATGCTGGCGCGTTTTCATGCCCCTGATGGGCGATGTGTGGGTCTGCATAAAACCTACCTGACACTCGATGGGCGTAAAGCCGATGTACCCACGCCCAAGAAGATGAGTCCGACGAGTGGCTCATTGAGCGGCGGGTGCATCCCACTGGCCCACCCCATCGACGGAACCCTTGGAGTAGCGGAAGGCATCGAGACAGCTCTGTGTGCTGCCGCTGGCAGTGGCATCCCAGTGGTGGCGACCTACTCGGCAAGTGCGCTGGGTGCATACCAATGGCCCAAGGGTCTGCGTCGGCTGGTGATATTCGCTGACAACGACGTGAGCGGCACTGGGCAAGCGGCGGCGGCGAAGCTGGAACGACGCGCACGTGCGGCTGGCCTGCCCGTCTCCGTACTGATTCCGCAGACCCCCGGTGAGGATTGGGCCGATGTGTATGCGCGACGGGATGCTCTGACGGTGGATGCCGTGGCCGATAGCCTTGAGCGTGCGCACTTCGACGATCAGGAAGGCGGTGCAACATGAATGCTGCCAATGACATGATGCGCCTGCAATCGGCTGGTCTGCCACCGACCGTGGTTCTCGTAAACGGTGCTGACCTGACGCCTGAGCCGGTCTCGTGGTTGTGGCCTGGCTGGCTGGCGCTGGGCAAGCTGCACATCTTGGCCGGTGCTCCAGGTCAAGGCAAAACCACCATCGCATTGGCTATGGCGGCAACCGTCACCGCGGGCGGAAGCTGGCCTGATGGTTCAAGGTCCGAACTTGGGAACGTACTGATCTGGAGCGGTGAAGATGACCCTGCAGACACGCTACTGCCCAGGCTGTTAGCTGCTGGCGCTGTACGAAATCGGTGCTACTTCGTTAGTGGGACTAAGATCGACGGTGAGGTCCAGTCGTTCGATCCAGCTCGAGACATGGCTGCACTGGCGAAGAAGGCGCATGAAATTGGCGGCATCAAGTTGCTGGTTGTTGATCCGGTGGTTTCTGCAGTGGCAGGTGACAGCCACAAGAACACTGAAGTGCGGCGTGGATTGCAGCCTCTGGTTGACTTGGGATCAAGGCTAAATGCTGCCGTCTTGGGAATCAGCCACTTCAGCAAGGGTGGATCCGGCTCTGACCCTGCGTCTCGCGTCGTAGGCTCTATTGCCTTCACCGCAGTGGCGCGTGTGGTCCTGGTTGCTGCCAAGGTTAAAGCGGAAAGCGCGGAAGAAGATCAAGATCGCCGCATCCTTGCACGAGGCAAGTCCAACATCGGACCCGATGACGGCGGGTTCGAGTACGTCATCGAGCAGGCAGAGCCACTTCCCGGCATCCACGCCAGCTACGTGACTTGGGGTAAGTCTGTTGCGGGTTCAGCGCGCGACTTATTGGCTGAGCCCGAAACAACAGGCACCTACGAGGCACCTGAAGGCTGCAACGCAAGAAAAGAAGCTGCCGACTTCCTGTTGCAAGTCCTTGCGGATGGCCCTACGCCTACCAAGACGGTAGAGGCTGAGGCCAAGTCAGCAGGGGTGAAGTGGGCGACCGTACGACGTGCTGCTGATGACCTGCTTGTCGTGAAGCGGCGCGGCGACGGCGGGCTCTGGTACTGGATGCTGCCTAACTTGCTCAAGCAAGTTGCTCAAGATGCTCAACATTCAGACGGTGAGCAAGTTGATGAGCAAGATGGAGGCGATGACGTACCTCTGACAGCTGATATCGAGGTGTTTTGATGGGGGCGCCTGACCTTATCCAATGGCTCAGGCGCGATGGGTTTGCACTGGCCTTACTGCCTTCGGGTGGTTTGGCCGTGCAACCTGCCAGCCAGCTCAACAACTCGCACAGAGAGATGCTTCGCCTCCATCGTGATGCACTTGTGCTGGCGCTATCGACGGAGCGCGAGAAACGCCTGCAAACTGATATTAGGGCATGCGACCCAGACCTTCATGCCTGGCCGCACACAGTCGCGATGAATACAAGTGAGATTGCTGCCTTCAATGGAAGGTCTCACATCTTCACAGAGCGTGGTTTGGCCCAACAACTCGCTGAAGAACTAGCCGACGCCTTGGTCACTCGTGATCGTCAACGCGACGACAGGCGGCTATGCCTGGAATGTTCGCACCTTAGAGGCGGCGACAGATCATGGACGTGCAGCAACGGTCATTTAGCTGGACTCGGCACCAGTCACATTCCAGGCGAACAGGTAGTCCAACTTCAGAGGTGCAACGGCTTCAAGGAGAGAACGCGATGAGCAGAGAAACGCCCAAAGATACGTCACCAGCCTTGCCAGCGAAACCGACAAACCAGGCAGAGCACGAGAAGGCCAAGGGTGCCATAGACCCCTCGATAAATGCGGTGCTGGCGCTTGATGCCTACAAGGGCAACGTCACGGGCGATAACGTGGACACAGCGGAGATAGTCATGTGCCTTCGGTCCACGATCCAAGAGATTCAGAAGGGAGATCTGAGCACTTTGGAGGCCATGCTGGTGTCGCAGGCTACTGCATTGCAAACCATGTTCACCAGCATCGCCAGGCGTGCTGCGAACCAGCAGCAGTTGAAGCACCACAGTGTCCTGATGGGGCTGGCGCTGAAGGCGCAGGCGCAGAGCCGAGCAACGATCACGGCGCTTGTCGATTTGAAGTATCCGCGACAGGCCACGTTCATCAAGCAAGCCAATGTGGCCCATGGAGCGCAACAGGTCAACAACAGCCCCCCCACGTGCTGTTCGCCTGCTCACGCGAGAGAAAGCAATCAAGACCAAACCAAACTATTAGAGGTAGATCATCATGGCAGCACGTCATTGGACAGAGGAGCAACGGCAGCGGCAGCGAGAGGCGATCAGGCGGTGGAAGCCGTGGGAGCGCTCAACCGGCCCACAAACCGCCGAGGGAAAGGCAAAGGTGTCACGCAACGGTGACAAGGGTGGAATGTGGGCCAAAGAACTTGCCGATCTGCGGGAGTTGCGCAAGACAACGAACGCCCTACTCAAGGAACATCGCGAGATGCTGAAACAACTGCGAGATTGAGCAGGTTCATCCTGTGCCGAGCCCACCACACGACATTGAGGTGACGGACATGCTGCCATCTCAATGTCGGCGAACCACGTCAGCCATCTTAGGGCGACGAGCCCATGAGCAGCACCTGAAGCACTGCGTACTGTGATTCCAACCAATAACGCTACACAGGACGGGTCAAAGCCGCCACACGTTCTTGACCGATCCTTGGCAGTTATCCGGCTGCATTAGGCCAAGAGCGGTCCGTCACCACTCTCCGCTTCGTGACGGTGAGGTTCAACAATCGCCTCAGCGAACTTCTAGGATCGAATGCGGCAGGCAGCACCCGCCACGCGTTGCCCCTAGCACTGGAGAACCGCTACGCAAGCACCATGCCGTCCGCTTTGTCGGCAGCCTTCGCGCCCCCCGCCTCGTCCCCAGGGGCACAGACAGGTGGCCAACTCCGACTCTCAACCACCAGCGGAGAGCGTTCCAAGGCGCCAAGCGGCTCGATGCCCATGGCATGCAACCTCGCCCTCAACTCTGTCAGCACATCGTCTTTGCGCAGTGACCAGGTTGACGCAAAGCACCGCCAGAAGACCCAGCCGGCCCGTTCGAGGATACGCTGGCGCTGCATGTCAGCCGGCCAGCGGTCAGGTCCGTGGAACTCGTCACCGTCGCACTCAATAGCAAGGCGGGTGTCGTTGGCGCCCTCGACCACCATGTCGATGCGGTAAGCCCCTGATTTCACCTGGGGGGTGACTCGAAATCCAAGTTCGACTAGGGAGGAATAGACATCACGCTCGAAGCCCGACTCGCACAGCTCGATGAGCGCCTTCTCTGCCTCGGCGTCTTCCAGCGGAGCGCTGAAGTGCTCGACGAGGGTACGGCGCACGTCGCTCATCGAGAGCTCGCCGAGCTTGACGGAGCGCACGAGATACATGCGGTCGCGAGCCCGACTTGCCGCCACGTTGAAGCGCTGCTCGAAGATCTGGCCAGACAGCGCGTGGTGCTTGGAGTGGTCTGCGACCATGCTCAAGAACATGATGTCGCGCTCGCTGCCTTGGAAAACGTAGGCGTCGCCACAGGCAAACTTGCGGCGCTCAAGCTCCGAAACGTCCACGCGGCTGACTACCAGGTTGTAGATGTACTTCGCCTGGTCTGGCCCCAACAGCGACACGACGCCGATGGTGCGATTGCGAAGCCTAGGGTCACGCAGGATGGCCTCAATTTCACTAGCGATGAACTCGGCCTCCATCTTGTTGACATCCTTGGTGTCTCGCACGCCCTGCTCTATGAACACGTCTACGAGCGGCGGGTCGATGCGTTCTGAAGCCTTGGGCACACGCAGCGGCCGAATCTGGTTCTTGTAGAAAGTCTTGTTGCTGTAGGCGATGATGGGCAGCACGCATCGGAAGTGCTCGGCGAGCATCACGCGCTCGGCGGCAAACACCGTCGAGGCGATGTCGTAGAGCGACTTCTCAGGCGTGAGGTCTTGGCCGTAGGGCTGGTCGGAGAGGAACCGCTCGCGCAACGCCACGATCTTGGCAGCAGAGACAAACCCGCCGCTTGGTGACACCTGCTTGTCGTCGCCTACGACCAAGATCTTCTTGCCGCGAAGAATGGCGGGCAGCGCCCAGAGGTCGGACTGGCTCGCCTCATCGACGATGACGAGGTCAAATACACCGAGTTGCGCGGGCATGCTCTCCGAGACCTTGGCGTGACTCATCACCCAGCACGGAATCGCGCCCTGCGCGTCGAGCATGGCCTTCTGTGCGTCTCGCCGGTAACGTGTTGCGTTAGGTCCGGTGCCTTGGCCAATCTTGCGTATGGCTACGCGGTAGCTCTCTAGCGCCGAGAGCACCTTGGCCGAGGCTTGTGTCTTGGTTTGCAACCAAGCCGACTTGGCCACGAGCTGCTCATACTGCTGTGCGAGCACCTTCTCCAGGTCCCTTCGGCGCTGCGAGAGTGTCAGCAGTTCCCCGCGCGCTTCGATGTTGGCCAGGTGGTTCTTGATGCGAGCCCAGTTCCATGCCTCGCGCCAAGACACCGGCAGCGCCTCGTCGTCACCAGTGGAGCTGAGCACCTGCGAGCGTAGGCGAGCCGCCCACTTATGACCTCCAGCGCGCTCGATGCGGCCACACAGGTCGTTGACGCTGGCCAGGCTCGTCGTGAGCGACTCGATACGCTTGAGCTCACCGATGAGCTCCGCATACTGTGCGACCACTCGCTCGGTCACGACCTCGGGGTTGCCCAGCTGGGTGTCGATGAAGCCACGCAGGCGCTCGACCACGGGTCCGGCGGTTCCAGCGAGCTTTTCTTGCAGGATGGCGAGCTGTGCCGCTGCACTCGCGAGTTCGGCTCGCGTTAGGTGGCGTCGAAGCTGCTCGCGCACCTTCTGCAGCTGGGCCGAGCCTCCTTGCAGGTCGCTCTTCGGCGCATCACGAAACACGTTCTCGGCCAAGCGAGGCAGATGCGCGTCGTGGTTGGTGGCCAGCTCGTGGGCGCGCTTGGCAGCCAAGGCAATCTGCTCAGTCGAGCGCAGTGCCTCCACATCCGCCTTGATTTCAGGCACCGAGAGTTCTCGTGCGAACTGGTTCCAGCGAACAGAGAACGACAGCACTCGCTCGTGCAGACGCACGTAGCGATGCACATGCACCCAATCGTCCGCTGACTGCGGCGCCAGGCCCGAGACTCGGATGGCAGCAACCAGCTCCTTGACTTCCCCGGCCCCAAAGCTCATCAGACCAAAGGGCTTGCCCGTCTCCTTCGCTCGTTCAATGGCCTGGGTGACCTTGGGGTTGCCAAGTGCTGCCGCGGGCAGCGCCACAGGCTTTTGCAGAAACGCAGCGCGTGCCTGCACCAACTCGTCGACCTCGGTGAGCAACGCCTTGAGGGCATCCTGCTCACTTGCGAATTCAGGTCGACGGCACTTGGAGCGCAGATCGAAGACCCAGGGAGACTCGAGCTCTTCAAGGTACTGCACTGTCTTGAGCACAAGCTCCACGGCCGAGAGCATCCGGTGAGCTTCCTCAAGCACTTCCGGCGTCAAGGCACGCAGTGCGAGCAACCGCCCCTCGGCCTCAGCGCCGTCGATCTCGCGAATACCAACCAGCGCGTCATGTAACTTGGCCACTTCCTCGGTGGGCAGCAGCTCAAAGCTCGAAGGCAGCCGAACGCCTGCGTAGACCAGATCGGCGCCAAGGCGCCGGCGGGCCTCCTTCAGTGTCTGGGCTTCGAGGGCCGAGAGCGGCGGAGCGTGCTCTGAAGCGAGCGTAAGCTCGTCGTCGAACCAGCCGTGAGTTTGCTGACCGGAGACCACGAGCTCGGCCATCTTCTGCGCGCGCATCTGCACGCCGTCAATCTCGATGCTCGAGAGCTGCTGCGCAGCAATCTCGTCAACTCGTTTGTCGATGCCGGCGACCTCGGCATGGGCGGCGTCGATCTGCTGCTTGCAGCGCTCAATCTCGTCCTCCGTCACCCGGGTGTTGAGCTGCGAGAGGTTGTGGACGATGGCTTCAATCGAAGCCTGGAACTGCCTCATACCCTCCTTGTCGCCCGAGAGCAGCGCCACTGTCAGCGGCCGCACTTCTTCAGGAATCTTGTCTTGCAGTACCGACAGCGCGTGCTCGCCCTTGGACGTCACGAGCACCTTGCGGCCGGTCGCCAAGTAGTGGCAGATGATGTTGGCAATCGTGTGTGTCTTGCCCGTGCCGGGCGGCCCCTGGACCGAGACGCCCGGAGCGCGCTCGAGCATCTCGACGATGGTCTCTTGTTCTTGGTTGTAGGGCAGCGGGAAGTAGAGCTCCCGAAGCTCTCCCTTGGAACGGCTACCGCTGCACAGGCCCCGAAACGAGATGGCCTCATACTTGACGACCTCGTTAGAGGGTGGCGTCACAAAGCAGGCAGGCCCAGCTGGAATCACGTCACCCGAGAGCAAGCGGCCCTTGAGGCGCCGGATATCTTCGACCAGGAAGTTGGCCGAGCGTGGGCGCACGAGTAATACCCACCCCGCCGTCACCAAAAGTTGCTCCGAGGGCGTCGGCAAGCCCTGAAAGCTCGGGTCGTAGCGACCGGCTTTGTCGAGATTGCCGGCCACGAGTTTCAAAACGGGCTCGAAGCTACCGTTGTCGAAAGGCGTGAGCGGGTACTCGGAGTCAGATTCCAGCAGCACCTTCGCCTGCTTCTCGACCTCTGCGACACCCATGACCTGGCAAGCACCGAAGGCGTCGAACTCCAGACGCGGAGCGACGGCGCGAGGCCTCACCGAGATGGTGTGCGTCCGCGCATCAAGGTCAATCTCAACGACCTGGGTGAGCAGCGGGTATTGGTAGTCGATGCTGACGACCTTCCCATTGCCGCTTTCGGTGAGGGTGCCCGAGAACGTCCAGGCCGCCACTCCCATGCCCCAGACGAACTCGGAGGGCGTGGAGGACTCTTCGGCCTCGAGTCGCCCCTTAAGCATGAATAGGTCACCGTAGAGGGCAATCGTGCGCCTGCGGGGCCTCTCGCCCTCCGCCCAGGCCTGCCACAGCGGCACGTACTCGGCTAAAGATCGTGCGATGGACGCGCGCCGGCGCTGGTCGCTCGTGGCAGCAGCCTCTTCGCTCATTGAGCGCCGGTCTGTCACCAAGCGATGCTTCAGCGCCGTCTCGTTGAAGGCTGGCGGTGGCCCGTGCGGGTCGTCCGAGATGGTGATGTAGGGGCGCGACTGCTCATCAGGGACTGGCGGCGAAGTTGACTCCAGGCGAGCTACTTGCAGCCAGATGTGGTCGCCCTCAACTTTGTGATCAAGCTCGACCCCCGGCAAACCCGCGAGGTCCTTGGGAAAACACCTGAAGTCTGAAGCCCCCGTGAGCACATAGGCGCGCGGGTCAATCTCCTTGCCTTGCTCGACGACGTAGTCGAGGAGTTGAGTGAGCAAACCATGTTGTTGGGTCGTCGGCATCAGTTCTCTTACCTAGGCTGTTCTTCTTTGTTCGTGCTCGCAAGGTCCCCAACAGCCAGCACGGCCGCATCTGTGGGCACAGCGATGTGATGACGCTTGACGTATTCGAGGATGGCGACCTCAAAGACGTTGGCCAGTATGTTGCTGACTCTGAAGTGTGGATTACGCTCGGCCGGTGGGTTCCGGATCAACCCCATCATCCTCCCTCCTCTGCATAGACTTACTGAGGCGCTGACTCAGGAGCCAATCATGCTGCTCTTGCGCATCCAACCCAATTGGCATCGACTCTTCTGTGGAGCGGCATCGCCTAGGGCGCGCTGTCACGTGACCTACAGGGCTTTCAGCGTACTCCCTCCCAATGTTGGGATCGAATCCTTTCCAGTGCACCTTCATGACAAATCTCCTCAAGTCAATCACAGGTACCTTCAGATCACACCTAGCATGAGTGCGTCGTCCAGCCAGTGACGTGCTAGTGGCGCGTGAGTTTGTTAGCGCCAACTTTGACTGTAAACGGCCATTAAGGCTGGAGAATGAGGCTGGAGCTATTTTCGTGTATTCCACTGGCGCAGCACCGGCTACGCCCTCGCCACGGGAACCTCACGCCAACGAGTCGTGTAGTGAGGAGTGCGCCTCACTTGCTTCATCCCCCAGGTTTCAGCACCTTGAGTAAACCCGGAGCTGCCCAACAACAGCGTTCGCTTGCCAAACCGGTCGTTGACATCGTCCATCGCACGCATCAGTTTGGCGCGGTCTCGCGGATCACTGGCTGCCACCTCCCAGTCCAGCTCTGCTTGGACAACGGTATCTGGCACCAGATCCAGCAACATCACCCCGGCCTTGGCTAGCTGAAAGCCGGGTTGGTAGATGCTGCGCAGCCCCTTCACCGCAGCGTTGGCCAACTCCGTGGTGTCCGCGCTGGGCCTCACCAGCGGCACGACCACGCTCTTTGAGAAACGTGGCCCATCCCTGAACGGCGATGTCCTTGCGAACACGAGCACCTGTCCTGCCAAGTGGCGTTGCCTGCGTAGTTTCTCCGCTGCCCGTGATGTGAACTCACTGATCGCCTCCCTGAGCTCGGTCAGCCCAGTGACGGGATGGCCAAAACTGCGGGTGCAGGCAATCTGCTTCTTGGCTGCCGGCATGTCGGTCAGCTCAATGCAAGGCTCGCCCCTTAGCTCCCGCCACGTCCGCTCAAGCACCACGCCCCAGCTGCCCCGCACTACCGAGCATGGAAGCTCAACGAAGTCCTGTACGGACGCTACGCCTAGCTCCTTGAGTTGAGCATGGATCTGCCGCCCAATCCCCCACACCTCACCGACGCCGGTGCAAGACATGATCGTCCGCAGTTGATTTTCTGTATGCGTCTGGCGAACCCATCTTGACTAGCAGGAGGCGTCAGTTGCCGTTGACCTCGTCGATGATTTCATCGTGTTCGTAGAACCTGCCGATGGCCTTGTCGAGTCGTTTGAGCAAGG
>Ga0114984_1001097_pt1 | contig 10189 bp, 8 predicted proteins | sample Shrwel1BS1Day1_FD_96987 | JGI IMG/M metagenome (GOLD analysis project Ga0114984, IMG submission 96987) | Subsurface microbial communities from deep shales in Ohio, USA - Utica-3 well 1 S-1-Day1 | ecosystem: Environmental > Aquatic > Deep subsurface > Shale gas/oil reservoir > Produced water/Flow... | reverse complement strand
GTCTGTGTATTTCTCGGCATTGCTGCTGGTAGCGGCCATGGGCGCCTCACTGCCGGCATATGCCCAGATGTATCGTTACACCGACGCACAGGGCCAGGTAGTAATCAGTAACACCATTCCCCAGGAAGCCACCAAGCGGGGCTACGACATCCTGGACAGCAACGGCCGGGTGGTCGAAACCGTCCCGCCGGCGCCGACCGAAGAAGAGATTGCAGCCCGCAAGGCCGAGAAAAAACGCCAACAGGAGCTTGAACGCCAGCGCGAGCAGGACGAACTACTGCTCAGACGCTATAGCCACCCGGATCAGGCAGTTGAAGCCATGCATCGGAAGGTGCGGGAAATGAATGGCCTGATCCAGCTCAAGCGCGGCAACATCCAGGTGATCTCATCCCAGCTCAACAACGAGCAGAGCCGTGCCGCGGATATGGAGCGCGCAGGCCGTGACATTCCACAGGCCACCTTGAACAAGATCCACCGGCTTGAATCCCAGATTGAGGAAATCGAGCGGGATATCGCCAGCCAGCGCAAGGAGATTACGGAGCTCAAAAAGAACTACCGGGCGGATATTGAGCGGTTGGAAGTGATTACCGGCAAGGAACGGACGTTGCCGCTGGAATTGGCTAAAGAGCACTAAGGCCAGATATGAAAATGGGGTCAGAAGTAAAAAGGGGTCAGATGAAAACTTTCATCTGACCCCATCTTCACGGCAACTCCGATCAAGCAGAGGCAGTGCTCTTCTTGGCAGTTGCGGAGCTGGTGCTCTTGCGGGCAGTGGTCTTGCGAGCGGCCGGCTTCTTCGGCTCAACGCTCTTCTTGGCTTCCTGGGCCGCATCGGACACGTCCTCGGCAGCTTCGGAGACCGCTTCCGCACTTTCAGCAGCTTCCTTCTCCAGCTTGGCCACCAGTTCGGCAGCAAAGTTGCCGAAACGGGAGTTCAGGCTACGCAGCTGCTCAAACAGGCTCTCGCTGTAACCATCGTAGCGCTTGCGCAGGTTCTTGACGCTGTACTCGCGCGCTTCGGATTCCAGCTTCTCGGCGTACTCGAACGGCTTGGCAGTGATTTTCTTCTGCTGCTCTTCCGCGGCGTTGATACCCTTCTCGACGATTTCCTGAATCTGTTCCTGGTAAGACTTGAGTTTACCCATGATGGACTCTCCTTGGTTTCGTGAACATTCGCCAGGCCCGCTAACCGCTTAAATCACGGGCCTTCTTTGGATCTCACTGACCAAGATACGGGCAAAAATTAGAATGTTCATACTAAAAACCGGTTACCAGCGGAACAGTACCCAGCTAGGCACCAGAAGATCCGATTCGGTTTCCCGGATCCAGCCACCGCCATCGGCAGGGACCAGGTAATACTCGGGCCCCACTTCAGGAACCACCTTGATTTCCATAAGCTGGCCGTTCACCCGGTACTCGTAGAACACCTCGTTTTCACCAGGACGGATAACAATGGCCGGCCCCTCGGCCTCCGGCTGGTAATCGGTCACCACCACCGGCTCTTTCGGAGTCTCCACCGGGGTCTGGTCGAGTGCCCCCTCTTCCTGGGCCACTGCTGCCAGTGGCAGGCCAAACAGCAGTATGGCGGGGTAAGCGATTCGCTTCATTTTCGTGATACCCTTTCGTCAATTCCATTTCATTACAGAGTTGCACAAGCCAACCAACGCTTCAATCAGAATCCGGATCCGTATTTATATGAATGACAAAAAGACCCCACCCGTGGTGCTCGTCGACGGCTCATCCTATCTGTTCCGCGCCTATCATGCGCTGCCGCCTCTGACCAACAGCAAGAATCACCCGACCGGGGCCATCAAAGGCGTGATCAGCATGATCCGGCGCCTGGAGCAGGATTTTCCCGGCTCGAAAATGGTGGTGGTCTTTGATGCCAAGGGCAAAACCTTCCGGCACGAGATGTACGAGGAGTACAAGGCCAACCGGCCTCCCATGCCGGAAGACCTCGGCATGCAGATTGAACCTATTCACAAGATCGTCCGCGCCATGGGCCTGCCCCTGCTGATCGTCCCGGAAGTGGAGGCGGACGACGTCATCGGCACCCTGGCCGACGAAGCCACCAGCAAGGGCATTGATGTGGTCGTATCCACCGGCGACAAGGACATGGCGCAGCTGGTCAGTGACCATGTCACCCTGATCAACACCATGACCGAGACCCGAATGGATCGCGAAGGCGTGGTGCAAAAGTTCGGCGTCACGCCGGAGCAGATTATCGACTACCTCGCCCTTGTGGGCGACAAGGTGGATAACATCCCGGGCGTGAACAAGTGCGGCCCGAAGACCGCCGTCAAATGGCTGCAGACCTACAAGGATCTGGACAACCTCATCGAGCACGCGGACGAAATCAAGGGCAAGATCGGCGAGTACCTGCGCGAAGCCATCGACACCCTGCCCCTGAGCCGGGAGCTGGCCACTATCCGGACCGATGTCGATCTCGATTTCGGCCTGGAAGACCTCAAGCTGCGGGAGCAGGACGACGAACAGCTGCTGGACCTGTTCAAGGAATACGAGTTCCGTAACTGGGTGAACGAACTGGAAAGTGAAAGCGATGCGGAGGGAAAAACTGACAACAACGCCCCCGCCACCCCGAAGGAAAAGCGTTACAGCGTCATCACCGAGCAGGACGAACTGGATGACTGGATCAAGCGCCTGAAGGCATCCGACCTGTTCGCCTTTGACACGGAAACCACCAGCCTGCGGTACATCGACGCCGAGATTGTAGGCGTGTCCTTCGCAGTCGAGGCCGGCGAAGCCGCATACGTCCCACTGGCCCACGACTACATGGGCGCACCGGAACAGCTGGACCGCGACGAGGTTCTGGAGCAACTCAAGCCGCTGCTGGAGGATCCGAAACAGAAAAAAGTGGGCCAGAACCTCAAGTACGACAAGAACGTACTGGCCAACCACGGCATCAACCTGGAAGGCATTGCCGAGGACACCATGCTGGAGTCCTATGTCTATAACTCCGTAGCCACCCGTCACGACATGGACAGCCTGGCCCGGGAGTACCTGGGCGAACAGACCATCACCTACGAATCCATTGCCGGCAAGGGTGCCAAACAGCTGACCTTCAACCAGATCGATCTGGAAAAGGCAGGCCCCTATGCCGCCGAGGACGCCGACATCACCCTGCGCCTGCACCAGACTCTGGGCCCCCGGCTCAGGGAAATCGGCAAACTGGACTCGGTCTACCGGGAGATCGATTTGCCGCTGGTGCCGGTACTGTCGCGCATGGAGCAACGGGGCACCCTGATTAGCGCCAGCGTGCTGAGGCAGCACAGCCAGGAGCTGGCCGAACGCATGGCCGAACTGGAAGAGGAAGCCCATGAGGTCGCCGGAGAAACCTTCAACCTGGGCTCCACCAAGCAGCTGCAGGCCATCTTCTATGACAAGCTGGGCTTGCCGGTCATCAAAAAGACACCGAAGGGCGCGCCATCGACCGCCGAGCCGGTGTTGCAGGAACTGGCCCACGAGCACGAACTGCCCCGGCTGATCCTCGAGCACCGGAGTCTGAGCAAGCTCAAGTCGACCTATACCGACACACTGCCGGAACTGATCCACCATCGCACCGGGCGTGTGCATACGTCCTATCACCAGGCGGTCACGGCGACGGGGCGGCTGTCCTCGTCGGAGCCCAACCTGCAGAACATCCCCATCCGCAGCGAACAAGGCCGGCGTATCCGCCAGGCGTTCATCGCACCGGAAGGATACAAGCTGGTGGCCGCGGACTACTCCCAGATCGAGCTTCGAATCATGGCCCACCTTTCCGGCGACAAGGGCCTGATCAACGCGTTCGAACATGGCGAGGACATCCACAAGGCCACGGCGGCAGAGGTATTCGGCGTCAGTCTCAAAGAGGTCAGCTCCGATCAGCGCCGCAGCGCCAAGGCCATCAACTTCGGTCTGATCTACGGCATGTCCGCGTTCGGGCTGTCACGACAACTGGGCGTGGAACGGAAACTTGCCCAGAAATACATCGACCGCTATTTCGAGCGTTACCCGGGCGTGCTGAAATACATGGACAACATCCGCAAACAGGCCCACGAGGATGGCTTCGTGGAAACCCTGTTCGGTCGTCGCCTGTACCTGCCCGAAATCAATGCCCGCAACAAGCAGATGCAACAGGCGGCGGAGCGCACAGCGATCAACGCGCCGATGCAGGGAACCGCAGCGGATATCATCAAGCGGGCCATGATCGAAGTCGACAACTGGCTGCGTAATGAACATGCGGACGAGGCCCGCATGACCATGCAGGTTCACGACGAACTGATCGTCGAAGTAAAAGAATCCGCCCTGGATAAGGTCCGGGACGGACTGGTTAAACGGATGTCAGCGGCGGCGGAACTGGCCATTCCCCTGGTGGTGGATGCTGGGGTCGGTGACAACTGGGACGAAGCCCACTGATTTCTGTCTGATCAGCCGGCCGGGAACCGTCCCGGCCGGCTCCCCTACCCCAAAACGGGGCACACTCCCTTCTCTTGCACCGCCGAGTGACACTGCAACCACTTTAACAACCGGCCTTCAGCCCCATCACTGCCCCAGAGAACCCGCTGCTTTGGTGGCCTACAGGGTATGTTGCGAAGAACGGCACAAAATTCGCATCGAAAACGGTGTCGGTTGCCGGATTCGGGCCATACCGAACCGCAACCTGGTTGTGACATACATTCCGAGGCCGTAACCATGAATACTCTGGCATCCGAGAGAGAGTGGCTCCTTAACCCAAGCCTGCTGAAACTGGTACACCAGTGCCGCCGGCTTATTCATTCCGAGTTCGGGGTCAAACTTCATCTCACCGAACAGCATCTTGAACAGCAACTGGCAGACTATGCGGGCAAAAGCCGCTCCGGCCACCTGGTCCGGACGTGGGAAGCGCTCAAGGCACAGGTACCGCAATTGCAGCAGAACTCAGGGAACACGGACGACGAAAATCCGAGGCGAATGTATCGCGGTCAGGCGATTGCCGATGATCGGCCCGCGAGATCGACTGAGGAGGGAGCGCAGGATGGCGGAATGCCTGCAAGGAAGAAGCAGGTGATCTACCGGGGCCAGGTGATCGGCTGACGGCGCTGGCCGCCAGCCTCACACAAAGTGCCGATTGAAGGCGAGATCAGAAGGCTTTGCTGACCTGGACTGAGGCACTCCAGGCACTCAGGTCGTATTCGCCCTGGTAGCTTGCTGCGCTGATCGGCTCACCGGTAGGATCCTCGTGACTGTATTCCCTGTCATCCACTTTCGCATCGTCTGCGAAAATGAGCGTCCCAACCGCGGCATCGACGGTCCAGCCGCTCTGAATATCTTTCCACTGGGTACCAAGGGTCAGCCAGTGACGGTCCTCTGACGGAATCCGGGCAGTGACGTAGTTATCGACCGGAGACTCGTCCCACGCGTACCCTGCTTTCAGGGCCCACTCCGGTGTGGCTTGCCAGATGCCGCCCACATTGAACTGCCAGGTGTTTTTCCACTCTTCAGTAATGTGAGTAATAGGTGCGTCTCCAGTGCGACCGATTGCACTGGAGACCTCGCCTGAATCACCCTCCCGGCTGTAAATATCCAATTCTTCGAAACGACTCCACCGCGCATAGGTCGCTCCAGCAAGAAGGGTAAAAGAATCAGATAACTGGTGGCGAACACCGAAGGTAGCGCTTTCGGGAATTGCCAATGGCACCCGAACCTCTTCCGTCAGGGTAGTGGGAGACACTCCAATCGGGGATTCCGGATTTGGCACGGGATACCCGGATAGCTCTATGTCTCCTTCGAGGTTGAACTCTGTACCAGTTTGAGCCGTGAGGCCAACCTGGGTTCTATCCGAGAGCTCATAAAGGAAGCCCACGCGGAAGTTCATCGCGATATCGTCACCCTCGATGTCAGCGTAGGGTGCGCCGAAATTCGCCTCGTAGGCATCAGCGAGTGCCGCGGTCTGTTGACTGACCTGGTCTTGCACCTGCTGCCGGGCAGCAGCCGGCAACTCGTCCAGGCTGTTGAGATTGTTAGCCGTCAGGTATTGCTGAACTCCCTGCTGGTAAACTCCACCCCGAATGTCCTGGAATTTAGACAAACGACCCTCGGCGTACATGATATTCAGTGTGGCCCCCATGGACAGCCCTTTGCCGTTATTGACAGCAATCGAAGGACTGAAAGCAATCGCGGTCAGCTCCGTTTTGTCCGCGAAGTACCGACCGATGAAGTCATTGTCGTAATCAGCGGCCAGGCCATACGGAGCATGGATCCCAAACCCGACGTCAATGGTGTCACTGATCTCGTGGGTATAGTAGAAATTGGGGAGGACCGCAGGATCCGCAATGTCTCCGCCTGTAGTGCCGGTAACTGGCAGGTCGAGCTGGTTGGTTGCCGAGGTAGTGCCCTCTTTCGCCTCAGCATCAATATCCAGAACCGCAGCACCAAAGGAAACATTCATCCCGGAAAGCTGGCTCATCCCGGCCGGGTTGAACAGCACGGTGGTCGCATTCTCGGGATTGGCGGCGGCACCGGCATTAGCCACGCCCATGGCGCTGGCGCTTTGTTCGTTGAGCGAGAAACCACCCGCCATGACGCTGGCTGGCGCGGCAAGAGCTGCCAGGGTTGCAAGGCGGATTGCCTTTACGAGTGCGTTGGTATTCTTGTGCATGGTATCTCCTTGATTGATTCGGGGCGGAGTATACGCAGCACGGGCCAAGGGCCTCAAATGCCAAAACTACTGGTTCGAGGCCCTAACTACTTACGACTTTAGTCTGAAGGCATGAATCGTGGTTCAGTCATCCTGGATGGACAGTTTGTCCACCGACGTGGAGAGCTGATCGGCTCCGGCGGAATCGGCGCCAAGCTTGATCATCAGGCGCAGGTCGTTCGCCGAATCGGCATGGGCCAGGGCGTCCTCGTAGGTGATCGAGCCTTCGGAGTACAGCTTGTACAGTGCCTGGTCGAAGGTCTGCATTCCCGCCTCGCCGGATTTCGCCATCAGCTCCTTGAGCTTGTGCACCTCACCCTTGCGGATGATGTCCGACACCAGCGGGGTATTGATCAGCACCTCGATTACTGCCTTGCGCCCCTTGCCATCGGGAGTGGGCACCAGCTGCTGGGCCACGATGGCTTTCAGGTTCAGGGACAGGTCCATCCAGATCTGGTTGTGCTGCTCGGGCGGGAAGAACTGGATGATACGGTCCAGCGCCTGGTTGGCGTTGTTGGCGTGCAGGGTCGCCAGACACAGGTGACCGGTCTCGGCAAACTGCACGGAATATTCCATGGTCTGCTGGGTCCGCACCTCACCGATCAGGATCACGTCAGGGGCCTGACGCAGGGTGTTTTTCAGGGCCACCTCGAAGCTCTCGGTATCGATCCCCACCTCGCGCTGGGTCACGATACAACCCTGGTGCTGGTGCACGAATTCGATCGGATCCTCGATGGAAATGATATGACCGCGACTGTTCCGGTTGCGATGTCCCAGCATGGCGGCCAGGGAGGTAGACTTACCGGTACCAGTGGCGCCCACGAACATAATCAGGCCCCGTTTGGTCATGGCCAGGTCCTTGATGACTTCCGGCAGGGAGAGGTCATCAATCTGCGGAATTTTGACCTCGATCCGCCGCAGCACCATGCCACACAGATTGCGCTGGAAGAAGGCACTGACCCGGAAACGCCCGATACCCCGGGCACTGATGGCAAAGTTGCACTCGTGGGTGGCGTCAAACTCCGCGCGCTGCTTGTCGTTCATCGACCCGTAGACCAGTTCACGGGTCTGTTCCGGGGTCAGGGCATTCTTGGTGACCGGGAGAACCTTGCCGTTGACCTTCATGCTCGGCGGCACGCCTGCCGTGATAAACAGGTCCGAGCCGCCCTTTTCCACCATCAGCCGCAACAGTTTCTCGAATTCCATTTTGTTACCTACTTACCTCAGAAGTTATCCGGCATCTTCGCCTTGGCGCGCGCAGCCTCACGGGAAACGAGGCCTTTCTGCAGCAGCCGCTCCAGACACTGGTCCAGAGTCTGCATGCCGAGCGAGCCGCCGGTCTGGATCGCGGAGTACATCTGGGCGATCTTGTCTTCCCGGATCAGGTTCCGGATAGCCGGGGTACCGATCATGATCTCGTGCGCGGCAACCCGTCCGCCGCCCATCTTCTTCATCAGGGTCTGGGAGATAACCGCCTGCAGGGATTCGGAGAGCATGGACCGGACCATGGACTTCTCCTCGGCCGGGAACACGTCCACCACCCGGTCGATGGTCTTGGCCGCCGAGGTGGTGTGCAGGGTGCCGAATACCAGGTGACCGGTTTCTGCGGCGGTCAGTGCCAGGCGGATGGTTTCAAGGTCCCGGAGCTCGCCCACCAGGATGATATCCGGGTCTTCCCGCAGTGCCGAACGCAGGGCCTCGTTGAAGCCCAGGGTGTCCCGGTGCACTTCCCGCTGGTTGACCAGACATTTCTTGGATTCGTGCACGAATTCGATCGGATCCTCGATGGTGAGGATGTGCTCGTAGCGGGTGTCGTTGATGTAGTCCATCATGGCCGCCAGCGTGGTGGACTTACCGGAACCGGTGGGCCCGGTCACCAGCACCAGCCCGCGGGGAACCGACGAGATATCCTTGAAAACCTGGCCCATGCCCAGATCTTCCATGGTAAGCACTTTCGAGGGGATGGTCCGGAACACGGCACCGGCGCCGCGATTCTGGTTAAATGCGTTTACACGGAAACGGGCAACACCGGGAACCTCGAAGGAAAAGTCGGTTTCCAGGAATTCTTCGTACTCCTTGCGCTGCTTGTCGTTCATGATGTCGTAGATCAGGCCGTGCACTTCTTTGTGCTCCATCGGCGGCAGGTTGATCCGGCGTACATCGCCGTCGACACGAATCATGGGGGGCAAACCAGAGGAAAGGTGCAAATCGGACGCACCCTGTTTGGCCGAAAAGGCAAGCAGTTCAGTAATATCCATAGGGTTCCTCGGAGGGCTTTTTCTTTTAATCCAGAAGCGGCAAACTCACAGTATGAGCAGCATAGCAGACAACATCGGGAGCGTAACCCGACGCATACAAAAAGCAACATTGAACGCGGGGCGGGACCCCGGCAGTGTGCGCCTGTTGGCAGTCAGCAAGACCCGACCGCCGGAAGACCTGCGTGAAGCCTTCGCTGCGGGCCAGATTGCGTTTGGCGAAAACTACCTGCAGGAAGCCCTCGAGAAGATCGAGGCCCTGGAGGATCTGGACGGCATCGAATGGCATTTCATCGGTCCGATCCAGTCCAACAAGACCCGGCAGATCGCCGCATCGTTTGCCTGGGTCCACAGTGTCGACCGCCTGAAGATCGCCCGTCGCCTCAGCGAGCAGCGTGCGCCGTCACTACCGCCCCTCAATATCTGTCTGCAGGTCAATATCGATGAGGAAGGCACCAAGTCCGGCTGTACCCTGGAGGAGCTGCCCGAGCTGGTTTCGGCAATCGGCGAACTTCCCAACCTCAGCCTGCGGGGCCTGATGGCCATTCCGGATCCCGACCAGCCGGAATCGGAGCTCAGGTCCAGCTTCCGCAAACTGGCCAACGCCCTCAAATCCCTGAAGCAGAAATGTCCTGAGGCCGGCCCGCTGGATACCCTGTCCATGGGCATGTCCGGTGACCTGGAAATGGCCATTGCCGAGGGCGCGACCTGGGTCCGGATTGGCACCGCGGTGTTCGGAGCCCGGCCACCCAAGGAGCCCCAGAGCTGAATCCCTCAGTTCCTGCTATCATCCGGTTCAAACTGTTAACCGTTCAACCGTTGGAGTGAACCTTGAGCACATCGCCCACTATCTCGTTTATCGGAGCCGGCAACATGGCCAGCGCCATTATCGGTGGCATGCTGGACAACGGCTATAAAGCCGGTGATATCTGGGTTAGCGCCCCGGATGACGGTCATCTGCAGGCCATCCGCAAGCGCTTTGGCGTCAGCGTGACCACCGACAACCGTTATTGCGCCCAGCAGGCTGACATGGTCATCCTGGCGGTCAAGCCCCAGGTCATGGCGGACGTTTGCCGCGATATTGCCCCGGTGGTACAGAACACCCGCCCCCCGATGGTCTCCATTGCCGCCGGACTCACTGCCGACACCCTCGACGAATGGCTCGGCGGGGGGCTGCCCATGGTAAGGGTGATGCCCAACACACCCTCGCTGGTGGGAAAAGGCGCTGCCGGCCTGTTCGCCAACAATCACGTGAAAG
>Ga0114984_1001096_pt1 | contig 10189 bp, 11 predicted proteins | sample Shrwel1BS1Day1_FD_96987 | JGI IMG/M metagenome (GOLD analysis project Ga0114984, IMG submission 96987) | Subsurface microbial communities from deep shales in Ohio, USA - Utica-3 well 1 S-1-Day1 | ecosystem: Environmental > Aquatic > Deep subsurface > Shale gas/oil reservoir > Produced water/Flow... | reverse complement strand
GGCCAGCAGCGCGGGCCGCTGGCGGTATTCGGCAAGGTTCAGCATGTCGGCTTCTCCCTATGCGTCCAGCAGCGGCTTGTGCTTGATGTGCCGGGCGAAGACCTGCATGAACTGCGGATCGACACGAGCGCCCCAGACCGCCAGCGAATGGCCGACGATCCACAGCACCACACCGGGAATCCACAGTTGCAGGCCCAGCCCGACGGCGGCGGCCAGCGTGCCGTTGGCAATCGCCACTGTGCGCGGCGCACCGCCCAGCAGGATCGGCTCGGTCAGCGAGCGATGCAGCGGCACTTCAAAGCCCGGAAGATCGGTGGCCGTGCTCATACGACGGCCCCGCCGGAGAACGAGAAGAACGACAGGAAGAAGCTCGAAGCCGCGAAGGCGATGGACAGGCCGAAGACGATCTGGATCAGCTTGCGAAAGCCGCCACTGGTATCGCCGAAAGCCAACGCCAGGCCGGTGGCGATGATGATGATCACCGCGACGATGCGGGCGACTGGCCCCTGGATGGATTCGAGAATGGATTGCAGGGGACCTTCCCACGGCATCGAGGAACCGGCGGCCTGCGCAGTACCCGCCAGCAACAACATCAACACGGCGAGTAGCAGCCCTTGCCCTGCGGGTCGGGCCAGGCGGCGCAACCGCGCCATGCTGGACAGGCGAGAAAACGGATTTACGGAAAGACGGAAAGCATCAACGTGCGTCATGGCAGTTCTCCAGGTTGGTCAGTGGTCAGGGAAGGCGCAGCGGCAGCGGCTGCAAGAGGAACCGGCGGCAGCTCGGGAAGCGGCGCTTCCAGCGCATCCGCCAGGCGGTAGCCCGCGCCGTCGAAACCGACGACACGGGAAATGGTTTCGACGTGGCGCTTGCGGCCACGGCCTGCGATATGGATCACCACATTGACCGCCTCGGCGATCAGGGCGCGGGGCGGATTCACCGCCACTTCGAGAATCAGTTGCTCCAGGCGCAGCAGCGCGCCTAAGGCGGAGCCGGCATGGATGGTGGCGATGCCACCGGGGTGGCCCGTGCCCCAGACCTTCACCAGATCCAGCGCTTCGCCGCCGCGCACTTCGCCGACGATCACGCGATCCGGGCGCAGCCGCATCGTGGCGCGCACCAGTTCCTGCATCGACACCACACCCGCACGGGTGCGCAGCGGCACATGGTCACGGGCCGCGCATTGCAGTTCGATGGTGTCTTCGAGCACCAGTACGCGGTCGCCGGTGGCGGCGATCTCGGCCAGCAAGGCATTCGCCAGTGTGGTCTTGCCGGTACTGGTGCCTCCGGCGATCAGGATGTTCTGCCGCTCACGCACGGCATGACGCAGGAACTCGGCCTGCCCTGCGCTCAGGATGCCGTCGGCCACATAGCGATCCAGACCGATGATGCTCACGGCACGCTTGCGCAGCGCAAAGGCCGGGCCGGGTGCGGCGGGCGGCAGGATGCCCTCGAAGCGTTCGCCGGTTTCTGGCAGTTCGGCGGTCAAGAGCGGTTGGCCGCGATGCACCTCCGCGCCGACATGGGCGGCGACCAGGCGGATGATGCGTTCGCCATCGGCCTCGGGCAGTTCGACGCCCAGCGGTGCGCGGCCAGAGGACAGCCGATCCACCCACAATGTCCGGTCGGGGTTGAGCATCACTTCCACTACGTCCGGGTCTTCCAGCGCGGCGGCAATCACCGGCCCCATCGCCGTGCGCAGCATCTGGATGCGGCGATCCTGGGACGCCGCAGCGGATGAACGCGGTTCGGGCGGGATTTGAGGAACGGCACTCATGGCGTACGCTCCGCTGTGCGTTCATGGGCGGCTACCATCGCCGCCGCGTCATCCATGCGCATGCCGAACTCACGATCTTGGGAGTGCAGCTCTTCCACCACGTCGCGCACCAAGCTGCGGCCACGCAGCAGGTGGCGGCCCAACTGTTCGACGAATTGCTCGAAGCGCGCCTTGCCCTGGGCGCGGGCTGCATCCTGATGGGCTTCGGGCACCGGCGTGCTGACGGTCAGGAAGTAGCGGATGAACAACGCCAGCGTTTCTATCTGGATGTTCTGATCACGCTCCAGACGCTCGGCCTGCCGCGACAGGCGATCCAGCCGTTTGGCGATGGCGGCCTCGCGCTGGTCGCCCGCGTCTGGCGACAGCCAGGACGCCAGCGCCGCCGCGACGATGGACGACTTGGACACGCCTTTCTTGGCGGCCAGTTCATCGAGCCGCTTGGCGTGCTCATGCTGGATGAACAGGTTCAATCGGTATTGGCTCATAGGTCGATTCCGTCGTTGGGGTCGAGAGATGCCAGCCGCGCCGTGCGTTGCAGAGCGGGATCGAGCTGGCCGGGAAGCAGCTGGGGCATGTCGTCGTCATCGAGCAGCGACAGATCGCTGGTCGTGGCATCCATCTCGGGGGCATAGGCGATGGCTTCGGACAGTTCGGGCTGACGGCGGGGGCCGCCGTCATCGGTCGAACCCAGGGTCTCCAGGTCATCGGCGAATGCCGTGGCCGGTGCCGCAGGAACCGCAGGTATTGCCAGGTCGCTCCAGTCGTCAGGTCGTACCGGCGGCACATCGGCATAGCGGCCTGCTGCCACCGCAGGCGGCGGTAATACCCGTTGCTTGAAATTGGCGTCGGCGAAGTAGCGCAACTTCTTCGCCTTGATCGGCGCGACGCTGGACACCATCACCACCGCCTCATCGGTCGGTAGCTGCATCACTTCGCCTGGCGTCAGCAGCGGACGTGCCGTTTCTTGGCGCGACACCATTAGATGGCCGAGCCACGGTGCGAGCCGGTGGCCTGCGTAGTTGCGCTGGGCGCGCAACTCAGTGGCCGTGCCCAAGGTTTCGGAAATGCGTTTGGCCGTGCGTTCGTCGTTGGTGGCGAAGGTCACACGCACATGGCAGTTGTCCAGAATCGAATGGTTCTGGCCGTAGGCTTTGTCGATCTGGTTGAGCGACTGGGCGATCAGGAAGCTACGGATGCCATAGCCCGCCATGAAGGCCAGCGCCGTCTCGAAGAAGTCCAGCCGACCCAGCGCTGGGAACTCGTCGAGCATCAGCAGTAGCTTGTGGCGGCGCTGTATGCCGTCGCTGCCATCGAGAGATTCGGTCAGCCGCCGCCCGAGCTGGTTGAGGATCAGCCGGATCAGCGGCTTGGTGCGGCTAATGTCCGAAGGCGGCACCACGAGGTACAGCGATACCGGGTGCTCGGCGGAAATCAGGTCGGCGATGCGCCAGTCGCAGCGCGAGGTGACTTCGGCCACCGTGGGATCGCGGTACAGGCCCAGGAACGACATGGCCGTGGACAGCACGCCCGACCGCTCGTTGTCCGACTTGTTGAGCACTTCACGCGCAGCGGACGCGACAACCGGGTGTGGTGCATCGCCCAGGTGCTTCGTCGTCATCATCCGATGCAAGGTCAGCTCGAACGGGCAAGCCGGATCGCTGAGGAAGTTGGCGACGCCGCGCAGCGTCTTGTCTTCGCCCGCGTAAAGCACATGCAGGATGGCGCCGACCAGCAGCGCGTGCGAAGTCTTTTCCCAATGATTCCTGCGTTCCAACGCTCCGTCAGGATCGACCAGTATGTCCGCCACGTTCTGCACGTCGCGCACCTCATGCGCGCCGCGCCTAACCTCCAGCAGCGGGTTGTAAGCCGCCGACTTCGCATCGGTTGGGTTGAACAGCAGGCAATGCGAGAAGCGCGATCGCCAGCCGGCGGTCAGCGTCCAGTTCTCGCCTTTAATGTCGTGGACGACGACGGACGCGGGCCAGCTCAACAAGGTGGGAACGACCAGGCCGACACCCTTGCCAGAGCGCGTGGGCGCGAAGGTCAGGACGTGTTCCGGGCCTTCGTGCCGCAGGTACTGGCCGCGATGCAGGCCGAGGAAGATGCCGGCGGGCTGTGTCAGCCCGGCCTTGCGAATGTCGGCGGCATCGGCCCAGCGTGCGGAGCCGTAGGTGGTGACAAGGCGCGATTGCCGCGAGCGCCACACCGACATGGCAATGGCGACGATCACGGCCACCAGGCCGCTGCCGCCCGCGATGGCGCCGCCTATGTCGAAGACATGCGGCGCGTAGGCATCGAAGAAGAACCACCACTCGAACAGCCGCCAGGGGTGATAGACCGGCGTTCCGAAGAAATCAAACCAGGGCGAGCCAAGGCGTACTTGATAGGCCAGAGCGGCGGCTGTCCATTGTGTTGCACTCCATACACCGGCGATCACGATGCTGAAGACGGCGGCGATCTGCCCGAATAGCACGCCCTGAGCTTGCATGACTGGCCTCCGATTCCTGCGCTGATTCCTCGTTCACGCGCGGCACAAGGACGTGCCGCATAGCGTGAGGATCAGTGCCGGGTCAGTGCCGGTCAAAGGCCGTTTTCAGAAGAAAGGGCGAGAAAAAAGCAAGATTTCGCGCAGGAGCGCAGGCAGAAAAAACGCCACAAGCGATGGCGCGTTGCGGCGTGTCAGGCAAAAAAGCCGAAAATTTGTGTCGAAGTGCCGACGATCAGAACTTAGGCGGTTCCTTCCGTGGCGTATAGGGCGTGTTGCCATCGCCATAGAACCGTTTGCGCGTGGCTTCCGCCACGCGGTTGCACAGCACGTCGCCCAGCGTGGCGCGATCGGTCTTGCACTGTTGGCGCAGTTCTTTAAGCCGCTCGGGATTGGATGCCAGTTCTTCAACTGTCAGGATAGCTGTCGTTTGGGGCGTTTCGGATTGACCGCAAGCCGTTAATGCCACGGCCAGCAAGAAAGGAATGGTCTTCTTCATGGCCTGAGTTCCTCCTGTGGTTCGGGATCAATACTCGGGAAGTGCCGGCTGATTTCGGGGGACTCGATGGCCTGTACCCGCTCGATGAAGCGAAGCAACGTATCCGATGGCTCCTCGTCCAAATACAACAGATAGGTCGTAAGCATTGGCGAGCGGCCAGTCAGTGGTCGTGCCACGATGCCCTGTTCTCGGCTGGCCACGATGTGCGCGGCTCCAGTCAATCCTAGGGCGAAGCCTGCGGATACCAGCGCCATCATCAGATCACAGGAAGTGACTCGCTCGGCAACGATCGGCTCCATGTCCACACGCCGAAGGACTCTCTCAACCTGCTTCGCATGCCCCTCGCACGCTTGTGGATCGCATAGCACCAGTGGATAACGCAGTAATTCGTCCAAGGGGATGCGCTTATGGATCAGCAACGGATGACGGGCCGGCACAGCCACCATCATCGGGTCGTTCCAGGCAGGCAAAGCCGTGATGACTTCCCCAACTTCGTCAGATTGAGCGAATCCTACGTCGTACAGGTCTTCTTGTAGCCCCTTGAGCTGCTGAGAAAGTGGCACCTCAAACAGCCGGATTTCGACTTCGGGTTCTTCTTGTCGGCAAAGAGCCAACAGGGCAGGCAGGCGCGACGGTGTAAAGCCATCGGACAGAGCGATACGCAACTGACCGTGAAAGCCATTAGCCGCTGCTTTGACGCTATCGCGGGCCTGCTCCAAAGTGGTAAACACACGCCGCACATGCTCTAGAAAAAGTCGCCCGGCGTGGGTCAGTTTCGTACTGCGTGTGGTTCGGGCGAACAGCACCGCGCCAAGTTCTTCTTCTAGCTCCTTGATGGCACGCGACAGAGCCGACTGATCGACGTGCAATCTCTCGGCAGCACGGGCGAAGCGGAGTTCTTCGGCTACTGCCAAGAAGCAGCGAAGATGCCGAAGCTCCATGAGTCACCCCCTTCTTGGGTATCGTTTCCAATTAACAGGCAGAAGGCATCGTCAAGGATTGAGAAATATTTATAAAGCTTCTCACTCACTCTTCTCGCCTCTTTTTAATATAAATACTAGCGATAACATCGCTAGCGATGTATATGCCCTGCACTAACCTGCATCAAATATAAATACTAGAAATTCTTTACACGCATCGCGTACGTTACCAGCAGGATAAGCGCGATCTGAGCTATCAATGCGATCCGCCGGATGGCGGTTTGATCTTGTTTGGTGAAAGTCCGTTTGGACACAGTAGCAGCGATGCCATGAAAGACAAATACCACCAAACCCACGTAGGGAAATATCATGGTTCGCCAGGGGCCAATGAACGTAATTGCCAAACCGGTAATGGCTACTAAGCCGGCGACTGCCCGGTGGGAGATGTAGATCGCTTTCGCTCTACTATTCATACCGCGACTACCAGTAGCATCCCCCTTCCATGCCAAGAGTGACCAAATTCCCGTCATCAGTATGGATAAAACGGCGGTTAAGATGTGCAAGTGTTTGAAGGCGATATACATGGAATTTCCTATCTTTTCATCGTAGGTGGTCTTCATTCGGATGAGCGCTTAGAACTCAACGTTGAATTTTGGTATCTCTTGTTGGTCAGGACACCAACCAGAGACTTCACGGCATTTCGCAATTCCGCACCAGCGACTTCATCAATACCCAACTGACGAGACAGCATTTCTGGAATATGTTTTGCAGCATGACGCAATTCATCTCCATGTGGTGTTAGTGCAATAAGCACCCGTCGCTCGTCTCCAGGGTCACGTTGTCGAGTAATGAATCCTCCATGCTCCATGCGTTTAAGCAGGGGGGTTAGCGTGCCATTTTCAAGATGCAAACAATCGCCCAAATCCCCAACTTTGACTGGCGATCTTTCCCATAACACCAGCATGACAAGATACTGTGAATAGGTCAGCCCCAAAGGCTCCAGCATGGGTCGATAAACTCGCGTCAGCAGGTTCGTCGCAGCGTAAAGTGGGAAGCAAAGCTGGTGATCTAGCAGTAGTGGATTATTTTCTGTTTTGGGAGGTTTGGAGTTCATGATTTAGCACCAGCTCTTGGATTTGGATTGGCTACTGTTTAACAGATGGTCGCTGTCCGCCAGATCGGACAAGTTGAGCATGCTGTCGAGTAAATATTGGTTCCAGGCAAGATCCAAGAATTATGCCTTTCTAGCGATTATATCGCTATCCAACAAAAATTCAAGAACAGAAACTTTTCTTCGGCCCTGCTAGAAGCCAGATTGACCAAAGGTACTTCAATAGCCAAGGCTGAGGCTCCAGCACAAGGAACAGCCTGAACCCGCGACAAGAGAGCTTGCGCTGCGGGACAGGCCACAAAAATCCTCCTGCTGGAGACTGTTCACTCCGCCTGCAATATCACTTTCATGGCTTTCTCACGCGCTGCGTTGCCGAACACTTCATAAGCTTGGACTACGTCATGCAGAGCAAAGCGATGGGTGACAAGTTGCTCCGGCTTCACCTTGCCAGCCTTCACCGTCTGTAGGAGCATCGGCGTGCTGTAGGTGCTGACCAGACCAGCCGAGAGCGTGATGTTGCGACTCCACAACTTCTCCAGATGCAACTCCACGGGCTTGCCATGCACGCCGACGTTGGCAATACGACCACCGGGAGCGATGATCGACTGGCAAGTGTCGAAGGTAGAGGGAATGCCCACCGCTTCCACCGCCACGTCCACACCCTTACCGCTGGTCAATGCCAGGACTTGCTCCACCGCGTCTCCGGTACCAGCGTTGATGCCGTCGGTTGCGCCGAAGCGGCGTGCAACCTCCAGTCGAGCCAGATCGGTGTCGATCATGATGATCCTTGATGGCGCATAGAACTGTGCGGTCAGCAGCACCGCCATGCCGATGGGGCCGGCACCGACGATCGCTACCGTGTCGCCCGGCCGCACCTGGCCTGCCAGCACACCGATCTCGAAGCCGGTGGGCAGGATGTCGCTGAGCATCACCAGCGCTTCGGGGTCTACGTCTTGCGGTGCCGGATACAGACTGTTGTCGGCATGTGGTATACGGACGTACTCGGCTTGGGTGCCGTCGATCTGATGGCCGAGAATCCAGCCGCCATCCGTGCAATGTGCGTAAAGTTGCTTCTTGCAGTATTCACAGCGACCACATGAGGTCACGCAGGAAATCAGCACCTGATCACCTTTTTTGAAGTTGCTGACAGCCTCGCCAACTTCCTCGACGACCCCTACACCTTCATGCCCCAGAACCAGGCCATCGACCGCCTCGGGCAGGTCACCTTTGAGGATATGCAGGTCGGTACCGCAGATGGTGGTGTGGGTGATGCGGATAACCGCGTCAGTGGGATGAGAGATGGTCGGCTGGGGCTTGTCCGCCCACTCCTTTTTGCCTGGGCCACGATAGATGAGCGCTTTCATGAACAGACTCCGTAGAAATGTTGAAGGTAGTGAAACCGCCGCTGCTGATTTCAGCCCAGCCGCCGTGCAACGGCGGCTGGATTGACGGCACAGAAAGAGCCACTGACCACAGCGGTACACCCGAAACGGCAGGCTATGTTCCGACCTGAGCGGCAACAGGTCAAGCCGTGAGGGCACACAGTCGCGACGACAGTCAGCGTGTATGCACCGAAAGCGTGACGTCGATATTGCCTCGGGTCGCATTCGAGTACGGGCATATCTTGTGTGCCTCGGCCACAATCTCCTCGGCCTCGGCTTGGCTGACGCCAGCGATGGTCACGTCCAGTGCGACACTCAAGGCGAACCCGCCGCTACCGTTCGGAACCATGCTCACAGTGGCGATCACATCGATGTCGTTGTCGCGGATCTTGGTCTGCTTGTTGCGCGTGCCGTGAATGACGGCATTGCCGAAGCAGGCCGCGTAGCCGGCCGCGAACAGTTGCTCCGGGTTGGTCGCACCACCCTTGCCGCCGAGTGCTGAAGGCAGGGCCAGAGGCAAGTCCAGCAAGCCATCGTCGCTACGCACGGTGCCGCTACGGCCGCCGACGGCGGTGACTTTCGTGGAATACAGCGTACTCATAGTGTTTCTCCTAGATGATTGATCAAGTCCACATGGACGCTAGCGATTATATCGCTAGCTAACAAATAAGCAACAGGCTTGATCGAAGTGTTCAGATCGACAATCTCCCCGACCTCCCACCTGGTGCGACCCGCCCACCGCAGATGTGCTGCCATCTTGGTGGCCATCGGCACATCGGCTTTATTCCGTATCCAGCGAACCTGTGTTCGCCGTCTGAGTGTTCGTTGGAGCAAGGATCGGAAATCCTAGGAGTACTAAATCAGCCTATGCTGGGGCCTCTTGGCCTCCCCAGTTCCCAGGACACGGCGCTAGCACTCACGGTTGCGGCGAGCTGCTGCCCTAGCCGCCGTTCGATCACCGGACGCCACGGCACCAGGCTGAAACCCATGCCGTCATCGAGCATCGCGTAGCGCCCGCTGGCGAGCATGACCGAGCGCCGGTAGATGCCGGCCACGCGCTGCCCGTCCGTGACGGGCCGATGCTCCAGGCCGGTGTCGGCGGCAATGTCCTTGGCGGCCTGCGCCAGTTCCCGGTTGCGCAGCGTCCCCAGCAGATTGCGGGCGAGGATCACGCGCTGCCCGCGCCGCTGGGCCAGCCCCTGTTCTTCGAGGAAGTCGGCGCGCTGCTGCAAGGCTGCCTTGGCATCGCCACCAAAGCCCAGGTCGCCCAGCCCTCGGCCGCCGCCGATCAGTTGCTGGTCGAGCCAGGTGGCCCCGATCACGCGCGCCTGCCGTTCGATGGGTAGATGCGATTTCAGCTCCACCGCCACGCCGCCCAGGCGTTGTGCGTCGTACTGGCGGCCACGCTCGGCCAGGTCGTCCGGCACCTTCCATAGTCCATCGGCCACGCGCTCCACGATGCCAGCCCGGCGCAGGGCTTCCAGCCGGCGAACGTGCGCCGCGACGACTTCCTGCGGATCGCGTCCAGCCGTGGCCCGGCCTTGTTCGATGGCAAGGTGATGATCGGCGCGATACAGGCCATTGCTCGCCAGCGCGGCGATGTTCTTGTCGGCCGCCCGCACCTCGGCGGAACCGCGCACTTCCACTACCGCGCCGGTGGGGTAATTCGCCAGCTCGTCGCGGGCGTTCAAGGCGACGTAGTGGGCCTTGCCGTCCACGCCGTCGATGACCAGATAGCCGCGGTCGTGCAGCTCGTCGGCCAGCCCCTTGCCGGCCACGCGGCCGACAATGGCGCGGCCGTCGTCGCCCGGCTCGAACACCGCCAGCTCGCGCGGCTGGCCGCTCATGGCACGCTGCATCGTTCGGATAATGTCGCCACGCTCGCCCAGGGCGCGCAAGGTCTTCTCGGCATCGGCATGGACGGCCCAGGTGCCGGGCTGCGTCTCGTCGGCCAGGCCCAGGCGCTGCAAGCGTTGCAGGCGGCCGATCAGCAGCAGGCGCTGGCGCTGCAACGT
>Ga0114984_1001095_pt1 | contig 10191 bp, 8 predicted proteins | sample Shrwel1BS1Day1_FD_96987 | JGI IMG/M metagenome (GOLD analysis project Ga0114984, IMG submission 96987) | Subsurface microbial communities from deep shales in Ohio, USA - Utica-3 well 1 S-1-Day1 | ecosystem: Environmental > Aquatic > Deep subsurface > Shale gas/oil reservoir > Produced water/Flow... | reverse complement strand
GCGCGCAACAGATAAGAAAGGGCGCATAGACATCACCGACGTGCCGCTCGTCACGATCGATGGCGAGGACGCGCGCGATTTTGACGATGCTGTTTACTGTGAGCCGGCCACGATTGGTCGCTCTAAGGCGCCGAACGCCTGGCGCTTGGTCGTGGCCATCGCGGACGTGAGTCATTACGTGAAGCCGGGTGAGCCTCTGGATTTGGATGCCTATGAGCGTGCGACATCAGTGTATTTCCCCCGTCGGGTGATTCCCATGCTGCCGGAGAAGCTTTCCAATGGCTTGTGCTCGCTGAACCCTGAGGTCGAGCGCCTCTCCATGGTGTGCGACATGCTGGTTTCCTGCGACGGCGAAGTGCATGCATATCAGTTTTTTCCAGCCGTCATCCGTTCCCATGCTCGCCTGACCTACACAGAGGTGGCGACCATCCTGGGTAACACCCGTGGACCTGAGGCGCTGCGTCGACCTGATTTGGTGCCTCATCTCTTGCACCTTCACGAGGTGTACCGTGCATTGCTGAAGTCGCGCTCGGGGCGCGGGGCGGTGGATTTCGACACTACCGAAACCCAGATCGTCTGCGACGAGAACGGTCGCATCGCCAAGATCGTGCCTCGTGTGCGCACCGAGGCTCACCGCCTCATTGAGGAATGCATGCTGGCCGCCAATGTGTGCTCCGCTGACTTCATCACTCGGGCGAAGCATCCGTCGCTGTTTCGGGTGCACGAGGGGCCCACACCAGAGAAACGTCAGTTATTGAAGAACTATCTGAAGGCGCTGGGTCTGGGCTTGTCTCTTGGGGAGGAGCCTCAGCCTGGCGACTACCAGGCCATCGCGCAGGCGGTGAAGGATCGTCCGGATGCGACACAGATTCACACCATGCTCCTGCGCTCCATGCAGCAGGCAATCTACACGCCGACCAACAGCGGACATTTCGGCTTGGCATATGAGGCGTACACCCATTTCACCAGCCCGATTCGTCGCTACCCGGATTTGCTGGTCCATCGCGTCATCAAGGCGCTGCTAGGCAAGGGGCGGTATGACCTGAAGTTGCCGCCCGTGCAGCATTCCGTTGGCAATGTGAAGCGCAAGCCTGGGGGGCAGCGGGGTGTCCCTGCGAAGGGCTTGCCAGCGGCGCCGAGCAAGGCCGTTTCGCGTCTCAAGTTGCCACCCGCGGAGGCGGCAGCGTGGGAAACAGTCGGCATTCATTGCAGCGCCAATGAGCGCCGCGCCGATGAGGCCTCGCGCGATGTCGAGGCTTGGCTTAAGTGCATGTTCATGCGGGAGCGGTTGGGGGAGGAGTACGGGGGCACAGTGAGTGCCGTCACCAACTTCGGTCTGTTTGTTCAACTGGACGGCTTGTATGTTGAGGGGCTCATCCACATCACCGAGCTTGGCGGGGAGTACTACCGGTTTGATGAGGCGCGCCAAGAGTTGCGGGGCGAGCGGAGTGGCGCACGCTATGCCGTCGGTACCCGTGTGCGTGTGCAGGTCAGTCGCGTGGATTTGGATACCCGCAAGATCGATTTCCGCTTGGTGCGAGAGGCGGGCGAAGAGAAGTCGAATTCCGGTGCAGGGAAGAGGCGAGCCCGAGTGCCCGACAAGGATTGGGTGGAGCCGGGTGGGGCGCAAGATGCCTTGGCGGATGTTCGTCAGGCTGACCACGAGGTAAGGCGGGCAAGCAAGGCAGCCAGGGCTGGTAAAGGTCGGACGCGTGTCTCTGTGGCCGCGACGGTCTCCGGTAAAGGAGCCTCGGCAAAGCGCTCAAAAACCAAGCGATGACGCGGTTTGATGAGTGGGCTGGTTTCGTGCTAGAATGCCAGAGTTTGCCCGAATCCCCGGGTAGATTTTGATAATCACGAAATCGGCAATCCAAGGTGTTGCGGCATGCTCTGTGGAGCGTGTGGTGATCGCTGTCGATTTCCAGATCCAACCTCTGGAGCACTCCATGTCCGTATCCATGCGCGAAATGCTGGAAGCCGGTGTCCACTTCGGTCACCAAACCCGCTTCTGGAACCCCAAGATGGCCCCGTACATCTTCGGTCATCGCAACAAGATTCACATCATCAACCTCGAGAAGACGCAGCCCGCCTTCGAAGAGGCTCTGAAGTTCATCAAGCAGCTGTCCGCTCGTCGCGGCACCGTGATGATGGTCGGCACCAAGCGCCAATCGCGCGACACCATCGCCATGGAAGCTGAACGCGCTGGCGTGCCTTACGTCAACCAGCGTTGGTTGGGCGGCATGCTGACCAACTTCAAGACCGTCAAGGGCTCCTTGAAGAAGCTGAAGGACATGCAGGCTGTGGTCGAAACCGGTCTGGACAACCTGAAGAAGAAGGAAGGCCTGCTGTTCCAGCGCGAGCTGTCCAAGCTCGAGAAGGACATCGGCGGCATTCAAGACATGGCTGTGCTGCCTGACGCCATCTTCGTGATCGACGTCGGCTACCACAAGATCGCCATCGCCGAAGCCAAGAAGCTGGGCATCCCTGTCATCGGCGTGGTGGACACCAACCACTCCCCCGAAGGCATTGACTACGTCATCCCCGGTAACGATGACTCTTCCAAGGCTGTGGCGCTGTACGCCAAGGCCGTGGCCGACGCCATCCTGGAAGGCAAGGCGAACGCCGTGAACGAAGTCGTGGCCGCTGCTGCTGGTGACGACGAGTTCGTCGAAGTCAACGAAGCCGAATAAGGCTCCTTGACTTCACAAGAAGGGGCTGACGATCAGCCCCTTTTTTTAACAAATTTTTTTGTGGTGGCCCTTTACGGGCGCACCCATGAACCAAACGGAGAAAGCTGATGGCTGCAATCACCGCTAGCATGGTCGCCGAACTGCGCGCCAAGACCGATGCTCCCATGATGGAGTGCAAGAAGGCCCTGACCGAGGCCGATGGCGACATGGCCAAGGCAGAAGAGATTCTGCGTGTCAAGCTGGGCAGCAAGGCCTCCAAGGCTGCTTCGCGCGTCACCGCCGAAGGCGTGGTGTCCGCTGCCGTGGACGGCAACGTCGGCGCTCTTGTGGAAATCAACTGCGAAACCGACTTCGTCTCGAAGAACGACTCCTTCCTGGCATTTGCCAAGTCGGTGGCCGAGCTGATCGCCAAGAACAATCCCGCTGACGTCGCCGCCATTGGCGAGTTGCCTCTGTCGCAAGACGGTTTTGGCCCGACAGTCGAAGAAGTTCGCAAGGGCCTGATCGGCAAGATCGGCGAAAACATGACCATCCGTCGCTTCAAGCGCTACGCTGACGGTGGCAAGCTGGCCGCCTATCTGCACGGTGCTCGCATCGGCGTGGTTGTGGAATTCGAAGGTGACGACGTCGCTGCCAAGGACGTCGCCATGCACGTGGCCGCCATGAAGCCCGTGTCGCTGTCGTCCGCCGACGTGCCTGCCCACCTGATCGAGACCGAGCGCAGCGTCGCCACGGCCAAGGCCGCCGAGTCGGGCAAGCCTGCCGACATCGCCACCAAGATGATCGAAGGTGCCGTTCAGAAGTATCTGAAGGAAGTTTCCTTGTTCAACCAGGTCTTCGTGAAGGCTGCTGACGGCAAGCAGACCGTTGAGCAGTATCTGAAGTCGACGAACACGACTGTCAAGTCCTTCACCATGTTTGTGGTCGGCGAGGGCATCGAGAAGAAGCAAGACGACTTCGCGGCTGAAGTCGCAGCCACCATGGCTGCAGCCAAGGGTCAGTAACCCGAAGCAAAACAAGGGGGCTTCTGGCCCCCTTGTGCTATGTGTCGCACGTTCATCGGGCGAGCATGGCGCGCGTGAAAGGGGAACCTTCGCGCCATCACGTATTCAAAAAGCCTGACATGGCTGGCGAAGACTGAAACTTGCGATAACCTTCAGTCTCGCTTCTCAAGTAGAACACCAAGGACATCTGCATGCCCGCCTACAAGCGCATCCTCTTGAAACTTTCCGGTGAGGCCCTGATGGGCGATGATGCATACGGCATCAACCGGGCGACCATTGTGCGCATGGTCAAGGAGATCCAGGAGGTCACCGCCCTGGGTGTCCAGGTGGCGGTGGTCATTGGTGGTGGCAACATTTTCCGCGGCGTCGCAGGTGGTTCTGTCGGTATGGACCGTGCCACGGCCGATTACATGGGCATGCTGGCCACGGTCATGAACTCGCTGGCTTTGGCTGACACCATGCGCCAGGAAGGCATGACCGCACGGGTCATGTCGGCCATCAGCATTGATCAGGTGGTTGAGCCGTACGTCCGTCCCAAGGCCTTGCAGTACCTCGAAGAGGGCAAGGTGGTGGTGTTTGCTGCGGGCACGGGCAACCCTTTCTTCACGACCGATACAGCTGCGGCATTGCGTGGCGCCGAAATCGGTGCTGAAGTCATGCTGAAGGCCACCAAGGTGGATGGCGTTTACACTGCCGACCCTAAGAAGGACCCTTCCGCCACGCGCTACGCCAGCATCACGTTTGATGAGGCCCTGATCAAGAACCTGCAGGTGCTCGATGCGACGGCGTTCGCCTTGTGTCGCGATCAGAATCTGCCCTTGAAGGTGTTTTCCATTTTCAAGCAAGGTGCGCTCAAGCGCGTCGTGCTGGGGGAAGACGAAGGCACGTTGGTCCACGTCTGAGCCCGTCCTTCCTTCCTCGTTTTCAAGCGTCAGTTGGCCTCAGGCCTTCGTACGGAGCTTCTCATGAGCATCGCAGAAATCAAAAAGAACGCCGAGCAGAAAATGCTCAAGTCCATTGAGGCTTTCAAAGTCGAGTTGTCGAAAATCCGCACGGGCCGTGCACACCCAGGCATCTTGGACCAGGTGCAGGTTGAGTACTACGGCTCGTTGGTTCCCATCAGTCAGGTGGCGAACGTGACGCTGCAAGACGCGCGCACCATCAGCGTTCAGCCGTGGGAAAAAGGCATGGGCGCCAAGATTGAAAAGGCCATCCGCGAGTCGGACCTGGGGCTCAATCCGTCTTCGCAGGGCGACCTGATTCGCGTGCCGATGCCGCCCCTGACAGAGGAGCGCCGTAAGGAGTTGACCAAGGTGGTGAAGTCTGCCGGGGAAGATGCCAAGATTGCCGTGCGCAACTTGCGTCGTGACGCCAACGACCACGCCAAGCGTCTGCTCAAGGACAAGGAAATCACGGAAGATGATGACCGTCGCTCGCAGGATGAGGTTCAGAAACTGACCGACAAGACGATTGCAGAAATCGACAAGCTGGTGCAGGCCAAGGAAGCCGAAGTGCTGGCCGTTTGAGGCGGTGCCCTTTGCCATAATGGCGACCTTGTCCGAGGCGGTCTGACCGCCTCGTTCTGTTTGCGGACACGCGGGCTGCTCTTGCGGCCCGCGCTCACATTCCTGGATTCAATCTGAGATGGCTTCAATCTCCAGTTCTGCGGCGGTCCCATGCCACGTCGCCATTGTGATGGACGGCAATGGTCGGTGGGCTCGGAAGCGTTTCATGCCCCGTGGCCTGGGGCACAAGGCGGGTGTCGATGCGCTGGTGGATGTCGTGCGAGCAGCCTCCCGACGTGGTGTCCGGTACTTGACGGTGTTCGCCTTTTCTTCCGAGAACTGGAAGCGCCCAGAGGAGGAGGTGTCTGGTCTGATGGGTTTGCTGTTGGTAGCTTTGTCCAAACACCTCAACCAGCTGAAGTCCGAAGGCGTTCGTTTTCGCGTGGCGGGTGATCTCCAGCCTGTGTCAGGGAAGGTGCGCGTCGCGCTGCTGGAGGCTGAGGCATCATCGGCGACTTGTGACAAGTTGGTATTGACCGTTGCCTTCAATTACGGTGGACGTTGGGACATTGTGCAGGCCTGTCGCAAGGCGATGGAGGCGGGTGTTCAACCTTCTGAAATGGACGAAGGGGTGTTGTCACAGTTCATGGCCATGAGCTATGCACCCGACCCGGATCTGTTGATTCGTACGGGGGGTGAAGTACGTTTATCCAACTTTTTGCTTTGGCAAAGCGCTTACGCTGAGTTGTATTTCACCGACTGTCTGTGGCCCGACTTTGGCGAAGCGGAACTCGACCGAGCCATCGCAAGTTACGCAGATCGTGAGAGACGGTTCGGTGATGTGGGTGCGTCGGGTGAGGCTGAGGGCGCAGTGGGTGGTTTTGACGATGTGCTCGCCGCATCCAGGGAGAGCTGACCATGCTCAAACAACGTGTCATCACGGCACTGGTTCTGGCCGCCATTTTGCTGGCCAGTTTGCTCAATGAGTTGGCGTGGCCTTTTTCGGCGCTGACACTCGTTTTCATCACGGCCGCCGGTTGGGAGTGGTCGCGTCTGAACGATGCGCCGGGGGCTCGTGCCTGGTTGACGGGGGCGGCGGTGGCTGGGGGCTGCGTCTATGCGGCGCAGGTTGTTGGTTTGCCGGTATGGGCCAGTACCGTGCTCGACAACGGACTCAATGTGCATCCACATGTTCACGGGTGGGGGATGCCGTTGGCTGGTTTCCATGTGCCCAGCGGAGTGTGGGCGTTCGCATGTTTGCTGTGGGTGCTCGGCGGGGCGGTTGTGCTTCGTTACGGCAACACGCATTGGAAGCGCGTTTCCGAGTTCTGGCGTCGTTTGTTGGGGCTGCTGTTACTGGTGGTGGCGTGGTTGGCGTTGGTTGAGAGCAAAGCCCAAGGACTGAATTTTCTCTTGTCAGTGCTGTGCCTCGTATGGGCAGCAGACATTGGCGCTTACTTTGGCGGTCGTGCTTTGGGTCGGCGCAAGTTGGCGCCCAGCATCAGTCCTGGCAAAAGCTGGGAGGGCGTCTGGAGCGGCATGGTGGCCGTATGCGTATTGGCGGTCCTGTGGATGTGGGCCGACGCAAGCCTCGGTGTGGACTCTCCCAGTTTGTACAGCCGCTTATGGATGGGTTTGGGGCCCTTGGGAATGTTGTTGGCGCTGATGTTCCTTGTCGGCATGAGCGTTGTGGGTGATCTGTTTGAATCGCTCGTTAAACGGCAAGCCGGTGTGAAGGACAGCAGCCAATTGCTGCCAGGACATGGCGGCGTTTTGGATCGCATTGACGCGCTGTTGCCTACTCTGCCATTGTCTTTGGCTGTTCTGACTTTGTGCCATGCTTGATTCAGCGTCATCTTCTCGTCGTCAGCGTGTATGTATTTTGGGGTCCACAGGCTCCATTGGGACCAATACGCTCGACGTGCTTTCCCGCCACCCGGACCAATTTGAGGTGTGGGCTCTGACAGGCGCGTCGCGTGTCGATGAGTTGTGGGCGCAATGTTTGCAGTGGCGTCCAGCCTATGCGGTGATGCCAGATGAAGCTTTCGCGTCGCGACTGCGCGCCAAAGTGAGGGAGTCTGGCTTGCGGACCGAGATCCTCAGTGGCTCGGACGCCTTGAACCAAGTTGCTGCACACCCTGACGTGGATGTGGTGATGGGGGCGATTGTCGGGGCAGCAGGCTTGGCGCCGTGCTTGGCGGCCGCCCGCGCGGGCAAGCGCCTGTTGTTGGCCAACAAAGAAGCGCTGGTGGTCGGTGGTGAGATGTTCATGAAGGCTGTGGATGAGGGGGGCGCCACTTTGTTGCCCATCGACAGTGAACACTCCGCCATTTTTCAGTGCTTGCCGGAAGACACCTCTTCTTGGCGTTCACGCATCGACCACATTGTCCTGACCGCCTCTGGCGGGCCGTTTCGTCAGCGCGATCTTGCTACCTTTTCACAGATCACGCCTGAGCAGGCTTGTGCGCACCCGAACTGGGTCATGGGGCGCAAAATTTCGGTAGATTCGGCCACGATGATGAACAAGGCTTTGGAGGTCATCGAAGCTCGGTGGCTGTTCAATCTCCAACCCAAGCAGATTCGCGTGGTGCTGCACCCGCAGAGCATCATTCACTCCATGGTCGTTTGCCGGGATCGTTCGGTGTTGGCGCAAATGGGCACCCCGGACATGCGTGTACCGATTGCTTACGGTTTGTCATGGCCTGAACGCATCGAGTCGGGAGCGGAGTTATTGGACTTCACTCGCCTGAGTGCACTGACTTTTGAAGACGCTGACTCCCGTCGCTACCCGGGTCTGCAGTTGGCGTGGGAGACGCTCCAAGGGCCGGCTGGTAGCACATGTGTGCTCAATGCCGCCAATGAAATGGCGGTTGAGGCATTTTTGGACAGGCGCATTCGCTTTGATCAGATTCACAGTGTGAACCTGCAGTCTCTGTCCGATTGTCGGTTGTCGGACGCCGACATCAGCACGGTTGAGGGGTTGCTGGATCTGGATGCGCAGGCGCGTCGTCTCGCGGCATCGGTCGTGGCGAGCTTGGCCGCTTGATACGCAAGATGTCCAGTTCAATCTTTCGCTGTGATTCAGGAGCATGACGATGTTGATGACCGTGCTGTCCTTTCTGGTGACGATTGGCGTTTTGGTTGTGATTCACGAGTACGGCCATTACCGTGCAGCCTTGGCGTGTGACGTCAAGGTGCTGAGATTTTCGGTGGGGTTCGGGCACGTGTTGTGGCGTCGGCAACGTGGCGAGACCGAGTTCGTGATCTCGGCCTTGCCGTTGGGTGGCTACGTCAAGATGTTGGATGAACGCGAAGGTCCTGTGGCACCCGCCGAACGGGATCGTGCGTTCAATCGCAAGCCCCTGCGCCAGCGGGCATTCGTCGTGGCGGCGGGGCCTTTGGCCAATTTGTTGTTGGCCGTGCTGCTGTACGCAGGTGTCAATTGGTCTGGCGTGGAAGAGTTGCGCCCATGGCTGGCGCAGCCTCGCGCCGGGAGTCTGGCAGCAGACGCAGGGTTGCAGTCTGGTGACGAAATTGTCAGCCTGGAGATGCTCCAGGCCGGTGTATCCAACAGCGATGCCTCTCAGCATGAGGTGCGCTCGATGACCGACCTCCAGTGGCTGTTCATTCAGGCGGCGTTGGCGGGTCAGGATGTGCGCCTGCAGGTAGCCTCGCGTGCCGAAGCGCAGGGGCCCGTCACAGAGCGTCGCAGTCTGGTGCTGCAGCTGAGCCGGATACCGGCGGCAGAAGTGGATGGGCGATTGCTGGACCGCGTGGGTTTGAATGGACCCTACGCTGAGCCTTTGATCGCAGAGGTATTACCGGGTGGGCCTGCTGCGAAGGCTGGTCTGCGGGCAGGTGATCGGGTGGTATCGATCAATGGCGTGCCGCCTGCTGATGCCGGGCAACTGCGTCAAATCATCCGCGGCAGCCAACTCGACGGGGCGGCACGTCAAGTATCTTTGGTGGTTGAGCGGGCAGGGCAGACCATGCCCGTGAACCTCATGCCGGTCATGACCGAGGTCAAGGGCCAGCGTGTTCCACGCATCGAGGCTGCGCTGGGCAGCATGCCTGCCACTGTGGAGGTACGTTACGGCTTGGTCGAGGGTTTGACCAAGGCAGCCAGCAAGACGTGGGACGTCTCTGTGATGAGCCTCAGCATGTTGGGCAAGATGCTGATCGGGGAGGCGTCATTGCAAAACCTCAGTGGACCGCTGACGATTGCAGACTATGCTGGTCGTTCTGCGGAGATGGGCTGGGTTTACTACGTTGGGTTCCTGGCCTTGGTCAGTGTAAGCCTGGGCGTGCTCAACTTGCTTCCGCTCCCCGTCCTCGATGGTGGACACCTCATGTATTATCTTTTCGAAGGCGTCACGGGCCGGCCAGTTTCCGATATCTGGCTGGAACGATTGCAGCGGGGTGGCGTGGCCATCATGCTCGCAATGATGTCGCTGGCCCTCTACAACGACTTGGCGCGCCTGCTTGGCGCGCACTGAGTTTTCCTGCATGCAAAGCCCTTTCATGACTGCTGTGCGGTTCAAACCGACCCTGCTCGCTGCCCTGATGGCAGCTTCCCTGTTTCAGTCCGCCTGGGCGGTTGAACCTTTTGTGCTGAAAGACATCCGCGTGGAGGGGCTGCAGCGCGCCGACGCCGGAACGGTGTTTGCTTCATTGCCATTTCGCGTGGGCGACACCTATACCGACGACAAGGGTTCAGCGGGGCTGCGCGCGCTGTTTGCTACTGGACTGTTCAAGGATGTGCGCATCCAGGTGGACGGGAACGTGGTCGTCGTGGTGGTGGAAGAACGCCCCGTGATCTCACGTGTGGAGTTTGTCGGGACCAAGGAGTTCGACAAGGATGCACTGGTTAAGGCGCTCAAGGACATTGGCATCGGTGAGGGGCAACCTTTCGATCGGGCATTGGCCGACCGTGCAGAGCAGGAGTTGAAGCGTCAATACCTCACCCGCAGTCTGTATGGCGTGGAGGTCATC
>Ga0114984_1001093_pt1 | contig 10197 bp, 10 predicted proteins | sample Shrwel1BS1Day1_FD_96987 | JGI IMG/M metagenome (GOLD analysis project Ga0114984, IMG submission 96987) | Subsurface microbial communities from deep shales in Ohio, USA - Utica-3 well 1 S-1-Day1 | ecosystem: Environmental > Aquatic > Deep subsurface > Shale gas/oil reservoir > Produced water/Flow... | reverse complement strand
GTCGGCAGCCCCAGCAACCGCTTGCCGCTGCGATGCTCCTCCAGGGCCTGGGCCGGATCGATCCAGACATGGTCAATGGTCTCCACCCCGTCATGGGAAGCGTCCTGCCCCTCCGGCGCTGCCGCCACAAAAAACCGGGTATCAAAGCGCCGTGGCGGTCCGGGCGGTGTAATCCAGTGGCTCAGATAAGCCACCCGGTCCAGGGGAATCGTCAGGGCATGTTTCCGGCACAATTCCGCGAGCGAAACCTCACCCTTGAAGAGCGGTATCCGCTCCTTCCGGACCGGATGGCCGCCATCGACCAAAGTCCCCTGCTCATCCAGCGCCAGCAGAATCCCCGCCTCCTCGAAACACTCCCGGACGGCGGCCAGCATATAATCCGCACCACCTTCATCCAGGCTCATGATCTGACTGATCTCGGCATCGGCCGGACCAATGGCGTGTTCACGGCCATGGGGTTCCTGAACGTCCACCGCCCCTCCGGGGAAAACAAAGTACCCGGGCATGAACGAGGCTTTCCAGGTCCGTTGCAGGAGCAAGACCTGAAGTCCCTCGGACGTGTCTCGAAGCAGGATCAGTGTGGCGGCAGGGCGTATATCCATGGTGTTCCCGTTAGATGAATTACGTCGGTGCGCGCATAGGGTATGAGTGGGGATCGGGGTGGGCTTTCCAAAACTGTGCGGAGCCATGGATGGCGGAGCTCAAGCGCCACATGGACGTGCTCGAGCGGGTTTTGGAAAGCCCACCCCGATCCCCACTTCCTCCAAATGCCAATGCGCGGATATAAAGAGCAAGATAACTGAAGATGCCACAGGGTGAACAGTAAAACCCAAGAGCGTATGATTCGCGGCAACAGCAACCCGCATCCAGACAGGTGACCAACCGTGGCCCGAATCAAACTCTCCTTCCCGGACGACGCCTTCGTCTTCGAAACCAGAATGCCCGTCCGCATCACCGACATCAACGGCGCCAACCACCTCGGCAACGACGCCCTCATCTCCATGCTGTCCGAAGCACGGGCCCAGTTCCTCGTGGAATATGGCGTGGAAGAAAGGGACCGGCAGGACATCGGCATCATCATCACCGACCTGGCCACCATGTACCAGTCCGAGTCCTTCTACCCGGACATGCTGCGCTTCGAAGTTGGTCTGATGGACTTCAACAAGTACGGCGGCGACTTCGTTTTCCGGGTCACCAAGGCCGACGGCGGCCAGCCTGTGGCACTCGCCAAGTACGGCTTCGTTTTCTTCGACTACCGGCGCCGGCAGGTGGCCCCGATGCCCGACAGCTTCCGCTCACGCTTCGCCGGCAGTGATTCAGGGGATTCCTGAGGCAGCTTCGTCAGCGGGTGCCCGCAATCAGGCGGGTGCCTCCTCCTGGCGGAGATGGGTCATGCCCTGACGGTACAGGAGATAGGCGGTGGTGCCGGCCAGCAGATTACCCACCAGCGCCCCGGACATCAGCCCGGTCAGTCCGGAGATCTGCGAGCCCAGCCACAGCATCGGCAGGTACCAGGCAAACAGCCGCAGGGTGGAAATCAGCAGAGCGCGCATGGGCAACCCGAGGGCATTGTTCACCGAGACCATCAGCATGCATACACCCAGCCCGCTGTAACTCAGCGGCACCCGCAGCAGATAGTTGACCAGGATTTCCTGCACAGCTGCGTCCCGGGTAAACAGCGTTGAAACCAGCCCCGAAGCGGCCAGCCAGATCAACGCCAAAGCCAGCTGCCAGATCACGATGAACCGCACGGCAATGCGCACCAGGCGACGGATGGTTTCCACTTCGCCGGTGCCCAGCAGGCGCCCGATCATCGGCGGCATGGACATGGTCAGAGCCAGCACCACCACGATCGAGAAAAATTCCAGGCGGGTACCCAGCCCCCAGGCGGCCACCGCCGCCGAACCGAAACCGGCCACCAGCGCCGTGGCCAACATGGCCGACACCGGCGGCATCAGCTGGCTGACCATGGCCGGTGCCATGATACTGCCAAGCTGGCGCAGGGCCTGGGTCAGTTTCAGCTGGAGCAGGTCAAAGCGGAGCCATTGGCGGCGAATCAGAGCCGGGTAGATAACCAGCGCACCCAGCCCGAAGGCGGTAATGGTGGCCCAGGCCGCACCTGGCAGGCCCCAGCCGAACATAAAGATGTAGAGCGGGTCCAGGGCGATGTTGATCAGGCTGGTGGCAATCATCATGTAGCCAGGCAGTTTGGTATCGCCATTGGAGCGGCAGACCGCGTAGCCGAAATACAACATGGCCCCGGTCCAGGCCGACACCAGCCAGGGCGCCCAGTACTCCCGGATCACCGGGCGCAGAGCCGTTTCGGCCCCCAGCAGGTCCAGAATCACCGACTGCAGCAGCCACACCGACAGGCACAGAATCAGGGCCAGACTGGCACCGATGGTGACAACCAGCCCACCCAGGCGTTGGGCCCGGAGTTCGTCGCCCTGGCCCAGCGTGCGGGAGATAATGGCGGTGGTAGCGATACCAAGGCCCACATACATGCCGCTGACCAGTTGCTGCATCGGCACCGTAAAGCCCAGTGCCGCCAGCGGATCACGTCCGAGCTGGCCCACGAAGGCACTGTCGGCCAGGTGGAAGGTCATCAGGGACAGCACGCCGAACAGCATGGGCCAGGTCATATCATAGAGCTGGCGGCCGAGGCTCGTGTTTTCGGATGTCTGGTTCAAAACAGCCTGCGTGGTATCAGGAGTGGGTGAAAAGGCAGGAGAGTATAACGCAGATCGGCTGTCGGAGCCTGAACGCCCCGGCAGCCGATCGGGAGGGTATCAGAGTGCGTTCAGGGCGGCGTCGTAATCCGGCTCGTTCTTGATCTCGTTCACCAGCTCACTGTGCAGCACCTTGTTGTTCTCATCCAGCACCACAACGGCACGGGCGCACAGGCCGGCCAGCGGGCCATCCTGGATGGCGACGCCGTAGTCCTGCTGGAACGCGTAGTTACGGAAGGTGGACAGGGTTTCCACATCCTTCAGGCCTTCGGCGCCGCAGAAGCGTGAGGCGGCGAAGGGCAGGTCGGCGGAGACCACCAGCACCACGGTGTTGTCCAGGTTGCCGGCCTTCTCGTTGAACTTGCGGGTGGAGGCGGCGCAGACACCGGTGTCGATGCTGGGGATGATGTTCAGGATCTTGCGCTTGCCCTGCCAGTTGTCGAGTTTGACTTCTTCCAGGCCGCTGCTGGTCAGGGTGAAGGGGGGCGCGTTGTCGCCCGGTTGAGGGAATTTGCCGCTCAGTTCGATGGGGTTGCCGTCCAGGGTGACTTTGCTCATTTTGGCTCCTTTTTGAGTTCGGTTTGGGGTTTTACTGATCTACTCCTCCCAGACTAGTTTGGATGACTTTGATTGTCATTATCGCCATTCAGGTTTGGTGCGAGGACCGATCAGGGCCATGCTTTCCAAAACCCGCTCAAGCACGTCCATGTGGCGCTTGAGCTCCGCCATCCATGGCTCCGCACAGTTTTGGAAAGCATGGCCCTGATCCGCCCCGAGCCTCGAAGTAGCCCGCCTGGGAAATCGAAGCTTTATCTCGAGGACGCACCTTGCGGCTCGAAGCCTCGGGCCGGGTGGCGTTGGACGAGGATCAGGTAGCAGGCCATTGCGATGGCGGCGCAGACGGCGATGATGCTGGCCATGACCAGGGAGGTGCCGTCGTGGAAGTGGCCGACGAGGCCTCCGGCCACGGCGGCGAGGGCCATTTGGATGAAGCCGAACAGGGCGGAGGCGGAGCCGGCCATGGTGGGGAAGTTGGCCAGCGCCCCGGCCATGGTCTGGGGGAGGACCATGCCGGTGCCGATCATGAACAGGGCCTGGGGCAGGATGACGGCCCAGACGTTGTAGATTTCCTGGTAGGCCAGGATGGCCATGGTGGCCCCGCCCGCTACGGCGACCATCAGTCCACGGACGAGAATCTGATCGGTATTGAGGTTGCGGCCGAGGCGCACGGCGGTGAGGTTGCCGATGATGAAGCCGGCGACCACGCAGGCCGCGTAGAGGCCGAAGTGCCGGGGAGCGACTTCGAGGAAATCGATCAGCACGAAAGAAGATCCGGACAGGAAGGCGAACAGTCCGGCAAAGATCGCTGCATTGGTGAGCGAGTAGCCCAGAAAGGTGACATCCGTGATGATGCGACGATAGTTCTTGAGCAGGGCGCAGGGCTTGAGTGGCTGGCGATACTCCGGGCGCATGGGTTCAGGGATGCCGTAGGCGACGACCACGGCCATGATCAGGGCGTAGGCGCCGAGTGCGATGAAGATGGACGACCAGCCTAGGCCGGTCACCAGTACGCCGCCGATGGTCGGAGCAACCGCCGGCGCTACAGCCATGATGCTGGCCAGGATGGCGAGGATTCTTGCCGCTTCCCGCGGGGTGTAGATGTCCCGGATTGCGGCACGGCCAAGAACCGGCCCGGCGGAACCGCCCAGGGCCTGGAGGAAACGGCAGACCTGGAGGGTTTCGATGTTGGTGGCCAGGGCACAGCCCAGGCTGGCCAGTGCAAACAGGACAAAGCCACCAATCATGATTGGCTTGCGACCAAACCGGTCGGCCAGCGGGCCACAGATCAGCTGTGCGATGGCAAAGCCCGCCAGGTAGAGACTCAGCGTCAGCTGGACCTGGTCGGTGCCGGTACCGAAGTCGCTGCCGATTTGCGGCAGCGCAGGCAGGTACATGTCCGTCGCCAGGGGGCCCAGGGCGACGGCCGCTGCCAATAAAATCGTTGTCCAGACACTGGTGAGTGTGAGCATCGTGGTCCTGTTGCGTTATCAAAAGAGTTCGACAGGCCGGGTTGGGATAGCCTTTCCGAAACTGTGCGGAGCCATGGATGGCGGAGCTCAAGCGTCACAGGGACGTGCCGTAAGGAGCGTGTTTCGGAAAGGCTATCCCAACCTGGCCGACCTGCTGCGTGTTGAAAGTCTAGGGTGGAAGGAGGCCAAAGATAACGGGGCTATCGTTCATAAGATATATGAACAAAACTAATTGATTAGCCGTCAAGCCTGTTCATGGTGGCTGCAACCGCGTTCACCTGATTTCTTAACCACTTATGGGCCGGATCGTTCTGGTTGCGGCGATGCCAGAGCATCAGCAGGGTAAAGGGCTTGAAGTCGAAGGGCAGCGGGACCCAGGCAAAATCCCGCATCAGGTGCCTGCTCATCCGCTCCGGTGCCGTGGCCAGCATGTCCGTGCCCCGGAGGAACTCGGGGAGCCCGGAGAAGTTGGAGACCGTGACCACATTGCGCCGCGTGAGACCCCGTGCCGAGATCGAGATATCGAGACTGGGTTTCTCGCCGGTGGCGAATAGAAGGGCGATGTGATCGGCCTTGAGGTAGTCCGCCAGATCACTAGGTGGCTCGCGATGGGAAGGGTCATAGAACACCACCATGCGATCGGCCATCAGCCCCCGCTGCATGATGTCCGTAGCTTCCGGCGGGTGGGGTGAAATGATCAGGTCGCACACATCCTTGCGCAACATATCCGCACTCGGAATCCCGGACGGAATCACCTGAAGGCTGATCCCCGGTGCTTCCCTCCGCAGGAGTCTAACCAGGTCCGGCAGCAACAGATCCCTCTGGTAATCATTGGCGGCAATGGTGAACGTAAACTCGGCCGTGGCCGGGCTGAAAGGCGGGCCGGCGGAGAGTGACTGCATATCGTCCAGGATCTGCCGAATATGCGGCCCCGCCTGCAGGGCATAGCGGGTTGGCACGATGCCCCGGCCGGATTTCACGAACAGCGGATCACCCAGCGCCTGCCGGAGTCGCTCCAGCGTATGACTGACCGCCGACTGGGTCACGCCCAGCCGCACCGCAGCCCGCGACACACTGCCCTCGTCCAGAACGGCGAGGAAGGTACTGAGCGCGCGAAAATCCAGGTTCAATGTATCAATCGGGTTCATGAATGGCAGTGTAACCCGTGCCCGGGTGGTCGGCCATCTCTGAGCCTTGAGTGTTTATTCAAAAATGTGGGTCTTCTATAGTACGGTTAGGCGTAAGGGACAAGACAACTACACGAAACGAGGCTCATTTTATGACCATGCATCTGGCGTTCGATGTCTACGGCACCCTGGTGGACCCCATGGGCATGTCCGACCTGCTACGGCAGGACGCCGGCGACGAGGCAGAATCGGTCGCCGCCCTCTGGCGCGAGAAACAGCTGGAATTCTCGTTCCGCAAAGGCCTGATGAAAGCCTACGAAGATTTCGGCGTCTGCACCCGCCAGGCCCTGCGTTACGCCATGGCCGCCCGAAAGCTGGAACTGTCCCAGGACCGGGAAGACGAACTGATGGCCGCCTACCTGGCGTTACCCGCGTTTGAAGACTCACTGCCCGCGCTGCAGGCGCTGAAGGGCAAATACCCCCTGTTTGCCTTTTCCAATGGCAGTTACCCGGCTTTGGAGAAGGTGCTGGGACACAACAACCTGCTGGATCAGTTCGACAGCCTGGTATCGGTCGACGACATCAAGAGCTTCAAGCCCGATCCGGCGGTGTATACCTACGCACGGCGGGCAACCGGCGCCTGGGATCAACCGTTGTGCCTCGTTTCCAGCAATGCCTGGGATGTAATTGGTGCAAGGGCCGCCGGACTCCACGCCATTTGGGTTCAGCGTGATCCTGATAAGGTCTTTGAGGATTGGGGTATCGAGCCGTCGGCAGTAATCTCTAGCCTTTCGGAGTTACCTGAAATAGTGGCAAACCTCCAAAACTAGCGGAGGCGGATGTCGGGTAGGGCTGTCCAAAACTGTGCGGAGCCATGGATGGCGGAGCTCAAGCGCCACATGGACGTGCTTGAGCGGGTTTTGGACAGCCCTACCCGACATCCGCCGGCCTTCTCGGAGTAAGAAACTAGTCAGACCGTTCCGCAAGCCAATCGGCCATCTCCAGCCAGCTTTCCCTGGGCGCCTTGCTCCCAGCCAGAATTCCCATATGCCCCCCGGGCACCACCCGAAACGTCTTGTCCCCGGAACTCACATGATCCATCACCCGCTTGGCTGCCCCCGGCGTCACCATCGTATCCTCACTGCCGGCAACCGCCAGTAAGTTGGCACTCACGTTCTCCAGCCGGGCAATATCCTCACCGATCTGGATCTCCCCCTTCGACAACTGATTATCGATCCACACCCGGACCACCGTGTCCTGAATGATCCCCCCGGGATAAGCCACCATCCGATCCAGGAACGCCGAGGTCGTGGCATGACTGGTGACGAACTCCCGGTCCCCCAGCCGCACAATCAGCTCCCAGTAGCCCATCACGCTGCCGATCGGATTGGTCAGCTTGAACCCCAGGGTATTGGCCCAACCGGGGGTATGGAACCAGTGCGGTTTCAGATTGTGGATCCGAAACCCCGTACGCTTTCGAATCACCTCGGCCGCCTCGGCAATGGCCTGGGACGCCACCCCCATGAAGCCGGAGGCATGGCTGTCGATGGGTGAGCCCAGCACAATGGCATTGCGCACATGCTGGTCCCGGCTCAGGGCAGAGTAGAACAGGGTGAACATGCCGCCCATACTCCAGCCGTGCAGGGACAGCTCCTGCTCACCACTGTGTTCACGGACCCGGTTCAGATAGTCAGGCAGCAGTTCCGCCACATAGGTGTGCAGGTTGTAGTGGCTGTGTTCGCGCTTCGGCACACCCCAGTCGATCAGGTAGACCTCGAAACCCTTGGCACGCAGGAAACGGACCAGGCTACGCTGGGGAAACAGGTCATAGATCAGCATATTGACCGCCAGGGGCGGGATGATGACGATCGGGGTGCGATGGGTGGTTCGCTCCACCGGAATGGTCAGATCGTCCAGTTCGATGAAATCTTCCTGCAGCGGCGGGTAGTAGCGCAGGCTGACCAGACCGTCGGAATGCAGTGTCTCAAAGGGCGTCTGGCCGGCCTGGACCAGGCTGGCGGCGCGGAACACACGGTCGAAGGCATTGCCGGCATAGATGGTGGTCTGGCGGGTCAGGCCGGAGGTTTTGTCGAGCACCGACTTGAACGGATTTGGCATCGGGATTTCCATGGAACAGTTGATCACACCAGTTTAGAGAAAACAGATGGCAAGGCTAACCCCGGAAGAGTGAGGTGCCTATGGCAAAACCGTCCACCCTGCCGGGCAAACCGGTCACATCGGGCCACTGCCCATTATCGTCGGCCCTTGCTATCATGCGGCGCCATCGGACACAAAAACCAGAAGCAGGAAAGCCATGCTCAGTTTCCTCCCGGCCCCGGTCAAGGGCGTACTCAATTCTATCCTCCTCGGCATCAACACGCTGTTCTGGTGCATCCTTCTGTACATCCCGGCAATCCTGAAGCTGATCGTTCCGATCAAGGGTTTTCGCGTGCTGTGCACCCGCTGGATCATCGCCATTGCCGAAGCCTGGGTGGCCTGCAACATTGGCTGGATGAAGCTCACCCACGGCACCCGCTGGGACGTGAAAGGTGCCGAGGAGCTGGAACGGCAGAGCTGGTACCTGGTGCTGAGCAACCATCAGAGCTGGGTCGACATCCTGGCCATGCAGCGGGTATTCAACAAGCGGGCGCCGTTCCTGAAGTTCTTCCTGAAGCAACAGCTGATCTGGGTGCCAGTCATCGGCCTGGCCTGGTGGGGTCTGGATTTCCCGTTCATGAAGCGCTACACCCGGGAATACCTGATCAAGCATCCGGAAAAGCGGGGTGAGGACCTCAAGGCCACCCGCCACGCCTGCGAGAAGTTCCGCTTCACCCCGGTGAGCGTGATGAACTTTGTCGAGGGCACCCGGTTTACCCAGGCCAAGCACGACAAACAGAAATCACCCTACAAACACCTGCTGACCCCGAAGGCCGGCGGTGTAGCCTTTGTGCTGGACGCCATGGGCGATTCCATCGAGACCCTGGTGGACGTCACCATTGCCTATCCCGATGGCGCGCCCACCTTCTGGGAGTTCCTCTGCGGCGACGTAAAGGCCATCCGGATGGAGATCCATACCAAGACCATCCCGGAATACCTGAAGGGCCGGGATTATTCCGCCGACGCCGAACATCGGCGGAACGTGAAGAACTGGCTGGCGGAATTATGGCAGGCGAAGGACGCGCGGCTGGAGCGGATGCTGGGCGATCAGTAAACGGACGGGGACCATTCAGTCATCGTCCCCGTCCTCCACTTCATCGGGATGCTCACGCTTGTAGCGTTCCCACTCTTCCCAGTCATGGGGCGTGCCGGCGTGGGGTCGGCGCAGATGTTTTGCGTGCTCCATGGCGTTATGCCGCAGGCTGTGGTCCGGCTCCTCATCTTCCTTGTCGAAACCGTATTTCTTGAGAAATTCTTGCGGACTGATGGGCATGGCGCACCTCCCTTAAAAGGCTATGTCCTTTCAATTACGATGCGCCTGCCCGGTCGGTTTTTCAACGCTCCGCGGCGTCAGTACCGTTCTGGATTTCCTCGGCGTCCACCAGTTTGAAGTTGATCTGGCGGCGCTCGTCATCCACACCCGCAAAGGTCACATTTACCCGCTGCTCCAGCTGGAAGATCCGGCCGTTTTTGTTGTGCACCAGGCGCAGAGTCACCGGATCGAAACTGAACTTGCCGTCCAGGTCCCGGCAGCTGACAAAGCCTTCCAGGCCGTTGCAGTCGAGGCGCACAAAGAAGCCAGAGGGAACGGTCCGACTGATGGTGCCGGCCATGGGTTCCTCTTTGAGGGACTTGGCGTAGTCGCTCTTGAGCCAGGCTTCCAGTGAATTGGCGGCCTGGCGCGCCCGGATCTGGCTGGCCTGCAGGGCTTCAAGCTGCTGGGCATTGAGCGGCTTGATGGGCTTCTCCCAAAGGCTCGATTTGATCAGCCGATGCACGTAAAAGTCGGAGAACTTGCGCAGTGGCGAGGTAAAGGTGGTGTAGGCACCCAGACCCATGCCCTGGTGCGGGGCCGCCTCGAAGCCCAGCTCGGCCCGCGCCAGCTGACGGGAGATGATGGCCTTCACCGGCACCTCTGCCTCCAGTTCTTCGGTCTGTTTCATCAGGGCCTTGAAGCCCTCGGCAGAATTGGCATCCAGGTCCGCCAGGTGCGGCGCGTGGCTCTCCAGCAGTTTGCGGATGTTATCGGCCCGGTCATCGCGCAGGCCCGGATGCTGGATGAACAGACCTTCGCCTTGTTGCTGCAGGAAGTCTGCAGCGCAACGGTTGGCCGCCACCATACACTCCTCCACCAGGCGATGGGCCTCGTTCTGG
>Ga0114984_1001092_pt1 | contig 10202 bp, 8 predicted proteins | sample Shrwel1BS1Day1_FD_96987 | JGI IMG/M metagenome (GOLD analysis project Ga0114984, IMG submission 96987) | Subsurface microbial communities from deep shales in Ohio, USA - Utica-3 well 1 S-1-Day1 | ecosystem: Environmental > Aquatic > Deep subsurface > Shale gas/oil reservoir > Produced water/Flow... | reverse complement strand
TTCAAGCACGATGCGATCAGCTACGCGTGGGAGTTGCTGACCGAGCAGTTCAAGCTGCCCAAGGACAAGCTGTGGGTCACCGTCTACCACGAGGATGACGAGGCCTACGAGATCTGGAACAAGGTGGTGGGCGTGCCCGCCGAGCGCATCGTGCGCATCGGCGACAACAAGGGCGGCCGCTACATGTCCGACAACTTCTGGATGATGGGCGACACCGGCCCCTGCGGCCCCTGCACCGAAATCTTCTACGACCACGGCCCGGACATCGCCGGCGGTCCTCCCGGCAGCCCCGATGAAGACGGCGACCGCTATATCGAGATCTGGAACAACGTCTTCATGCAGTTCAACCGCACCGAAGACGGCGTGATGCACCCGCTGCCCAAGCCCTCGGTGGACACCGGCATGGGCCTGGAGCGCATTGCCACGGTGCTGCAAGGCAAGCACAGCAACTACGAAATCGACCTGTTCCAGGCGCTGTTGGCGGCGGCCAAGAAGGCGGTGGATGCGGCCGGTGGCGCTTCGGCAGCCACGGGCGTGGAAGGTGTTGGCTGCGACGCCACCAGTCCCAGCCTGAAGGTCATCGCTGACCACATCCGTGCCTGTTCGTTCACGGTCGCCGATGGCGTCATCCCCAGCAACGAAGGCCGTGGCTACGTGCTGCGTCGCATCACCCGCCGCGCCATCCGCCATGGCTACAAGCTGGGCGCCCGCACCCCGTTCTTCCACAAACTGGTGTCGGCCCTGGTCGCGCAAATGGGCGAGGCCTACCCCGAGCTGCGCCAGAACGAAAAGCGCATCACCGAGGTGCTGAAGACCGAAGAAGAGCGCTTCTTCCAGACCATTGCCCACGGCATGGAAATCCTGGAAGGCGCCCTGGCTTCGGGTTCCAAGCAAATTGACGGTGAAACGGCTTTCAAGCTGCACGACACCTACGGCTTCCCGGTCGACCTGACTGCCGACGTCTGCCGTGAGCGCGATGTGACCGTGGACCAGGCCGGCTTCGACGCCGCCATGGCCCGCCAGCGCGAGCAAGCCCGTGCCGCCGGCAAGTTCAAGATGGCCACGGGCCTCGAATACGCCGGCGTGCCCACGGGCTTCCACGGCTACGAGCACCTGACGGTGGACGCGGCCAACGTGACCGCCATCTATGTGGACGGCGCCTCGGTGCAGCAAGCCCAGGCCGGTGATGACGCTGTCATCGTGCTGGACCACACCCCGTTCTACGCCGAGTCCGGCGGCCAGTGCGGCGACAGCGGGGACCTGCGCAACGCCACCAGCCGTTTCGTGGTCGAAGACACCCAGAAGATCCAGGCCGATGTGTTTGGCCACCACGGCCGCGTGGTCGAAGGTGCCATCAAGGTGGGCGACAAGCTCAACGCCAAGGTGGATGCCGAACTGCGCGCCAAGACCGTGCGCAACCACAGCGCCACCCACCTGATGCACAAGGCGCTGCGCGAAGTGCTGGGCGACCACGTGCAGCAAAAGGGCTCGCAGGTCACCGCTGACCGCACCCGTTTCGACTTTGCGCACAACGCGCCGCTGACCGCCGAGCAGATCCGCGAAGTGGAAGAGCTGGTCAACGCCGAAGTCCTGCTCAACGCCGAAGCCCAGGCCCAGGTGATGGCACTGGACGACGCGCAGAAGTCCGGCGCCATGATGCTGTTCGGTGAGAAGTACGGCGAAACCGTGCGCGTCCTGAGCATCGGCTCGTCCAAGGAACTCTGCGGCGGCACCCACGTGCAGCGCACCGGCGACATCGGTCTGTTCAAGATCGTGGCCGAAGGCGGCGTGGCCGCTGGCGTGCGCCGAGTGGAAGCCATTACCGGCGCCAATGCCCTGGCCTACACACAGAACCTGGAAACCACCCTGGACGGCGTGGCCGCCTTGCTCAAGGCCACCCCGCACGAGGTGCCCGCCCGCGTGGCCGCCGCCCAAGAGCAGATCCGCGCCCTGGAAAAGGAAATCGCAGCCCTCAAGGGCAAGCTGGCCTCTAGCCAGGGCGATGAGTTAATGACCCAGGCCGCCGACATCAAGGGCGTCAAGGTGCTGGCTGCGACGCTGGAAGGCGCCGACGCCAAGACCCTGCGCGAAACCATGGACAAGCTCAAGGACAAGCTCAAGACCGCCGTCATCGTGCTGGCCGCCGTGGACGGTGGCAAGGTGCAGATCGCTGCGGGCGTGACCGCCGACAGCACCGGCAAGGTCAAAGCCGGCGAGCTGGTCAACTTTGTGGCCCAGCAAGTGGGCGGCAAGGGCGGTGGCAAGCCCGACATGGCCATGGCCGGTGGCACCGAGCCCGCGGCTCTGCCCGCAGCGCTGGCCAGCGTCCAGGCCTGGGTGACCGAGCGCCTCTGACGCGGCCTGTTTCGAGGTCGACTCAGCAAACTTGGCAAAAGGGCTCCTTCGGGAGCCATTTTTTTGCGACCCCCGGTGGAAACACCAACGTGAGGATGTCGCACAGGAAACCCTCCTGTCACCCCGTATCCTGTTGACGGGGCCAGGCGTTTCGTACCATGGCTTCATTCTGGATACACCGACGAGGACGACAGATGGCCCCGCAGACCGACAAGCAACACCCGATCGTGCCCCGTGAGAAGCTGGACTTCGGGCTCGACGAGAGCATCCCGAAGTACTGGTTCGGTGGCGACCCGTTCCGCACCCGCTTCTTCGACGCCATGTCCCTGATCTTCCCGCCCGGCGAGAAGTTCTTCATGGTGACCGTGCGCGACTACCGCGATCAGGTGCACGACCCCAAGCTGCTGCAGGACATCAAGGACTTCAACCGCCAGGAAGCCCAGCACAGCATGGTGCACAACCAGTACAACGAGTTGCTGCGCAAGCAGGGCATGCCGGTGGACGAGATGATCGGCTGGCTCGACAACCTGCTGTTCACCAAATACCGCAGCCGCTTCAGCCGCCAGTACACCCTGGCCATCACCGGCGCGCTGGAGCACCTGACGGCCTTGGGTGCGCACGCCATGTTCGACGAGCGCGACATCCTGGGTGACGCCCACCCCAATGTGCGCGCCCTGTACGCCTGGCACGCCATTGAAGAGGTCGAGCACAAGGGGGTCGCCTACGACGTGATGATCGACTACGCCAAGGTGGGCTACGTTCGCCGTGTCGCCGCGCTGGTGCACGCCACGGTCATGTTCCCCCGTGTGATCTTCAAGTTTGCCAACCGCATGTTGAAGGAAGACGGCTTCAGCTTCTGGGAGCGCGTCAAGCTCAACATCAAAGGCCTGCACTGGCTGCTCAAACCCGGTGGCTTCCTGTGGCCCACCCACAAGCACTACGTCCAGTATTACAAGCCGGGCTACCACCCCTGGCAGGAAACCGATCAGCCAGGCTATGACGAATGGCTGGCTGGCTTCAACCTGCATCGCAACCCTGTCGAGGCCAGTGAGCTGATGCGCGCGGCCATGCTGCGGTGAACCCTCGCAGGCACGGCCTGCCAATGTGGTTAGACTTCGGCACACCTTGAATGCGGGTGTGCCGATTTCGTCCATGCGTATCCCTCTGCCACCTCCCTCCGTTCTTGAAGCCATGGGCATCAAGCCCATTCCCTTGTTCATGCTCTCCGCATGGATCAAGGCAGCCACCAAATGCGGCTTCAACGTCCAACCGCTCTTCAAAGAAGCCGGCATCAAGATCGACCTGATCCGGCTGGAAGATGCGCGCGTCTCACCGCTGCAGCTCATCTCCTTGCTGGAGCAGTGCGTTGCCTTGTCTCCGGATCAGTACTTCCCGCTGGTCCTGGGTGACACCTTCGCGTTCGAGTCCCTGCCCGAGTTCGAAACCCTGCTGACCACCAGTGCCAGCCTGCGCGACGCCCTGCGCGCGGCCGATCTGGCCCGGCTGATGGTTCTGCCGTGGCTGACCATCGAGGTCAAGGAAGAAGGCGACGAAGCGCGCGTGTGTGTGGCCTTTGATCTGCCCATGCAGAAGCTGGTGGCCTACGCCTTGCCGCTGCATCTGGTCATCCACGCCACCCTGGCCTGCATCCGCAAGTTCGGGCGCACCCTGCAAGGCACGGAGTCCGGTTTCATCAGCGTCGACCTCAAAGGCCCCCCCATCAGCCAGGCTGACAAGCTGGAAGCATTTTTTGGTGTGCCCATCAGGTTCCATGCGCCCGCCGATGCCTTGCGGATCGAGCGTCACCTGTTGGATCAGCCCCTGGAAGGGGCCTTCCCCGCGCTGCACGAGCAGGCCCAGTTCCTGGCCGAACAGCGACTGGGGCGCGAAGCACGTCGGCAGGGCGTGGGAGCAGAAATCGAGAACCTGCTGGCCCGCGAGCCCGAACTGCTGGCGCTGGGGGTTGAGGACATGGCCGAGCGTTTGAACCTGCACCCCCGCACCTTGCAGCGCCGCCTCAAGGACGAAGACGACAGCTATCTGGGCGTGCAGGCCCGCATGCGGCACCGCCTGGCCTGCCAGTGGCTCAAGCAAGGCCAGCAGTCCATCGACGAGATCAGCCTGCGGCTCGGCTTTTCCGACCGCCGCGCGTTCACGGCCGCCTTCAAGCGCTGGGAGGGCACCACCCCCAGCGTGTGGCGCGAACAGCAACTTTGACGCCTTGTCGCCCCCTGAATGCAGGGGTGTGGCACGGGTTTACGCGGCCACCACTTGGGGGTCGTTGGCGTGAAATGATCCTAACTGGGGGTCCGTCTTCCTTGTGCGGCTCGTAGTGACGTCATAGATTTGAGGCATTCAGACGCCCGTTAGCAGTCTTGGTCAGCGCCTGTCTTGATGCCCACTATGCAACGCTCCTTGTCCACATCGTCCGTGCCCGTTCCGTCTCTGGGAAGCTGGCGCCAAGCCGCATCCGTTTGCGGCTTCACGATCGACCCGGTTTTGCGAGAACTGGGGATCAACCAACACGATCCTCACGCTCAACTGCGTGTGTCGCCGCTCAACCTGTTCAAGGCCTTCACCTTGTGTGTCGAGCGGGCGCGCGGTCACCACTTTCCCTTCGCGCTGGGCGAGAACTTCGTGTTCGAGCACTATGCCGAGTTCGATGCCTTTGTCGCCTCCTGTTCCAGCATCCGTGAGCTGCTGGAGTTGGCCGGTTGGGCCCGTGAGCTGTTGGCGCCCTGGATGTCGCTGCGCCTGGACGAGTTCGGCGCCGAAGCCCACCTGCGCGTGGTCATGGACGTCCCGGAAACCGAGCCGCGCGAGCTGTGCCACGTGCGCGAGGTGGTGCTGGCGGCCGTCAACCAGTTGATCAAGCGCGCCACACGTGGGTCGCACTGGCTGCTGTCCGTGCGCATGGCCATGCCGGCCCCCGCCCACCACCAGCGCTTTGTCGAGCACTTTGGCGTGCCGGTGTTCTTCAACGAAGGCGCCGATGCCCTGGTCATGGACCGCCGCTGGCTGGACATGCCCCTCAACGAGGCGGTGCCTGACGCGCTCAGCCAGGCGCGCCAGCGCATCGAGCGTCGATTGAGCCAGGAGGGCGGCGAGCGCCGCATCGTCGACGAGGTGCGCTGGGCGCTGGAGCGTCGGCCCGAGTTGCTGCGCGAGGGTCTGGAGGCCACCGCCACGGCCTTGGGCCTGCACCCCCGCACCTTGCAGCGACGCCTGCAGACCGAAGGTGTCAAGTACGTCGACATCCAGTCCGAGGCCAAGTGCAACCGCGCCCAGGTGATGTTGCGCCGTCGCGCCATCAGCATGGAGTCCATCAGTGACGAGCTGGGCTTCTCGGATCGCCGGGCCTTCACCTTTGCCTTCAAGCGCTGGACGGGCCTGTCACCCAGCGCCTATCGCAGCCAACTCGGCGCCGTCAAAGCCTGAGCCAGCGGTTCGGGGGCGGGCAGGGGCTCAGACCCTGATAGAGTCCGAGCCATGTCCGAACCCTCAGAACTCCAGGGCAAGCACGTCGTGCTGGGCCTGACAGGCGGCATCGCCTGCTACAAATCGGCCGAATTCGTTCGTCTGCTCACCAAGGCAGGGGCCACCGTGCAGGTGGTCATGACCGAAGCGGCCGCGTCCTTCATCACCCCTGTGACCATGCAGGCCCTCTCGGGCCGGCCAGTGGTGACCAGCCAGTGGGACGCGCGCGAGCCCAACAACATGGCGCACATCAACCTCGGCCGCGAAGCCGATGCCATCGTGCTGGCGCCCGCCAGTGCCGATTTCATCGCGCGACTGGTGCAGGGGCGGGCCGATGAGTTGCTCAGCCTGACCTGCCTGGCACGTCCGCGTGAGCGCTGCCCCTTGTTGGTGGCCCCGGCGATGAACCGGGAAATGTGGTCGCACCCCGCCACGCAGCGCAATGTGGCGCAACTGGTGGCCGACGGCGCCCTGATCCTGGGCCCCGGCAGTGGCGACCAGGCCTGCGGTGAAGTGGGCGATGGTCGCATGCTGGAACCTGCGGAATTGCTCGAAGACCTGATCGCCTTCTTCCAGCCCAAGGTGCTGGCCGGCAAGCGCTTGCTGATCACGGCAGGCCCCACTTTCGAGCCCATCGACCCGGTGCGCGGCATCACCAACCACTCCAGCGGCAAGATGGGCTTTGCCATCGCCCGGGCCGCCCGGGAGGCCGGCGCCGAGGTCACCCTGGTGGCTGGCCCGGTCCACCTGCCCACGCCGCGTGGCGTGCGCCGTCACAACGTGATGACCGCGCAGCAGATGTTCGATGCCGTGGTGCCGCAGGCCACGCAGCACGATGTGTTCATTGCCACGGCCGCAGTGGCCGACTGGCGCCCGGTCAGTTCGGCCGAACACAAGATCAAGAAGGAGGGCACCAAGTCGGTCCCTTCGTTCGATCTGACCGAGAACCCCGACATCCTCGCCGCTGTCGCCGGCCTCAGTGCGGCCCCTTACTGCGTCGGCTTTGCCGCCGAGAGCGAACGTCTGCTGGAACACGCGCGCGCCAAGATGCTGCGCAAGGGCATCCCCTTGATCGTCGGCAACCTGGGGCCCGCCACCTTCGGGCGCGACGACAACGCCTTGGTGCTGATCGACGCCCAAGACGACCGGGCCTTGCCGCCCGACGGCAGTCGCGCCGACAAGCTCACCCTGGCCCGGGCCTTGATGCAAGACATCGCCCAACGACTTCAAGCTGAGACCCCATGACCACTGTCGACATCCGTATCCTTGACGCCCGCGTGGCCGATGCCTTGCCCGCTTACGCCACCCCCGGCAGTGCCGGGCTCGACCTGCGTGCCTGCGTGGACGCCCCGGTGGTGCTGGAGCCCGGCCAGGCGCAGCTGATCCCCACGGGTCTGGCCATGCACCTGGGCGATCCCGGCCTGGCCGCGATGATCCTGCCGCGCTCCGGCCTGGGCCACAAGCACGGCATCGTGCTGGGCAACCTGGTCGGCCTGATCGACTCCGACTACCAGGGACCGCTGATGGTGAGCTGCTGGAACCGGGGCAGCGAGCCCTTCACCATCCAGCCGCTGGAGCGCATTGCCCAGTTGGTGATCGTGCCGGTGGTGCAGGCGCAATTCCGCCAGGTCGACAGCTTTGACGCCAGTGAACGCGGCGAGGGGGGCTTCGGCTCCACCGGGCGCGGCTGAGCCGCCTGCTCAACCCGGGCTGAACTGCCCGCGCCAAAGCAAAAGGCCGCACAAGGCGGCCTGAAACGGGGGTGGACGGGCGCTCAGTGCAGGGTTTCGCCCGGCGGGGTCGAGGGCGTGAAGCCCACCAGAACTTCTGAGACGGAGCCTTGCTCGATTTCTTCTTCGGTGGCGGGGCGCACGTCCAGCACCTTGAGGCTGATGCGCACGGCCAGACCGGCCAGCGGGTGGTTGCCATCCAGCACCACATGGCTGTCGTACACCTCGGTGACGGTGTAGATGGCGTCAGGGTTCAGGTCGGGGGTCTTCGAGCCCTCGGGCGGGCCGTCGAACTGCATGCCTTCGACCACTTCGGGTGGGAAAATCTCGCGCGCTTCGAAGAACACCAGATCGGCGTCATAGTCGCCAAAGGCGTGCTCGGGCTCCAGATGCAGATGGGCTTCGAAGCCCACGCTCTGGCCCAACAAGGTCTCTTCGACCTTGGGCAGGAGGTCTTCTCCGCCCAACAGGAACTCCATCGGCTCGTTGAGCTCGTCTACCAATTGGCCCTGGGCATCTTCCAGACGCCACACCAGGCTCACGACACAGGGTGAGGAAATGATCATGCCGCGATCATCTCACGAGGCGACGGCGTCTGTGGGGTGGGGGCTGCGTTCGGGCGCCAGGCGAGGGTGGATTTCGTTGAGCGGAATCAGCACCACCGCCTGCAGTTGGCGCCACAATGCGACCATGAAATCGACCAAAACCTCCGCATCCGCTGCGGCCACGCAGGCCACACCCGCTGGCCCGCTGCCCATCGACCACATCACGCCCTTGCTCGGCGGCATGTCGCCCGAGACCTTCATGCGGCGCTACTGGCAGAAAAAGCCGCTGCTGATCCGTCAGGCCATGCCGGGCGTGCGGCCCCCCATCGAGCGCAGCAAGCTGTTTGCGCTGGCGGGGCAGGAGGAGGTCGAATCCCGCCTGATCGTGCGTGAACATGCCACCGGTTCGGCGGTCGTGAAGAAGAGCCGTGGCAAGGCTGCGGTGTCGACGCCCGGCCAATGGCAGCTCACCCACGGCCCCCTGAGCCGGCGCAGCCTGCCGCCGCTGGACCAGCCTGGTTGGACCTTGCTGGTGCAGGGCCTGGATCTGCACGTGCCCGCTGCCTACGACCTGCTGCAGCAGTTCCGCTTTGTACCCGATGCGCGCCTGGACGATCTGATGATCTCGTACGCGACCGACGGCGGCGGTGTCGGCCCTCATTACGACTCGTATGACGTGTTCCTGCTGCAGGTGCATGGTCAGCGTCGCTGGCGCATCGGGCCTCTCAAGGACACCCGTCTGCAAGATGATGTGCCGCTGAAGATCCTGACGCACTTCGTGCCTGAGGAAGAGCACGTGCTGGAGGCCGGCGACATGCTCTACCTGCCACCGGGCTGGGCCCATGACGGCATCGCGCAGGGTGAGTGCATGACCTGCTCGATCGGCTTCCGTGTGCCAGAAGGCACCGATCTGGCGCGCGAGGTGCTGATCCGCTGGATGGAGGGCATGGACACGATCGACAAGCCCCGTCTGTATCAAGACCCCAAGCAGGCCGCCACCAGCACACCAGGTCTGATCCCCGATGCCTTGCGACAGTTCACGGCCGACGCCGTGGCGCGCCTGATGAAGGATCCCGCCGGCCTGCAATCGGCCCTGGGTGAAATCCTGACCGAGCCCAAGCCGCGTATCTGGTTCCAGTCGGGTGAGCCCTTGCCCGATGGCGCCGGGGTGCGTCTGGATCCGCGCACCCGCATGATGTACGACGAGCAGCGGGTGTTTGCCAACGGCGAGTCCTGGCGGGCGGGCGGCAAGGATGCCCGGCATCTGCGCCAACTGGCTGATCAGCGCTTCCTGACGGCCTCCGTCGTGGCGCAGGTCAGCGAGGCCGTGCGCGAGCTGCTCAACCAGTGGGCCGAAGACGGGTGGTTGCACCCCTTGGCGTGACCGGCGAGCCATGACAAGATCGTGCGCATGAGCGAAGACACCGTGAATCCTGCGGCCATCTCGGACTTGTCCGGTCGCATCAGCAGTTGGCGCGATTTTTCAGATCGCGTCAGCGCCGCCATGGCGATGGCCGCCGCCGAGCCGGGGCCCATGACCCTGAGTGACCGCGATTTCACCCACTGGCCTTTGGGGCAGCGGGAGGTGGTGGAGGCCTTCCAGCAATGGGTGCTGGGTTCGGCCCGTGAAATTCGCTGCCATGTGCTGGCGGCGAGTTATGACGGCTTTGTGCGCACGCATCCGCGCTGGGTCAACTGGCGCAAGCTGTGGGCCCATCGGGTGCCGTGTCACCAGTCGCCAGAAGAGCTGGCGACGTCCGTGCCCACTTTGCTGGTGCTGCACGACAGGCTGGCGTTGCGGGTCCTGGAGCCCCTGGTGGGTCGGGGCCTGTGGACCCGAGATCCGGCTGTCATCGGTGATTGGTTGGGGGAGGTTGATGTAATTTTGCAACGTTCACACGATGCGTTACCGCCAACCACGCTGGGACTATAAGGGTTAGCCTGATACACCGTATAATCAGCAGCTGAATATTGAGCGAAGCCAATGTGTGGCGTCGCACATATTTCCAATATCACCGGTTTTATTGACACTCCATTGAGGATAAAAGCATGAAAAAGTCGCTCCTGCTGGCTTCGCTGATCGCTGCCGTTGCCC
>Ga0114984_1001088_pt1 | contig 10211 bp, 10 predicted proteins | sample Shrwel1BS1Day1_FD_96987 | JGI IMG/M metagenome (GOLD analysis project Ga0114984, IMG submission 96987) | Subsurface microbial communities from deep shales in Ohio, USA - Utica-3 well 1 S-1-Day1 | ecosystem: Environmental > Aquatic > Deep subsurface > Shale gas/oil reservoir > Produced water/Flow... | reverse complement strand
CCAGTTCCAGCAGGTGACCGACTGGCACCAGCGTGAACCGAAATAAGCCCGACAGAGGAGACGAACACATGCAGTGGGATATCGTGATCGGGCTGGAAATTCACGTTCAGCTCGCCACCCGGAGCAAGATCTTTTCCGGCTCCGGCACCGCCTACGGTGCCGGGCCCAACACCCAGGCCAATGCCGTTGACCTGGCCATGCCCGGCACCCTGCCGGTGCCGAATGAGAACGCCTTCCGCTACGCGGTGATGTTCGGCCTGGCGGTAAACGCCGGGATCGGCCGCCGCTCCATGTTCGAGCGCAAGAACTACTTCTACCCGGACCTGCCCAAAGGCTACCAGACCACCCAGCTGGCGCAGCCCGTCGTCGGCCCGGGCTATGTGGACCTGGATCTCTCGGAAGGACGCACCAAGCGGGTACGAATCCATCACGCCCACCTGGAGGAGGATGCCGGCAAGTCCCTGCACGAGGCTGTTTTTGATAAACTTGGCCACGGCATGTCCGGCATCGACCTGAACCGCGCCGGCACACCGCTGATCGAGGTGGTCACCGAGCCGGATATGAACAGCGCCGAGGAGGCGGTGGCCTTTGCCCGCAAGCTGCACAGCATCGTGACGTCACTGGGTATCTGTGACGGCGACATGTCTCAGGGTTCCATGCGTTTCGACGTCAATATTTCCCTGAAACCGAAAGGCTCCGACACTCTGGGCACTCGCACCGAAACCAAGAACCTGAACTCCTTCCGGTTCATGGAACAGGCCATCGCCCACGAGGTGGCGCGGCAGATGGACATTCTGGAAGACGGCGGCCGCATCATTCAGGAAACCCGCCTGTACAACGGCGACCGGGACGAGTCCCGCTCCATGCGCACCAAGGAAGAGGCCAACGACTACCGTTACTTCCCCTGCCCGGACCTGCTGCCGGTTGAAATCGACGATTCCTTTATTGAGGAAGCCCGCCGCAGCCTGCCGGAGCTGCCGGATGAGCGCAAGGCACGCTTCAGGGAGCAATACGGTCTGAACGATTACGACGCGGGTCAACTCGCCGGTGATGCAAAGCTGGCCGCCTTCTTTGAGGACGCGGTTGGCACCGGTGCCGATGCCAAGCTCGCGGCCAACTGGGTTCAGGGAGAATTGTCCGCCCGGTTGAATGCGGAAGAGAAAACCATCAGCGACGCTCCCATCACCGGTGCCCAGCTGGGCCGGTTGGTGGCCCGGATTGCTGACAACACGGTTTCCTCGGCCGGGGCCAGGAAGGTCTTTGAGGCCCTGTGGAGCGGTGAGAGCGCCAATGTGGACAGCATCATCGAAACCAGGGGCTTGAAACAGGTGTCCGATACAGGCGCCCTGGAGGCAATGGTTGATGATGTTCTGGCCAGCATGCCGGAGCAGGTTGAACAATATAAAAATGAGGACAACCCGAAGAAGCGCAAGAAGATGCTGGGCGGGTTTATGGGGCCACTGATGAAAGCCTCCAAAGGCCAGGGCAACCCCAAACTGTTCAATGAGATTCTTGTTCGCAAGCTTGGCGATTAACAGCCCGGGCACCGGATCAGCCAATCAGAGTCCCGAACCCGCACGGAAAACAGGGCTCAGGCACTCATTTGCCGAAACAGACGTTCGAACTGAGCGATGTTTTGCCGGATGTAGTCGATAAAGGCCTGCATGGCCGGTGTCGGATGCCTGGCCTGTGGGTAAACCACACACCAACTGCGGCGCAGAGGGAAACCCGGGATATTTAGCGCATGAATGGTGCCCAAAGCCAGCTCGGAAAGGACACTCAGCTTTGGCACCACCGCCACACCCAAACCAGCAAGCACCGCATGTTTGACGGCATCGTTGGAGCCTAACTCCAGCCCGGGGCCCATTTTCAGACGATGCTGCTGGCAATAGACTTCCAGTGCCAGACGACTGCCCGAGCCGGCTTCACGGGTCAGCAGCTGGCTACCCAGGAAGTCTTCAGGGCCCACTGCTTGCTGCTCCAGCAGCGGGTGACCGGCGGGAACCACAGGAATAAGCTCGTTGTCCAGGAAGGGCAGCGAAGTCAGCGGCCGGTCCGGCGGCACCATGCCCATGATGGCCAGGTCATCGCTGTTATCGTTCAGGCGTTGCAATGCGGTGGCACGGTTGACCACAGCAACCGAGATGTTGACCTGGGGGTTCAGTTGCAGGAACGAGCGTAGCAAGTAGGGCACCACGTATTGTGCGGTGCTGACGGCCACCAGTTTCAGATCCCCCGCCACCCGGCCTTCCAGGGCTGCCAGGCGGTTCTGCATATCCACCAGTTCCCGGAAAACCGACTGCACGCAGACGGCCATTTCGTCCCCTGCAGCGGTGCAGTAGAGCTTGCGCCCCAGATACTCGAACATCGGGGTGCCCACAGCCTGCTCAAGGTGACGTACCTGGCTGCTGACGGCGGGTTGTGTCAGGCCCAGCAGATCGCCGGCTTTGCTGTAGCTTTTCAGGTCATAGACCGCCTTGAACACTTGCAGCTGCCGGAAGGTCAGTCGGCTGGCAAGTTTCTGGACACTCAAGGGCATAGACTTTCCCCCACCGGCTTATTCATAAGATATTATTTATACATAATCCAAATAATATCAATTTTTCCTCATCAATAATCCCCGCTACTCTTCTTCCTGACTTCATTCGGGACGACGAGACGAGGAATCGCCCATGTTGAAGAAAGTTCTGATCGCCAACCGTGGTGAAATTGCGGTGCGCATCGTGCGGGCCTGTGCCGAGGCGGGCATCCGCTCGGTGGCCATTTACACCGAACCCGACCGCTATGGGCTGCATGTCAAACGTGCAGACGAAGCTTACTCCCTGGGCGAAGACCCCCTCGCCGGGTACCTGGACCCGGCCCGGATTGTAAACCTGGCGCTGGAGACGGGCTGCGATGCCATCCATCCCGGCTACGGTTTTCTGTCAGAGAATGCCCGCTTTGCCCAACTATGTGAGAAGCATGGGGTGACGTTTATTGGTCCGAAATCCGACGTTATCCATAAAATGGGCGACAAAACCCAGGCCCGGGACAGCATGCGCGCCGCTGGCGTGCCCATCACCCCTGGCTCGGAAGGCAATCTGGCAAATCTCGACGAAGCCCTGAATCTGGCCAGCGAGATTGGCTATCCGGTGATGCTGAAAGCCACCTCGGGTGGCGGGGGCCGGGGCATTCGCCGTTGCGACACGCCAGGCGAACTGAAAACCCAGTATCCGAGGGTCATTTCCGAGGCCACCAAGGCCTTTGGTTCGGCCGAGGTTTTCATGGAGAAGTGCATTGTTAACCCACGCCACATTGAGGTTCAGGTGCTGGCCGACAGCAGGGGCAACGCCATTCACCTGTTCGAACGGGACTGCTCCATCCAGCGTCGGAACCAGAAGCTGATTGAAATTGCCCCGAGCCCCCAGCTCACCCCCGAACAACGCCAGTACATTGGCGACCTCGCGGTGAAAGCGGCGCAAGCCGTGAGCTACGAAAATGCGGGCACAGTGGAGTTTCTGCTCTCCGGAAACGAAGTCTACTTCATGGAGATGAACACCCGGGTGCAAGTGGAACACACCATTACCGAAGCGATCACCGGGGTGGATATTGTGCGGGAACAGCTGCGCATTGCCGCCGGAGAGCCCCTGAGTTTCAGGCAGGAGGATGTTTCCTATCGGGGTTACGCCCTGCAATTCCGGATTAACGCGGAGGACCCGAAAAACGACTTCCTGCCAAGCTTCGGCCGGATTACCCATTACTACGCACCGGGCGGCCCCGGGGTACGGGTGGATACCGCCATTTATACCGGTTACGAAATTCCGCCCTACTACGACTCCATGTGCCTGAAGCTGGTCGTCTGGGCTCTGACCTGGGACGAGGTCATCGCCCGGGGTAAGCGGGCCCTGGATGACATGCGCCTTCATGGCATTACGACCACCGCCAACTATTACCAGCAGATTCTGGATCACCCGGACTTCCGGGCCGGGGTGTTCGACACCAGCTTTGTACCGGACCATCCGGAGTTGCTGAATTATTCCGTCAAACGCCACCCCAGTGAAATTGCACTGGCCATCGCGGCCACGATTGCGGCCCATGCCGGCTGGTAACCCGCAGGAGGATTGAACATGAGCAATACCAGAAAAATTGAAATCACTGACGTTATCCTTCGCGATGCGCACCAGTCTCTGATCGCTACCCGAATGCGCACCGAAGACATGCTGCCGATCTGCGACAAGCTGGATCAGGTGGGCTATTGGTCACTGGAAGTCTGGGGCGGTGCCACCTTTGATGCCTGTGTGCGCTTCCTGAAGGAGGACCCCTGGGAACGTCTGCGCAAGCTGCGCAAGGCGCTGCCTGACACCCGTCTGCAAATGCTTCTGCGGGGTCAGAACTTGCTGGGCTACCGGCACTATGCCGATGACGTGGTTGAAGCGTTTGTACAGAAAGCGGCTGATAACGGAATCGACGTTTTCCGGGTATTCGATGCCCTGAACGACCTGCGCAACCTGGAAACCGCGATGAAAGCGGTCAACAAGGCCGGCAAACACGCCCAGGGTACTATTTGTTACACAACCAGCCCGGTGCACACGCCGGAGTTGTTTGTGCAGCAGGCCCGGCAGTTGCGAGACATGGGCGCAGACTCCATCGCCATCAAGGACATGGCCGGCTTGCTGACGCCGTATGCCACCTACGAACTGGTCAGGGCCATCAAGTCGGCCGTTGACTTGCCACTGGTCATTCACAGCCACGCGACCGCTGGCCTGGCCGCAATGTGCCAGCTGAAAGCCATTGAAGCGGGAGCAGACCGCATTGACACCGCAATTTCGGCGTTCGCCAACGGCACCAGCCACCCTGCCACCGAGTCGCAGGTGGCAGCCCTCAAGGGCACCGAATACGATACCGGCCTGGACCTTGAGCTGTTGAGCGGGATCGCGGATTACTTTCGTGAGGTACGCAAGAAATACCACCAGTTTGAAAGTGAGTTTACCCGCGAAGACGTATCCGTGCAGATCAACCAGGTGCCCGGAGGCATGATGTCCAACCTGGCCAACCAGTTGAAAGAACAGAATGCCCTGGACAAGATCCGTGATGTGTTCAACGAAATCCCGCAAGTAAGGGCCGATCTCGGGTATCCCCCGCTGGTCACACCCACATCACAGATTGTAGGCACCCAGGCGGTATATAACGTACTGGCCGGGCAACGCTACAAGACCATCACCAACGAAGTGAAACGCTACCTGCAAGGCGGTTATGGCCAACCGCCGGCGGAAGTGAATGCCGATATCCGCAAGAAAGCCATCGGCAACGAAGCGGTGAACGAGGGTCGACCGGCGGACCTGCTTAATCCGGAGCTGGACAAATTACGGGACGAAATTGGCGATCTGGCGACTTCTGAGGAAGATGTGCTCACCTACGCCATGTTTCCGGACCTTGGCCAGGAATTCCTGCAGCAACGCATGGACGGCACACTCCAGCCCGAAGAACTGCTGCCGGCCGGGCCGGGGGACCGGGAACGAATGGGGACCGCCGTCGCCACCGAGTTCCGCATTGATGTACATGGAGAAACCTACGACGTGGCCGTCACCGGTGTGGGTGCCCCGGCCCCTGGCAAACGCAAGCTTTACCTGTCACTGGATGGCATACCACAGGAAGTGGTGTTCGAATCGCTGAACGAGTACCAGGCTTCTGCCGGCGGCAGTGGCCGCAAACAAGCCACCGACCCGGGCCACATAACCACTACCATGCCCGGTAACGTAGTGGATGTATTGGTCAGGGAAGGTGACACTGTCACCGCTGGCCAGTCAGTCCTGATCACCGAAGCCATGAAAATGGAAACTGAAATTCACACCAGCGTGGACGGCACCGTGCAGGCGGTCCACGTCTCCAAGGGCGACCGGATTACGCCGGGCGAAGTATTGATCGAAATTGCCTGACGGGCAGGAGGAAAAACGATGGATCACATAGTTCGCGGAGTACTGGATTTCCGCAGGAATGTTTACCCGGAACACAAGGAGCTGTTCGGAGCCCTGGCGGACAGCCAGAATCCGGATGTGCTGTTTTTTACCTGCTCGGATTCGCGCATCGACCCGAACATGGTGACCGGCTCACACCCCGGGGACTTGTTCATCTGCCGCAACGCAGGCAACGTGATCCCGCCCCACAGTAATGAGACCGGCGGCATGACGGCCTCCATCGAATACGCGGTGGCGGTACTGGGGGTAAGACACATCATTGTCTGCGGGCACACCGACTGCGGTGCCATCAAGGGTGCGCTGGACATCCCGGCCCTGAAAGGCCTGCCCCACGTAAAGGAATGGCTGGGGCATTGCCGCTCCGCCATGGAAATTGTGCGGGAACGCCACAGCATCGACGGTGATGCTCCGGTAAGCCCGGAGTTTCTCAACGAAGCCATCGAGGAGAACGTGTTGCAGCAGGTCCAGCACCTGCGCACTCATCCGGTGGTCGCTGCCAAGCTGGCCACCGGCAGGATCGAGATCCACGGCTGGGTGTATGACATCAAGTCCGGCAGCATCCGCTGTTGCGGGCGGGACAGCATCCAGTTCCGGGACTTTGACGACTATTACGCCGACATTATCGCCCGGGTTTCCGACGACTGACCGGGGTGTCCGGGCGGGGTGGGGGTGCCTTCCCTCCGGGAAAAGAACTCGCTTCGCTCAGACACCTTTTCCCTGCGGGAAGGCACCCCCACCCCACCCATTTCGGCTTTCTTTCTGTATTCCCGCATTCCTGTATTCCTATTCGACCAGGGCTGCCCATAGATCGTGTTCGTCGGCGTGTTCCACTACGGCCCGGACGATCTGGCCCGGCTGCAGTTGCGTTTCCCCGTTGAGGTAAACCATACCGTCGATTTCCGGGGCATCTGCTTTGGAGCGGCCGATGGCACCTTCTTCGTCCACTTCATCAATCAGTACATCCAGGGTCTGACCAATCTTTGCCTGCAGGCGTGCTGCGGAAATTTCCGCCTGTCTGGCCATGAACCGGGCCAGGCGCTCCTCTTTGATTTCCTCCGGTACCGCGCCCTCCAGCTCGTTGGCTTTTGCACCTTCCACCGGGCTGTAGGTAAAGGCGCCCACCCGGTCCAGTTGAGCTTCGTCCAGCCAGTCGAGCAGGTACTGGAAGTCTTCTTCGGTTTCGCCGGGGAAACCGACGATGAAGGTAGAGCGGATGGTCAGTTCCGGGCAGATTTTCCGCCACTGCCTGATCCGCTCGAGGGTCTTGCTGTCGTGGGCCGGGCGTTTCATGGCCTTGAGCACTTTCGGGCTGGCGTGCTGGAAAGGGATATCCAGGTACGGCAGGATCCTGCCTTCCGCCATCAGCGGGATGATGTCGTCTACGTGGGGGTACGGGTACACATAGTGCAGGCGCACCCAGATACCCAGCTCACCCAGTGCTTCGCACAGTGCCTGCATCTTCGTTTTCAGGGGCCGGCCCTGCCAGAATCCGGTGCGGTATTTGATGTCCACACCGTAGGCCGACGTATCCTGGGAAATCACCAGCAGTTCTTTCACCCCGGCATCCGCCAGCCGTTTCGCTTCGTCCATCACATCCCCGATGGGTCGGCTGACCAGCTTGCCCCGCATATCCGGAATAATGCAGAAGGTGCAACTGTGGTTGCAGCCTTCGGAGATCTTCAGGTAGGCATAATGACGGGGAGTCAGCTTGATGCCCTGGGGTGGTACCAGATCCGTGAACGGGTCATGCCCTTGCTTCGGCGGCACATGCCGGTGGACAGCACCCACCACTTCTTCATAAGCCTGGGGGCCGGAAACTGCCAGCACACCGGGATGGGTTTCACGTATCTTCTTCGCTTCAACACCCATACAGCCTGTCACAATCACCTTGCAAGGATGCAAAACTGGCCGCCAACTGGATCCAGGGCGAGTTTCTGGCTCGCCTGAACGCGGAAGAGAAGACCGTGGCCGAGTCCCCGATTACCGGGGCTCAGCTGGGGGATCTGGTGGTCCGCATTGCCGATAACACGGTTTCTTCCGCCGGCGCCAAGAAGGTGTTCGAGGCACTGTGGACCGGCGAAGATGACAATGTGGATGCGATCATTGATGCCAGGGGACTGAAGCAGGTGTCTGACACCGGTGCCCTGGAAGCCATGGTCGATGAGGTTCTGGCGGGCATGCCGGATCAGGTGGCCCAGTACCAGAATGAGGAGGATCCCAAGAAGCGCAAGAAGATGCTTGGCGGCTTTATGGGGCCGTTGATGAAGGCCTCCAGGGGGCAGGGGAACCCGAAGCTCTTTAACGAGATTCTTGTTAAGAAGCTTGGGGGGTAATCCGTTGGCTCTGGGTCGTGGTTCCTTACTGCGGCCCTAGCCTTCTTGTTGGGGGGAGGCCCTGGGGTGGAACCAGATCCACAAGAGGGTCGTGTTCTTTCTTCGGGGCACATATTACGGACCGGGTACCAAAACTTTGACGCTCTGCCCGGAACGAAGTCACAAATCTGCCACATCAGGCGTCAGGCATCTTGTTGTTCACATTTTAAACACATAGAATCACGAACACTTACGTCTTTTTTCTGGAAGGATTTTATGGGAAAGGCAGCTTCTTTTCAGACCAATCACGCCAGAAGAGTACGAATGAAGACAACAACGACGAAACCCAATCTGCGCAACCAACAGCGCGTCGATGTCTCTGCGGACATCACCATTGAAAAGCCTGACGGCGAATGCCTGACCTGCTCTGTTGCCAACCTCTCACGCACCGGGGTGATGATTTTCTGCAGCGAGAACGCCGTCAAACAATTGATACCGGACCGGAAAGCTCCGGCTCCCGGGCACTGGATTCCGGTCAAGACACGCTTCTCCGTTCCCGTCCTGCCCACTCAGCCGGTATCGATTATTGCCGAAGGCAACATCGTCAACATGCGCCGCGTTGCCCGGGACGAGTTCCATCTGGGAATCCAGTTCGCCGAATTCGAAGGCAACGGCTACGACTACGTCGACCGTTACGTCTCAAAACTCCTGGCCGATCTTCGCAAGCCCGCAAAGGCCTGAGAGACGCGCTCTCAAGTCCGCTGAATACTGGCGAACGCTATATTTTTATAGCCTGAAATTCTAGAAAAACTCCTTCTTATGCCATTGCCCGCTCTGTTATAGTTGCAGAACGTAACTGCACAGCCTCGCCAGCAATGGATGATCATGACCATATACAACCTCACGCACCTGAAGCAGCTGGAAGCGGAAAGCATCCACATTATCCGGGAAGTGGCCGCCGAGTTTGATAACCCGGTGATGCTCTACTCCATCGGGAAAGATTCCGCGGTGATGCTGCATCTGGCCCGCAAGGCATTCTATCCGGGCAAGCCTCCCTTCCCGCTCATGCACGTGGACACCACCTGGAAATTCCGGGAGATGATCGAGTTCCGGGACCGGAAGGTGAAGGAATATGGCCTGGATCTGATCGTGCATATTAACGAGGAAGGCATTCGTCAGGGCGTCGGCCCCTTCACCCACGGCAGCGCCAAACATACCGACATTATGAAAACCCAGGCCCTGAAACAGGCTCTGGACAAGTACAAGTTTGATGCGGCTTTTGGCGGCGCCCGCCGGGACGAGGAAAAATCCCGCGCCAAGGAGCGGGTCTACTCCTTCCGGGACGAATACCATCGCTGGGACCCGAAGAACCAGCGCCCGGAGCTGTGGAACATCTACAACGGCAAGATCAACAAGGGTGAGAGCATCCGGGTATTCCCCCTCTCCAACTGGACCGAGCTGGATATCTGGCAGTACATCTACCTGGAAAACATTGAGATCGTGCCTTTGTATTACGCCGCAAAACGCCCCGTAGTGGAGCGCGATGGCACCCTGATCATGGTGGACGATGACCGCGTGCCCCTGAAGGAAGGCGAAGAGCCAATGATGAAATCGGTGCGCTTCCGCACTCTGGGCTGCTATCCCCTGACCGGCGCTATTGAATCCGAGGCGGACACGCTGCCGGAAATCATTCAGGAAATGCTGCTGGCCACCAGCTCCGAACGCCAGGGCCGGGTCATTGACCACGATTCAGCCGGCTCCATGGAACAGAAAAAGCGGGAAGGGTACTTCTAGGATGTCACACCAGTCTGATCTGATTGCAGAAGATATTCAGGCCTACCTGAAGCAACACGAAAACAAGGAACTGCTGCGCCTTCTGACCTGTGGCAGTGTGGATGACGGCAAAAGCACTCTGATCGGCCGGCTGCTGCACGACACCAGGATG
>Ga0114984_1001086_pt1 | contig 10226 bp, 10 predicted proteins | sample Shrwel1BS1Day1_FD_96987 | JGI IMG/M metagenome (GOLD analysis project Ga0114984, IMG submission 96987) | Subsurface microbial communities from deep shales in Ohio, USA - Utica-3 well 1 S-1-Day1 | ecosystem: Environmental > Aquatic > Deep subsurface > Shale gas/oil reservoir > Produced water/Flow... | reverse complement strand
GGGGTGCTCGGTCTGCTCGAACCGGGCATGGCGGCTCCCATCAAAGGCCACCTGGCGATGCGCATGCTGCTGCCGCATGGCAGGTGGTTTTGCGTTCGTCGTGTTAGCGCCCGCGCGGAGAAACGAGCGCCCCGAGATAGGGCAGCAGGACGAACAACAGCATCAGGAATGTAACAAAGACGAATGCCGCCGTGACGGCCTGCATGCCTTGCCCGAGAGCGAACAGGCTGATTGCCAGCAAGAGCCCCCCCAGCCCGCGCGCCGGTCCGGCCGGCCAGGCGCGGTCGCGCCAGCGCTGGTGCGGCGACGCGAGGTAGATGCACGCGCAGCCCAGCGGCGCCGCCGCAAGAGCCAAAACGATGAAAGCGTTCATGTCCGGGATATTTTCAAGATTGCGCATCGAAGGAATAACGGAATGGCCGAACGGATTCAGGGCTGTTCCAGAAAAAACGGCATGCCGCGGATCATGGCCGGCAACCAGGCGGGGCCGTGATCCTCCCCGGCGAGTTCGTGATAGACCACCCGGTCGCCCCAGCCCGGCATTTCGCGCAGATGGCTAGCCAGCTTGCGCGCCTCCGAAACCATGGGGCGCTTTGCGAGCATCGCCAGCGTCTCCAGCGGGTATTTGCCTTTGCGCGGCTGATCTTCCAGCGCGCCGACGCTGATCTGGACCCGGGGCTGCAAAGCACCGTCGAGCCTCGCCAGCCCGGGCAATCCGCCCAGGACCCGCTTGTCGTCCCACCAGATGGAGGGGCTCGACGCCAGGTAGGTCGAGAAGCTCGCCGGCCGCGTGAACAGGACATGCAGGACGAACAGGCCGCCGAAGGAGTGGCCGAACAGCGCCTGGCGCGTCGTATCGACCGGATGGCGGGCCGCGATCAGGGGCTTGAGTTCCCGCTCGATGAAGTCGAGAAAGAGTTCCGCACCGCCCTCCTTCGCCGAGGCATCGGGCTTCTCCAAGCCCACGGTGTAGTCGCGCCGGCGGGCCGCCACGTCGAAATCGGCATCCCCCGGGTAGCCGATGCCGACGACCAGCGGCGGCGGGTGTCCGGTAACGTCCCGGCGATTCGTTGCGCTGCGGGCGAGAAATGCCGCGACCGGAAAGGCCGCGTTTCCGTCGAGCACGTAGAGCACCGGATAGCCGGCCGCGGGCGGCGGCACCGCCGGTACCGACACGAAAATGCGGTAGCGATGGCCGCTCCCCGCGGAACGCATGTCCAGCTGCTGCGCCGCCGGGAGCACGACGGCGCTCCACGCTTCCGCTTCCGCCGCGGCCCGGAGCGGTAGCGCCGCCAGGAGCAGGCAGCAGAGACCGGCGAACGATCCCAAACGACGCATGGCGTCAGAAATCCATGGTCGCGGATGCCGTCAGGGTCCGCGCCTGGCCCAGCGTCGCGATGGGCGTGCTGTCGCTGAAGCTGCCGGAGTAGTAGTGGCGATCGAACACGTTGGCGACGTTCAGACGCAGCACGAGTTTGCGGCCATCCATGCGCGTCGCGTAGCGAGCGCCGACGTCGAACTGCCCCCAGCCGGGAATCCGCTGCGTATTGGCGGAATCCAGATACTGGCTGCCGCTGGCCTGCACGCGCCCGCTCAAGGTCACCCCGGGAAGCCAGGGCGTATCCCATTCCGCGCCGAGGTTGCCCTGCCAGCGCGGTGCGCCGACGGCCACCTTGCCGTTGTTCAGGTTGTTGGCCGTCTTCGTCTGCACGCCTTGGGTATAGGTCGCACCGCCGAGCAGGCGCACGTTGCGCGAAAGCTCGCCGAAGGTGTTCCATTCCAGGCCGCGGACGCGCTTTTCGCCGTCGTCGGTGTAGGTCCGATTGGGCGGGTTGCCGATGACGACCATCATCGGCTTTTCAATCTCGAACAGGCTGGCCGTGTTGGTGAACTTTCCGGTATCCCACTTGACGCCGACCTCCTTCTGTTCGGTCTTGTACGGCGCGAATACATGCTGATAGTTCGTCGCCAGCGTATCCGTCACGGCATCGCCCTTGCTCAGCCCCTGGACGTAGTTGGCATACAGCGAGAGCGCCGGCCCCCAGGGCTTGACGACGACGGCCACGGCCGGCGTCACCACGCTCTTGTCGTACTGCGCCGTCACGGCGCCTGCGGTGTTGAAGTTGTTCGTCTTGACGCGCTGATTACGCAAACCGAGCGTCAAGCGCAGCTTGTCTTCCATGAAGGACAAGGTGTCCACCAGCGCCAGGCTGGACAGCGCGCTCTCGCTGGTCTTGGGGGCCGACGCGGGCAGCGCCACCGCGGGGGGCACGCCCGGGTTGTAGATGTTGGTGGTGAAGTTCGCCGAAGAAACGGGAGAACCCGAACCGGACTCCTGATCCAGATTGGAGGCGTGCAGGACGAGTTCGTGCCTCACCTCGCCCGTGCCGAAACGGGCCCGCAAACCGGCTTCGGAAGCCACGCTGTCGCTGTAGCCGCGCTGGCCGGAGGCGAAAGACGTCGTGCTGGTTCCCTGCGCGTTGATATTGCGCACGTGGGTGCCGTTAATGAAACCGGAATAATCGTGCTGCATCTTGCCGACACTGGCGAAGGCCGAAAGATTGCGGTTGATCTCGTATTCGCCCCGAACGATCACGGCATTGCTTTCCAGCTCTCCGAATCCCGCGCTGAACTGATTGATGCTCGGGTCCGGCGCCTTCGGAATGCTGCTGCCGGAGAACCAGAACATCGCCGGCGTACCGCCCTTGAACGATTCTTTGCTGTGATAGGCATCGAGCGAAGCCGTCAGCGCATCGCCACGGTAGTCCAGGGCGGCCGAGAAGAACTCCCGCTTTTTCGACTGGCCGTTGAGTTCGGTATCCCCGTCGCCATACGCGCCATTCACGCGGACGCCCCATTCCTTCCTGTCGCCGAAACGGCGCCCGACGTCGACGCTGGTCCCCACCTGCGACGCGGATTGATAGCCCAGAGAAACGCGCGTCAGTGGGTCGTCCCCGGCGCGCTTCGGCGTCAGGTTGACGACGCCGCCGACGCCGCCACCCGGCGCCATGCCGCTGAACAGCGCGCTCGGCCCCTTGAGGACTTCGACCCGTTCGAAGAATTCGACCGGCACGTGCCCCACGGGCGCCAGACCGAACACGCCGTTGATCGCCACATCGCTCTGATTGACGTCGAATCCGCGAATGCGGAAGTTCTCGTACATATGGCCGTTCGAGGTCGTGAAGCGCACCGACGGATCGTTCGCGAAGACATCGGCGAGGGTGCGCGCCTGCTGATCCTGGATCAGTTCCGAGGTGTAGCTGGTCACATTGAACGGCGTATCCATGAGGTCCTGGTTGCCGAGCGCGCCGAGGCGGGCGCCCCTGGCGACCTGCCCGCCGGCGTAGGGCTTCGGCAGCTCGGCCGACGACTCCGCGCTCGCGGTGACCTTCACCGCCGGCAGCGTCAATTCACCCCGGGCTTCTTCACTCGAAACTGCCTGGGCATACGCCAGTTGCGGCAGTGCCGCCATGCCAAACGCCAGCGCGACCGGAGTCATTCGCAGCATCATGCTTCTCCTGTTAGGTTGGCACTGGCTGGCGAAGACTGGCTTGTGCGTGATTGGTTTACTTGGTCGGAATCGGTGTCCCGGTCGCCGGACGTCGTCGACAAGCGCAGCGATCGCGTAATGCCGCCGGCTTGCCCCGAGCTTCCGGAGAAACTTGTGCGCGCCTCCCCGAAAGCGGCGCAATCCCCTGCTTGCGCACGGCCCGCCGCCGCGCGTCGGCTATCGGACCGTCCTTTCCCGCAAAAAAATCGGGAGCGAACACGTTTCAGGAGCGGGATGATACTTGATAACGATTCGTATTACCATAGGAGTATCCCCCCCTTGCGATCCAGCGCTGTCGAGCGAGGCTAACGAGACGGTCGGCGCATCGCTCGGCCTTGGAACAGGGGTCGGAATTCCGGATTCGCGCCGGTTAAAAAAGAAAAACCCGCCGCAGCGGGTTCTTCTTTTCCATGCCTTTATCTCAGGCGAGGTCGACCAGCGCCGGGTCGTCGAAGTGCTCGGTCAGGATGCGGCGCACGCGGTCCTGCCAGAGCGCCGCGAAGGCCTGCGCGATCTCGGCATTCCCCTCGCCGGCGAGCAGCTGCTGCAGCAGGCCGCCCATGCGCGGATCGGCCGGCACGCTGGCGAGCGAGAGCGTGGCGGTGACCGCGGCGCCGGTATCGAGCCGCGTGAAGCGGATTTCCCCCGCCACGCCGGCATCGAAGGCGAGCAGGTCGCGGCGCGCGAAATTGCCGGCCAGGCCCTTGAAGCCGCCGCTGCCGGCGGCGCCGGTGAGCAGGCCGACGACGCCGGCGATGACGCCGGTCACGCCGTTCGCCTGCGCGTCGCGGAAGTCGACGCGGATGCCGCCGCGCTCGGGCACGGCGTCGCCGTACAGCGCGCGCAGCACGCGGCAGGTGAGCAGATAGGCGCCGGCGACGGTCGGGCAGGAATGGCCGGCGAGCTTGACCGCGTCGACGTAGCGGTACTCGATCAGTCCGCCCTCGGCGGCGCCGAGGAACTCGGCCAGCGGATCGCGCAGGACGATGCCCGGCACGGCGTCGAAAAAGGCGGGGAAGGCCATCTCAGGACCTCTTCTGGATCAGTTCGATCTTGTAGCCGTCGGGGTCCTCGACGAAGGCGATCACCGTCGTTCCGTGCTTCATCGGGCCGGCCTCGCGCACGACCTTGCCGCCGCGCGCCTTGATTTCGGCGCAGGCGGCGTAGGCGTCGTCGACTTCGAGCGCAACGTGGCCGTAGCCGTTGCCCAGCTCGTAGGACGGCGTGTCCCAGTTGTGCGTCAGTTCGAGCACGGCGCCCTCGGCCTCGCTCTGGTAGCCGACGAAGGCCAGCGTGAAGCGGCCGTCCGGGTAGTCCTGGCGGCGCAGCTCGCGCATGCCGAGGACTTCGGTGTAGAAGGCGAGCGAGCGGTCGAGGTCGCCGACGCGGAACATGGTGTGCAGGATGCGCATGGTTTTTTCCTTAAAACTGGGGGCACTGCGCGGAGAGCGTCTTGAGTTCGTCGCGCACCGCCTTGTAGTCGGGGTAGAGCTGGCCGACGATGGACCAGAAACGGGGGCTGTGGTTCATCTCGCGCAGGTGCGCGAGTTCGTGCGCGACGACGTAGTCGATCACGTGCAGCGGAAAATGGATCAGGCGCCAGTTGAGGCGGATGCCGCTCTTCAGGCTGCAGCTGCCCCAGCGCGTGCGCGCGGCGGTCAGCGCCAGCGGCGGCAAGGCGACGCCGAGTTGCGCCGCGTAGTGCCGCAGACGTTCGTGAAAGAGTTCGCGCGCCCGCTCGCGCAGCGTTTTTTCGAGCACCCTGGCGGCGTCGGCCGGATCGCGCAGACATAGCGTCAGCGCCTGCTGCGCGCTCCACACGGCGCGGTTGGCGCCCACGGCGAGGCGCACTTCGAGCGGGCTTCCGAGCAGCGGCAGGCGCACGCCGTCGACGATGGCGAGCGGCTCCGGACGGCGCCGCGAACGCCACTCGTCGAGCTTCTGCACGACCCATTCGCCGTGGCGCAGGATCAGCGACTCGACCTCGCGCAGCGAAGCCCGGCTCGGCGCGCCGACGCGCAGGCCGCGGTGGTCGATGGAAAGGCCGATGGTGCGCCGGCGGGCGCGGCGCAGGACGTAGGGAACGATGCGGTCGCCGAGCGCGATGGTGCGCGGCGTTTCGTCCGCCGCCGGCGGCTTGACTGAAAAGAAGGGCAGTTCAGCCTGCCAGGGCATCGGCCGTGTCGGGATAGCGATGCGGCGAGAGGCGGTGCATCTCGGCTTCGATCCACGTCTCGACGAGCAGGTTGATCTCGGCTTCGGACTTGCCGGTCGTGTCGATGGCCGGGCCGATGCTCACGGTGATCAGGCCGGACGACTTGAGGAAGGCGTTCTTGCCCCAGATTTCGCCGGCGTCGTGCGCCACCGGCACGACCTTGGCGCCGGTCTGCACCGCGAGGTGCGCACCGCCCGGCTTGTAGCGCCGCTTGTGGCCGGGTTCGACGCGCGTGCCCTCGGGGAAGATGACGACCCAGTAGCCGGCGTCGAGCCGGTCGCGCCCCTGGTCGACGACCTGGCGCAGCGCATCCTTGCCGGCCTGGCGGTCGATCGAGATCATCTTCATCGCGGCCAGGCCCCAGCCGAAGAAGGGGATCGCCAGTAGCGACTTCTTGAGCACGAAGACGAGCGGCGGGAAGATTTCCTGCAGGCCGACCGTCTCCCACGCCGACTGGTGCTTGGAGAGGATCACCGCCGGTTCGGCCGGGATGTTCTCGCGCCCGATCACCTGATAGCGGATGCCGAGGACGAAGGCGCAGAGGAACATGAAGCCCTTGCGCCAGGCCGCGATGATCGCGTAGCGCGTCTTCATCGGGAAGATCATCGCCAGCGAAACGAGAATGCCGAAGGGAATCGTCAGCAGCGCGGAGAGCAGCGTGAACAGCAGGGAACGGACGACGGTCATCATGCAGCCAGGAGGTGATCGACGGCAGCGGCGAGATCGTGGAAGACCAGCGTTCCTTCCGGCAGGCCGCCGTCGGCATGCGTTTTCTCGCCCTTGCCGGTGAGCACCAGCAGCGGCCGCCCGCCGACCGCCGCCGCGGCCTGCAGGTCGCGCAGCGAATCGCCGACCGACGGCGTGCCTGCGAGATCGACGTTGAAGCAGGCGCCGATGCGCACGAACATGCCGGGCTTGGGCTTGCGGCAGTCGCAGTCCGAATCGGCCGCGTGCGGGCAATAGAAGATGGCGTCGATGCGCCCGCCCGCCGCCTGCACGGCGCGGTGCATCTTGTCGTGAATCCGGTTCAGCGTGTCCATGTCGAACAGGCCGCGGCCGACGCCCGACTGGTTGGTCGCCACGACGACGCGGTAGCCGGCCTGGTTGAGCTTGGCGATCGCTTCGAGGCTGCCGGGAATCGGCTTCCATTCGGCCGGCGACTTGATGTACTGGATCGAGTCGAAATTGATCACGCCGTCGCGGTCGAGGATGATGAGTTTCATCGCGGGTTTCATCGTTTTCCGATTCAGACCGCGAGCCGCGCGATGTCGGCCACCGCGTTGAGCTGGTCGAACAACGCCTTGAGCAGGCCGAGTCGGTTGCCGCGCAGCAGCGGCTCGTCGACATTGACCATCACTTCGTCGAAGAAGCGGTCGACCTCGGCGCGCACCGAAGCGAGCACCTTCAGCGCGTCGGCGTAGTCCTCGTTGGCGACGTGCGATTTCACCAGCGGCGCGATCAGCACGACGCGCTCGAACAGCGCCTTCTCGGCCGGCTCCTGCAGCAGCGCGACGTCGGGCTCGGGCAGCGCGCCCTCGGCCTTCTTCAGGATGTTGCCGATGCGCTTGTTGGCCGCGGCCAGCGCGAGCGCCTCGGGCAGGCGCAGGAAATCGCGCACGGCGGCCAGCTTGGCCGGGACGAGGTCGATGCGTGTCGGGCGCTGCGCAAGGACGGCCTCGACGGCGTCCTGGGCGTGGCCGGCGTCGCGCAGCAGGCCGCGCAGGCGGTCGTGCATGAAGTCAAACAGGGCGCCCATGGACTTATCGGAGAATTGACAGCCTGGCGCTCGGACATCAACGCTAGGACCAAAACCCTTATAGCTTTCTTCGATCAACTCAGCGAGATCGAGCGGCAACGGCGCCTCCATCAGGATGCGCAGCACGCCGAGCGCGGCGCGGCGCAGGCCGAAGGGGTCCTTGTCGCCGGTAGGAATCTGGCCGATTTTGAAGAAACCGACCAGCGCGTCGAGCTTGTCGGCCAGTGCAACGGCGCAGGCGATGTTGCCGGACGGCAGCGCGTCGCCGGCGAAGCGCGGCTGGTAGTGGCTCTGCACGGCGTCGGAGACCTGCGCGTCCTCGCCGTCGTGCAGCGCGTAGTAGCGGCCCATGATGCCCTGCAGCTCGGGGAATTCGCCGACCATGTCGGTGACGAGGTCGGCCTTGGCCAGACGGGCGGCGCGGGCGGCCAGCGAGGCGTTGGCCGAGAGGCGGACGGCGACCTTCTGCGCCAGCGCCTCGATCCGTTCGACGCGCTGCAGGACCGAACCGAGCTTATTGTGGTAAACGACGTTGCCGAGCTTTTCGAGGCGCGAGGCGAGCGTCGTCTTGCGGTCCTGGTTGTAGAAGAAGCGGGCGTCCGAGAGGCGCGGGCGCACGACGCGGGCGTTGCCTTCGACGATGTGCTTCGGATCGTCCACCTGCATGTTGGAGACGATCAGGAACTTGTTCAGCAGCTTGCCCGCATTTGGCCCGCTTCCGTCGAGCAGCGGGAAATACTTCTGGTTCTGCTGCATCGTCAGGATCAGGCATTCCTGCGGCACTTCGAGGTATTCGGCCTCGAACTCGCCGACATACACGACCGGCCATTCGACCAGCGCGGTCACTTCGTCGAGCAGGCCGGCCGCCGGATTGATCGTGGCATTCAGCGCCCGGGCCTTCGCGTCGAGCTGCTGCGCGATCGAGTCGCGGCGCTCGGCGAAAGCGGCGACGACCTTACCTTCGGTTCTCAGCGTGTCGGCGTAGGCGTCGGCGCCAGAAAGCGCGATGTCGCCGCTCGACAGGAAGCGATGGCCGCGCGTGATCTTGCGGCTCGACAGGCCGAGCACTTCGCCGGGCACGAGACGTTCGCCGTGCAGCATGACGAGGCCGTGCACCGGACGCACGAACTGGTGGTCGGTATCGCCCCAGCGCATCAGCTTGGGGATCGGCAGCTTCTTCAGCGCGTCGGCGACGATGCCGGCGAGCACGTCGTCGAGCTTCACGCCCTTGACGCTGGCCTGGTAGAAGAAGGTTTCGGACTTGCCGTCCATGCGCTTCTCGAACTTCGCCAGTTCGGACACGGGAATGCCCTTGGCTTCGAGCTTCTTCTTCAGCGCCGGGGTCGGCTGGCCGTCGGCGTCGAGCGCGACGGCGATCGGCATGATCTTTTCGAAGGCCGTCGCGTCGGGCGCCACGGCGAGCACGCCCGGCACCTGAATGGCGAGCCGGCGCGGCGTGGCGTACCAGCGGTAGTCGTCGCCGGCGGCGACCAGATTGCGGTCGGACAGGCCGGCGTGGATCTGGGCGGAAAAGACTTCGCCGAGGCGCGCCAGCGCCTTGGGCGGCAGTTCTTCGGTGAGGAGTTCGACGAGCAGCGTGGCGTTCATGTCAGTTGCCCTCCGCTGCGTTGCACTCTGCGCTCTTGCACATCGGGAAACCGAGCGCCTCGCGGGAGTTGTAGTAGGCCTGCGCCACTTCGCGCGCCAGGGCGCGCACGCGGCCGATGTAGGCGGCGCGTTCGGTGACCGAGATGGCGCCGCGCGCGTCGAGCATGTTGAAGCAGTGCGAGCATTTCATGACCTGCTCGAAGGCCGGCAGCGCGAGGTTCAGCCCCATCAGGCGCTTGGCTTCGGCTTCGTGGTCGTTGAAGTGGCGGAAGAGCACCTCGACGTTGGCGTGCTCGAAGTTGTACTTCGACTGCTCGACTTCGTTCTGGTGATAGACGTCGCCGTAGGTGATGCGATAGCCCGGCCCTTCGGCCCACACGAGGTCATAGACGTTCTCGACGCCCTGCAGGTACATCGCCAGCCGTTCGAGACCGTAGGTGATCTCGCCGAGCACCGGCTTGCAGGACAGCGAGCCGACTTCCTGGAAGTAGGTGAACTGGGTGACTTCCATGCCGTCCAGCCAGACTTCCCAGCCGAGGCCCCAGGCGCCGAGCGTCGGCGACTCCCAGTCGTCCTCGACGAAGCGGATGTCGTGCTCGGCGGTGTTGATGCCCAGCGCGCGCAGCGAGTCGAGATAGAGCTCCTGGATGTTGGCGGGCGACGGCTTGAGGACGACCTGATACTGGTAGTAGTGCTGCAGGCGATTCGGGTTTTCGCCGTAGCGGCCGTCCTTGGGGCGGCGCGAAGGCTGCACGTAGGCCGCGCTCCACGGCTCGGGGCCGATTGCGCGCAGGAAGGTGGCGGTGTGGAAGGTGCCGGCACCGACTTCGATGTCGTAAGGCTGCAGCAGCGCGCAACCCTGTTTGTCCCAGAAGTTCTGGAGACGCAGGATGATTTCCTGGAACGTAGGCATGGACAGGCTTCGTGAATGCGAAAAAGCTGATTTTACTTGGTTTTGCGCGCGACAAGAACCCGATCGTCGCGCGTCGCGGGCGCTGCGCCCCTTGCGCCGACCCCGGCCTCGGCCGGGCGCCGGCGCAATTCTCCGGCAGGATAAAAAACGGGGGCCCGGAACGGCGTCTGCCTGATTCGTGCGG
>Ga0114984_1001084_pt1 | contig 10239 bp, 9 predicted proteins | sample Shrwel1BS1Day1_FD_96987 | JGI IMG/M metagenome (GOLD analysis project Ga0114984, IMG submission 96987) | Subsurface microbial communities from deep shales in Ohio, USA - Utica-3 well 1 S-1-Day1 | ecosystem: Environmental > Aquatic > Deep subsurface > Shale gas/oil reservoir > Produced water/Flow... | reverse complement strand
CTCGACGGTCTGCCGCCGGAAAAGATGCACTGCTCGGTCATGGGCCGTGAAGCCCTGCAGGCCGCCATCGCCAACTACCGTGGCGAAGAGTGGTCCGATGACCACGAAGAAGGCGCGCTGATCTGCAAGTGTTTCGCCATCGACGCCGTGATGATCGAGGATGTGGTCAAGGCCAACAACCTCAACACGGTCGAGGAAGTCACCTTCTACACCAAGGCCGGCGGCGGTTGCGCGGCTTGCCACGAAGGCATTGAGGAAATTCTGGCCAAGGTCATGGCCGAGCGTGCCGGTCCGGGTGAAGTTTCGCCGCCGCCCGCTTGCCCGGCTACGCCGGAAGCACCGAAGCCGCCGACCAAGAAGCTGTCGATCGTCGAGAAGATTGCCAAGATCCAGGAAGTGCTCGAATCGGTTCGCCCGATGCTCCAGCGCGATCACGGTGATGTCGAGCTGGCCGACGTCCAGGGCAAGAAGATCTATGTGCACCTCAAGGGCGCCTGCTCCGGTTGCATGATGGAAGCGGCAACCCTGGGCGGCATCCAGCAGAAGATGATCGAAGCGCTGGGCGAGTTGGTCCAGGTGCTGCCTTCGTCGCACATGCCCGTAGAGGCCTGATCGACACAGATTTTTCCGGTCAGCCTGGCTTGCCACGGTCAACCGGAAAAATCGACCGAATTTGAAATCATCCCAACCTCAACAGAGAACCCGAGGACTGCGCCATGAAACCGATCTATCTCGACAATAACGCCACGACGCGGGTCGATCCCGCTGTGGTCGAAGCCATGCTGCCGTTCTTCACGGAGCATTTCGGCAACGCCTCGTCGATTCACGCCTTCGGCAGTGAAGTCGGCAAGGCGCTGAAGAAGGCCCGCAGCCAGGTTCAGGCGCTGCTCGGCGCCGAGCATGACTCGGAGATCATCTTCACCTCCTGCGGCACCGAGTCCGACTCGACCGCCATCCTTTCGGCCCTCAAGGCCCAGCCTGACCGCAACACGGTGATCACCACCAACGTCGAGCATCCGGCCATCCTGACGCTCTGCGAATGGCTGGAAAAGGAAGGCTACATCGTCCATAAGCTGAAAGTGGACAAGAAGGGCCGCATCGACATGGACGAGTACCGTTCCCTGCTCCATGATCGCGTCGCTATCGTTTCAGCCATGTGGGCCAACAACGAAACGGGCACCATTTTCCCGGTCGTCGAGATGGCTGAAATCGCTGCTGCCAAGGGCATCATGTTCCATACCGATGCCGTGCAGGCCGTCGGCAAGATTCCCATCGACCTCAAGAACACCAAGATCGACATGCTCTCGCTGTCGGGTCACAAATTGCACGCCCCGAAGGGCATCGGCGTCCTTTACCTGCGTCGCGGCTGCCGCTTCCGCCCGCTGCTCCGTGGTGGTCATCAGGAACGTGGTCGTCGTGCCGGCACAGAGAACTCGGCGTCCATCGTCGGCCTCGGCATGGCCTGCGAACTGGCCATGCAGAAAATGGAATTCGAAAACACCGAAGTCCGCCGCCTGCGTGACAAGCTGGAGATGGGGCTGCTCAGCCAGATCACCCATTGCTTCCCGACCGGCGATGTATCCAATCGTCTGCCCAACACCAGCAATATCGCCTTTGAATACATCGAGGGTGAAGGCATTCTGATGCTGCTGAACAAGGTAGGCATTGCCGGCAGCTCCGGCTCGGCCTGTACCTCCGGCTCGCTCGAACCATCGCATGTCATGCGCGCCATGGGCATTCCCTACACCGCTGCGCACGGCACGATCCGCTTCTCGCTGTCGGTCTACAACACCGAAGAAGAAATCGATCGGGTCATCGCCGCGGTACCGCCCATCGTCGCCCAACTGCGCAAACTTTCGCCGTACTGGACAGACAAGGGCCCGGCCACCAATCCCGAAGCCGCCTTCGCCCCGACCTACGCCTGACGGCAACCGTTCTCTCTGCAGCAACCTCGGTTAGCCCCGGAAGCAATTCCGGGGCTTTTTTTGTCTGCATGTCTTGCCTGTCTCCCCTAATATTCAAAGTTCTCCATATCGAAATCAGGATTGAGGAAAACCACGATGTCAGTCAAACAAGTCCTGCGCATGGGCGAACCGCTGCTTTTCAAGACGGCCGATCCGGTGATGGCGTTCGGGACGGGGGAGCTGAAGCAACTGATTGAGGACATGTTCGACACCATGGCAGCGACGGGTGGAGTTGGGCTGGCGGCTCCGCAGATTGGCGTTGGCCTGCAGGTGGTGATCTTCGGATTCGAAAAAAGTGAGCGTTATCCGGATGCTGATTCGGTGCCGCAGACCATTCTGATCAATCCAATCATTACGCCCCTGGGTGATGACGAAGAATTGGGCTGGGAGGGCTGTCTGTCCGTTCCCGGTCTGCGTGGCGAAGTGCCGCGCCATGCCCGCATCCGCTATCAGGGCTTCGACGCCGATGGTCAGCCACTCGACCGGACAGTTGAGGGCTTCCATGCCCGGGTGGTCCAGCATGAGTGTGATCATTTGATCGGCCGGCTTTTTCCATCGCGGATGCGCGATTTTGCGCGCTTCGGTTTTACCGAGGTGCTGTTCCCGGAGTTGGTGCGTTAGTTCGCTTTGCTGTCGTGGCAGGCAATTTCGCGCTGCAGACGTAGCCGTGCTCAGGCAGAAGCTTCTGGCATGCGGATGGCCTCTCGTTGATTTTGCTATACTGTTCATATGAACAGTATTCGCCGCATTGCCCATCTCGACATGGATGCCTTCTTCGCCTCGGTCGAGTTGCTTCGCTATCCCGAGTTGCGCGGGCAGGCTGTCGTGGTCGGTGGGCGGAGCGTTCATCAGCCGGTGGTACAAGCCGACGGCTCAAGACACTTTTCCCGATTGCGTGAATACGCGGGGCGGGGGGTGATTACCACCTCGACTTATGAGGCCCGGGCCTTGGGCGTGTTTTCCGGCATGGGGCTCATGAAGTCTGCGAAGCTGGCGCCGGAGGCTATTTTGTTACCGGCCAACTTCGAGGCTTATCGTCACTACTCAAGGCTGTTCAAGGCGGCGGTCCGGGCGATTGCACCCAATGTCGAGGATCGTGGAATTGACGAAATTTACGTCGATCTGAGCGACATTCCGGAGGAAACGAGCATCCTCGCCCAGCGCATCAAGGATGCAGTTTTTGCCGCAACCGGGCTGAGTTGTTCGATTGGCGTGACGCCCAACAAACTGCTCTCCAAAATTGCCTCGGACCTCGAGAAGCCGAATGGGCTGACGATCTTGTCGATGGAGGATGTCCCGACACGGATCTGGCCGTTGGCCGCTAAAAAGGTGAACGGGATCGGGCCGAAGGCCAGTGAACGTCTTGAGCGCCATGGTATTCGGACCATTGGCGAACTGGCAGCTGCGCCGCAGGAGTTTCTGGTCAGCAAGTTTGGCCGGAGCACCGGGCTATGGATGCATCGTATCGCCCGCGGCATCGATGACCGGCCCGTGGTCACCGAGTCGGAACCGAAGTCGATCAGTCGCGAAACGACCTTCGAGCGGGATCTGCACGCCAAGGCGGACCGATCCGAATTGTCCGAAGTGTTTACCTCGCTATGCCTGCGTGTGGGTGACGACCTGGTACGAAAAGGCTACGCCTGCCGGACGGTGGGGATCAAGATCAGATATTCGGATTTCAGGGCGGTCACCCGGGATGTCACGCTGCCGGTTGCCGTCAGCGACGGCGCGGCAATTCGGCAGGCGGCTGGTTTGTGCCTGAAGCGGGTGCCGCTCGATCAGCGCATCCGTCTACTCGGCGTTCGCGCCGGTGGCTTGGTCGAGGCAGGAGCGGAGGAAATCGCGCAGTCGGCGATCCAGGCGGAGCTGCCTTTGTAGGCCTGTCCATCGAATTGCCGGGTAGAAGGTGATTAAGTGCTACGTTTGGCTGAATAATTTATCGATATTTGTATCGCTATTGTTCGCTGCAGGCTTGCGGATCAACGCTTTTGATTGCTTCTCGTAATTTGCATACGCCACAAAAATGATACGCAAGATAGGGTAAAATCATGCGCGTCTTGCCTCGCTAACCAAATAGAACGTCCAGATCGTTGTGAGCATTGCCATCCAATCCCGTCTCGATGAATTCCGCCAGCAGCGCCGGGTTCAGGCGGGTTCGCTCATCATCACCGTGTTCGGCGATGCCATCCTGCCGCGCGGCGGCCGCATCTGGCTGGGTAGCTTGATCCGCCTGCTCGAACCGCTGGAACTCAACGAGCGCCTGATTCGTACCTCGGTGTTCCGTCTGGCCAAGGAAGAATGGCTACGGACGGAAACGATAGGCCGGCGCGCCGACTACGTGTTGACACCATCCGGGCGGCGCCGCTTCGAGGAAGCATCGCGCCATATCTACGCCTCGCACGCTCCGCTTTGGGATCGCCGCTGGCGGCTGATTCTGGTCGTCGGCGATCTCGAGTCCAAGGTTCGTGACCAGGTTCGCCGGGCGCTGTTCTGGCAGGGGTTCGGTGTATTGGGCGGCGACTGTTTCGTGCACCCGAGCGCCGAGTTGTCGAGTGTGCTCGATGCCCTGATCGCCGAAGGCCTGTCATCCGCTTTGGGCGCCTTGATGCCGCTGTTTGCGGCCGACTCCCGCTCGGCGCTATCGGCCAGTGATTCCGATCTGGTTCGTCGCGCCTGGGACCTCGGGGCGCTGGCTGAAGCCTACAGTGAGTTCGTGGCAGCCTATCAGCCGATTCTCGACGAGTTGCGGCGCGATCATCTGGCCGATGTCAGCGAACAGGATGCCTTCCTCGTTCGCATCCTGCTCATCCACGATTACCGGCGCCTGCTGCTGCGCGACCCGGAACTGCCGGAGGTCCTGCTCCCCGGCGACTGGCCTGGCCACCAGGCTCGCTTGCTGTGCAAGGAACTTTACAAGCGGCTGGAACCACTTTCCAGCCGCCATCTCGACAAGATGCTATGCCTGTCCGATGGTAGCGTTCCGGTTGAGGACGGCACGCTGCCCGAGCGTTTTTCGCAGTACGACCCGCTGATTGCCTGATCAGCTGCCACGTTTTTTGAGTTCGGTCAGCGGTACAACATCGGTCATTTCGATGCGTTTTCGGGTTGATACTTCTTGATACATCAGCGACCCCCCCCTTCGGGGGTAGTCATTCCACGAAGTCAAATTGACAGCTATGTCTAATTTGTTGTCAATATTGTTGATTTTTTACTTTGGGGTGCAACGGATACTTCTGGAATATTTTGCGGAATGGTGTAAAGTTAGTTCAGGAATTTTCGTCGTGAGGTGAAGAAATGGATATTCAATCAGTGACTTCCAGCATCAATGCGTATGCGAATACGGGTGCTCAGAGCAGTCAGGCTACGCAGGCCCAGCAGGTGCAACAGGCCGAGAAACGCGAGTCGCGCCCGGAGGAGCGGGTAGAGCGTAGCGAAGAGCCGCCGCGCCCGGTCAAAAATGCACAGGGTCAGGAGACCGGTACATTGGTCAACGTGACGGCTTAGGTACAAACTGGTTTGTAACAGGCGATTGGTGACGAGATGGCAGTATCGTCGGCATCAGGCGCTCAATCAGCCAGCAGTGGGCTTTGGGCGCAACTCCAGCTGCAACAGGCACGGCGAAATGCTGATCAGGCGGAGCAGCAGGCCGCGGCCTTGCAGGCTCAGGCGCGCTCAGCACAAAGTGTTGCCAACCGCGCACAGGAGAGTGCCCGTTCTTTGCAGGTTCAGTCGCAACAGGCGCAGGGCGACGCCAGCCAGGCAAGACTGAATCTGGCTACGCTGAATTCGGTTGGCGAGGTGCAGAGCCAGCTGGGTGAATTGAAAACACAAATCAGCAAGGTGCTTCAGTCGGAGCCGCTGGTGGCCACAACGACAACCGCAGCCCCCATCGTCAATACATCAGGTCAGCAGACAGGAACCTTGGTCAATGTGACGGCGTGAGCTGATTGTCTTGTTTATCGGCAACGAGGCGCTACGGCGCCTGTTTTTTTGCCTGCTCATCGGCGCCAGCTTTGGTATCGTTCTGCCTTACCCATATCGAATGACATAAAAGGAATCTGATCCGTGCTTCAAAATCATTGGTGCGCCTCCGTGGATGCGACCATTCAGTTGCGTACCGGCTGCAATCCACTCGAAAAACACGGACCCCAGGCAGTGCTCGTTCATGCCGATGCCTGGGCGCCGATGGACGCCGTGACCGATCCGCATGACATTCGTCAGGTGGTCGATTACGAGGTGATCTTTCTGGCCATTCGCAAGCTGGAAGGCAATGCCCACTGCGAATGTCTGGAGTCGAGCATTCTCGAGGTCATGGACGCGATTTTTAGCATGGCCATTGTGTCATCGGCCCATGTCTCAATGCACAAGCCGCATGTCTATAACGGGCAGGGGACGCCAGCCATTTCACTTTCGCTGACGCGCGAGCAGTGGGCAAAGAGCAAACGGTGATCTCGGCCATCGGGGCTGTTGCCAGCAATGGCATGATTGGCCTGGATGGATGGCTGCCTTGGGACATTCCCGAGGAGCTGGCCTACTTCGAGAGAATGGTCGAGGGCGCCGCGCTGGTCATCGGTCGCTTGACTTACGAATCGATGGATGTGGTACCGGTCGATTCGTTCATCGTCAGTCGCCAGCCCGACCTGGCCTTGCGCCCGGGTTGTACCCGGGTTGCTTCGGTGGAGGAGGGCTTGCTGGCTGCGTTGGCAACCGGTAAGCCTGTTTTCGTCATTGGTGGTGCTGCGGTCTACGCGGCGGCCTGGCGGTATTGTCATCGGTTCTATCTGACCCGCATCGAGCAGGCGTTTTCTGGTGACTCGCTGTTTCCGCCAGAGATCCCCGTCGAGGACTGGCCTATCCACGAAGAGTTAGTCGAGGTGCTGCTCGAAAGACGGAGCGGCAAGAATGTGATGTGTCGCTTTCTGCAGTATCGGCAACCCAACCCGCGCCCGCTTCCGGTGCCTCGTTGCAATTCCAAACCGGTATGCTCAGAATGAGCATTCGAGAGCTTGGCTGACCAGCCGCGAGACGTGGAGACAATGCCCGGACAGAAGCCCCGCAATGGGAATCACCTGTGGATCGCCTTGATTTCATTGGCTGTCGGCGGTTTCATTTTGCTTGGGTACGTGTTGTGGTCGGCCTATCAGGAGGTCTGGGCAGAAGCGCGGTCGGTCGCCAGTACCCAGTCCGAGTTGCTGGAGGCGCGGTTTGATGCTGCCTTGCGGCGAATTGATGTGACCTTGGGCGAATTGGTCGAGAGTGTTCCAAGCGAGTCTCTCAATAGCCATGCGGCCCCCCGTTTTCGTCCCGAAGTCGAGGATGATCTCAAACATTTCCAACGAGCCTTTCCAGAGGTGGCAGGATTTCGAGTCATCGATTCGGAGGGGAATGTGCTTTACCTCTCTGGCGGTGGCGAATACGTCAATGTGGCTGATCGCTCGTATTTCAATCTGCCCAGGAAAGGGAGCGGGCACGCGATTCTGTTCTCCGATGTGGTCAAGTCGCGTATTACCGGCCGGGAGACTTTTGTTGCGGCCCGGGCAATCCGCGCATTGGATGGTCGTTTCCTCGGGCTGGTCAGCGCTGCGATAGAGATTGATTATTTCGAGAAACTGTTCAATGAGTCCCGCCTCGGTGCTTCCGGGGCTGTGGCAATCCGCCGTAGTGATACCCATGCCCTGGTCTTTCGTGAGCCGTCGGTTCCCAACGAGATCAACCGCTCGCTTGATCCGTCGCATCCCATCTTTCAGTTGATCAAATCAGGGCAGCGGCATGGACTTCTGGAGTTTGTCGCCCAGTCGGATAGTGTGAAACGAGTGTACGGGTACCGGATGCTCGAGCACTATCCGTTTTATGTCCTGGCGGGGGTGTCGGAGTCGGATGTGATGGCCTCCTGGCGGCAGCGGACATTCATCGTTGGTGTCTTTGGCGCGGCCTTGCTGGGGTGCCTGTTTGTCGTACTCTATGAATTGTTTCGCGGTCGACAGCGCGAGTTGGTGGCGGCAATCGATTTGCGCCGCAATGGTGAGCGCCTGAATGCAGCACAGCGTATCGCCCAGCTGGGGAGTTGGGAAATCGATATGGCGACCATGCGGGTAACGTGTTCCGATGAGCTCTACCGGATTTTTGAGATTCCCTGGGTGGAGGGCGGGGCGCATTACGACGAGTTTCTCGCGCAGATTCATCCGGAAGATCGTGCATTCGTTGACAGGACTCTGAAGGACTCAGTTGAGCAGCACCAGTCAGCCAGCATGAAACATCGTCTGGAGATGCCGGACGGCCGGATCAAGTATGTCCTGGAGGTCTGCGAGACCGAGTATGGCAAGGATGGTGTTCCTTTGCGGGTCATCGGTACCTCGCAGGATATAAGTATCCAGCACGAAACCGAGGCGCAGATGCAGTTGCTGGCCAGTGCCGTCCAGCATAGCGGCGAGGCCATCATGATTACCGATGTTCACAACAACATCATCACGGTCAACCCGGCGTTTTCACGCCTGACCGGTTATTCCGCCGAGGAAGCGGCCGGGCGCAACCCGCGCTTTCTGTCGGCCGGGCGGACGACGCCCGAAGAGTATGGCCGGATGTGGCAGGACATTACCGGGCGAGGTTTCTGGCAGGGTGAAATCTGGGATCGACGCAAGGACGGCGGCATTTATCCGAAGTGGATTTCCATCTCGGTCATTCGCGATGACGAAGGGAAAATCCTCTACCACATTGCCCACTTTACCGACGTGTCGACCGAGCGTGCGACGGAAGAGCGCCTGCACCATATTGCCCACCACGATGTCCTGACCGGCTTGCTCAACCGCCTTAGCCTGAAGGGGCGGATGGATCAGGCGCTGGCCACGGCGCGGCGCGACGGTGCGCGGGTGGCCGTGATGTTCATCGATCTCGATCGTTTCAAGGTGATAAACGATACGCTCGGGCATCACATTGGCGATGAACTGCTCATCGAAGTGGCCAAACGCCTGCGCGAGAGTGTGCGCGATAGTGACGTGGTGGCGCGGCTGGGCGGGGACGAGTTCGTGATTATGCTGTCCGGCATCGACCACACCAGTTCGGTGGCTCTGGTTGCCGAAAAACTGGTGTCCAGTGTTGGTGTTTCCTGCCAGATCGGGGGCTTCGATCTTTACACTTCACCCAGTATCGGTATCGCTATTTTCCCGACCGATGGCTGCGATGGCGAGACCTTGATGAAGAATGCCGATGCCGCCATGTATCACGCCAAGGCGGCAGGTCGAAACAACTTCCAGTTTTTCGACGCCAAGATGAACGACGTGGCGCTGGATCGGCTGAAAATCGAGCATGCCCTGCGCCATGCTCTTTCCCGCGACGAGTTTCGCCTGCACTTCCAGCCAATCATTGACTTGGCCAGTGGCAAGGTGGCTGCCGTCGAGGCGCTGGTCCGCTGGCAGCATCCCGAGAGAGGGCTGCTGGCACCGGGGGCGTTCATCGGCATTGCCGAGGAAACAGGGTTGATCCAGCCGCTCGGCGAATGGGTCCTGTGGGCGGCTTGTCAGCAATTGGCCGAGTTCTATGCGGCGGGACTGTCCGGCATCAGGATGGGTATCAACATTTCAGCCATCCAGATGCGCAACGGCAACCTGCCGGTCATTGCCCGCGGCATCATTGAAGCCTACAACCTGAATCCGGCCGATCTCATTTTCGAAATCACCGAGTCGGTGGCGATGGAACAGCCGCTGGAGACCGTGCGTATCCTCGATATCCTGCACAGCATGGGCATCGTGGTTGCCATCGACGATTTCGGAACCGGCTATTCGTCGCTCGGCTACCTGCGCATGTTCCCGCTCAAGCACCTCAAGCTCGATCGTTCATTCGTCGAGGAAATTGACGAGGATACCGATGGCTCGGTGATCTGCGATGCAACCATCGGGCTGGCCCACAACCTCGGCCTGAAGGTGGTGGCGGAGGGCGTCGAAACTGTCGAGCAGCTCGACTACCTGCGCAGCCGGGGTTGCGATCTGGTACAGGGTTATCTGTTCAGTCGCCCGGTGCCGGCTGCCGAGGCGATTGCCTTCATTCGCCAGCACAATTCCTGAAAGTCAGAAAAGACTTGCATTGGCCGAACCTTGTTATTATGATTAAAACGAACGTATGAATCATAATAACAAGGAGACTCCCCATGGAAACCCGTACTGTCGATACGCGCGAACGAATCCTCGATGCCGGCGAGCGCCTGTTCATGGCACATGGCTACGAGGGCACGTCGATGCGCCAGATTACCGGCGAGGCTGGCGTCAATCTGGCCGCAGTCAAT
>Ga0114984_1001083_pt1 | contig 10247 bp, 10 predicted proteins | sample Shrwel1BS1Day1_FD_96987 | JGI IMG/M metagenome (GOLD analysis project Ga0114984, IMG submission 96987) | Subsurface microbial communities from deep shales in Ohio, USA - Utica-3 well 1 S-1-Day1 | ecosystem: Environmental > Aquatic > Deep subsurface > Shale gas/oil reservoir > Produced water/Flow... | reverse complement strand
CGCCGTGGCCCGCTCAGCCGGATATCTGCCTTTGCGCACGAATGCCACGGTCAACGGCAAAAAGCGTCGAATTTTGAAGAATGGAAACAGGCCGAGCCCCCTGTTCTAACCACGCAGTTGAGGCGCCGGCCTCTGGCGTTACCGAAGAATATCGGCCTTCTTGACCAATTCAAGCACCGTTTTCACATCCATTTTTTGAAAAATGGCAGCGCGGTGGGTCTTGATGGTATTGATCGATACACCCAGTTCATTGCAAATTTCAGGATTGGTCTTGCCGCTGACGACCAGCCAGAATACCGTGCGTTGCGCCGGCGAGAGCGATTCAAAGCGGCCGCGTATCTCCAGCTTTTTCCCCTTCAATGCCAGGTTTGTCGCGGATGATGCTTTTGCCCGCGTGGGGCGGTTGGGGAATACGTGCTGATCAAGCATCGTCACCAGTTCGCCATCGAAATCGATCTTCGGCGAGTCTGATTTTCCGAGGCTGACCAGACGAGTATCAAACAGGGTGCTGTGATCGCCGAGCCAATCTCCAGCAACCTGCCAGATCTGGGTGCCGACCTTGCGCGGACTGTCGAAGCTGCCCTCCAGCGATAGTTTTTTCAATTGCTTTGCGATGCCCTCATGGGCAGCCTTGTGGGCTTTTATGTGTGATTGGCAACTGGGCGTATTTGGCAACAGTTCCATCATTTTTTCTTCGTAGGCGGAGTGCCCCGCCAGGAAGGCCGCCAGTTCCCCGGCGATGCTGGCGAGGACGCTGCGACAATGCTTTTGCTTGAACGCATTGCAGCCATCACAATTGGCGTCCGGGTTCTGCCCGGCTTCTGAGCAAAACTCTGCCAATTGTCCGACCATGCTGTCGAGCAGGTCATGTTGCTGATCTATTTCGGCGTGGCCGGTGAGATTGATCGTCATTGAGGCGCCGGCAATGGGGAGGTTTTCCAAGTCACTGAATTATATGTGGGGAAGAATGCTCAAACATCACCCCATGGGGTGACGACGACGGTGCATCGTTGGTTATAAAGTGAGCCATCGAACGCAAACGGGGTTGAGAAATGGCCATCAATATTGACTGCGATCATCCGGATTTGTTGAATGAGCTGAACAGGAAAAACACAGTCTCGGAGAAGATAACCTTCCTTCATCGCGTCGTGCACCAGCATTGTGACTTCATTCATCGCATCGGCGTGACGGTCTATGATGCCAAGGCGGACTCGTTGAAAACCTTCGCCCACAGCTCCGATGGCAACAACCCGCTGCCCTACTACCAATGCAGACTCCGGGAGGCCAAGTCGCTTTACCGGATTTATCTCGAAGGCAAACCACGACTGATCAACGATCTTGCTGTATTGGACGGTGGCTCTCGGGAACACACCAAGCGCATCAACCACCATGGTTATCGATCCAGTTATACGGTCCCGATGTATCAGGATGAACGACTGACCGGATTCGTCTTTTTCAACTCGCGTTTTTCCGACTGTTTCCAGGAAGGCAGCCTGGCCTATCTGGACATGATCGCGCGGCTCATCTCCCTGCTGATCAGCGTTGAGTTAAACCAGGTCAACACCCTGCGGGGTGCGTTGAAAACGGCAGCCTGTCTGTCCAGTCACAAAGATCCCGAAACGGGGGCGCACCTTGAGCGCATGGCCCGATTTTCGCGCCTGATCGCCAACGATATTGCCGCCGACTTCGGTTTGAACGATGAGCTCGTGGAAGCCATTTTCTGGTTTGCCCCGATGCACGACGTCGGCAAGATCACGATCCCGGACCACATTATCCGCAAGCCGGCAGCCCTCACGCCGGAAGAGTTCGAGGTCATGAAGACACATACCACCCACGGGCGAAGAATCATCAACACGATGATGGAGAATTTCAATCTGGACGATTCACGGTTTGTCACGATGATCGGCAACATTGCCGAATTTCATCATGAAAACATCGATGGCAGCGGCTACCCAAAAGGTTTGAAAGGTGACGATATTCCCATCGAGGCGCGGATCGTCGCTGTCGCCGACGTGTTCGACGCCCTGACCTCGCAACGCGCCTATAAGCCTGCTTGGAGCAATGAGGAAGCCTTTGCCGAGCTGAGGAAACTGGCCACCTGGAAGCTGGACCCGAAGTGCGTCGCCGTCTTCATGAAAAACAAGGAAAAGATTCGGGAGATCCAGGAGATTTTCCAGGATGAGCAGAACCAGAAAACACCCCGGCAAGCCTTGGCCGAAAGCAGCCGGGCCATTTCGGCTGATTCTTTCTGGATGCTGGCGCCGCAATGACCAGGGGCGAGCCAGGCGAGCATCTACCTTGCCAGGCGAATTCCACGGGCCAGGCTCGGTTTTCATTTGGACAACAACCAACATGGCCTGATGCCGCCGGCAGGCTTGAGGAATGGCTGGAAGCCCTCGCCTGAGCGGGTCTCTGACGGTTGAAGCCTCCTGTCTTGCTTAATGAAATGGCGCTGCACTGATCGGGGCCATTTTTGATTTTGCTGCTTTTTTCCGGTCGACCGTAGCAATCTTCTTCTCGGCCCTCGCCCGGCCAGTCTGCCTCTGTCCGTCCACCTCGGCGTCCGAACTCGACGGTCGGCCGGGGGTTACGACGTGAAACATTAATAGACCAATTTTTAAATTGGCCAGACCGGTCGAAAGCTATCTTCCAAAGCGCATAAATGCCACAACTGGCATTGTTTGACAAATATGTCACATCAAAACCTCACTCGTTTGCTGCTTTTCAAGAGAAACAGATTGTTTTCATTGAATAAGCGGCCTTTCTTCGAGTTGGTATGTGTCTTGCTAATCTTCAGGCATCAGGCAATTGCTTTCCGCGGACATCAACAGGTGTCACGGCAAGAGCAAAAAAGCTCGGTGGCTTCCGGATTCTGACCGGCGATACGGCGGTCAGACCGAATGCCTACCGGGCGGCCACTGGAAGGAAGTACTTAGCTTGCATTAATTTTCCGGCCGGGCAGTCATAGCTTTCGACAATGACACACATCCGTTTTTGCGATTGGCCTACCCGACGGCTTTAGATAGAAAATAAGCAAATGCTGATAAACAATATCAGCAGCAAGATACATCAGAGCAGCCGCCACCGGCGACACTTTGCAGCGAATCGGGATGATGGGCGCTCTGGTGTTTGTGTTGATCTGGATGACTCCACGGGTTTCCCGTCTGGACGATTCCGCTAATACGGGAGATGTCATGAGTTGTGATACCGGTATCAAACCGCGCAAGACAGTCAAGATTGATCAAAACCCTACCCAACAATTTTCTCAGGAGAAAAAAGCGATGAGCTCCACTATGGTTCGCCGTGAAATGCCCGAATTCACCATGGAAGCCTACGATGCCAAGACCGGCCATTTCACCAAGGTTTCCAGCGCCGACTACAAGGGCAAGTGGGCGGTTGTTTGCTTCTACCCGGCCGACTTCACCTTTGTCTGCCCGACCGAGATCGCCGCTATGAACGCCAAGTACGACGTTTTCCAGGAAATGGGCGTCGAAATCCTTGCCGTTTCAGTCGACTCCAAGTTCTCCCACAAACGCTTCGTCGAGACTGAGCCGATTCTGAAGGGACTCCAACTGACCATCGGGGCCGACACCACGCAGGAAGTCAGCGAGATGTTCGGCGTGCTGATCGAGGAGGAAGGCGTTGCGCTGCGCGGCCGCTTCCTGTTCAACCCAGATGGCATTTGTGTGGCTCAGGAAGTTCAGGCTGATTCGGTTGGTCGCAACGTGCATGAGTTCATTCGTCAGGTCGAAGCCTGGCAACACGCCACCAAGACCGGCGAAGTCTGCCCGGCTGGCTGGCGCCCCGGCAAGAAGACTCTGCCCGTAAATACGGACTCGGAAAAAATGACTGGCCGCGTCGGGGATTACATCACCATCGAAGAAATCATGAGCTAAGTCTGAATCCTTCCCTTACGCCCACTTTCCCGAAGCCCCCTCGGGGGCGTGGGCGTATTTTTGTGACCATGGCCAGTTTTTCGGATTTGGGGTGAGCAATCAACACGGGCGGAGCAAATTCGAATCCGGATTTGCTCCGCTCCTGCTTCATTCAGCCCCCTTCGGCCACGGCGCCATGGCGTCAGGCTGAACGTGCCGCCTGCACCGCCAGATGCGTGTACGCCTGGCGTACGAGATCGATGGGCAAACCGAGGGCAATACCGCGTTCGGCCATGGCGCCGAGAATGTGCTGATATTCCGTACGTTGTCCGGCCAACAGGTCGCGCAGCATCGAGGCGGTAAACGACGAGCCGGGCGCAATCAGCATGCCGAGCGCCTTTTCCGTGGCGGCCTGACCGGTTGGATAGCCGCTCAGTCGGGCGACTGCGCAACATTCGTCGTACATCTGGCGGATCAGGGCTTCGCCATAGGGGGTCGCGATGATCTCGCCGACCGAGCCGCGGCACAGCGTGGTCATGCCGGCCAACGCGGCCAGGAAAACCCATTTGTCCCACAGGGCCTGCTCGATATTCTCGGCATAGACGCTGGTAAACGGCGCTTTGCTGCACAGGGCAATGAATTCCCGGGCCAATTCAACGTGCGCTGGGTCACGCGGACCAACGGTCAGGCTGTGCATATCGTTCAATTGGCGAACGGCGCCGGTTTCGGTAATTGTCGCGGCGATATGGGCGACGCCACCCATCACCGCGGCGCGACCGAATTTTCGATCCAGGACGACCAGATGTTCGATGCCGTTCAGGAAAGGCAGCACCACTGCACTGCCGCGAGCGTTTTCGAGTGAAGCCAGGGCGTCATCCAGATCGTAGGACTTGGGTGCCAGGATGATCAGGTCGTAAATCGGCGTCACGCTGGCGGCAGTGACCGTTGCCGGTTGCACCACGAAATTGCCGCGGGGCGTCTCGATGTGCAGGCCCTTATTGGCGATCATGGCCTGGCGTTTTTCGCGCAAAAGAAAGGTCACGTCAGCACCGCTACGCAGCAACTGGGCACCGAAATAGCCGCCTATCCCTCCGGCGCCGAGAATGAGGATTTTCATGAGCGGATTCTCCTTGATAAATCAGACGGGACCGGCATATTCGCCACGTGCCGGGTAGTCATTGGCGATGGCAAAGTCGATAGCGCCAAGCAGGTCTTGAAACTGAGGCCGAGCGAAGGGCATGGTTTGCACCGCACCGTAATACAGCGTGCCATCCGGACGAACGAGAAAGACACCCGGCTCGCTGAACAGCGCCGGCTCCTCGATGCCGATGGACGTCTTGCCACGCGAGGCGCTGATGTACAGCCCCCATTGGCGGGCGCTTTTGAGGCTCAAGCCGTAGCCGATCTTCAGCGCACCGGCCTTGACCTTGTCGGCCATGGCGTGGGCGCGCTCACCATCGTCGCTACTGATGGCGACGACCTGCACGCCACGTTTTTCGAACTCTGGCGCCAGGCGTTCGAGTTCCAGCAGGTACTTGGCGCATATCGGGCAATGCAGGCCACGATAGAAGACCACAAGGTCAAAGCGTTCTCCCGGAGCGGCACCGAGCACGAAACGGTTACCGTCGGTTAGCGCCACATTGAGCGCGGGAACGGGGTGGCGGGGCATCAGGGCGGTTGCAGTCATCAGGCATCCTTTCGTTGAATTTCTGGCGGCTTTGGAAACAGCGTGGCAGGCCGGGGCTGCGCAACGTGATTCGTTGACCGATACGTGCCATTATGTTGAACTGATCGCAATCATTCGTTCACATATATTTGCAATTCGTACAGATGCAAGCTAAACGCCTCGACCGACTTTCCGCCCTGCTCCAAGGCCTGGCGCCGCGCGTGCAGGTCAACCTGCCGCCAGCCGGCATCGCCAGCCTTACATTCGCGGCGGAAGCGCCGCCCTTCCTGCATATCCACTTGCTGGCGGAAGGTGAGATGCGCTTGCAGCTGCGGTCTGCCGCCAGCTTTGCGCTTCAGGCTCCGTGCATCGTCGTCTGCCGTTCAGACACCGCGCATGCGCTCGAGACTCCCTCGGCAGAAACATTCAGGCGCCTGATGTGCGCCCGCGCCTGGCTCGATGGCCCCGTCGCCCCGCTGCTGCTCAACGAATTCGCTGCCCCGCTGGTGGTTCCGGTCGACGGCGCCGAGTCCTCACTGCGCCATGTCATCAACCTTATTTCCTCAGAACTGGAGGCGCCGCGCTGCGGCCAGCCGGCACTGCTCGACCGGGCCGGGGATATCCTGTTCATCGGCCTGCTGCGCCACCTGATCGCCCACCCGAAAACTGCCGGCGGCCTGTTGAATGGCCTGGCCGACCCGCGCATCGCCCGCGCCCTGGTGGCAATCCATACCAGACCGCAAGATAAATGGACGCTGGAATCGTTGGCCGAAGAAGCCGGCATGTCGCGCACCGCATTCGCCAACACCTTCCGCGAAGTCATGCGGACTACTCCGGGCAAGTATCTCTCGACCATCCGTCTGGCGATTGCCCAGCGCGCCGTGCTGTCGGGCAAAGGATTGAAGGCAGCAGCGCGGGATGCCGGCTACACCAGCCCCTCGGCACTGTCGCGAGCGTTGTCGAACATCAGCTCCGCCCCATATCCTTCCACTCCGTAACCAGACAAGCTGGCGCTCCTGGCTGTCCTCGCCACCATAAACCGGGGCTGGCTTGACGGTGGGCGCCGAATGGCGCTTTCGTCCGGAGTTGCGGGGCGCTGCCTTTCCCCTTTTCTACAACTGCAAGTAGAAAGCTGAAATCCCGCTGGTTCAGCCAGCAGGATTGCCTACGCCTCGCCGTTATGCACGGCGCTCAGGCGCTCGGAAACGTATTCGCCGCGCGCCGTCGAGTTGTTTTCCTGGCCGTTCGTGACACACCAGGCGAAGAACTCTTCGGGAACGATCTGGTATTCCAGGGCCAGCACGCCGGAGCGCTGGAAGTTGCGGCGGGCCAGAACGGCCATCGCCTTCCATTTTTCGAATGACTCTTCGAAACAGTCGGGATCGACGGCCGTGGCCTTGACCTCGGCCCAGGTTTCCGGGGTGTACCAGGTGACGCCAATGACCAGCGACTGGGTGCGGCGCTTGGCCTTGATGCTTTGGTAGAGGGTGGGTTTTCTCATGATCGGGATAGGCGGCAGGAGTTATTGAGGAAAGGCCGACAGCCAGCCAGAGAAATTGGCCACTGCAAGGCACCTCATTAAGCTACAGGTCGCTATCCGGGCACAAGTCCTGCGCAGCTGATTTTTGCAACGGGCTGCCAAATCGGCCAGCCGATTGCCGTCACCTTATCCCGGTTTGCTTTAGCGCCGTTTGGTGGTTCGCACCAGCCTTACGCCCCCTTGTCCGGGACAAACTTCAACACGTTGCCGTTGATGCAATAGCGCTTGTGGGTTGGTGGCGGGCCGTCGTCGAAGACGTGGCCAAGGTGGATGCCGGAACTGGCGCTGCGCACTTCGACGCGCTTCATGCCCATGCTGATATCTTCATGCTGGGTGATGGCTCCGGGCAGCGGGTTGAAGAAGCTGGGCCAGCCGGTGCCGCTCTCGAACTTGGTATCGCTGCGGAACAGCGCGACGCCGGTGATCGGATCGACGAAGGTGCCGGCGCGTTTTTCATCGAGATTGGAGCCGGTGCCGGGGCGCTCGGTGCCCTGCTCGAAGGCGATTTTCTGCTGCGCCGGGGTGAGCAGGTGGAAGCCCAGCCATTTCCAGAAACGCGGCGTTTCGCCGCTGTAGCCGGTGTAACGCGAGACCTCCTTGCCTTTCTCGAAGAGCACCATGGTCGGCGTCGCAAACAGCGCTTTTTCCAGAGTCCAGCCGGCCGGCGGCTCGGGGTTCAGGGTACTGACGACGGCGACCGGCGATTGCCAGTGGTCGAGGACGTCGGCCTTGAACTTGCGGCAGTAGGCGCAGTCTTCGCCTTCGAAGACGATCAGCTGGCGCTCGAAGTTGAGCGCCTTGGCGTCCAGTCGTGGCGCCTTGACGGCAGCGTTCGGCATCGGCGTCGCGGCGCCGGCGACCGGGTATTTGACACCCGTGCCGCCCAGACCGCAGTAGCCGTTCGGATTTTTCTGCAGGTAATCCTGGTGGTATTCCTCGGCCGAAAAATACGTTTTCAGCGGCGCGATTTCGCTGGTGATCTTGCCCTGGCCGGCCGCGGTCAGAGCGCCTTGATAAACGTCGCGGGTTTTAAGCGCGACGGCCTGCTGGCTATCGCTGTTGGTGTACACCGCGCTGCGGTAGTTGGTGCCGACGTCATTGCCCTGGCGGTTGCCCTGCGTCGGGTCATGGCTTTCCCAGAACTGGATCAGAACTTTTTCGACATCGACCTTGGCCGGATCGAAAGTGACCTTGACCACTTCGGCATGGTTGCGCTGGGTTGTCTTGCCCCATTGCAGCTTTTTTTCATGCGCCAGCACTGCATCGTAGGTTCCGGCAATGTCGCCGTTGGCGTAGCCGCTTTCGACATCGAGCACACCGGGAATGGCCGACATCCGCTTTTCGGCACCCCAAAAACAGCCCATACCAAGCACGATGCTCTCGGTGACGGCCGGCATGGCTGGCTTGGCCGCCTTGGCGACGGCTTCGCCGTCAGTACACGCGGCAATCAGAAAACTGCTGGAGATGGCCAAAAGTAGTCCTTGAACGAATCCTCGGGGTGACATTGCTTGCCTTTCGCTGGCGAGGGAGGCTGATCGGACCAATACGCCTGATCACCGCCTTCCGCCTGAAGTGGACGGTCTGATTTCTCAGTGGTTCCCATTAGTCGCTGGCGACAGGGATTCCTTACAGATGGATTGAAATCCGATGAATTTCCCTGACTGCGGTAACTGGACACGCACCCGTGGATAGCCCGCACCTTCCGTCATCGCATAGCCCAACCCGGCGCAGATGTGGCGCGCCGCCGGGTGGCCGGTGGCGAGATGGATTTCGCGCATGCCGCCGGCCGCTGCGGCGGCCAGCGCCGCACCGAAGAGCAGCCTGGCCCGGCCTTGCTGACGCCAGTGCGGCAGCACGCTGGCCCCCAGTTCGGCGACGGCCCCATGCACCGCCAAGTGGATGAAGCCGGAAAGTCGGCCATCCGATTCCTGCGTCGCCAGACAAATATCGTCACCGAAATCGATGCGCCCGTTATAGGCGACGATGCCGGCATCGGACAGCGCCGTGGCAAAGCGGCCATAGCGGTCATCGGCACTCAGGGCCAGCAGATGCGCCAGCACCGCCGGGCGGGCTGCCGCCGTCAGCCGGCGCGGCTCGCCATCGCCACTCAATCCCAAGCCAGCGCCCCACCCGTCTGATACTCGGTGACGCGGGTTTCGAAGAAGTTTTTCTCCTTGCGCAGATTGGCTTGTTCGTCGAGCCAGGGCAGGACGTTTTCGGCACCGGGGAAAGGTTCGGCGACGCCGACTTGCCGCGCCCGCCGGTTGGCGATGAAGCGGAACTGGGCGACATGCAGTTCGGCGTTGTAGCCGAGGATCGGTTCGCGCAGGATGTAGCCGGCGTAGGCGGTTTCGGCCGCCTCGGCTTCGTCCCACAGTTGGCGCAGGGCGGCCGGGTCGAGCGTCAGGTTTTCCTCGATCAACAATTCGCGGATGACGCGGATGCCGAAGGCGCAGTGCAGGACCTCGTCGCGCATGATGTATTGCAGCTGCTCGGCGGCGCCTTTCATGAGGCCGCGCCGTTGCAGCGCGAAGACGGGGGTGAAGCCGTTGTAGAACCAGCAGCCTTCGAAGATCACGGCGAAGAAGAAATAGGACAGCGCGAATTCGTGCAGGTTGGCGCGGTCGGTGAGGTCGAAATCAGAGCGCAGCACCTTTTCCAGCCGACGGTTGGCCAGGGCGATCTTGCCGTGGATTTCCGGCACGACGCGGTAGCGGTTGTAGATTTCCTGCTGGTCGAGACCGAGGCTTTCGATGCAGTGCTGGTAGGTCCAGGTGTGCAGCGCTTCTTCGTAGACCTGGCGGGCCTGGTAGATCTGCAATTCCGGCGCGCTCATCTTTTCCATGACGGCCAGGCCGATGTTGCGCATGGCGAGGATGTCGGAGGTCGTCAGGTAGGCCAGGACGTTTTCGAAAACGTGGCGCTCAGCCGGCGAGAGTTTGTGCTGATAATCGTGCACGTCCTGCGCCATGCCGATCTCGAGCGGCGTCCAGTGGTTGCGGTTGGCTTTGAGGAAAAACTCCCAGGCCCACGGGTACTTGAAGGGCGCGAGCTGGTTGATGTCAGCCTTGCCATTGACGATGCGCTTGTCGGCGGCGCTGGTTGGGGCCAGAGAGTCCCTCACCTTTATCTCCCGCAGGGAGGGTATCCCTTGGGACAAGGGGGT
>Ga0114984_1001082_pt1 | contig 10249 bp, 9 predicted proteins | sample Shrwel1BS1Day1_FD_96987 | JGI IMG/M metagenome (GOLD analysis project Ga0114984, IMG submission 96987) | Subsurface microbial communities from deep shales in Ohio, USA - Utica-3 well 1 S-1-Day1 | ecosystem: Environmental > Aquatic > Deep subsurface > Shale gas/oil reservoir > Produced water/Flow... | reverse complement strand
TTCACCAAAGCCGCCGCCTTCATGCCGGGCTGGATCTTGAAGGCCCCTTGCGCCTGCAACTTGTTGCCCCCGGCCGGCAGCAATTTGGCTTCTGTTTTCTCAGATGCGGACAGCAGCGTCATCGTCGCTGACGCGTTCTTGGTATCTACCGGCTGATCATGGTCGGTGACGTAAAGCGTGAGGGCATCGGCCTTCGCCACCAGCTCATAGTTGATGTCCTTGACGACCGAGACGATGCCGCCATGCTGCGGTTTGACGTCGTGGGCATGTGCCTGCCCCGGTTTTTCGTCATGGGCGTGGCCCTTGTGATCGTCCGCGGCCGAGGCCTGGTGGATGGCGCAAAACGCAGCGAGAACGGTGATGACATGCAATAGCTTCATGGGGTTGCTCCCTTTGGGTTGATAACTTGATGAATGGCGATGCGGCTCTTCCATGTACCCGGGCGTGCCGGCGACATAGGTGCAGCCCCCCGCCTGGCGGTTGCAGGGGGTGGTTTCGCATTGCAGCGTCGTGTGAACGACCTTGAAGCGCTGGGCCAGGTGGGAATCAAATTGCCCTCCGGCGAGAAAGAGCGGTCGTGGACCACATGGGCGGTCAGGCTGGCCTGACCGCCACTCAGCAATCGAAGGCTGACCAGGTTGACGACCAAGCCGATGCCGGCGATGACCAGCATTCCCGTCGGGTGGACCTCGGGCGGATGCAGGAAACGCTGATGTGACTCGGCCAGGATGTAGAGGGCGACGGCAAAGAGCAGCAAGGCATTGAACGCCGCCGCCAGGATTTCGAACCGGTGGTAGCCATAGGTCCGCCGGGCGATGCGGATGGCAGCCAGGGCGATGGCGAGCGCGGCGGCATCGGTAAACATGTGCGCAGCGTCCGAGATGAGGGCGAGGCTGCCGGTCAGCACGCCGCCAACGACTTCGGCCATCAGAAAGCCGAAAGTCAGCACCAGGACAAGGCGCAAGGCCCGCTCGTTCCCGGTGCTCGGCAGCGCGTGGGTGTGGCCTGCACTCATGGTGGCGGTTCCTTTCCGGAGGGGCGTTTCTTCGATCCCTGCTTCACTGGCTGCAGCCGACGCCGGAGTTCGGCGGAAAATTTCGGCTTCGACGTGCGCCTTCCCTCGCGCCAGCAGACAAAAACATAGAAGGCCAGGACGGTAATCATCAAGCCCAGGCCGACGACGATCAGCCGAAACTCAAGGTGACTGTGGAGGAGATGGTCGAGCATGGGGTGGTGACGCTCCCGCCATCAAGGTTGCTGCGCCTTGCCGCAGTTCGGGCAAAACTTCATCCCGGCGGCCAGGCTTGCATTGCAGGCGGCGCAAGCACCGGGCAGCAGCGTTGTGCCGCATTGCGCGCAAAAGCGCGCGCCCGGATTGGGCACGATGCCGCACTTCGGGCAAGAGGGGCCACCGGCGGCTACCCCACCACTGGGCTGCCCGGTATTCGACGGGTAATTTTGTCCCCAGCCATGATCACCGCCCGGATAATTCCCCTGGCCGCGATGATGACCTCCTTGATGACCACCTTGATGGCCGCCGGCCATCCCCTGCAAGAGCTTCTCAAAAAATCCCATGACATCATCCGCGATGTGAGTCGGTCGATATGTGACCGGTTGCCTGATTCGCTGTTTCAGCGCCAAGCCTCCGGCCACGCCTGCAAACCTTATGCTTGTGTCGGCTCGGGGGCCGACTCGGCGGTGAAATCCTCTTCCTCAGCATCTTTGCCATGGACAAGACGATAAAGAAGGGGCAGAACGAGAAGCGTCAGTGCAGTCGATGACAGGATGCCGCCGATCACTACCGTGGCGAGCGGACGCTGAACTTCGGCACCGGTGCCCGTTGCTATTGCCATGGGAACAAAGCCGAGGGAAGCGACCAAGGCCGTCATCAGCACGGGACGCAAGCGGGTCAATGCTCCCTCGTGAATGGCATCATCCAGAGTGCGTCCTTCTTCTCGTAAGCTACGGATGAACGCAATCATCACCAGCCCGTTGAGTACCGCCACACCGGACAAGGCAATGAAACCGATACCGGCTGAAATCGACAGCGGGATGTCTCTCAACCAAAGCGCAACGACACCGCCCGTTAACGCGAACGGAATGCCGGTAAACACTAGCAATCCATCTTTTGCATTGCCGAACATGACAAACAGCAGCGTGAACACCAGCAGCAAGGCAACAGGCACGACGATTTTCAGGCGTTGAGAAGCCGATTCCAGTTGCTCGAAGGTTCCGCCCCAGGATGTCCAATAGCCGGTCGGAATTTTGACCTCTGCCAGGCGTGTCTGTGCTTCGCCCACGAACGAGCCGATGTCCCGTCCCCGAACGTTGGCACTGACGACCACGCGCCGCTTGCCATTCTCCCGGCTGACTTGATTGGGCCCCGGCGCGACTTCCAGGCTGGCGACCTCACTTAAAGGGATATAGGTCGTACGCCCCTCGATGCCGTTGCTGACTGCAGTGCTTTTTGGCAAGGCGATCGGTAGACGCTTCATCGATTCGATATCAGAACGCAGGTTATCGGGTAGACGAACGACAATATCGAAGCGTCGATCGCCTTCGAACATGGTTCCAGCCTCTCGACCACCAATGGCCGTCGAAATCGCATCCTGAACATCGCCGACGTTGAGCCCATAGCGAGCGGTCTTGTCGCGATCGATGTTGACGGTCAGCATGGGCAAGCCGGTCGTCTGCTCCACCTTGACTTCGGATGCGCCGGGTATCTTTCCCAGAACGGCGGCAATTTTGCCCGCCGTTTCGTTCATCACATCCATGTCGTCGCCAAATATCTTGATCGCGACATCGCTGCGGACCCCGGAGATCAACTCGTTGAAGCGCAACTGGATTGGCTGAGAGAATTCATAGGTATTGCCCGGCAGCTTACCCGCGGTCTCCTGTATGGCTGCCAGCAGTTGATCCCTGGATTTCTTTGGCTCGGGCCACTGCGTTTCCGGCTTCAGCATGATGTAGCCGTCCGAGATATTGGGGGGCATGGGATCGGAAGCGATTTCAGCTGTTCCTGTCCGCGCAAACACACGCTCGATTTCTGGAAAATCCGCTTTAAGCCGCTTTTCCAGTTGTTGCTGCATGGCAACGGACTGGGACAGGCTGGTTCCCGGAATACGCAGTGCCTGAATGGCGAAATCGCCTTCATTCAAACTGGGAACGAATTCACTCCCCATGCGGGTGACGAGCAAGCCGGAGAGAATGACAATAACGGCTGTAAAGACCAGGACCACAGGCTTATTGGTCATGACACTGGCCAGCGCTGGCTTATACCAGCGCTTGGCGGTCCGCATCAGGATGTTTTCCTTTTCTCCCACCTTCGCACCGATAAACAGCGCTACTGCCGCCGGGATGAAGGTGACGGAGAGGATCATGGCGCCAACCAGAGCCGTGACCACGGTGAAGGCCATAGGATGAAACATTTTCCCTTCGACGCCGGTGAGCGCAAAGATTGGCAGGTAGACAATCATGATGATGAGTTGGCCGAAAAGCAGCGGTCGGCGTGCTTCCCTGGATGCGGCAAAGACCTCGTGGAAGCGCTCGGTCCGGGTCAGCGGCCGTCCGTGATGCTCTTGGGCATGGGCCAGTCGGCGCACGCAGTTTTCCACGATCACGACCGCACCGTCGATGATGATCCCGAAGTCGAGGGCTCCGAGGCTCATCAAGTTGGCACTGACGTGGTAAGTCACCATTCCTGAAAAGGTAAACAACATGGAAAGCGGGATCACCATAGCTGTGATTACCGCTGCCCGGATGTTGCCAAGGAACAGGAACAGAATGACGATGACCAGAACAGCGCCCTCAAGGAGATTCTTCTTGACGGTATTGATCGCCTTATCCACCAGAACAGTCCGGTCATAGACGGTGACCGCCTTAACTCCTTCGGGCAGGCTGCGGTTGATTTCCACCATTTTCTTGTCTACGGCTGCAGAGACGGTTCGACTGTTCTCGCCAATCAGCATGAACACCGTACCGAGGACGATTTCACGACCGTCGTCGGTGGCGGCACCGGTACGCAGTTCGCGGCCGATACCGACCTCAGCTACATCGCGAACGCGGATCGCCACCCCTTGCACATTGCCGAGAATGACATTGCGGATGTCCTCGATGCTCCGTACCTGGCCTGGCGCCCGGATCAGATACTGTTCGCCACGCTTCTCGATATAGCCTGCCCCGACGTTGCTGTTGTTGCGGTCGAGAGCGGTTACGACGTCTTGCAACGTCAGCCCATAGGAAGCGAGTTTTTCAGGGCTGGGCGCAACCTGGTATTCCTTGGCAAACCCGCCGATCGAGTTGATTTCGGTAACTCCCGGCACATTGCGCAACTGCGGTTTGATGATCCAATCCTGTATCTCGCGCAAATCGGTCGGTGTATAGGCGCTACCGTCTGGCTTTCTGGCTCCGTCTTCGGTTTCTACGGTCCACAGGTAAATTTCCCCCAAACCTGTCGAAATTGGCCCCGTGGCCGGCGAAATTCCAGCCGGAAGCTTTTCCTTGGCTTCCTGAATACGCTGATTGACCAGTTGGCGAGCGAAATAGATGTCCGTTCCATCCTTGAAAATCACCGTGACTTGGGACAGGCCATAACGCGACAGGGAGCGGGTTTGTTCCAGATGGGGCAATCCGGCCATGACGGTCTCGACCGGATAGGTCACCCGTTGCTCAACCTCCAGTGGTGAATAACCAGGTGCCGCCGTATTAATCTGAACCTGGACGTTAGTGATGTCGGGCACCGCGTCGATCGGCAGGCGCTGGTAGTTGTAGATGCCCAGTACGGCCATGCCAAGCACGGCCAAAATGACCAGCCAGCGGTGCTCGATGGCGAGGCGAATGATGCGTTCAAACATGTTGTTCTCCCCCGCCTCAGTGGCTATGCTCGGCGCTGCCCTTGCCGAGTTCCGATTTCAGGACAAAGCTACCGGCTGCAGCGTATGGCGTTCCAGCCTTCAAACCGCTGAGCACTTCGATCAGCTTGCCGTCAGAACGCCCCAAGGTGACGGGTTGGGCAACAAAGCCGTCAGCCACCTTGATAAAAATAACGCTCTTGTCCCCGATCGTCTGGATTGCTTCGGCCACAACGCTTACCGGGACTTCGGCCTCACCGGAGACCACTTCGACATTAACGAACAAGCCAGGCCGCCAGGCCATCTTTGGGTTGTCCAGGATGACACGCGCCTTGGCCGTACGGGTCTCCTGGCCGAGCAAGGCGCCAACATAGGAGATGCCGCCTTCCGCCTTCGATTCGAATGCAGTCGCCTTGACGACGACCTTTTCGCCGATGCGAACGATGTTCAGATCCTTGGCGGGAACAACGATTTCCGCCCAAACCGTGGACAGGTCGGAAACCGTGAATATGCTGGCATCTTCCTTGACCGCTTCGCCGAGCGCGATGTGCTTTTCCACGACCATGCCATCGAAAGGTGCCCGGATTTCATAGCGGTTGAGGCTTCCCGAAACGCTCGGGCTTGCCCCCAGCGCAATCAGTTTTTGCTGGCTGTTGGCGACGGCAATTTCAGCTTCCCGCAAAACCTGCTGTGCCAGGAGGTAGTCCTGCTCGGCGGAAATTTTTTCTTCCCAGAGCTTTTTTTCCCGCTCGTAGGTCGATTTGGCAAGCGTCAGCCGCTTCTGCGCCGACAACAGTTCGCTGCGCTGCTCGGAGAGTCCGGTACTGGCGATAACTGCCAGTATCTGTCCGCGCTTGACCAATTGCCCAAGGTTGGCCGGGACACTTTCAACGACACCAGCTAACCGCGGCACAACGTGAGCTGTCCGATCTTCATTGAAGCGGATCTCACCCGGCAGTTGTGCCGCTGTTCGGATTTTGGCAGGGGCCGCCTTCTGGATACTGATGGCGGCCGATTTGACCTGCTCATCAGTCAGTTCGATTTTTCCTTCTTCCCTCGTATCGATGAACAGGAACGGTGTATTAGCCATCTTAGCGGTAATAGCTGCTTCAAAGGCATGGGGTTCGGCGATCGGACTGGTACTGATCAGGAAGTCTTGTTCCGCCTTGAAGGCCACTTCCTGCTTTTCTCCGTTCGGCCGCGTCAACGTCACAGAAACCTTAGCTGCTGAAGGGGCCAAGGGCTTGTCCTGTTGGAACAGCCAGACACGAAAATGAGGCTCACCACCTTCTTCAGCCAACAATAACTCCAGGCCAAATCCATCTTCGGTAAACAACTTGCCTCCATGAGAGCCCGTCTTCGGTCCATCCTCATGATGTTCTGCGTCGCTGTGGCCTTTGGCGTGATCATGGCCGTCACCGTCCTGAGCGCCATGATGCTCGGCATCAGCATGCCCCTTGGATTCGGCATGGCTGGCATGCTCACTCTTCTCTGCTGATTGACCCGAAGAGGAAGAACCCAGAATCCAGCCGCCGGTAGCAATGCCCATCGCCAAAATGACAGCGATGGCGATACCTTGTTTTTTGGAAAGGTTAAAAGCGTTCTTGTCGATATTGAATTTCACTGCTTGCTCCTACGGACGACTTGGCATTGGGGACGACATTGAATTGCTGGAGCCCAGTACGCGCTCTAGTTCGGCAGCAGTCCGATGCGCCTCGGACAAACTTCTCAGGTATTGGGCTCTTGCCTGAAAGAAGGTGCGTTGAGCATCCAGGACTTCCAGAAAACTGAATTTCCCAAGCTCGAACCCTTTGCTGGCTGCGTCATAGGCGCTGCGTGCGCCGGGCAGAATTTCGCTTTGTAAGGCTTGCGCTTCAACGACCAGTGACTTCAAGCGTTCCTGGTTTTGTGTGACTTCCGTGCTTAAGCGAACCTCAGTGGCGCTGAACTCATCGCGAGCCTTATCCGCCCGCCGCAGTGCTTCGAGTACATTGCCCTGGTTGCGGTCGAATATCGGGAAGGGGATCGAGACGCCCACGATGGTTTGGTTGCGCCCAAGTTCTTCAACCTTTTTTGAACCCAAGCTGACCGTGACGTTTGGAAACCGCCGAGACCGCTCGACATCGGCAAGCGCTGCAAAACGATCGGTCTCGTGGCGTGCTCGGGTAAGAACCGGGGAGTTGTTCAACCGACGATCGATCTCGTCGGCGGAGAGAATTTCTGGCAGATTGTCGATACGCCCTTCGACCTGTTCAAACCGTGGCGTCTTACTTCCCCAGGTCGCTGCCAGACGATTTCGTGCTGCGACCAAATCCCCTTTGGCTTGATTCAACTCCACCCGTGCAGACGCCCCAGCAACGCGGGCCTTGGTTTCCTCAACGGGAGAAATTTTGCCGGCCGTAACCCGGCGCGATGCAGCTTGGGTAGCGCGTTGGGCGAGGCCGAGCAAATCCTCTGTTTGCAGTACCCGTTCTTGAGCCACCAGGACATCGAAGAAGGCGCCAACGACGCTAGCTCGGATACCCTGACGTTTGGCCACCAAGTCGGCAGCGGCTACATCCCGTCCCCGCTCGGCGGAAACAATCCGTGCAGCACGCCGGCCCCCCAACTCGATTAATTGGCTGATCTGAACGGTTGTGGTTCGGGTCGCCTTATTCTGCGTATCTTCAACCAAGGTTGAAACTTCCGGGTTCGGCAGTATCCCTGCTTGAATCACCGCTCCCTCGACTGCTCGCAATTCATTGGTTGCGGCAGATAGTTCGGGATTGGCCGCTAGCGCGAGATCGATTGCAGCGGAAAGGGTTAAGGTTCCGGTCGGTTCCTTGGCAAGCGCAGGTACGGCTTCGATCAGCGACGGCACATTTTGCGTCTGCGCCCAGAGGTTGGTGCTGGCAATCACCGTAAATCCGAAAAGGGTTCGGACCAGTAAAGCGATAATTGGTTGTTGGCGGTACATCCGATTCTCCGTTGATGAAAGACACATCAGGAAATCGGCGGGGCGCCACACCGCAAGCGGCTTGGCATCGTGCGCAGCTCAAGCTGCGGCAAACAGATATGGGAAAAGTAACCCAACCCCGCCGATCAGGCGGAGATCGACCAGTTGGGACGTTCAGGCAGATCGCTAGGTGGCGACGTCAAGAAATGGGGAGACCACGGGTGATCGGCTACGCCACCAGCAACCTGCTGGGTATTGGTAACACTGGTTAATACTGCAATACAGCTGGCATGGCAGACGGCACAATCACTGTCGATGCCAGAGAGTTGGCCTTTGGCCGCCTTGGCGCTATCGTCAGCCTGATGTTTGTGCTCGTGGTGACCAAAATGATGCGCAGTAGCGCCTGTTTCATGTTGGCAATAGCTCGCCGCCACCGACCAGGTAATCTGGAGTGACAGTAAGATCAACAGGAAAACGGCAAGCCAACGACGCATGTTGATAATAGTAGCAGAGTGAGAGCAATAGGGATATTAGTGATGTCTTTGCACCGAAGTTGCAAGATTTGTGGCAGATAGCTCGATTACCTGCCACTCTTCTAGGCAACATATTTTCTGGCAGGCTAATTAGCCACCTTGGTAGAGCGCTTCATGCTGCTTTTTTTCTTCCGGTGTCATCTTCAGAGAGGGGGCCGGCGTGTTGTGGTTGAGTTTATCCACATGTTGCCATTTACCATCACGAAGGACATATTCGTGCGGGACAAGCACCCAGCCTTGATCACCGCCAACATATCGATACTGACCATCGGCGCTAATCGGGTTACGTTTAAACTCCTCAAGCTCCTTTTGGACTTGCTGAGTGGTTTTGTTGCTGGAATCATGCGACGGGTAGTATTTTACCGTTCCGTCGGGCCCGCTATGCATGACCGACTCCGCCAAGGCCTGTCCTGACAGGACCAATCCGGCACAAAGAACAGGGATAGAAAAGACTTGTTTAACGTTCATGATAGGAACTCCTTCATTAAATACCGGTTCATCGGTTTTGATATATGCCGAACAACGGCCTGGCATGGATGAACTATATGAAATGGGCTCTGACAGAATGCCAACAGGAAGTTTACAAATTTGACATCTTTTGCTTCGTGAAGAAATGAAATTACTGGTCGTCGAGGATGAACAAAAGCTTGCGCTGTACTTGCAAAAAGGCTTGGGCACGGCAGGCTTCGTGGTTGATATTGCGCATGATGGGGTAACCGGGCTTCATATGAGCCTGGCGTTCGATTATTCGGCAATTATCCTTGACTCCATGTTGCCGGGAATGGACGGACTTACCCTGCTTGCCGCTTTGCGTACCAAAAAACAGACGCCAGTCTTGATGCTTACAGCCTTGGGCAAGGTGGAGGATCGGGTCACCGGATTGCAAACAGGCGCAGACGATTACCTGGTCAAACCCTTCGCCTTTTCTGAGCTGATTGCACGGATTCAAGGTCTGCTTAGGCGATCAGCACCACATCAAGTGGAGACGCAATCAAACAGGCTGACACTTCATAACCTCGAAATGGATCTGGTGCGCCGCAAGGTCTCCAGGAACGGTCAGCGCGTCGATCTGAGTGCCAAGGAGTTCCTCCTGCTTTCTCTGTTTCTCAGGAAACAAGGCGAGGTGCTGTCACGAACCGAGATTGCCGAGCAGGTTTGGGATATGAACTTCGATAGCAACACCAATGTCGTCGAAGTTTCGATCAAGCGACTTCGCGCCAAAATGGATACGCCCTTCGAGACGCAGTTGCTGCATACCGTACGCGGCATGGGCTATGTCCTCGAACTGCGCGAATGAGACTCAGAACAATGATCAATCCGACGCTGAGCAGTCGCCTCATACGCTGGCTCGCTTCGCTGAGTTTGGGTGTTCTGGGGTGTTTGTGCCTCGGAGTCTTTTTCTCGGTCAAAGCCAACCTTGAAACACAACAGGACCTGCGTCTTGAAAAGCTCAGCACGGCAATTCGGCACCTGTTTGAAGAAACACCGGGACACCTGCAACCGGGGTCGCTTGAACACGACCTTGACGATCTTCTGAAAATCAATCGGGACTCGCATCTCAAGTTAATCGATAGGCTGGGTGAGGCTCGCTTCATCTCGATGCCAAGTGCGTGGCCATCAAAAGCTCGTTTTTATTCGTTTGCACTCCCCGATGAAGCACAGAGGACAGATTTTGCCGTTGCCGAATTGGCACTTGAGACTGCGCCCGATGAAGCGATTCTGGATCGCCTCGCAGCCATCCTCTGGGGGGCTGCGTTGATCGGGAGTGCGGCAATCACGCTGGGCGGCTACCTGATCGTTTATTTTGGACTGGCCCCCATTCGGAAGCTGGCTGAGCAAACGCGCAGTCTCGCAATCCTTTCCCTCGACAAGCGCTTGGAAACAGCGCGAATCCCGGCCGAGTTGCAAGTTCTCGTCGATCAGTTCAACGA
>Ga0114984_1001078_pt1 | contig 10258 bp, 9 predicted proteins | sample Shrwel1BS1Day1_FD_96987 | JGI IMG/M metagenome (GOLD analysis project Ga0114984, IMG submission 96987) | Subsurface microbial communities from deep shales in Ohio, USA - Utica-3 well 1 S-1-Day1 | ecosystem: Environmental > Aquatic > Deep subsurface > Shale gas/oil reservoir > Produced water/Flow... | reverse complement strand
GCCCGCCCACCCGGGTCAGGGCATCACGCAGTGTGAAATCGAGCAGGCCCTCCATGGGCGCGAGCAACAGGGCCATGCCGAATTTTACTTGGCGTAGCCCCAGGCCTTCAGGCGCCCGTAGGCATGCTGCGAGGCGTCTCCGGCGCGCACCTGTTTCAGGTAGCTTGCGTAGTGCTGAGCCGCCTGCTCCCGCTGCCCCATGGCTTCCAGCGACACCCCCTTGAGAAAGAGCACACCGCTGTCGCCAGGCAGCAGGCGGTCAAAGGTGTGGAGCGCCTGCAGGGCTGCTTGCGGGTTGCGCTGTTGCAGCGACAGCGAGGCCAGCAGTTTGTGCGACTGTGCTTCCTGTGGGTAGATGGCGCGGGCGTTGTCCACATACGAGCGTGCGTCGGTCACCTTGCCCTGTGCTTGCAGGCACTGGGCCATGCGCAGGTTGGCGGCGTAGTCGCGTGGGGCCTGCTTCAGCGCGGTGCGGAACTGACCAGAGGCCTCGTCGAGCTGTTTGGCCGACATGGCACTCTCGCCCTTCTGGCAGGCCTGGATGGCGGGCTTGATCTTGCGCAGCGAAGCCGTGTTGTCCATGAAACGCTCTCGCCGGGTCGAGGCCTTCGCGCTGGCCGCGTAGGTGGTCTCTGCCGCTTCGCGTGCACGGTCGCGTCGCTCGGTGCTCATTGGGTGTGAGGAGAACATCGTGGCGAGGGTGGGCGGCGCTTCCTTCTCCCCGTTCACCAGCATCTGGTGCAGACGTGTCATGCCCGTCGCCGGGTAGCCGGCTTGCACCATGTAGGCCTGCCCCAGCGCATCGGCCTCGTGCTCGTTGCTGCGCGAGTAATTGGCCAGCAAGGCGCTGGCGCCCACCTGGCTGCCCAGCCCGATCAAGGGGGCCCAACTCGAGTTCTGTGCAGCGGCGTTGACCCCGGCCAGCACCGTCTGCGCGATCATGGCCTGACCCTGGCGTTGTGCCGAGTGGCGCGCGTTCACGTGGCCCAGTTCATGCCCGAGCAAGGCGGCCAGTTGCGCTTCGTCGTCCATGTCAACCATGATGCCGCGCGTCAGGCCCATGGCGCCGCCCGGGAAAGTGTAGGCATTGACGTAGTTGGCGTTGAGCACCCGGTAGGAATAGGGCATGTTCGGCCGGTGGCTGACGGCATGCAGACGCTGACCGACCTCGCGCACATAAGCGTTGACCGGTTCGTTCTGAATGGCCCCCAGGTCTTGCGAAAACTGGTGGGGCGCCTGCTGCTGATCCACGGCCTGTTCCTGCGCTTCGCTCATGCCCACCAGGATGCGTTCACCCGTCACGGGCGAGACCGCACAGCCTTGCAGCGAAGCGGTGGCCGCGCCAAACAGCCAGATGGCATCACGGCGGCTCAAGCGGTTACGGGCCAGTCGCTCGGCCAGGGCGTGGGGATGCAGGTCAGACATGGTCGCAATGCGCACAAAGCGCGAGTTTGAAGCAGAAAATCGCGGGCAGGACGGCTACGATGGCAACCGTGTCCGTGTGGTCACCCCGGCGCTGTCGGGTGACGACCGGATTGCGCTGATTTTGCAGAACTTGAATCTCACATGACCTCCGCCATGACCGCCACGCGCACCAGTGACATTTTGCTGGAACTGGACAGCGCCCGCAAAAGCGGCCCCTTGCAGAACATCGTCATCCCCCCTTGTCCGGAACTCTTGACCCGCCTGCAACAGGTGATGGCCGAACCCGAGCCCGACCTCAACGAAGTGGCGCGCATCGCCTCCAGTGACGTGGCCATGTCCGCCACCTTGCTGCGCTGCGCCAACAGCCCGGTGTACAGCGTGGGGCAGCCGGTGCAGACCATTGGTCAGGCCATGAACCTGTTGGGGCTGGATGAAACCGCCACGATCATGACCCGGTTTCTCGCGCAAAGCGCCATCCGCGTCAATCACCCTGCCTTGCAGCGATTCTGGGAGCGTTCGGCCAAGCGGGCCGTCGCCATGGCTTTCATGGCGCGACATCTGCCCGGCATGTCGGCCGATGTGGCGCACACCTATGGGCTCTTTTGCCACGTCGGCTTGCCGGTGATGGTGCAAAGCATCAAGGGCTATCCCTCCACCATGGTGGAAGCAGCAGCCCGCATTGATCGTCCCTATGTGGCCACCGAGAACGCGAACCACCGTACCGATCACGCGGTGGTCGGCGGTCTGGTGGCCCGGGTCTGGCGCCTCTCGCCCACGGTGGCTGCGGCGATCCGTCTGCACCACGATCTGGAGGCCTTGGGCGAAGGGCGGGTGGACCCGGATGTGCGAGCCCTCATCGCTGTGGGCCTGCTGGCGGAGTTCCTGATGCGTCGTCACGAAGGGCTGGATCAGGATGCCGATTGGCGCACCCACGGCGAGGCCGCCCTGGCCTGGTTGGAGTTGCCGATGGAAGAGTTGCTGAGCTGGGAAGACGAGTTGCGGGACCACCTCGACATCGTTTGACCCGCCGTGCCTGATTCGCGCTGACTTTGTCTCTCTTTCTCACCAAGACGCACCACGATGGCCGGAACCAGCTTGTTGATCCTGATCGATGACATCACCCTGATGCTCGATGACGTGGCGGCCATGTCCAAGCTGGCCGCCAAGAAGACCGCCGGCGTGCTGGGGGATGACCTGGCGCTCAATGCCCAGCAGGTCACTGGCATCCGCGCTGAGCGCGAGTTGCCGGTGGTGTGGGCCGTGGCCAAGGGCTCGGTGCGCAACAAGGTGATCCTGGTGCCGGCGGCCCTGGCGATCAGCGCCTGGTTGCCCGTGGCCGTGACCCCCTTGCTGATGATCGGCGGGGCCTACCTGTGTTTCGAGGGCGTGGAGAAGCTGGCCCACCCACTGCTGCACAGCCACGATGAAGACGCGGCGCACCACGAGGCGCTCAGCGCTGCGCTGAAGGACGAGTCGGTGGACCTGGTCGCGTTCGAGCGCGAGAAGATCGAGGGCGCAGTGCGCACCGACTTCATCCTCTCCGCCGAGATCGTGGCCATCACCCTGGGCACGGTCACGGCAGCTTCGTTCACGCAGCAGGTGCTGGTGCTGTCGGGCGTGGCGCTGGCGGTCACCGTCGGCGTCTATGGTCTGGTGGCGGCCATCGTGAAGATGGACGACGTCGGCCTGTACCTGCAGCAACGTGGTGGAGCGGTCAAGGCCGCCGTCGGCCGTGGCCTGCTGGCCGCCGCGCCGGTGATGATGAAGACGCTGTCCGTGGTGGGCACAGCGGCCATGTTCCTCGTCGGCGGCGGCATCGTGCTGCACGGCCTGCCGGGGGCGCACGATGTGGTGCACGGCATCGCCCATGCAGCCGGTACCGTGCCGGGCATCGGTGGCCTGCTCGAAGCGATCACCCCCACCGTGCTCGATGGGGTGGGCGGCGTGGTCGTGGGGGCGGTGACCCTGGCGCTGGTGACGCTAGGGCAGCGTTTGCTGCGCCCCTTCCGCCGGGGGTGACCTCGTCCGGAGGCCGTGGCCTCAGGCCGCTTGGCGGCCGGCCAGCGCGTCGTGCAGCGCGATCATTTCCTGCGTTAGCTTGTGGCGCGCGTCCAGATGGATCATGGGGCGCGCCTGCTGGTGTGATTCCTTGATCTTCACCGAGCTGCTCAGGTAGGGCTGCAGCACGGGCAGGCCCTCGTCGATCAACTCTTGCACCAGCTTTTGCGGCAGGCTGGCGCGCGGCTGGAACTGGTTGACCACGATGCCCGACACCTGCAGGTCGTCGTTGTGGTCGGCGCGGATCTCCTGCACGTTGTCGAGCAGGGTGTAGAGCGCGCGGCGCGAGAAATCGTCGCAGTCAAACGGGATCAGGCAACCTTGCGCTGCGATCAGCGCCGAGCGCGTGTAGAAGTTCAGCGCGGGCGGCGTGTCGATGTAGATGCGGTCATAGGTGTCCGCCAGATCGACCAGCGCATCACGCAGCTTGTAGATCTTGTAGCGCGACTCCAGCTTGCTGTGCAACTCGTCCAGGCTGGGGTGCGAGGGCATCACGTCCAGCCCTTCCCAGGGTGTGCTCACCACATAGGCATCGGCCCCCTTGGGGCGGGCACTGAACTTCAGCGTCTGGTCAAAGAATTCGGCCGCGCTGATGTTAGCGTCCTCATGCGGGCCACCCAGCAGGTACTGCGTGGAGTTGCCCTGCGGGTCCAGGTCGATGACGAGGGTGCGCTGGCCCTGCGCGGCGCTGATGGCGGCCAGGTTGCAGGTGATGGTGGACTTGCCCACGCCACCCTTCTGGTTGAACACGACGTAACGCATGACCTGAATCCCTTGTGTTGCGATGAACTGCGCCTATTGTGCACTGCAACAACGGTGAGGCGACGGCCGGCCGCGCCGACTGTCGCCCACCATGCCGTGTTCAGCGCTGGGCTTCCGGCAACTCGATCTTGACTTCCAGCACTTCCAGGTCGTCCTGACGTTCCAGGTTCACCTTGATGTCGTCAGGATTGATGGACACGTACTTGGAGATCACGGCCACCAGTTCACGCTGCAGGTCGGGCAGGTAGGTGGGGCTGCTGGAGCGGCCGTTGCGCTCGTGCGCGAGGATCAGTTGCAGGCGTTCCTTGGCCACCGTGGCCGTCTGCTTCTTCTCGCCGAGGAAAAAGGTGAGGAATCCCATGTCTTACTTGCCTCCGAACAGACGCTTGAAGAAGCCCGGCTTCTCGGCCTCGACGAAGCGCAGGGGCTTGTCCTGGCCCAGGAAGCGGTCGATCACGTCACCGTAGGCCTCTGCCACATCGGTGCCCTTCATGTGGATGGCCGGGATGCCCTGGTTGGAGGCGTTCAGCACGGTTTCCGATTCGGGGATCACGCCGATCAGCTTGACCTTGAGGATGTCGTGCACGTCGTCGAGCGAGAGCATCTGACCGCCTTCGACCCGGTTGGGGTTGTAGCGGGTGATCAGCAGGTGCTCCTTGATGGGCTCGGCACCGTCCTGTGCACGCTTGGTCTTGCTGTTGAGCATGCCCAGGATGCGGTCGGAGTCACGCACGGACGAGACTTCTGGGTTGGTCACCACGATGGCTTCGTCGGCAAAGTGCATGGCCATCAGCGCGCCAGTCTCGATGCCGGCGGGCGAGTCGCACACGATGTACTCGAAGTCCATCTTTTCCAGATCACGCAGCACCTTCTCGACGCCGTCTTGCGTCAGGGCTTCTTTGTCACGGGTCTGCGAGGCGGCCAGGACATACAGGTTTTCACACTGCTTGTCCTTGATCAGCGCCTGGTTCAGGTTGGCTTCGCCCTGGATCACGTTGATCAGGTCGTACACCACACGGCGTTCGCAACCCATGATCAGGTCGAGGTTGCGCAGGCCGACGTCGAAGTCGATGACGGCGGTCTTGTGGCCACGCAAAGCGAGGCCGGCTGCGAAGCTGGCGCTGGTGGTCGTCTTGCCGACGCCCCCCTTGCCGGAGGTCACCACGATGATCTTGGCCATGTCTGGCGGTCCTTTCAGATGCGAGTAATCAGAGAGCAATGGGGTCGAAAACCAGGCGCTCGCCTTCCAGACGGATCTGGGCGGGCTTGCCCGTCACGTCGTCGGGCAGCGGGTTGTCGGTGGTGCGGTAGGTGCCGGCGATCGACAGCAGCTCGGGCTCCATGTGCAGCGCAAAGATGCGGGCCTCGGTGTTGCCTTTGGCGCCGGCAATCGCCTTGCCACGCAGGGGGGCATACACATGGATGGAGCCGTCGGCAATCACCTCGGCACCGTGGTTGACGGCCGCCAGCACGATCAGGTCGCCGCCCTTGGCGTAGACCTGTTGACCGGAGCGCAGCGGCTTGTCGATGAACATGGTGCTGGCCGCCATCGGCACGTGCACGGGCACTTCCACCGGCACCTCGCGGATGACTTCGCGCACGACTTCCTGCACGACGGTTTCGACGCGGGTTGCGGCATGGCTTTCCGGGGCTTCGATCAGGCCGGCATCCTGGGCCGAGCGGGTCTGGGCGACGGTGCCCCCGCGCACAGCGATGGCCTTGAGCTTGAAGCGGGCCAGCAGGGCGATCAGTTCAGGGAAGTTGACGTGCAGGTCGAGGCTGGCCAGGTGGGTGAGGTCGATCACCACCGGTTCGCCGTTGAACAGGTCTGGGCTGCTGCCAAAACGCTCTTCCAGGGCCTGGGCCAGCGAGCTCAGGTTGGCCGTGCGGAGCAGAAAGGCTTCCAGAGAGAGCGTGGCGCTCTTGAAATCGAACAGGGCGGAGGCGTTTCCGGGGGAGGCGGCAGACATGGGCAGCAGGCGCGTGGAAAGACCGCAGTTTAAGGCAGCACAGGGCACTTCCTGACCCCGATCCCCCCTGGACGGGCCATACTGAGGGCGATGCAATGAGGAGGCACTTCGGTGAACGGTTTTTCTTTGTCACCAGCCCAGATGGGCCTGGCGGTGGCGCTGGGTTGTGGCCTGTTGATCGGGCTGGAGCGCGAACGCCGCAAGGGGACCGGCCAGGACCGGGCTGCTGCGGGGTTGCGCACCTTCGCGGTGGTGGCGTTGCTGGGGGCGATCGCCCAGATAGTGTCCGTGTGGCTGTCGGCCGTGGCTTTGTGCAGCGTGGCGGTGATGGCCGCCTTGTCGTACTGGCGCACCCGAGACGATGACCCCGGCATCACCACCGAGATGTCGCTGATTGCGACCTGCCTGATCGGCGTCATGGCCGTGTCGGAGCCGGTGCTGTCTGCGGCTTGCGCGGCCCTGCTGGCCGGAGTGTTGGCGGCCCGCGAACGCCTGCACCACTTTGCCCACACGTGGTTGAGCGAGAAGGAGCTCTACGACGGGTTGCTGCTGGCCGCCTTGGCCCTGGTGCTGCTGCCCCTCATGCCGCGGGAGCCGGTGAGCTGGCTGGGTGAATTGTCACCACAGCGCGGGCTGATGCTGCTCATCGTGATCCTGATGTTGCAAGGCGCCAGCCATGTGGCACAGCGCCTGTTGGGCGCCCGCTCCGGTTTGGCCGTGTCGGGCTTCTTGGGGGGATTCGTCTCGAGCACGGCCACCATCGGGGCCATGGGCAGCCTGGCGCGTCAGCGCGAGGTGCCCTTGCGCATGACGCTGTGTGCGGCCATCTTGTCGACGGCCGCCACCTGGATGCAGATCGTGCTGATGATCCTGGTGGTGGCGCCCTCGGCTTTGCCGGTGACCTTGCCGCTGATGGCCGTGGGAGTGGCTTTGCCGCTGACCCTTGGGGCCTTGCTGTGGCAGCACCAAGGTGGGGAAGTGGTGCCCGCGTCCGGTCAGCGGAATGTGCTGCGCTTGCGGGAGGCCGTGATGGTGGCGCTGCTCTTGGTCGGTGGCGCCCTGGTCGTGAGCTATGCGCAAAAGCAGGGCGTCGGGGGCTTGCTGCTGGGGACCGGGGTGGCGGCGATTGCCGATGCCCAGGCCCCCATGGCCAGTCTGCTGGCGATGTACGGTGCCGGTACCTTGCCGGCTGAGCATTTGCTGATGGGTTTGATGGTGGCCCTGAGCGTCAACAGCACGACCCGGGGCACGGTGGCCTGCGTGTCGGGCGGTTGGCGGTTCGGTGTGGTGGTGGCCGCAGCCCTGGCCGCCAACATGGTGATGGGCTGGGCCTGGGTGGCCTGGGTCGCGCGCTGAAGCCTGGGTTGTCGCGCGCCAGACCATTAAAATATCCAGAACAATAATGGGTGGGCGCGGCCACAACTGGCCGAGATCGCACACGCCAGAACGGGGATGGCGATGGCACACGATCAAGACCGCGAACAGCGTGACGCCTGGGCGGCACACACCCAGGTGGCCACACAGCTGATGGAGGAGCGCGCGCCTGTGCAGGCCTTGCGTGAGCTGGGTCGACAGGTGTCGCCCACCTTGCGCGAGCTGTTCGTGGTCTGCGACCCCTCAGAGGCCTTGCGCCAGCATTTCGAGATGGGGGTGTCTCCCTTCGTGCTGTTGCACGATCTGGGCAATGGCGCCGGGCGAGCTTTCCTGCAGGGGCTGAGTGAGCGCACCGGCTGGCGCGTGCAATCTTTGAGCATCCGGCGCCAGGGGTTTGGCACGGTGTTGGCGGCCTTGTCCTATCTGGATTGCCCGGTGTCAGATGGATGCGTGCGCATCTACCTGGCCGAGGTTCAGGCCGAGTCGCGCGAGCAAGAGGCTTTGAGTCGCTTGCTGGCGGCTTCGGCCTCGGTGCAGGTGCTGATGGGGGGCTCGCCGATGCCTCCGGATGTGGCGGCGCGCGTGAGCCATTGGCGTGAGCAGTTGCTGGCGGGCCATCCTGAGGGGACGGTGTCGGTGTTGGCTTTGCCTCAGGTCCGTGACCCTGACTGGATGCTCAGCCTCTCGGCGTTGGCCCGCACGCCACGTTGGCAGGTGGAGGTGAGTCCGGCCAGCCAGACGGTGGCTGCCAATTGGACGCTGCTGGCCACCTACTGGAACCGTTTGGCTCAGGCCGGGGTACCGGGTGCCATGCCGTTGATCGATCGCCTCACGTTGTCGGGCTTGCCCGACACGCCCGTCCCCGCCCGCGTGGCCCCGGCGCCGCGGGCGCCCAAACCCATGCCGGTGATTCAGGGGCGCCCCGTTGAGGGCCCTGCGCCTGGCGTGACGGACGCAGGTGCCGTCATGAGCCTGGATGCTCACCTGGTGGCGCTGCAGGCCCACACAGGGGCTTTGCACGCCTGCATTTTTGCCTTGTCCAACCGTGAAGTGTGGGCGCGCACCGAAGGCGCCGATGGCGCGGCGATGGCCGAGCAAGGGCATGCCTTGTTGGTGGCCGTGGGCCGCATTGGGCAGGGTCTGACGCTGGGGCGATCGGTGCGCGAGGCACATGTGTCGCTGGGTGAAGCGCAGGTGCTGTTGCGTCCCACACGACTGCGCAGCGGCGGCGTGTTGATGCTGATCTTGCCGCGCGATGCCGATGTGACCCGGGCGCGTGAACGTACCTTGCAGTACGAGGCTCAGGCCTTGCCTACGCGAACGGTGCCCTGACTGGAGGCGGCGCCAGATCGCACGGGTGCGCGCCCTGCACGACAGCTGATCAGCGTGCCTTCTTGCCGCCGCGCGGCCCCATGGGCTTGCCGGCTGGTCGACCTTCGCGCCCTGAGACCTGTTGCTGCCGTGGCGGCAGCCCCGTGTGCTGGGTCAGGATCTGACCGGGGCGCGGTGCCGCTTTGCCCGCCGGGCGCCCTGAGCTGGCCGGCAGGTTGCGCGGATCACGCTCGGCGCTGCGCGCCTGGGCCTGGCTGCCGCGACCTTGCCCGGCCACACGACCCACGGTCACCACCGAAGTCTTGGTGCCCGACTTGGTCGAGTTCTTGCGGCGCGCACTTTCGTACGTGCCGTCGGTGGCCGGCTGGTAGGTCGGGATCAGGTGGTTGGGCGTGTTGCCAATCAGATCGCCACGGCCCATTTCCTTGAGTGCCTCACGCAGCAGCGGCCAGTTGTTGGGGTCGTGGTAACGCAGGAAGGCCTTGTGCAGGCGGCGGCGCTTCTCGCCCTTGACGATGTCCACCTTCTCGCCCTTGTTGGCCAGGCGGCTGATGCCCTTGAGCGGGTTCAGGCCCGAGTGGTACATCGCCGTGGCCGTGGCCATGGGGCTGGGGTAGAAGGTCTGCACCTGGTCGGCCTTGAAGCCATTGCGCTTGAGCCAGACGGCCAGGTTCATCATGTCCGCATCGGTCGTGCCCGGGTGGGCCGCGATGAAGTAAGGGATGAGGTACTGCTTCTTGCCGGCTTCTTCGCTGAACTGCTCGAACATCTGCTTGAAGCGGTCGTAGGTGCCGATGCCGGGCTTCATCATCTTTGACAGCGGGCCCGACTCGGTGTGCTCGGGTGCGATCTTCAGGTAGCCGCCCACGTGGTGGGTCACCAGTTCTTTCACGTACTCGGGCGCACGCACGGCCAGGTCATAGCGCAGGCCCGAGCCGATCAGGATCTTCTTGATGCCGGGCAGGGCGCGGGCGCGGCGGTACATGCGCACCAGCGGGCCGTGGTCGGTGTGCAGGTTCTGGCAGATGCCGGGGTAGACGCACGACGGCTTGCGGCACGCGGCCTCGATGGCCTTGGACGCGCAGCCCAGGCGGTACATGTTGGCTGTCGGCCCACCCAGGTCGGAGATGACGCCAGTGAAGCCCTTGACCTTGTCGCGAATGTCTTCGATTTCCTTGAGCACGGAGGCTTCGGAGCGGCTCTGGATGATGCGGCCTTCGTGCTCGGTGATGGAGCAGAAGGTGCAGCCGCCAAAGCAGCCGCGCATGATGTTCACGCTGAAGCGGATCATGTCCCAGGCCGGGATCACGGCGTCGCCGTACTTGGGGTGCGGCGCG
>Ga0114984_1001077_pt1 | contig 10260 bp, 8 predicted proteins | sample Shrwel1BS1Day1_FD_96987 | JGI IMG/M metagenome (GOLD analysis project Ga0114984, IMG submission 96987) | Subsurface microbial communities from deep shales in Ohio, USA - Utica-3 well 1 S-1-Day1 | ecosystem: Environmental > Aquatic > Deep subsurface > Shale gas/oil reservoir > Produced water/Flow... | reverse complement strand
GCTGTACTTCGACTTCTCCGGCTACAGCGACATGGCCATCGGCCTGGGCATGATGATGGGCTTTCGCTTCGCCGAGAACTTCAACCAGCCCTATATCGCGCAGAGCATCACCGAGTTCTGGCAACGCTGGCACATGACCCTGGCCGACTTCCTGCGCGATTACGTGTACATGCCGCTGGTGCGCAAGCGCCTGGTCGGCATGCTGGTCGGGCTGGTCATCACCATGGTGCTGTCGGGGCTCTGGCACGGGCCGAGTTTCGCCTTCATCTTCTGGGGGCTGTTCTTCGGCATCGCCATGGTGATCGAGCGCAAGCTGGACATCGCCACCAAGGTCAGCACGCCCTACAACTTCTGGCGCAACGCCCGCTGCATGTTCCTGCTGGCGTCCTGCATGCCGCTGTTCTTCACCGGCAACCTGCCCCACGCCCTGCAGGTCTACCAGGCGCTGATCGGCCTCAACGGCATCGGCTCGCTGGATCTCTACTGGTTCGGCACCTCGGCCATGACCATGACCTTCACCCTGATCGCCCTGCTGTGGATCGTCATCGCCGGCGGCATCAACATCCGCTACTACGCCGGCACCGGCAAGGACCAGTACTTCATGCAGCACGTCGGCGGCTTCAGCGCCTTGCTGCTGTGGGTCGGCTTCCTGCTGACGCTGACGCGCCTGGCAGCGAACTCCTTTTCACCTTTCCTGTATTTCCAGTTCTGAGGATGCCTGTATGTTTCCGGTGATGAACTCGGCCAGCAAGATCAACGGGATTCTCTTCTGCGTGATGCTGTGCGGCATGTTCCTGTACTCGCTGCCGACGGTGTTCGCCTTCGCCGGCACCCAGACCCAGGCCCTGTCGCTGTTTCTCGACGGCAAGCTGGTGCGCAAGTTCGAGCAGTTCTACGACAAGCAACTGTTCCTGCGCGACCCGTCCGTCGAGCTGTGGGCCAATATCCAGCACGCGATCTTTCGCGAAGGCGCCAGCGGCGTGGTGCTGGGCCGTGACGGCTGGCTGTTCACCAACCAGGAATACCTGCAGCCCAGGGACCTGGACGGCAACCTGGAGCGGCAGCTGGAGCTGATCGACAAGGTGCGCGCGCAACTGGCGCAACAGGGCGCGCGGCTGATCGTCCTGCCGGTCCCGATGAAGCTGGACACCTACGCCGCCCACTCCACCTATGCGCCTTCGCCACGCATCAGCGGCCTGTACGAGCAGTTCCGCCAACGCCTGAGCGAGCGCGGCATCGATGCGGTGGACCTGCGCAGCGCCTACCTGAGTGCCGCAGCCGATGAACCGCTGTTCCTGCGTAACGACACCCACTGGAGCCCAAGGGGCGCCGAACTGGCCGCGCGGACCCTGGCCGGGCAGTTTCCCGAACTGATCGGCGAAACCCCCTACCTGACCCAGGCCGTCAGCGAGAAAACGGTGACCGGCGATCTGCTCAACTACCTCAAGTTCAACCCCAGGCTGGCGCCCAGCTATTTCGAACCGGTGCATATCCAGCTCTACGAAACCCTGCAGCAGAGCCGCGACGACCTGGCTGCCAGCCTGTTCGGCGACGAGGCCGTGTCGCTGGCGCTGGTAGGTACCAGCTACACCCGTATCGACGACTGGAACTTCGTCGGCTTTCTCAAGGAGGCCCTGCAGCGTGATCTGGTCAGCGTCGCACTGGAGGCCCGCGGCCCGTTCCAGTCAATGACTGAATTTCTCGCAGGCCCGGCCGCTCAAAGCGGTGAGCTGCAGACGGTGATCTGGGAGTTCCCCCTGCGCACCCTGCTCGCTCAACGCCAGATTCCCTCAGCCCTGGCCACGCCAGAAACAGCCCAACTTCAATAAAAGAGGTACCCGTCGTATGCCTGCCTTTCTTTCCCGCGTACTGCTCATCCTGCTGACGGTCGCCAGCGCCGCCGCCCAGGCCCAGGATGCCAATGCCGATCTCTATGACCCGGTGGCCCCGGCCAACTCGGCCTTCGTGCGGGTGCTCAACCTCAGCGAACGCAACATCGAGGTTACCCTCAGCGGCAAGAACAAGCCCCAGGTGGTCACCAGCGGACAGTTCGGCGGCTATCGCTTCGTCGCACCGGGCAAGCAGCGCATCGCCGTGGCCAACCAGGCGGTGGAACACGAGCTGAAGGCCAACACCGCGAGCACGGTGATCTACCGTGACGGCCAACTGCTGCTGATCGCCGACCAGTTCGTCAACGAACCGCGCAAGGCGCAGATCGCCTTCTACAACTTCACCGACAAGCCGGCGGCGTTGAAGACCCTCGACGGGCAGCACGTGGTGGTCGACACCATCCAGCGCGACCAGACCGGCAGCCGCATGGTCAACGAGCTGAAGATCGCCTTCGCCGCCTACGCCGACAACCAGCAGCTGATCGGCTTCGACGAGCTGTTCCTGAAAAAGGGCCGCTCCTACAGCTATGCCCTGCTACCCGCGGCGAACGGCTACCGCGCGATAACCCTGGCCAACAGCGTCGACCCCAGCGAATGAACCCTGAACGGCAGGCCAAACAAGTGAGCGGACGATGACCCCAAAGAGCATGAAGCACTATTTTCTACTGGCCATCGGCAGCCTGATCGCAGCCGGCGCACACAGCGCCTACGCTGCGCCGCAGGACGGAAAGGCCGATGAATGCAAGGATTTGCAATGCCTGATCTGCCCGCAACTCAGCGCGCCGGAGGAATACGCCGAAGGCAACATGAAGGCGCTCAAGCAGATCGTGCCGGGGCGCGATCGCTGGCTGTTCCGTTCCGAGGTGGACCTGACCAACGACTTCGGCATTCCGCCGGCCAAGCAGCCGGAGTTCGCCCGTCTGATGCGCGCCTTCGCCAGCCATGGCACCCAGGTCGCGGTGGCCGTGCAGCCGACTCGCGGCCTGATGCACCGCGCCCAATTGCAGCCTGGGCAGATGCATGGTTTCGACTATGCGCGGGCCAGCGCCAACCTGCGCAGGTTCCTGCAGCAGATGCGTGACGGCGGTGCCATCGTTCCGGACATCATGACCCTGGTGGAGCAGCCGCCGAAGGATTTCTTCTTCCGTCGCGACCACCACTGGACCCCCATAGGCGCAGAGGCCGTCGCCCGGCTCACTGCCGACACCATTCGCCAGCACCCGGTCTACGCGCAACTGCCGCGCAAGGGCTACACCACCGAGCAAAGCCTGACCCTGTACAAGGACGGCACGCTCAACCTCGGCCTGGCGGCGATCTGCGGCAACCACTTCGGCTATCAGTTCGTCCCCGGCTACCGGACCATTCCGGAAGATAACGACGCGGCCCTGCTGTTCGAAGACCAACCCGACCCGGAAATCGTTCTGGTCGGCACCAGTAACTCCGCCGCCCGTGAAGACGAAACCAAGCAGTTCAACTTCGACGGTTTCCTCAAGCAGTACCTGGGCAGCGACCTGATCAACTACGCCCTGCCCGGGGCAGGCCAGGACGGTTCGCTGCTGGAATACCTGCTGTCGTCCAACTATTCCCCGGACAAGGCGCCCAAGCTGATCATCTGGGAGCTGCCGGCCAACTACCGGCTCGATGGCGAGCTGACCTACCGCCAGTTGATCCCGGCGGTCAACGGCGGCTGCAAAGCCAGGCAAACCCAGCTCGAAACCCGCGTCGAGCGCCCCGCCATGGGCCTCAACGATCGCCTCGAACTGCTCAGCAATGCCGGTGCGCAGCGCAGGGACCTCAAGGGCCGCGATGCGGTGCTCGACATCCGCATCAGTGATCCCAACATCAAGAATTTCTACATCATCACCTACTACGACAACGGCACACGCGACAAGGTGTGGTTCCGCCGTGAAGCCATCGTCACCGGCGGGCAGTACTACCTGGAGCTGAGCCGCGCCGCGGAGTTCCGCGACGCCAACCTGCTGTCGGTACTGCTCGAGCCCACCCAGGTCGTGGAGCAGCCCTTCCAGATCGAGACCAAGCTATGCCTGTGAGGATTTCGCCCAGCCGCCTGGCCGCCATGCTGGTGCTGCTCGCCGGCCCCGCGAGCGCCAGCGCCACGCAGTCGATCTGGAGCAGCCACGCGACGAACATGGCGGCGCAGACAGCCAGCGACTACCGCCAGGAGAGCTGCCCGAAGAAACCGCCTGCCGCCTATACCGGGCACCTGCAACTGGACAGCAAGTACGACCAGAGCGACGCCAGCAAATCGCGTCTGGTGGCGCGCCAGAGCAAGGACACCGAGCGCATCCGCGAGCAGGTGAAGCACTATATCGGCGGCCTGGTGAAGGCGACGCAGGTGTACCAGCGCACCGGCAAGGCCAGTGATGCCTCCACCGCCCTGGCCTGCCTGAACCAGTGGCTCGACGCCTGGGCCAGCAAATCGGCGCTGCTTAGCGACGACGCCAGCAAGACCGGCGTCGCCTCGCGCAAATGGGCACTGGCCGCCATCGCCTCGACGCTGCTCAAGGTGCAGGCCTTGAGCGATGGCCGCTATCAGCTGAGCGCGGTTCAGGCGCGCTGGCTGGGCCAGCTGTCGGCCAAGGTGATGGCCGAATACGAACCACGCCGCTACGACCGCGGCATCTACTTCAACAACCACGACTACTGGGCCGCCTGGGCCGTGGCCGCCACGGCCATGCTGCTCGACGACGAACGCGGCCTGGCCTGGGCCGATGTCGCGCTGCGCCGCGCCTTCACCCAGCTCACTCCGGGCAAAGGCGACTACCAGTACCTGCCGCTGGAGGTTGCCCGCGGCCGCCTGGCGGCCGACTACAGCCATTACGCCCTGGTGCCCCTGATGCTGCTGGTGGAAGCAGCCGAACACAACGGCCGCCCGCTCACCGATGAGGAACGGGCGAAACTCGCCGGCCTGGCCAACTTCGCCGCCCGCGCCGTGCTGGAGCCCAGGACCCTGGCGGAACTCAAGGAACGCCAGACAGAGGTCGGCCCGCACAAGATGGTCTGGGTGCTGCCCTTTCTCAATCGCTATCCGCAGCACCAATGGGCCAGACGCCTGTACCAGGCGCAAGGCAAAGCAATCAATCACTACAGCCAGGTGGGCGGCGATCTGAAACCGCTGTACCCCCAGCTCAACTGACGCAGGATGCCACCATGTCCCAGGCACTGACCCTCTCCCGCGCGCTGCTGCTGACGGCCTGCACAGCCTGCAGCCTGAGCGCCCTCGGCGATCCGGCGGCGCTGCATGCGCTCGACCCGCAATGGCAACAGCAGCAGCAACAGCGAACCAGCCAGCAGATCGTGCAGCACAGCCAGCCGCCGGCCTTCGACCTGCAGGCACCGGCGCAGCGCGGCAACGCCAGCCTGGAGCCGATGTATTCCGCGCAGGCGGGCAGCTGGCCCTTCGAGCCGTTCGTGCACAACGGCCTGTTCCGCGCCATCGCCGGCTACCAGGCGCAACACCCGCGCGCCGTGGTCATCCGCGGCGGCAGCATCACCCTGGCGCAGCTGCAGGCCCAACTGAACGACCCGCAGATCCTGCGTCGCCATGAAGACGGCTACCTGCTCAGCTACCCGCTGATGATCGCCGAGGATGGCGCCCTGCTCGTCGAGGATCAGGTGCTCTACCTCTTCGGCCCGTCGGGCACCGCGCTGATCAACCAGGGCCTGCTGCAGATAAAGGGCTCGCGTCTGGAAAGCTGGAGCGACGGCCGCGCACTGGCCACCGACCGCCCTACCCGCCCCTTCATCATGAACTGGGCCGGCAGCCGTCTGCAGGTGGCCGACTCGCACCTGGTCAGGATCGGCTACAACGCCAATTTTTCCCGCGGCATCAGCAGCGGCCTGAGCGCGCAGCAATCGGCCACCCGGCCGGCAGCGCGCATCCAGATCGACAACAGCCGTTTCGACAGCATGGCCAGCGCCCTGGAGCTGCGCCACAGCGAGGCCCTGATCCGCAACAACCAGTTCAGCCACCTGCAGCAGTACGGTATCGACCTGGGCAACAGCCGCTTCCTGATCGCAGGCAACCGCATCGACGGCGTGCAGCACAACAGCGGCATCCGCATCGGTGGCAGCAGCAGCGGGCGTATCGAGAACAACCTGATCCTGCACACCGGCAAGAGCGCCATCGAAGTCAGCGAGCAGAGCGGCGCCCTGCTGATCCGGGACAACCGCCTCGGCGCATCCAGGGGTTACGGCATGATGCTGCGGCAGATCAACGGCGGCGCCGGGCTTCTGATCGAGAACAACCTGATCGCCAACAGCCGCCTGAGCGCCATCGACGCCGGCGGCCTCGGTGGCGCGCTGATCGTCGACAACCGCATCCAGTCCACGCCGGAATACGCCATCAGCCTGCGCAACGAGCAGCTCACCGCAGGCCAACTGGTGATTACCGGCAACACTCTGGAAGGTATCGGCAAAGCCATGATCCGCGTGGAGGGCATGCAGAACACCGTGCTGGGCAGCAACCAGTACCGCGCCAACCCGCTACTGCAGAACCTGCTGATTGGCGACCTGCTGCCGCTGCAAAGCCAGATCCTCGACAGCACCGTGCGGCGCAACTGCCACCTGCAGATATCCCAGCCGCTGAGCGACAACGCCGGCAGCAGCGACGTCACCACCTGCACCAACTGACCGTCCCGGTCGCGGCGCAAAGCCTGCACCCTTGCAACGGGATGCAGGCTTTGCGGCATCAGCGGTGCTCGACCTGCAGGTTTGAAAACACCGCAGCGCCGGCATTGGTTTCGTTGCCGCTGTTGTCGAGCGTGTAGACCCCCGCCTTGAAGTACAGGCCATGGCTCGCCCATGCGGAATTGAGCACGCCGCTCCAGCTTCTGAAGGTCCCATCCGGCTCGACCAGACCGATGGTCAGCCTGCCGTTCTTCGCCAGAAAGACTTCATAACTGAATTCCTGGTTCATCTTGATCCTGCTCGACAGCAGGATCTTGGTGGAATTCTCGCTGGCCGGATTGCCCCGAAACGAGATCACCACATTGCCGTAGCCATTGGCCAGGGCCTGATAGCCCAGCATCAGCAGCGGCGAAACACTGTTCTTCGAGTGGATCTGGGAGAAGGTCACCAGCCCGTTCGAAGGTACCTGAGCGATCTTCGCCGTGGCCGTCAGCACGTTATCGGCAGCAGTGTAGGACCAGTTGCGCAAAGTGCCGTTGGCGAAGGTTTCGCGCAACTCGCTGCGCGGGTAGACCGAGTTGGCGGTGGTGGAACCGTTGACCGGTGCCCAGAAAAAAATCCTGCCGTCCTTGGACTGAAAGTAGTGATCCTGATAGCCCCCGGCCAGAACGGGGGTAGAAATGACAGCAGCAGGAACACCTACGGGGAGAGTCAGGTTCCAGGTGGACAGGTCGATCATGGGGCGGTACTCCAAGGGTAGAACGGCGGTCGTACGCCCGATCTATCCGTGATGGTGCTACCTCCCTTGGCGAAGCCTTGCAGCATCGCGTCGAGCGTGGGTGCGGAGGATATCGGCAGTTTCAGCCACAGTTAACGACCATCCGTCACCTTGCTGACGCTATTTTTTTGACTATAAAAATCAGAGGGCCTAGAAAAATCTATCCAAAGGCTCACAGCCAAGGAATTTCTCCAGCGCCACGCCGCGCAAAGCCCCGCAACAGAAGCGCTCGGAGCCAAATGGCGTCTTGCAGAAATGTGCGTCAGCTCGCGCTTTGCGATACGGCAAAGCACTTCGAATGCACCAGCCATTCGTCGCCGTCCCAGACGGACCACCCTGAAACGACAAAGCCCCGAACCGCAATACGATTCGGGGCTTTGGCCTGGATATGACTATGCGCTACACGCCTCTAACGGCGGACCATTTGCGGTCCGCTTCAATCCCATCGATGCCTTTGAAACATTCCCTAAGGGTTGAGCGCAAGGGCTTAACGCCGCTGAGCTCGGCTCATGCCTTCCCTGATCGCTTCTTCAGCTAAGCCCGAGCACACAATCAAGCCCAGGCCTTCAGATAGGCATCTATAGCGCTTTTCATCCATTCCAGAGCTGGTTATGCAGTTTTGAAAGGTTATGCGCTCCTCAATCCCTTTGAAGTTTTTCTGCCCCTCCACATAGTCCGCAGCAGAAATCTTTTTAGCCAGCATCTGCTGTTTCGCTATGTTTCTCAGGTTCTCAATGTCCTCTACTGTCCACCGTATTGCACTGGTGCACATCTGCTTCTTCGAGGCCTTGAGCGGGTTTGTTGAGGTGCTAAAGGACGGCGGTGGAGGCGGCGCGACATTGCCTTCTCCTATGTAGCCGTGATTGATTTTTACAGGCTCGATATTTGGCTGGGCTACAGGAGGCTGGCTGCTGAAATGCTTCCGCCCATTTTCATCAACCCAGGTGTACACCTGTCCATGTGCAAATGTGGCAAGAAGCGCCACTACCAGCGGAACCATCCTGTGTCCGAGCATGCATAAAGTCCCTTTAGCGCGGTTAATTCGCGAACTAAATCTAATGCTCTGAAACAAGAAGCGCCAGGGGTTCGGCGTTTTTTCAATTTTTAATACCTTGCCCCCGATCCGATGACGCGTGCTTTACAGTGCCGCGAGCATCGCTTAGCACATACATAACGTATATGCGTTGCAGTTACGAATTGACTGATAGGTGAAGACCATGGCCAAAGAAGCCGTTTTCAATCTGAAGCTTGAGCCCGAACTGCGCGAAGACTTCATTGCAGCCGCTCAAGCCGCACACCGGCCGGCCTCCGAAGTCATGCGCGATCTTATGCGCGACTTCATTCGCCAACAGCAACAGGCCAAAGAGCATGATGAATTCGTGCAACGCAAGGTCGCTGCTGCCAGGGCATCGGTAGAGGCAGGTCGTGGCCGCGCCAATGATGATGTAGAAGCTGAATTCGCCGCTCGCCGAGCCAAGGCTCTGGGTCACTGATGCAGGTCATTTGGACACCCGAGGCACTGCCGGATCGTCTGGATATCTGGGGATACATCGCAACCGATAACCACGCGCTGCCGTGCACATGGACGAGCTATTCAGTGCTGCGGCAGCCAGTCTGGCTGACTCCCCCGACAAGGGCAGGCTGGGAACGGTGGCCGGGACTCACGAGCTGATTCCCCACGAAAACTACCGCCCTGTCTATTAGGCTGAGCCTGACGCCGCCTGGATTCTGGCCCTGATGCACGTCGCCAGGATGTGGCCGCCGATCCAGAGCTAGCTGTCACGCAGCGCAATTCCCCCAAGATTCCCCCAAACGAAAAAGGCTCCAGACCGTTACCAGTCTGGAGCCTTTAAAATGGCGGGAAGATAGGGATTTGAACCCTAGGTGCCATTGCTGACACAACGGATTTCGAATCCGTCCCGTTCGACCACTCCGGCATCTTCCCAAGCGGCGCGCATGATAACAGCTGAATGCGCTTTGGCGAAGCTTATTTTGAAAAATTTTCGTGTTCTATCAGGCGCTTGTGAAAAGGCCGGGGTATGCCCGGCCCTCTTTCGCCAGGATCAGGCGGTCAGCCGGGTCAGCGCTTCGCGGTACTTGTCGGCAGTTTTCTGCGCGACGTCCGCCGGCACGGCCGGGGCCGGGGGTTGTTTGTTCCAGCCGGTGGACTCCAGCCAGTCGCGCACGAACTGCTTGTCGAAGCTTGGCGGGTTGCTGCCTTCTGCGTAGCTGTCGGCGGGCCAGAAGCGGCTGGAGTCCGGGGTCAGCACCTCGTCCATCAGGGTCAGGGTGCCGTCTTCGTCCAGGCCGAACTCGAACTTGGTGTCGGCGATGATGATGCCGCGGGTGGCGGCGTACTCGACAGCCGTGGTGTACAGCTTGATCGCGGTATCACGCACCTTGGCGGCCAGCTCGGCGCCGATGATGGCTTCGCACTGCGCGAAGCTGATGTTCTCGTCGTGATCGCCCACGGCGGCCTTGGTCGAGGGGGTGAAGATCGGTTGCGGCAGCTTGGCCGCTTCCTTCAGACCAGCCGGCAGGGCGATGCCGCACACGGTGCCGCTCTTCTGGTATTCCTTCCAGCCGGAGCCGACGATATAGCCGCGCACGATGGCCTCCACGGCGACCGGCTTGAGGCGCTTGGCGACGACCGCGCGGCCTTCGACCAGTGGCAGCTCGGCTGCCGGCACGACGTCTTCGACCTTGTCACCGGTGAAGTGGTTGGGCACCACGCCGGCCAGCTTGTCGAACCAGAAGTTGGAGATGGCAGTGAGAATCTTGCCCTTTTCCGGAATCGGTTGTTCGAGGATCACGTCGAACGCCGACAGACGATCGGTGGCCACCATCAGCATGCGCTTGTCGTCGATTTCGTAGAGGTCGCGGACCTTGCCCGAGTAGATCTTCTTCAGGCTCAGGGTGGTGGGTGTGCTCATGTCGGCATTT
>Ga0114984_1001075_pt1 | contig 10262 bp, 15 predicted proteins | sample Shrwel1BS1Day1_FD_96987 | JGI IMG/M metagenome (GOLD analysis project Ga0114984, IMG submission 96987) | Subsurface microbial communities from deep shales in Ohio, USA - Utica-3 well 1 S-1-Day1 | ecosystem: Environmental > Aquatic > Deep subsurface > Shale gas/oil reservoir > Produced water/Flow... | reverse complement strand
TCGTTCTTACCAGACGCGGGGTGGAGCAGTCTGGCAGCTCGTCGGGCTCATAACCCGAAGGTCGTAGGTTCAAATCCTGCCCCCGCAACCAAATTTTTATCATTAAAACCAATCACTTAGCGGTGGTTGGTTTTTTTGTTTTCAGGGCCACCCACAGCGTGTGCCCAAAATGTGCCCAACTGGTGCCCAACCCCGATTTGGCCCGCCTTCCCTTTCATGACCTTCGGTCAAACCCAATAACGGTCAACAGGGCACATCTGTAAAAATTTCTTGAAATTTCTGGTCCACATTTTTGTGCCCAATGACCGTTTGGGAAATCAACCCGAAGGTCGCAGATTTTTGTGCATTTGAAGAGAATTTTTGCGCAAGATTTTCGGAAATTCGTGACCTTCAGGATGGAATTTGACTATTACTAGGATGTGCCCAAGTTGTGCCTAAGGACTAGCTGAGATCGTTTACTAGACTGGGAGAGCGCCCAAATGCCATGGGCTAATTTTTGCTTTTTTTAGTGCCAATCATATTTCTTGGGCACAAAGATATGAAGTTACGCGGTTACAAAAGAACCTAACTAAAAATGCTGCATTGACCTTCGGGAGGCGATTTTGGAGCTTGGAATCCGGAGAAGATAGACAATTACAGGGGGTGGGCCGAAGCGGACATTAGAACTGATGGTTGAAACATCTGAGTTATTGGCGAAAGCAATCTTCTAAGTGTTGATTTGAATCCCCTCTTTCACCTCAAGTGAGTCGAATTTGGATGCAACTCAACACCCATGAAATTTAACGTTCGTAAGGTTTTTTTGCATGCCTAACGTTCGAGATAAGCTGCCCGCGGAGACAGGCGCTGTAGCGGGTCAGCTTGAGCGAGGGGTTAGGCCTCGCTGTGCAGTGCATGCAGGACGCTCTCAGCATATGTGTCAAGTGAGATGTCGAAAAGTTGGCCCTGTAGCAATAAACGTTCTCGTTCGAGAGCAGCCAATGCTGGATCCAAACTCACTTCTAGTCGCTTACAGAGCCAAACAGACTCAGCAAAACGCCGGAGCGGTTGACCGTGACTCCAGCGCATAGGTGCTTCATCAGCCAGCAACAATTGCAGGTATCGTTGCTCCGATTGGACAGACGATACAAACGGCAAGACATGAGTTTGAATATCCTTAGCCACTTTGGAAGCCGATTCGTCCGTCGTCATGTCCTTGATGCTTAATGAGTGCATTGCGCTCCAGGGGGCAAGGTTAGCCACGGGGCAACTTACTCCTCCTTCTAGCCTTTGGTGTTTGGCTAGGGAATTCTTCCACCAATCGCCCGCAAACTCTCGCATGCACATTCTTCCGAACACTGCTGCATCGTTGTGAATGCAGCGCACGAACCCATCGATCTCCCATCTATAGATCCCAACTAGTCGAAATGTCACTGACCAATCCAGGTTTGGCTGCGAGGACGGAATGCTGTACGCAAGCTTGTCGAGCTCTGTACATCCGAGCTCGGCCATGGCGCGAGTTAAAAGGCGGTTGTCGAACATAAATGGGGGGCGAGGCCTAACGGCGCACTCTGCCGCAGACTTGGAGCGCAGCGGAAGGTCTGTCCGGCAGAAGTACCTTGTTATGCATTTCCACCTTTCCAGTTTAAATACTTACACAGCCCTTCTAAATCCGGAAATAATGTTCGGTGGTTTATGCCGTACCGGTCCAGGGATCTCAAGATATCTTCTCTTGATTTTTCAGAGATCGTAAGCTCAGTTATATGCTTCTTTATTTGAGTATTTTTTTCAAGCGCCACAAATTTATTATTGGACCTAGCATAACGATGCAGCGTAAACCAACCATGCTGAGCAATAATGCGCACATTATTCAATCTAGGCTGTAGAACACTTGTTTCTACTAATTTAAATGGATCTTTACTATAAATATCTTTTTCTAAAAAAGTGTCAGAATTAAGTGCGTACACATAGGCATCCCCTTTTTCCCTCCCAGAGCACGCAAACCATAGCGCTATTAAAGGGTTTGAGCTCCAATCCAACAATCTGGTTTTGAGCCCAAAATGTTGTGCTAGAACCAAAAGGTCAACATTGTTATCACTATTACCTTCCAAAAAACTGGAACCAATGAGCTTTAGATGGTTGAGCTGTTCTTTTTCAAGAACAGTTGAGTCTTTCTTGGGGTCTTCTCTAGCAATGCTTGGGAGCAAGTTACCTTTAACATCCTGTCCACGAAACAAATAGGTGGAGTTGGAATCAGAGAAGTCTAAAAACTCAACTCGCTCAATGAATTGAGATAAGCTAAGTATGTAATCCTCAGTAATTATCGTTCTAACTTTTCTCATTACTCATCCGATTTACATAACGTTTAAGTTAAGGCTCGCGCGCCGCTTTTGCGCGCGTCCCTCTCGAACGCAATGTTAGAAGCCAAGCGCTCTTTCACGGCAGCGATAGAGTTAAGCGGGGCGGGGCCCTCAACGGACGCAACCTCGCCCAAGCGCTCGCCGAGCGATGCTCCGAGCGTAGCGGGCCGCAAGCGATATTTGCCCGAAGCGACTAAAAAACGCCCTGTTTTTGGTTGAGTAAAGACTGCTTCGAGCGGCGCACCACAAGAATCAAAAAACTGCCAAACGCCAGCCTCAACGTCAATGCCCTCGGCGTAAGCGATAGCGTCCGCCTCGGTGCTAAACACTTGCAGCGTTCGATCATCGGTGGAGAAAGCAAAGATCATGGCTTCTAACGTTGGAGGTAAGGGCCGTCTTCAGGCGGCACGCTGGAAGACGGTCCCGCTTGACCGAAGGGTTAGCCGCAATGTTGAACTTAAAGACCCAAATTTGGCCAACGCTCAATATTTTTTAGTGCAAGGGCAGCCCCATCTGAGCCCAACGAATCAGCCACACGTGCCCAATATTGAAATTTCTCTCGAGACACCTCAGCTCCATTGAGCCCATAGAGATAGTGAGACATCAATGAGTGAGCAGCAACAAGATTTCCTGACTCGGCAAGTTCACCGAGCAATTCAAGAGCCCTTCGGTCACGGACTACATAGTCCTCTGATCCGAGACCCATTTGGTATGCGGAAAGAAGTTCAACCTTCGCATCGTGATCTTCAGGGCGAAGGGATTGTTCGGCTTGTTTAATCCAACCATCGCTTCGCTCGCGGGTTCCTCGATCGAACTCATAGTTGGCGAGCGAAATCATCGCTTCAACATCTCCACTTAAGGCATAACGAGTCATGTATGCGACCGCCTGCTCGAGGTCTCCTGACTTCAATAAGGCTCGGGAGTGGTCGCGTTGAAAGGCAGTGGAACTCATACGGCTAACGTGAAGGTAACCGGCGGCGCTTTAACGCCGTCCAGCGACCGAAGGGAGCGAGGTTGAGCGACATGTTAGACAGCAGTGTGACCGGGAACAGTGGCCTCGACTTCTGCGCCTTTAGGAATGCTTGAGAGTTGGTGCGCGAATCTAGCGAGCGCGGCTGGCTCAACAATCAGTGTAGCCGAAACACGCGACACGCCTTGTGACTCAGTGTTTAAGCTCGGAGGATCGGACGCCAGTTCAGCCGAAACAAGTATGAGGCCGCGTGCTCCTTGCGGGCGCAGGCTTAAGTTGACTGTGAAATTGGGTGTGCCGTCCTTGTTGAAGTAGCCTCCACGTAGCGAAGCCTCCCCTGCGCTCGTGGCCGCCAACGTCTTCGTAGATGCAACGAAGCCTGAAACATCCTCGATGTCGAGCCACGCTCGACCGCGCCCTTGAAATGCACCGGACTTCAACATGACGGTAACGGAACACTCACCGTCATGGTCGTGCACCACGGTCACTCGGAGTTCGGATTGATCGCAATTGGTCACGGTGTGATGTCTAACGTTTGAAATGAGAGGCGTCACTCGGCTTACCGCGTAGCGTCCTCTCGATAGAGGGGTTAGCCGACAGCTGCACCATTGCTCCGAGAGACAGATAGGCGCTCAACAAACGTAAGCATGTCTTCCTTTACAGCTTCCACTTCCTCTACAGAAAAATTAACGACTTCTCCCTGGATAAGAGTCGTTTTGAGCGTGCGTGGATTTGCACCAGATACTTGTTTCAACATCTTCTCGCCAATACGACCGCCTGCGTGAACGATGACATGACGACAAGCCTGGGCCATGATGATGTTATTCATGACTTCATCTCGTACCGGGAGAACGCTGGTGAAGTTCTTGAACGCTCGTACTGTAGAAGCCATGTCTTGGAATGTGAAGTCGTGCTTGGCGATTAACAAGTCGGCAATGCTTCCTTTCAGATTCCAGTCGGTTTCACGCATTTCACCGACAGTTAATTTGATCTCTTCATCGAACAGCTTTTCTGCGTCAGCAGACTCAAGATGATCCGCGACAGCTGATCGAAACGCTTCACCCAAAGCTGATGCGAAGTGCGAAACAAGTAGAACGATGGCTTGGTTAAAGATTGCCTGATATTTGGCGCGAAGGGTCTCGTTATTCCTAATACCTTTGACAACCTGGAGTGCACGTGCTCCATTGAGTCGCTCGTCCGCGAATTTCTGCCTCAGCCTACTATGAAGGTCTTCCATCGTCATGGTGACAACTTGTAGAACCTCTTTGTCAAAGTTGATGAGCCGATCGACTTCTGCGACGTTGCTTTTGAAGGTTGACAGTGCGTCCATGATTTTGCTAACGGCTAACGGCTCAATAACCGGCGCAGCTTTGCTGCGTCCGGCGCCGTAGTCGCGTAGTTGATTGACTTGTTAGATTTATCCATTTTTCAGCACAGCTCTCAGCCTGATAGGACAAGAAGGATTTCTTTTATCCTCAGGTATTTCTGCAAAACCAACCATTTCAGGAAGGCCAGACATGGTTATACATATGACCAAAAGGTCTTCGCTGAACTCAAGGATATTTGAAGTTGCTGTCAAAAGGCTTTCAACAAGTGGCTCCTCTGCCTCATCATTCAGGTTCCAACGCGGTGCTTCTAGTATTGGGTACCTCGGATGTTCAGGCGGGACAAGGGAAATATTACGAATGTGTAATTGGCCAGAATAACCACCTGGGTGTTCTACTGCATTTCGCATTGATACAAGCTTTTTAATCCAGATTTCATGGTCTTGCTTGAGGATATACGCAAGCTCGGAATCTTCGCCAAACTCTACACACGCCCACTCGATGATCTTGTCATATCGTGCAGCATCAAACTTTTTCTCGAAGAATAAATCAAATATATTTGCCAGATCTCGTAGTGCTGATTTCGCACAATAAAGAAATTGCTCAACTCTAGGGATCAATCGGAGAATATGAGGTACCTCAATCACTCGCCCCTGAGCTTGAGTCTTTAACCCTTCATCTCCTATCTCTGCATCAATCTCCAGAACCTCATTAGCTATATCTTGAGCAACTTGATCGCATTCTAAAAGATGTTTTTGAACGCTATCGTGAAATAACGATAAAACAGATTTATGGAAATAATCTCCTCTTGGGCAAAATTTAATGAGTTCACTGGTTTGAACGCTCAGTCTGGCAACGATTGGGTTTGACGTACCTTGATCGGATATTTTCAAAAGCTGAAAAGTCAATCGCTACTCCTGTAAATCTAACGTTTGAGCTAACCGGCCCGCGACGGCAGGACGCCGCAGGGCCAGAATGAAATGAGGCCCGAAGGTGGCTTGCCGTTGCGGGTCCGGTTGAGCGAATGGTTAGGCTTCATACAGTGAAGTTGTGATGCTGCCCGGTTTCGTAGTCGTACACCGTAACTGAGCGACCGTTGATTGTCCCGGTGTAGTGATTTCCGCTTCCGTAGTCATAGCCTTTGAAGCCATTGCCATTCACCTCAAGCGTGATATGCGCGCCACCGCCATAGTCGTACAGATTGCTTGGAGATCCAGACACGTGGGCGCTTCGGTCATGGTCATACAGATTGACTGCAGACGACGAGACGGTACCGGACACATTGATATGTTTACTTTGCGTGTAGCAATAGACAGCACTACTAGCGCTCTGCCCTGCAATGCGAGCAGCGATATTGGCGATACAAGCTCGAAGGCTATGATTCATCTTCTCTCCCAAGAGGCATAGGTGCTGCTGAAGCCTAACGATTAAGCTAAAGGGCGGGCTTTAGCCCATACCAGCGAACAAGGTGAGCGATTTGAGCGCATTGTTATGTGTGTTGTATGGCGAGCGCCGAGGCTAACCATTGTAAATAATCAGCAACGCTCATGCCTGCAAAGTGGATGGCTGCTAGTGAACCTATAAAAGCTAAGATTACCGTGCCCAGAGGCTTGGCAAGCTTGATTTTATTGACTTTGTTTTCGGCATCCTGGCCTGCTTTGTCTAATGATTTAAAAGTCAGGACAAGTGAGATAACGCCAAGAGCTACACCAATTGATGCTGAAAGCAAGCTCCCGGTATGTGAAGCAAAATACATAGCTCTGAATATCAAGAGGCCGGATGCTACAAGTGCGAGAAAAGCACCAAGAATCAACAAGCCTGCGATTACTTTATTTCTCAACTTATGTCCTAGTGAATTTGGTCATTTGGCATATAACGCCCAAAACAGCGGCGCATTTATGCGTCCGTCTGCTTTTGTTTGTTAGGAGAGATTGCCTCGATTTTATTCTCTACTCCCTCTATTTTTGAGTCTAGATTTTCAATGGCCTTCGAGTAATTATTAAGGTTGCTGAACTTTTTTATATTTTGAAAAGCTATTGCTAAAGCGACGACCCAAATAGGCACTGAAAGTGGAGTTAAAATTTTTACTATAGGTATAAAAAGAGGGTTCATGGACGAAACCACCGGACCTAAAATCGGTAGTCCTAACCCCAAACTAAGGATGAAAAGTAACCAAAAAATATCAGCGTAAACGGCCCTGCTAAGAGCTACGCTAGATTTCTTGACTTTCTCAAGATGCTCTTTTTCCCATTTAAGCATATTTAATCTTTGGTTATGTTTTTTTAACCGCCTCTTGTTCCAGTAGTCTAATATTCGATCTCTTATTGGTGAAAGTAACGCAACTACAATGACTACAGCCAATGAAGCAGCAAACCCTTGCCAAAAGGACTGATTAAAAAATTCCATGGTATTCCTTTATTAACTCGTAACGTTTGACTTAAGTGGCGCCGTCAGGCGTCCGCTTGAAAGAGTTGTTAGACGGCTGCTGCGTAGGACTTGCGTCGAAAAGACAGAAAAAGGAGAAGTCGATTCCATGTTCGTCGGCGCTTCGTAACTCTGTTCTTATCTCGTCAAAAACGGTCAGTACGTGAGCATCCCCAATCTCTAGCCGCGATGGAAGCATTCGGTGAAGTTCATCTTCTGTTGCTTTCAATAGGTCGCAGAAAAGGTACGTGTAGAAGCTTGCAACTGCGCCAAGTGCAGCAAGTGAGCTGGTGCTAGACCAGAACATTGAGCGCTTTGGAATCTTGAGATGTTTCCAATGTTCGCCTTCAATGTTGAAGGGGAGTATCCAGTTTTCACCTCCATCCTGAGGCTTGTTGACGCTAGCCGGGATTGCCGAAGCTTTCGGATGCACATGATCGTTGCGCGTCTTCGTAAGCTCGACTATTCGTTGAACCGCAACGCAGCCACGATCAAACCCCTCTATCGCTCTCAGTCGCAAATAGGCTTCTACCTTCGCAATCGGTGTAAGCCGGTCGAGTTCTGAATGCAACGCTTGAGATAAGCCTAGAGATGAGAGTAAGCAGTTGGCCGCACATTCAACGCTTAGTGATGCCGCAAGAACGGAGGCTCTGGCGTAGCGACTCATGCTGTATGAGTCTTCTTCAGCCTTCGCGTGCCTATGCTGGAATGCGGCATCTGCAAGTAGGTCATAGAACGCGCTGTACCGAAATGTCGCCGGCACCTCGAGGTCTTCAGGAATTGGGTCTTCCATAGCCGGAAAAAATTCCCCTGCTGTCTAACGTTTGACTTAAGCGGCCTGCCGTAGGCAGATCCGCTTGAAGGAAGGGTTAGCCATCTGACGCGACAGACGGCTCATATGGCGTGAGTCTGGAAGAACGCTTTCCACTCGCGTAGTGCGTCTTCCATCACATTCAGTCCGTTCACACCGTTTCCTGCACTGAGCCAAACGGTGATTTCCTCTTCACCTACTCCAAAACCACCTGCGCCAAACCTACCCACACCAAAGCCCTGATCGGAATCGGCTGAGGCCACTGTGGGATTCGGATTTCGGTGTGGATCCAGCTGGAAATGCTTACTGGCGTTCGCCAGATCACGGCAGATCTGAATCTGCGACTGGCCTCGAAACGATGTCAACGCTGCTTTCGCTGATCCCGGCACGCTGGGGTCATTTTGAATCCAGTCAGCCAATGAGTAGGCGGTGACCACGAAGTTGAAGAAGCGGTCGCTTGACACTTCTTCTCGCAGAAGTTGAGCATCTCGCTCAAGCTTTGCCAAAAGATCTCTGGCAGTGCGAAGGCCATATGTTCGTGACATTCGAGGGACCTCTCAAAGATGGCTAACGTAGAGCTAACCGGCGCTGCGCGGCTTTATCGCGCAGCGTCCAGCGAGCGAAGGAAGCAAGGTTGAGCGCCAGTTATGGTGCAAAACATGCACGGGGTAGCCACTATATTTTCTCCTTGACCATGAGGATTACAGGAACACCCGCGGGAGGCTTTTCTTCTTCAATCGACCGCCAACGAGTTGCATCTGCAGTTACCCATGTTTTTGGTTCTCTGCGCTCTTTTTGAACCCAAGCAGCTCTGTAATACAAACGAAGTACGACACATACAACCGCATTCATGAGCCTGAAACGTGGGTCGTTAATCGGAAACCCGGCACCCTGTGGCAAATCGGACTTGAAGCTTGAGCAATAGCCTTTAATTTTTTCGGTCTGAAAAGACAGACCATGCTTTGAGTGCGCGAATTCATTTCGAACTTTTCGAATCAGGCCAATTTCCTGATATTCAAATTCATCAATAAGGCCCAAGGCATAGCAGGCCTCAATTCTTGAGGAAAAGGTTCCTAAAGGGGCATTCCCTTCAGTCAGAAGCTTGTTAGACGATTTGCCTTCGACAAAAAACGCTTGAAGCGTTTCAAGTAGCTTTTCATCAATTAGCGCGGCGCCAACCAGCGTCAGTCCTCTATCAGTTTCCCGCTTTAACTCATCGACAAACTTTGCCAAATCTTCTGCGTGATCAAGCCTCATGGAACGCACCTTGCACCATAACGTCGAAAGTAAGGGGCGACGCGCGTCAGCGCGGCGTCCCGCTTGACTGTGGGGTTAGCCATTACCACGCATACCATGATATGACCGCCAAATTTAGATTGGGAACAAGATCGATAAATATCTCGGCATCTTCGCGAGTGGCGCGTTTTGTAAGAGTGTATTGATTTGCCATGGCGTTAAGAGGCTTCAATGTTTTGTCCATATTCGCACAGCCAAAAGACTTTGCTTCGTGGGTAGGTTCCGAAGCAATGGAGACTTTAAGTTTTTCAAATGCAACGGCTGGTAAGCGAACAATAAAACATGCCGAATAATCGCCGTGAATGTCAGGATATGTGGCGGTTTTATAAACGAACTGAGCTTCGGCAGGTAAGGATACTTTAACAAGGCGTTGCAGTTCTGCCGCATAAAAAGATTCGGGTGGGTAGGCTGCATCATAAATTGACCACAAAACACCAAGGAAGCCAACAGCCAACAATAAGCGGCCATATCGTCCTTTGCGCCATAGCCAGCGAACTAACACGTAAAGCAAGGCTAGAACTACTATAACCAGCGCTACTCCAGCAATTGCGTATTCCATAATGGCTAACGTTGGAGTTGACCGGCGCACTGCCGGTGCGTGTCCGCGTCGAACGACATGTTAGGCGGCGTCTGCACTTGCGTCACTTCGCCCGACCTTTCGCATCTCTTCCATCTGTGCTCGGAGCTTGTCGCGGCCATATAACTTAAATTGAACTTGCTGACCAGAGTGTCTGCAGTCGAGAGAGAGTGTTGGTCGCTCAGCACCAATTCGTTCGACCACGTTGCTTACCATGGTGCCGACGCGAAGCAATGCCGTAGCCGCAAGATCGACAAGTTCTTTGTCGAATGGATCAAGTTTCCAAACTCGATGAACACAAGGCAACGAGTCCTCATCATCGGCGAGAACACCCAAGAAGTCGAGCGCCTTTGGTCGAAGCATGTAATACAAATATCTATTCATGGCGTGGTCGCTATCCTCCATCGGATTTAGAGGAAATGACATACCAAGCTTGAATCCTCTTCCTTCCGTAACGCCGATCCCGCCGTGACTATTGGGGATGAGCATCCCCCGGTGCACGATGAGGTCTCGCTGGTCTCCT
>Ga0114984_1001074_pt1 | contig 10264 bp, 7 predicted proteins | sample Shrwel1BS1Day1_FD_96987 | JGI IMG/M metagenome (GOLD analysis project Ga0114984, IMG submission 96987) | Subsurface microbial communities from deep shales in Ohio, USA - Utica-3 well 1 S-1-Day1 | ecosystem: Environmental > Aquatic > Deep subsurface > Shale gas/oil reservoir > Produced water/Flow... | reverse complement strand
GTGGCAATCAGGTTGCCGGTCCGGCTGTCGGTCACGACCAGGTGATCGCAGAGGGAGTCATAGGCGTCGGCGTCAATGCCGGGGGTGCTTGCGCCGAGGTCGCTGCCGTACTCTGCAGAAAAAACCTCGTAGCGAAGGCGCTGGGCCTGCTCGATTGTGGCCGGGTCACGGGTGATGGCGGCCCGGAGCTGTCGTGAGCTTTGCCTGGCTTTCGCGGTTTGTGCGGTCATGGCGTGGTCTCTTTGTGTCTGTTTACCAACAAGGCTATGAATCGGCTGTGACACTGGGGTGACTGTCCAATGACCGATGTATGACAGGTGTTGTCACTCCGGGCCGAATTGTCACCGGATGTAACAACGAGGCGCTTCCATGTATATTTCTGAATTGCATGTATAATTGCTGTTACAGTAGGTTGCCTGTATTGTCAGGGGTTGTAAGCACCCGAAACCGGAATAACAGAACCAGAGATGGATGGCGTGGAACAGACGAACGAAAGTTGGCGAATTCTCATTGTTGAGGACGACGAACGGCTCGCAGAGCTGACCCGTGAATACCTGGAAAGCGACGGACTGATCGTAAGCCTTGAGGCAAACGGTTCGGCTGCTGTTGAACGGATCCGCAGCGAGCAGCCGGATCTGGTGGTTCTGGACCTGATGCTGCCCGGTGAAGATGGCCTGTCGGTCTGTCGCAAGGTGCGTCCGTTCTATAACGGCCCGATCATCATGCTCACCGCCCGTACCGATGACCTCGACCAGGTGCTCGGTCTGGAGATGGGCGCCGACGACTACATCAGCAAACCGGTCAAGCCCCGGGTTCTGCTGGCCCGCATCCGGGCCATGTTGCGGCGGGTGACCGAGTCCGGCCAGGGCGGCGCTGACGAGGCGGCTGGCGAGGAGCCTGTTCGTCTCCGGTTCAATGATCTGGTTGTGGATCGCTCCATGCGGGAAGCCTGGCTCAATGACCAGAGTATTGAACTGACCAGTGCTGAATTCGACCTGCTCTGGTTGCTGGCCAGTAACGCCGGTCGCGTGCTTAGCCGTGAAGAAATCTTTACCGCCCTCCGCGGCATTGAATACGATGGTCAGGATCGCTCCATTGACGTCCGGGTGTCTCGTATCCGCCCGAAAATCGGTGACGATCCTATCCATCCGCGCCGGATCAAGACCGTTCGCAGCAAAGGCTACCTGTTTGTGAAGGAAGCCTGACGTTCCTGTTGCCGGCTCCGACACCCCCGCAATAAAGGGGTGAGGGGCGGGCCTGCCAGGATTCCTGACATGTCCCTGAAGCTTTTCCTCAAACTCTATGCCCGCCTTGCCGGTGTTGCCGCACTGGTGGTGATCCTCTGTATTATTCTGTTCAACGGTCTCAATTCGGTCCGGCACCAGTTCTGGTTGGAGCGCTTTCCCGAGCCCCTGATGCGGTGGCTGGCGGGGACACCTTCTCCGGAGCAACAGTATCACTGGCTTGCCGCCTGGTACGACCTGAAAAACCTCCCCCCCGAAGAAATGGACGTATCGCCGGTGGTCCGTGAGCGTCTCGGGTATGGACAGGTTGTGGCGGAAGAAGCTCCGACCGGTTTCCGACTGATGGTCGAGACCCCGGCAGGAACCATCCTTCAGCTGCGCTTTGAAGAACCCTACCTCGGCGTATCCAGGGCTCTGGCCCAGGTTGTGCGCTGGCACCTCGAGTCGGTGGATGGGGCAGCAAGAGAGGAGGTCGCGGCACGCCTTTCCGGGCACCTGGGAGTATCCATCACCTGGCTGGATGAGGCCGGAATGCTGCCCCCCGATCCGGTACTACAGCAGATCGCCAAGCAGGGCATGGTGTTGTTTGGCCGGGAGCACGGGGATCGGCGTAACGCATTATTGAGGCTCAGTGACGGCTCCCTGGTGACTGTCGGGTTGCCCGGCCCTTTCTCACCCTTCGGATGGCCGGTGATCATGCTCCAGGTCTTGCTCGTTGGCGGTGTATTGGCGCTGGCTCTTTGGCTGGCAATCAAGGCTGTGGACAACAATCTGCGGCAGGTGGAATCGGTGGCCATCCGGATTGCCCGGGGTGAGATGGGAGCGCGCGTGGATGCGGGCACCGGTACCCTGGTGACCCGCCTCGCGGCCGCTTTCAACGGAATGGCGGAGCATATCCAGCGTCTGGTCCAGATTCAGCAGGAGATGATCCATGCCGTCTCCCATGAGCTGCGCACGCCGGTTGCGCGGATCCGTTTCGGGGTCCAGATGATCGAGGATTGCCAGGACCAGGGCATGTTGCAGAAGCAGCTGGAGGGCATTGACGGCGACATTCAGGAACTGGATGAGCTGATCGACGAGATTCTTACCTACGCCCGACTGGAGCAGGGCGGGCCGGTGTTCTCTTTGCGGGAACACCCGGTAACGGAGGTTGTGCGCCAGGTGGTGTCCGAGCAGCGGTTGATTCGTCCGAATCTCACCATCGAGAGTGATATAGACGAAGACACCGAGCGTTGCTCCCTGGCCGACATCGAGCCGAGGTACCTCCACCGGGCGATCCAGAATCTGGTGGGTAATGCCGGGCGTTATGCCAACGGCCGCGTGCTGGTTCGTTGCCGGATTGATGAGGACAACTGTCGGGTGGATGTGGAGGATGACGGCCCGGGGGTTCCCGAGGAGGACTGGGAAAAGGTTTTCACCGCTTTCGCTCGCCTGGACGACAGCCGGACACGGAGCTCCGGCGGCTATGGTCTGGGCCTGTCCATTGTTCGTCGCATCCTCTACTGGCATGGTGGCCAGGCCTTCGTCAGCCGGAGTGATGAGCTCGGCGGTGCTCGCTTCAGCCTGGTATGGCCGAGGCGGAAGCCGGCGGATTCTGTTTTGTGAACCAGAGCTCACAGCCTCACCTGATGTAACAAAGCTGCTACATAACCTCAACTGACGATTGTCATCCGGTTACCGATAATTAACAGCGTAAGGGATGACTTTTGAGGTTGTAGTTCTTACGAACTTTCCTTGTTTCATTCGTCATTTAAGGGCCGGTTTTCCGGCCCTTTTTTTCTTTCCTCCCGTTTCCGGCCCCTGCGCCTCTCCTTCAATGGTTTCTGCTGGTAGACTTGCGGAAAACAAAGGAGGCTTGTCATGATCCGCTACCTGCTTGCGATTGATCAGGGAACCACCAGCTCGCGCGCGATCGTCTTCGATCCATCCGGCACCATCGTGGGCGTGGCCCAGCAGGAGTTCCGCCAGTATTTCCCCCGCGACGGCTGGGTCGAGCACGATGCGCTTGAAATCTGGGACAGCACCCTGACGGTCTGCCGAGCCGCCCTGGAAAAGGCAGGGATCAGCGCGACAGATATTGCAGGCATCGGGATTACCAACCAGCGTGAGACCACGGTGATCTGGGAACGGGCAACCGGAAAGCCCATCCATCACGCCATTGTCTGGCAGGATCGCCGGACTGCCTCCTGGTGTACCAGGCTCAGGGAGGATGGCTTTGAAAATACGGTAGTGGAGCAGACGGGCCTGGTGATTGATCCCTACTTTTCAGCCACCAAGATCTCCTGGATCCTTGATCATGTCGAAGGGGCCCGGCAGCGGGCCGAAGCCGGCGAACTTGCCTTCGGGACGGTGGACAGCTGGCTGCTCTGGAACCTGACCGGGGGCCGCTCCCATTACACCGATGCCACCAATGCCTCCCGCACCGCCCTGTTCAATATCCACACCCAGAGCTGGGACGACACCCTGCTGGACCTGTTCCGCGTGCCCCGTCAACTGCTGCCCGAGGTACTGGACTGCGCCGCGGACTTTGGCACAACCGATAGGAAATGGCTGGGTGCCGAGCTTCAGGTAGCGGGCATTGCCGGCGACCAGCACGCTGCCCTGATCGGCCAGACCTGTTTCGAGCCCGGCATGGCCAAGAGTACCTACGGCACGGGTTGCTTCCTGGTGCTGAATACCGGCGACAGGGCGCTGCGGTCCGAGAACCGGCTATTGACCACCATGTCATACCGGCTCGACGGTAAGCCGACCTATGCGGTGGAGGGCAGTATTTTTGTGGCCGGGGCCGCCATACAGTGGTTGCGGGACGGCCTCGGCCTGATTGGTCATGCCGGCGAGTCCCTGGCCCATGCCCAGCGTGTGGGAGTGGAGAACGCGGTTTATCTGGTTCCGGCTTTCACGGGGTTGGGTGCCCCCCACTGGGACCCACACGCCCGCGGGGCGATCATGGGGCTGACCCGCGATACCGGTATCGGGGAGATCGTGACGGCGGGACTGCAGTCCGTGTGTTACCAGACCAAGGATCTGGTGCGGGCTATCCGGAATGACGGTGCCCGCCTGGAATCCCTGCGGGTGGATGGCGGCATGGCAGTGAACGACTGGCTCATGCAGTTTCTGGCCGACATTCTCAACGTCACCGTGGACCGGCCCCGGATTACCGAAACCACCGCACTTGGAGCCGCTTACCTCGCCGGTTTGCAGACCGGCGTCTACAGCGGTCTGGAGGAGATTTCCCGTCTCTGGGAGTGTGAGCGACAGTTCCGTTCCGACATGAGGCCGTCTCTGCGGGAGTCCCTGTACGCCGGCTGGCTGGATGCAGTTGACCGGGTGTGTAACCGCTGAGGAGCCTCAGCCGGTGCGTTCGAAGGCAATCAGGTGGTCGGTTTCCACCCGGACCGGTACCTGCTCACCCGGGTGAAAGTCCAGATGGCTCCGGAACAGGGCTTCGAATTCGGTCTCCTCGGAGCAGCGAAAGCGGTACAGGGTCGAGGTGCCGGCAAAGGTCTTCTCCACCACTTTCGGGCACAGGTCCGAGGCTTCGTCGTAGACGATGTCGTCCGGCCGGATCAGCACGTCCACCAGGGTGCCCGGTTCCCACTTATAGGCCCGGTTGCCGTGGATGATACCCAGCTCCGACTCGATGGTGTCGGGCCCCAGGGTCTTGCCCGGGATGAATCTGCCCTGGCCGACGAAACTGGCCACAAACCGGTTCGCCGGCTCGTGGTAGAGGTTATAGGGCACATCCCACTGGAGCAGCTCGCCACCTTTCAGTACCGCGACTTGATCACACATGGCAAAGGCTTCCTGCTGGTCATGGGTCACCAGGATGGCACTGATGCCGAGGGTTTTGAGGATCTCGCGTACATCCAGGCTCAGGCGACGGCGCAGGTCCGCGTCCAGGTTGGAAAAGGGCTCATCCAGCAGGATCAGGGTCGGCTCCGGCGCCAGTGCCCGGGCCAGGGCTACCCGTTGCTGCTGACCACCCGAGAGTTCGTGGGGGTAGCTGTTTGCCAGGTCCTGCAGATGCACCACTTCGAGAAGTTCCATGACTTTCCCGCGCCGTTCAGCTTTGCTCATGCCCTTCAGGCCAAAACCCACGTTGTCCGCAATGCTCAGGTGGGGAAACAGGGCGTAGTCCTGGAACACCATGCCGATCCGGCGCTTTTCCGGTGCAAGGGTGCGACCGGGAAGGCTGATGGTCTGCGATTCCAGGCGAATCTCGCCGCTGTTCAGGGGCAGAAAGCCGGCCAGTGCACGCAGGATGGTACTCTTGCCGCAGCCGCTGGGGCCAAGCAGACAGCCGATATCGCCATGGCTAAGCGCGAAATTGACCCCCTTGACCACAGAGTCAGCGCCATAACCGCAGGAAAGGTTGTTGACTTCAAGTAACCAGTCCCCGGTGGGGGAAGCGGGCACGCCCATAGATCAGTCCAAACGGTTGAGAATAAGGAACTCGAGCAGGGCCTTCTGGGCATGCAGGCGGTTTTCAGCCTCGTCCCAGACCACTGACCCGGGATGTTCCATCATGTCGATGGAAATCTCCTCGCCGCGATGGGCCGGCAGGCAATGCATGAAAAGGGCATCCTTGTCCGCCACGGCCATTAGTCCGGGGTTGATCTGGTAGTCCCGGAAAGCCCTCTCCCGTGCCTTCTGCTCATCTTCCTGGCCCATGGAGGCCCAGACGTCGGTAACCAGCAGGTTGGCACCTCTCGCGGCTTCGGTCGGATCCCGGACGATGGTGACACGGTCCCTGTGCTCTTTCATCAGGGTTTCGTCGGGCTCATAACCCTCCGGGCAGGCCACATTCAGATGGAAGTCGAAGCGGGTGGCGGCGTTGATGTAGGAATGGCACATGTTGTTGCCATCGCCGATCCAGGCCACGGTGGCGCCGCGAATACTGCCACGGTGCTCGCGGTAGGTCTGCATGTCGGCCAGCAACTGGCACGGGTGGAAATCATCGGTCAGGGCGTTGATCACCGGGACCCGGGAGGCCGCCGCAAAGCGTTCGATGGTTTCGTGGGCAAAGGTGCGGATCATCACCGAATCAACCATGCTGGATATGACGATGGCGGAGTCCTCAATGGGTTCGCCGCGCCCGAGCTGGGTGTCCCTGGGAGACAGGAACAGGGCCGAACCGCCGAGCTGGGTCATGCCGGCTTCAAACGATACTCGGGTGCGGGTAGAGGATTTTTCGAAGATCATGGCCAACACGCGGTTTTTCAGGGAATCGCGTACCTTGCCCTGACGCCACTCGTTACGAAGCTTGCTCGCATGGTCCAGCAGCTGCTCCAGCTCGCCGGTGGACATGTCATTCAGTGTCAGAAAATGTCGTGCCGCCATGAAATGGCCCTTACCTCAATGAAACCGCGACTCGCGGGGTTCCTGATGTCTGGTTGATGGAAAGCTGTGCCGGGAAAAAACGGGGCATCAAGTCTAGCCCTTCGGGGGAGGGATGACAACGCTGCCTACCCCATCCGGGGGTTTGGTGGCCGGTCCCGGACACGTGTACAATAAGGCCAGCAGATCGCCCGAGGGCGATTCCGTTTTCAATCAGAGGTGAATGTTCATGGACATCAATGAAACCATCAAGAGCCAGCTCGAAGAAAACCCGATCATTCTGTATATGAAGGGCACCCCGCAGGCGCCGCAATGCGGTTTCTCCGCCAAGACCGTGCAGGCGCTGATGGCTTGTGGCGAGCGTTTCGCATTCGTCAACATCCTGGATAACCAGGAACTGCGTGAAGCGCTGAAGGTCTACTCCAGCTGGCCCACCTATCCACAGCTCTATATCAACGGCGAGCTGGTGGGTGGTTGCGACATCGTTCTGGAGATGTCCGAAAGCGGTGAGCTGGCCAGCATGGTCAAAGAAGCGGCCAGGCAAGCCGAGGCCTGATTTCCGCCCGGGGCCTTGGGTCGCCCCGGCTGGGCTGGACGTGGCCGGGTTAAAGCTGGAAGTCAGCGGAGGAAAGGTCAGGCGGTCTTGCTCCGCAGGGAATCGACAACGGCATCAAGTGCGCGGTCGATCAGGGCGCCCTGTTCCAGCAGGGTGAGCCGGCCGCGACGCATCTCGTGGGCCAGTTCCAGGCGGGTCTTCTCGATCACCTTGAGCCCCATGCGGTTTACGAAGACAAACGAATCCGCCTCTTCGATAATGGCCGAGAGCTTGCACCGGAAGCTGGCGCCGTTGACCAGGCGGAATTCCACCCAATCACCAATTTCGATGCTGTCGATCTGGGTGACGAATTCGGCGATGGCGGCGTCCTCCAGCTCCTGCTGGCGTTCCACCGCGCTTTTCTGGGCGCCGGGGAGGTCGTCTTCTTCGTCGGTGTCGGTCGCTGCTTCAGGCGATTCCTGCAGGGTCTCCGCGACCGCGTTGGTGCGGAAGGCTTCTGCCAATTCGTGTTTCAGTTGTGCCATGGTCTCGTCAAGTCGCGACGAGTTGTAGGACACTTCCTCAAGGCCGGCACGCAGGGTCTTGAGCAGACCGGGAACGACCCGGACCCACTGGTCGCGCTCGTCATCCCCGTTATGGGGGTGCAGGCACCAGATCAGGTCGTCGACCACCTTGACCGATTCCTGCCAGCGATGCTCCACATCATCCCGCAGGTAAGCCAGGAACATGAAGCGGCTCCAGCCGTTCACCAGGAGGTCGCGCACGACATCTGGCAGTCTGTGCCTGGCGAGCTTCTTGCGCAGGATGGTGTCGACGGTCTGTTGAGCCTGTTGGGACTTGATCCGTCCGCGCTCGGATTCCCGGGTGCGCTGCTCGACCAGGGTTGCCTTGCGGTTCTCCCGTTCGAGGAACTGTTCAAACTCCCGATTGAGGGTGTCGAACAGGCTGATATCACCGTCAAACTCGTTGAGAATTCTCTGGACCGTTTCGTGGATCTGGCTGTAGAGCTTGTCCTTGGCCTTTTCGTCGCTCTTGCTCCAGCCGATACCGGCCCTTGCCAGTGAGTTGAGCAGTTTCCTGGCCGGGTGTGAGGCCTGGCTGAAGAACGTTTTGTCCCGGATAACCACTTTCAGGATCGGGATCTGAAGACGACTGATCAGCACCTGGACCGGTGCCGACAGGTTGTAGTCGTCCAGGATGAATTCGAACAGCATCGACACGAGGTTGATGAGATCCTCGTCTACTTCGTTAAGGGCGGGCTTGCGGCCGTCTTCCGATTCTGTCCGTGCCAGCAGTTGCTCGACGATGGCGTGGAGATCCACGGTCACCGGTTCGCCCTCACTCAGGTCGCCATCCGGTGAATAGGAGTCGGCCAGCGGTATGGCGCTCAGAAGGCCGGCCAGCTCAGCATGGCCTACAACCCGGACCTGGGTATTGGAGGATCGGGCGGGAATGCCGGCATTGGCCCGCTGCATGGCCAGCATCTGCCGGATCTGCTCGAAAACGGGGCTGGTTTCCTCGCCACCGGCCGCTCCGCCGGTGCCGGGCCTTTCTGACGCCGACTGCGAGGTCGCGGCCGATGCCTCGGAGCGTTTCTTCTCCGCCTGTTGACCGGACTTTCCGTGGTACCGGAAATTGGGAATGATGCCCGCCTGGATCAGAATACGATTGGCTTCGTCCAGGAGCATACCCAGGTTCGATACCACGTAGCGGTCGAACTGCTTGAGCAGGATGAGCCGTTCCCGGATCTGGATTTCCAATGCGTGAATGGCCTCGATAAAGGCACCGCAGAGATGATCAGGGGCCATGGGGTTGACCGGGGCCTCATCACTGGCGTCCGGATAGACCTGGCTGAAGCGGGCCTGAAGCTGAAGCAGTGGCCCCTGGAAGTGAGCCCTGGCCTTGCCGATCATGGCGTTGAGGGCAACCTGCTCTTCGAGGTCTTCGTCACCGACCAGCGACAGCGTATCGGCGCTGGTGCTGTAGGCGGGAGTTTCCCCCTGGGTCTGGCCGGTGCGAGGGGGGTCGGCAAACAATCCGGCGACAGAAGTCTGGAACTGGCGCTCCACGCCCTTGCGCTTGATGCGGATTTCCCGCATCGCCTCGAAATAGCGATTCTGCTCGTTGTTGCTGCGGGCGTTGTTGGCCAGTTCGAACAGGGAATCGTCTACAGCGTCAAAAGCTCCCTGCAGCAGATCGCCCAGTCCGGCGACCACCGTATCACGAATACGCGTAACCTCTGCAGGAACCGGCTTTGTGCTGGCTGCTTGCTTGGGGTCGCGGAGGTAATGTATCCCGGACTGCTTATTCATGGCCTTCTCCTGTCTACGCCTTAACCGGATACATGACCGAGCTGGAACTCCATGTGTTCTCGTTGTTGGTTAAATTTACCGCAATTTGCCGTACATTAACATGAATAAACGTCATCCTGAGAGCCTTGTCAAAAAAATCATCGGTTACCGAGGTGCAGTGAGCGTTTTTTTCGCTTGCGGGGGTGCACGATAGCGGCCTTTACCACATTATCCTTGATCTGAAGCACCTCGACCCGATGGCCATCCACTTTCAGGCACACGTTGGTATCGGGAATGTTTTCCAGGGTTTCGGTAATCAGACCGTTCAGGGTTTTCGGCCCGTCGGTGGGCATCTTCCAGCCCAGGGTCTTGTTGATCGTCCGAACGGCGGTCGTGCCATCAATAATAAAGGTGCCGTCGTCCTGGGGGATGATGTCCGGGCTGGTGGCGGCATAATCGGTAGTGAATTCCCCCACGATCTCCTCGAGGATGTCTTCCAGGGTCGCCAGCCCGAGCACATCGCCATATTCGTCCACCACGATGCCGAACCTGCGTTTGCCTTTCTGGAAGTTGATCAGCTGGGTATTCAGCGGCGTACTCTCGGGGATGAAGTAGGGCTCCTGGCACAGTTGCATGATCATGGCCTTGTTCACCTCGTCCTGCTGAACCAGCTTGGAGACGCTGCGCAGGTGAAGAATACCCTGAATGTTGTTGATGTCGCCTTTAAAGACGGGCAGTCGGGTGTGCTGGCTGCTTCTGAGCTGCCGGAGAATCGTGTCGGTGTCATCGTCCAGGTCCACGCCGATCACTTCGTTCCGGGGCACCATGATGTCATT
>Ga0114984_1001072_pt1 | contig 10270 bp, 10 predicted proteins | sample Shrwel1BS1Day1_FD_96987 | JGI IMG/M metagenome (GOLD analysis project Ga0114984, IMG submission 96987) | Subsurface microbial communities from deep shales in Ohio, USA - Utica-3 well 1 S-1-Day1 | ecosystem: Environmental > Aquatic > Deep subsurface > Shale gas/oil reservoir > Produced water/Flow... | reverse complement strand
GCCGACGGCGTCACGGGGCAACGCTTCGACGCCTCCCGCTGGCGCGACGATCTGCCCGGAACGCAAGCGGCCGACTTGGCGGCGGACAATGCAGGCTGGACCACCTGATCATTGAGCGATCCGTAATGCTCACCGCGAGCGCCTGCGTTTACCGGAAGAGTAGGGTGGATCTGGCAGCGGGCGGCGATTTCGGATGTGGTCTGGTCACCCTTGAGCGCGGCCAGGGCGACTTTGGACTTGAACGATGCGCTGTATTGCTTGCGTTTCTTGCTCATGATTCTCCTCCTTATGGAGATGATGAATCAGAGCTTAGCTGTCGCATCCCTGATGACCAGCCAGGCGCCCGGGGCGTACAAGATCGGCATACTGACTCCCTACGGTTGCAGCAACAGGTGGCGTCACGAGCCCGAAGATGAAACCCGACCTCCACTGTCGCTGTTTTAAGTCTTGTGTTTTCGCCAAGGATGATGGTGCATTTTTTGCGGGACAGGGGAAGGTGTGCGGGAGGGGTTGTGACCAACTTTACTATCTTGCGCCGACACAACAAGCCACAGCGGGTTGCAGCCGTGCGGCGGGGCCGTTAGCATACCGAATCAAACCAACCGGGAGCCCTGCCGAGCTGCCCTGTTTTCGGCTCGCTGAGCCCGTGTCATCACTGGCAGGGGTTGATCGACCGGGAGCCTGCGCGTCGACGCATCCCCCGCATCACCAGGAGAGACCCCGATGCAGATCGCTGACAAATCCGTCGTTTCCATCCACTACACCCTGACCAACGCTGAAGGCAATGTGCTGGACAGCTCCAATGGCCAGGATCCCCTTGGCTACCTCCACGGTGCCAGCAACATCATTCCGGGGCTGGAAAATGCTCTGCTTGGCAAGCAGGTGGGCGACAGCCTGCAGGTAACCGTCGAGCCGGAAGATGCCTACGGCCCGGTGCGCGAAGAGCTGGTACAGGATGTCGATCGCAGCGCATTTGCCGGCATCGATGATATTCAGGTGGGGATGCAGTTCATGGCGCAGACCCCTTGGGGCGAGCAGCCTGTCACCGTGGTCAAGGTCGAGGGGGACACCATCACGCTGGATGGCAACCATCCGCTGGCTGGCCAGACCCTGACCTTCGAGGTAGAAGTGGTCGAGGTACGCGAGCCCTCCGAAGAGGAGCTCGAACACGGCCATGTGCATGGTGCCGGTGGCCACCAGCACTGAGCCATGCCCCCAGCGCCGATCGATCAGGATGCCCGCTCCTACCGGGCATCTCAGTTTTCAGCCCCCGGCATGGTCCGCCCGGGCCGGGGGCCTCGACCGGCGCCGCCCATGGTGCCGACCGCTGTCAGTGGCGGTGGCGAATTTCAAAGCAACTGTGAATCCGGGCGTTGCGCTTGAAGTCCGGGTCCAGCGTTTGCGCAGTGATATCGCGGATCTCGAACGCGGCCAGCGCGTCGCGATCGATGCGGAAGCGGCGGTAGTTGTTGGAGAAGATCAGCAGCCCATCCTCCCGTAGCAGCCCCATCGCCCCCTCGATCAGCTGCACATGATCCCGCTGCACATCCAGCACCGCCTCCATCCGTTTGGAGTTGGAGAAGGTGGGCGGGTCCATAAAGATCAGATCGTAGCGATTTTGCTGCGGCTGCTGCAGCCACTGCAGGCAGTCCGAGCGGATCAGCTGATGCTGCGCCTGCGCCAGCCCATTGAGCTCCAGATTGCGCCGGGCCCACTCCAGATAGGTCTGGGACAGATCCACACTGGTGGTGGTGCGCGCCCCGCCGATGGCGGCATGGACGCTGGCGGCGGCGGTGTAGCAGAACAGATTCAAAAAATCCTTTCCCGCCGCCAACCGTTGCAGCCTGAGCCGCACCGGGCGGTGGTCGAGAAACAGGCCGGTATCGAGATAATCGTGCAGGTTGACCTGCAGCTTGCAGCCATGTTCGATCACCGTCATGAAATGGCCGGTCTGAGCCTGGCGCTCATACTGCTGCGGCCCCTGCTGCCGCTTGCGCTGCTTCAGGATCACCCGCTCCCCCGGCAGCTCCAACACCCGCGCCACGACGAGCATCACCTCCTGCAGCCGCGAGAACGCCTTGACCGGATCGATGGAGGGCGGGGGTGCGTACTCCTGCACCACGGCATGGCCGGGATAACGATCCACGGCGACGGCGTATTCGGGCATATCGGCATCGTAGACCCGGTAGCAGCTGATCGCCTCCCGTTGCACCCAGCGGGAGAGTTGTTTCAGGTTCTTCTGCAACCGATTGGCAAACATCTGCGCCGACTCGGAGAGGGCACCACCCCCCGGCTCAGCCTCGGCCTCCCGGTGCGGCGGTGGTGATGGCTCGTGCAGCGGAAACAGCAGCAGTTTGCTATCGATGGTCCCGTTGAACAGCCGGTACTGTTTCTCCGCCCGCAGTTTCATCACCTTGCACAGATCGGGATTGCCGGTAAATACCGCCGCCCGCCAGTCGGCAAAGCCCTGCTTCAGCCGCTCGCCCAGCAAGCGGTAGAGAAACATCAGCGGCCGGGTTTCCCCGAGGCGCTCGCCATAGGGCGGATTGGTGACCAGCAGCCCCCGCTCACTCCCCCGGGGCCGCTGCAACTGCTCCAGCGGGCGGCACTCAAACCGGATCAGCTCAGCGATACCGGCCCGGCGGGCGTTCTCCTCTGCCCGGGACAGCACACCGGCGTCGGCGTCAAAGCCGTAAAACCGCGCCGATACCGTTGCCAGACCAGCCTGCCGCCGCTGCTGGGCTTCTGCCAGCAGGTGTTGCCACAGGCGAGAATCATGCCCGAGCCAGCGGCTGAAGCCGAAGCGCTGGCGGTACAGACCCGGCGCGATATCGGCGCTCAGCAACACCCCTTCGATAAGCAGCGTGCCGGAACCACACATCGGGTCCAGCAGGGTGTCGAACTCGGCCGCCGGCCAGCCCGCCCGGATCAGTACGGCGGCGGCCAGATTCTCCTTCATCGGCGCCGCACCCGCCTGCAGGCGGTAACCGCGCCGATGCAGGCTCTCCCCGGAGAGATCCAGCGCCAGCGTGGCCCGATTGCGGTGCAGGTGAACATTGATGCGCAGATCGGGCTGATGGCGCTCGACACTCGGTCGCTGTCCAGTGGCCGAACGAATCTGGTCCACGATCGCATCCTTGACTTTGAGGGCACCAAAGTGGGTGTTGTTGATCGCCTCGGAACGGCCGTTGAAATCCACCGTCAGGCTGCCACAGGGGCGCAGGTGGTTGAGCCACTCCACGCGCTGTACCAGCTGATAGAGTGCCTGTGCATCCGCCACCTCACCTTCTGCCAGCGGCAGCAGCACCCGGTTGCCGAGCCGAGACCAAAGGCAGATGCGGTAGGCGGTTTCAAGGTCGGCATCACAGGAGACACCCGCCACGGTCTGGCGCACCTCTGCGGCCCCCAGCCGGGTCAGTTCGTCCTGTAACAGGTTTTCCAGCCCCTTGGGACAGGTGATGAAAAGTTGCATTGTCTGGAGTCACTCCGGGCTGTTGATGACGCTGGGTTACCCTCTGCGGCCAGCGACGGGCCATTGAAATGAAAAATATTCATTCAGCGGCCCTACCGCCGTGGGGTTGATCAACCGCTTGATTTTCCAACCATTGCTGCAGATGCGCTTGCATCTATTTTATTACAACGCGGTAACAAAATAGTTTATTTAAATCGCCACAGCCTGTTTTTTCCGATATGAATGGGGTGTGACGTCACCGGATACACCCCAATATCGCCTCCCGCCGACTGCAGTGCTCACGTGGCGGGGGCGCTACAACCAGAATGTGTGAGGCGCAAAGTATGAAGAAACAGAAACGGGATCGTTCCGCTACCCTGTTCAATCGTGGATTCATGGCTGGTATCGAGGGCCGCTCCCGGGAGGAGTGTCCAGTCCAGACCGTCGAACTGCGCAGCCACTGGATGAGCGGTTGGCGCGAGGGGCGCGAAGCCCACTGGAGTGGAATGTCCGGCGTTTCCGCCATCCAACACAACCCCTCGATGCACTGACGCTGCAACTCACCCCTTGAAGCCGAGCGGCGGGCCTGCCCCGCAGACCTGCCGCCGGGTTCAGCCGCGCCTGAGCCGTTCGATCGCCTTGACCGAATCCCGTATCAGGGCGGGCCCGCGAAAGATGAAACCGGTGTAGATCTGCACGAGGCTGGCACCCGCCTCGATCTTCTCGGCGGCATCGAAACCTTCCGTGATCCCCCCCACACCGATGATCGGCAACGCCCCCTCCAGCTGAGCCGAGAGTGTCCTGATCACCGCCGTGGCGCGGTTGCGCAGCGGCGCGCCGCTCAGCCCCCCCGCCTCACCCGCCAGCGGGCTGTCTTCGACCCCCTCCCGGGAGAGGGTGGTGTTGGTGGCAACGACCCCATCCATCTGGTAGGTCTTGAGCGCCGTGGCAACCAGCCCCAGCGCCTCGTCATCCATATCCGGGGCGATCTTGACCGCGATGGGGACATAGCGGCCATGCAGGCTGGCCTGTTTGGCCTGCTCCGTTTTGAGGGCGTCCAGCAGGCTGTTCAGCAACTCCCCAAACTGCAGTGTGCGCAGCCCCGGGGTGTTGGGTGATGATACATTGACCGTGATGTAGCTGGCGCGGGAATACACCTTGCGCAGACACAAAAGATAATCCCGCTCGGCCTGTTCGGTTGGGGTGTCCCGGTTTTTGCCGATATTGATCCCCAGCACCCCCTTGTAGCGGCTGCGATCGAGGTTTTTCAGCAGCTGATCGACCCCGGCGTTGTTGAACCCCATACGATTGATGATGGCATCGTGGCGTGGCAGTCGAAACAGGCGCGGTTTTGGATTGCCCGGCTGCGCTCTGGGGGTCACCGTGCCCACCTCGATGAAACCGAACCCCATGGCGGCCAGGCCATCGACGGCGGTGGCGTTCTTGTCCAGACCGGCGGCCAGCCCAACCGGATTGGGGAAGCGAATCCCCATCACCCGGGTGGGCAGCGAAATCTGCTCGGCGCCCAGCAGGCGGGGCACTCCCAATGAGGCGGCCAGATTGATACCGCCCAGCGCCAGCTGGTGGGAGGTTTCCGGGTCAAGCCTGAACATCAGTGCGCGTGTCAGGTCGTAGAGCATGAGGTCTACTGCCAAGGTTGAAAACGAGGCCCACATTATAGGCGAGCGACGCGGCCATGAACACCTCGGCTTCAGCCCAGCCGCTGAATCGTCTCCAGTTTGCCGGCGTCATCGAAGCGGATGCGGAAGGTGCCGTCGATCCCGTCGTGCAGCAGCCAGGGACGCAGGATATTGGCCGGAAACCGCACCCGACGGCCATCTCGGGCGCGGGTGGTCACCACCCGGGAGGGGCCTTGATACACCTTCAAAAACTCTTCGCTGCTGATTCTCAGGTCAACGATTATCTCATTCATCCCGCCACCGGCTTCCCTGAATTGCCGCGCCGGCCGAGGCGGCCAGCTCTCTTGTGGTGAGAAGTATACCGCTATTTCCCGGCTCGACCAGCGCGCCGCCCCCGGCGGAGAGCGGGCAGCCGGTGCGCTTTGCGGGGGCCAACGGCATGAAATTGATCTGGCTGGAGCGATCACCGATAATGGGTCGATCTTATCGACCTGTTGCGGCACCACAATGGAGTTGCGGATGCGTTCATGGCTGGCATTGCTGATACTACTGAGCTGCTCATTGCCAGCCAGGGCGGAGGTGCGCGCCGCCCTCGACCGCTACGGCATCACCGCTGCCGATGCGGTGACACTCACCCTCGAGGCGACCGACCTGCTGGAGCAAAAACCCGATCTGACGGCGCTGGAGCGTGACTTCCGGGTGCTGAGCAGCCGCAGGATAATCATCTCGAGCCACACCTCGGCCAGCCGTGTGGTTCGCACCCGCTGGCAGTTGCAGTTGCGTCCCCGCCGCTCCGGTAAGCTGAAGATTCCTCCCCTGCGTCTGGGTGAGCAGCTGAGCCAGGCGCTGGAGATCGAGGTGACCGGCAACCTGCCCCCCGATCACTCCCGCTCCGGCCTGTTCATGGACAGCCTGTTGAGCCAGGATCGGGTCTACCACCACGCCCAGTTGCTCTATACCGCCCGGGCCTTTCATCGTGAGCCACTGCCGCCGCAGGCCCGCTTTCAGCCGCCGCAACTGGCCGATGCGGTCGTAATCGCGCTGACGGAGCCGCGCCATTACGACACCGATCGCGAGGGTGAGCGCTGGCAGGTCATGGAGCAGCGTTTTGCCCTGTTCCCCGCCAGCGAGGGGCTGCACACCCTGCACGGCGCACGGCTGATACTGGAAGATGGCGGCGATGCCGAAACCGATGGGGTCGTACTGGCCGCCGCGGAACGTTTCGAGGTAGAGGTGCTGCCCCAGGCACACCACAACCAGCGCGGCTACTGGCTGCCCGCCGAACGGCTCAGCATCGAGGAGCTCACCCCCCTGCCCGACGGCCTGCAGCCCGGAGAAAGCTTTACCCGCGAGATCAGGTTGAGTGCGGTCGGCCTGCCGGCGAACGCCCTGCCGGCCCTGTTGATCCCCGAGCAACTCGATGGTGCCTTCGCCCGCCTGGAGGATGTCAGCCTCGCGGAAACCAAAACGCCGCAGGGGCTGGTAAGCAGCCGCACCGAAAAAGTGGTGATCGAGCCGCTGGGGGAGGGCGAGCTCGAGCTGCCTGCCATCGACCTCCACTGGTGGAACACCCTCAGCGACCGCGGGCAGATCCTCACGCTGCCGGCCCGGCAGCTGATGGTCGGTGCGGTGACCTTGCCGCCCGGCGCCGCTGCGCCAGACCCGGCCCCCAGCCGCCGGGGAAGCGCTCTGGACCCACCGTCGCGCCTGCTGGTGGCGGGGTTGGGGTTGGTCAGCATCATCAGCTCACTGGGCTGGCTGTTTAGTTGGCATCGGCTGCGCCGGCTGCGCCACGGGGGTGACCGGTCCTTCAGCCATGGCGGCGGGGCGAGCCAGAGCGAACAGCGGCGCCGGTCGCAGCGGCAGGCCGAACGCACCAGTTTCCAGGCACTCGCCGACGCCTGCCAACAGAACGACGCCTACGGCACGCAGCAATGGCTGATCGACTGGGGCCGGCAGTTCTGGGTCGATCAGCAGGTACACTCCCTCACCTCGCTGTGCGAAGCCGCCGGCAGCCAGGCGCTGGAGTTTCTGATTCTGGATCTGGAACACCACCTGCGCCATGAACCGGCTCTGTGGCAGGGCGATCTGTTGCTGGAAACGCTGGAAACCCTGCGCCGCCGGCGCCTGCGCGGTGACGAGCACCACCCCCCGCAGCGGGAGGAGCTGCTGCTGGTCTCCTGAGCTTGGGCGCTAGCTTTTCTGCTCCAGGATCGAGCGCAAGGCGTCCTCCAACCGTGGCTGCTGAAATCGATACCCCGCGGTGAGCAGGTTTTCCGGCACCACCCGCTGCCCCTCCAGCAGCAGCTCGCTGGCCTCCCCCAGCAGCAGCTTCATCACCGTTACCGGCACCCGCAGGAAGGCGGGCCGATGCAGCCGCCGCCCCAGTGTTCGAGTGAACAGCTCATTGGTCACCGGCTCCGGCGCCGTCAGGTTGAACGGCCCGTGCAGGGGGGGGCTATCCAACAGGTAGAGAGTGGCCGCGACGACATCATCCAGATGAATCCAGGAGAGCCACTGCTTGCCGCTGCCGACAGGGCCACCCAACCCAAGGCGGAAAAGTGGCAGCATTTTGGCCAGCGCCCCACCGCCCGCGCCAAGTACCACCCCGAGTCGAATCAGGCAGACCCGCACGCCGAGCGATTCCGCCTCCAGGGCGGCCCGCTCCCAATCACGACAGAGCTCATGGGCGAACCCGGGGGTCGGTTCGGCACCCTCGTCCAGCACCTCATCGGCGTGGCTGCCGTAGTAACCGGTGGCGGAAGCACTGACCAGTACCGCCGGCGGCGGCGCCTGCTGTTGCATCCACGCTACCAGGGTGTTTGTTACCTCGATGCGACTGGCGCGCAGAACCTGCTTGCGGCTGGCGCTCCAGCGTTGGTCCACGATCGGGGCTCCGGCCAAGTTGACGACGGCATCGAGTGGGCCTTCGATCTGCTCCAACGCGGCAACCACCCGCCGATTCCCGGCGACCGGTAGCGCCTGCGGCGAGCGGGTGAGAATGATCACTTCATCCCCGCGCGCCGCCAGTGCCGAGCTCAACGCCCGGCCGATAAATCCGCTTCCACCTGTGATCAATACACGCACTTTTCATCCTCCGTGCAGCCTTGAGGTAAACTGATGCTCCCAATACCGGGGCAGATTCGATGCAGGGAGGTTAACACACCATGTTTACAGGCATTGTTCAGGGCACCGCTGAGGTCACCACCTGCCAGCGCCACCAGGATTTCATGCAGCTGGAGCTGGAGCTGCCCCCGGAGCGGGCGCACGCGCTGACGGTCGGAGCCAGCATCGCGGTCAATGGCACCTGCCTGAGCATCACCGCCTTCACGGGCCGCCGTGTTTGCTTCGACGTGATCGATACCACCCTGGCGACGACCAACCTGGGGGAGCTGACGGCCGGTGACCGGGTCAATTTCGAGCGCGCCGCCCGTTTCGGTGATGAGGTTGGCGGCCACCTGATGTCAGGGCACATTTTGTGTTGCGCACGGCTCGAGCGAGTTGAAACGAGCGCGCATAACCGCCACCTTCACTTCGAGACCCCGAGGGCCGCGGCCCCCTACCTGCTCCCCAAGGGGTTCGTCGGCCTGAACGGCTGCAGCCTGACCCTGGCGGAGGTGGACAGTGAACGCAACAGCTTCAGTGTCGCACTGATACCGGAGACCCTGGCGCAGACCACCTTCGGCCAACTGCAACCGGGAGCCCGGGTCAATCTGGAGGTCGATCCGCAAACCCAGGCGATCGTGGATACGGTCAACCGCTATCTGGCCCAGCGGACTTAGCGCTGGCCCAACGGACCGGGTATCGGCACGGTAGCTAGCCTGCCCCACCCCGGCGGTTCATGTCGTGCATCAGTGCATGATGGAGATCACGGTACTCGGCCGCCAGCTTCTCACCGAAAAGCGGGTCTTCCGGCGGCGGCAACGCCTCATCCAGCTGCTGCCAATCGGCCTCCGTGGCCAACTCGAGGATGGCGGGGAACAACGTCTGTTCCTCGAAATCCAGGTGCTGGCGCTCGGTGCTGACGAAGGCGTCCAGCTGCTCGATGAAGCGATCCATCGGCATCACCACGTCGTTCAGGATCGCCTCGACCGACTCGGTCAGCTCGTGCGACAGCTGCTTGATCGTTTCGTGCTCGGCCTCACTCCGGTCGGAACTCTTGTCCAGCTCGGCATCGCGGCCGCGAAAGTGCTCATACATCACATCCTCACGGGGGTGGTGGTGCTGGTCGGAGTAGCCACCGACATAACTCACCACATCGGCCAGCAGCGAAAAGTCGGGGCGATCCCCTTCGCGCAGTCGCTCCACCTTGTACTCCAGTAACTCGAGCAGGCGGTTCAGATTGATATGGTCCTGGTGCAGTTCTGACAGAATCGTCATACAGGTCTCTCCGCTATGACTGGCTTTGTTTCACTATAAACGAGTCTTGTTGCCTCGTCTTGACAGGGGTCATGCCGTGGCAGGTACCGACGGCGCAACACGGGCTGAAGCCGGCTCAGCGGTAAAGCTCCTCGTTGAACGGGTCGAGTGGCTGCGCCAACAGGTCGTCATTGCGCCGGTAGAGCACCCGGCTTTCGAACTTCAGCCCCTTACCGGCAAACCAGCGTTCGACCCCCTCGATCCGCTCCTCCACCTGACTCAGCCGGAACCAGGCGGACAGGATACGGAAGAAATAGAGGCCAAACAGCCCCGCCGCCGCGCCCAGGAAGAACTCGGAGCCCACCGCAAACACCATCAGTACCACCCCTGCCACCCACACCCGGCTGGCACGGGCATCCTTGAGTATTTCGTTCAGCAGCTGGCGCTGATCCTGAAGTTTCAGATAGCGGCGGTAATTCTGTTGTAGATCGAATTTGTCACTGGCGTTCAGATAGGCTTCCATCAACTCATCCTTCAGATTTTGTTATTCCGGTTGTATGCGCCACCGGCGGGGGCACACGGTAAGGCCCCTCAGGCAAGGCTTTTGCTTACCACTTCGTATACATCAGCCGACAGCTCGGTGGTATCCATCATTCGTTGTAACTGCTCGCGCATCATGGCCCGGCGCACCGGGTCATAACGCTTCCAGCGGGTCAGCGGGGTCAGCAGTCGCGCTGCGATCTGGGGGTTTTGCCGATCCAGACGCAGGATCCAATCTGCCAGCCAGGCGTAGCCGCGGCCATCCTCGGCGTGAAACTGC
>Ga0114984_1001071_pt1 | contig 10276 bp, 7 predicted proteins | sample Shrwel1BS1Day1_FD_96987 | JGI IMG/M metagenome (GOLD analysis project Ga0114984, IMG submission 96987) | Subsurface microbial communities from deep shales in Ohio, USA - Utica-3 well 1 S-1-Day1 | ecosystem: Environmental > Aquatic > Deep subsurface > Shale gas/oil reservoir > Produced water/Flow... | reverse complement strand
TTGTCCAGCTCACGCTCTATCTGAAGAGCCAGAAGTATCTCGTTGAACTTTCGTATAAAGGTCCGATCCCGTGACAAAAAGTAATTTTTTGCAACCTGCATGGTGATGGTACTGCCGCCGGACCGGATTTCCCCGGTGGAGACCAACTGCACTGCAGCCCGCATCAGGCCTTTGATGTCGACTCCGAAATGCTCGTAGAAACGGGCATCTTCAGCCGCCATGAAGGCTTGTAACTGAATTGTAGGGATCTGTTCGATTGTGACTGGTGCCCTTCTCTTTTCCCCGAATTCTGCTATTAATCGGTTGTCCTCGCTGTAGACCCTCAGCGGCGTCTGGAGCTTGATCTCCAGTAACTGCTCGACGGGAGGCAGCCCGGGACGAAGATAGAGGTAGAAGCCTGACGCTGTAATAACGGCGGCACTCAGTCCGGTCAGGAGCAGCCAGGCGAAAAGACGAGATGTACGCAACAAATGGGACATTTTTTTCTGACAACAGTTGGAGATAGGTCTATCATTTGAGAAATTGCTTTAGGAAGAGTAACTCACTTCGCTGTAAAGCAAGGCATCTCAAAAAGAAGAACAGTCATTGTAAACGGAAAGCAGAAGAAATTCTCTTACATAAAAAACACATAAGTTATTTAACCGGGTGCATGTAACCAGGTAATAGGGTGGGCGCGTGTTCGGATTGTTCGGAAAGAAATCCAGTGCAGTGCTGGGCGTGGACATAAGCTCCAGCTCGGTCAAACTTCTGGAGCTGTCAAAACAGGGCGGCCGGTACAAGGTTGAAAGCTACGCGGTGGAGCCGTTGCCGGCTAATGCCGTGGTAGAAAAAAACATCACGGATGTTGAGGCGGTGGGCGAGGTTCTCAAGCGCGTTGCCTCCAAGTCCCGTACCAGCCTCAGGCAGGTTGCGGTGGCGGTCTCCGGATCGGCTGTCATCACCAAGCTGATCCAGATGGATGGGGGTCTCAATGAATTCGAGATGGAAGACCAGATCGCCCTGGAAGCAGACCAGTACATTCCCTATCCCCTGGACGAGGTTGCCATCGACTTCGAGGTACAGGGGCCATCAGAAACCAATCCCGATCAGGTTGATGTGTTGCTGGCGGCGTGCCGGAAGGAAAACGTCGATATCCGGGAAGACGCGCTGGAGATTGCGGGTCTTACCACCAGGATCGTGGACGTGGAAGCCTACGCACTTGAGCGCGCCTATACCCTGATCGAGCCACAGCTCGATTCCCAGGGTGAGGAGCTGGTGGTTGCCATTGTCGATGTCGGCGCGACCATGACCACGCTGAGCGTGCTCGCTGGCGGAGCGACCGTCTACACTCGCGAACAGATTTTCGGTGGCAAACAGCTGACCGAAGAAATCCAGCGCCGCTATGGTTTGTCGCTGGAAGAGGCCGGGCTTGCCAAGAAGCAGGGCGGCCTGCCTGATGATTATGAATCCGAGGTGCTGACGCCCTTCCGGGAAGCCGTAGTTCAGCAGGTGGCGCGGGCACTCCAGTTCTTCTTTGGCGCCAGTCAGTACAACGCAGTGGATTATGTAGTACTTGCCGGTGGCACCGCGTCTATCCAGGGCCTGATCGGAATGGTGGAGGAAAAGACCGGAACGCCCGCATTGGTGGCAAACCCCTTTGCCGACATGGCCGTGGGGTCCCGGGTTAACGCATCGGCACTCAGTAACGATGCACCCTCACTGATGATAGCGTGTGGCCTGGCAATGAGGAGCTTCGACTGATGGCAAAGATTAACCTCAGACCCTGGCGTGAAGAGCTGCGAGCCGAGAAACAGAAGCAGTTCGTGGTCATGATCCTGGCGGCTGCCATTATCGGCGCAGGTAGCGTGTTCCTCTGGAAGACCGACATGGACAACCGGATTGCCTCCCAGCAGTCCCGTAATGCCTATATAGAAACGGCCTCGAAAAAGCTGGATGCCCAGATCAGGGAAATCGAGAACCTCAAGCGCAAGCGGGATGAGCTGCTGGCGCGGATGCAGGTTATCCAGGATCTCCAGGGCAAGCGTCCGGTGATTGTTCGTGTCTTCGATGAGCTGGTCAGAACCCTGCCGGATGGCCTGTTCTACACCGATCTGAAGAAAACCGGCGATAACATCCAGATTGTCGGGATGGCCGAGTCCAACAGCCGTATTTCCACTCTCATGCGCGATTTCGAGAAGTCTGACTGGTTCGCTGATCCGAACCTCTCCAATGTTGCCGCTGCTGATCAGCGCCGCGCCGGATACAGCCAGTTCAACCTGTCTGTGAAACAGAAAACCCCCGAGCCCGAAGGGGAGGATAAGTAATGAGCCTCGCGGACTCTCTCAAAAGCCTGAATGAATTCGATGTCAACGATCTGGATCTCAACAATGCCGGCATCTGGCCGACACCGGTCAAGATCATTGTTGCTGTCATTGTGTTCGGCCTGATCCTGGGCGGCGGGTACTGGTTTTTCATCAAGGATCAGTACGCCCAGCTCGAGCGGGTGCAGAAAACCGAGCAGGAACTGCGCAAGAAATACGAGGAAAAGGCCTATCAGGTAGCCAACCTCGAAGTGTTCAAGGCACAAATGGCTGAAATGGAGGAAACCTTTGGCGCGCTGGTGCGTCAGTTGCCCAGTGAAACCGAAGTGCCAGGCCTGCTTGAGGACATCACCAACACTGCGCTTGGCAGTGGGCTGTCGTTGCAGGAAATCAAACTGCAACCGGAGCAGCAGCGTGATTTCTATGCCGAGCTGCCCATCAATATCCGGGTTTCCGGCACCTACCACGAACTGGCGTCCTTTGTGAGCAGCGTTGCGAGCCTTCCGCGGATCGTGACACTGCACGATTTAACCATCAAACCAACAGGCGGAGATGGAGAGCAGCTTGATATGCAGGTTGTCGCTCGTACTTACCGCTACCGGGCTGGAGAGTGAGCATGGCAGCAAAGCATGCAGGTAAGGCCTGGCTGGGAGTGTGTCTGGTGTCCTTGCTGACGGCCTGTACCCAGGAGAGCGGTTTTTCGGATCTGGATCAATTCATGGCAGAAACCCGGGCCAGGCCCCGGGGGCACGTGGAGCCACTGCCCGAATTCAAGGCGTATGAGGCGTTTACCTATTCGGCAGCAGACCGGCGCTCGCCATTCGAGCCTCCGGTGGATGTCCAGTTGACCATGGTCGACGATCAGCCGGTCAGCGATGTCGAGCCGGATCTGGATCGCCCCCGCGAGGTGCTGGAGAACTTTGACCTGAAAGAGCTCAGCATGGTGGGCACGCTCCGGGGGCCAACAGGAAACCTGTTCGCACTTATCCGGGATAGCTCCGGCGGTATTCACCGCGTTCGCACCGGCAATTATGTGGGCCGGAATTACGGCCGGATTGTTGGTGTCAATGAAACCCGCATCGAACTGATTGAAATCGTTCCGAATGGCTCGGGCGGATGGGTCGAGCGTCCTCGTTCCCTGTCTCTGGACGAGGAACAAGGCTAAGGAGCGGCATAATGAAATTTGAAAGAAACATGCACGAACAAAAAGGTTTGGGGTCGAGGCTAGCGATGTTCAAAAAACTCAATGTATACGTCGGCGTGATTGCTTTGGGGTTGTTGTCCGGCCTGGCCAATGCGGTCACGCTGGAAGACGTGTCGTTTTCCTCGCTGCCAGGAGAGCGCCTGGAGGTGACGCTCCAGTTTGACGGGCAACCACCCGAGCCCTCCGGCTACACCATTGAGCGCCCGGCCCGCATCGCCGTGGATCTCCGTGATACCACCAGCGGTCTGGACAGCCGGAGCATTCCACTGGGCGGCGGTAACGCCCAAAGCATGACGGTTGTGGAAACTCCCGATCGCACGCGCCTGATTTTCAATCTGGTGGAGCTGGTGCCCTACGACACAGTTCGCCGGGACAATTCGCTGGTCATGACCATTGGTGGTGATGGCCCTGCGCAGGCATCGGCTGGCACCAACGGGTCAGCGGCTCCGGCAACCACGTCCTCGCGTACCGCTCCAGACACCCTGGCCGGCGTGGACTTCCGCCGTGGCAAGGATGGCGAGGGCCGTGTCATCATCGATCTCGGTTCCAGCAGCACACCGGTCGATCTTTCCGAACTCGGTGGCCGGATCCGTCTGACCATGCCTGAGCTTTCGGTTCCCGAGAACCTTCGCCGTCGCCTGGACGTTACCGATTTCGCGACCCCGGTAACCCGTATCGACACCTACACTGAAGATGGCAGCGCCGTGGTCGAAATTCGTCCCGAAGGCAATTACGACTACATCGCCTACCAGTCCGGCAGCGAGTTTACTGTAAGTGTGGAAAAGCTGACCGAGCAGGAGGCGGAAGCCCGCCGCGAAGAGAAATTCCCGTACACCGGAGAAAAACTGTCTCTGAACTTCCAGGACATCGAAGTACGTTCGGTACTGCAGCTGATTGCGGATTTCACCGGCCTGAATCTGGTTGCCAGTGACACCGTCAGTGGCAGCATCACCCTGCGCCTGCAGAATGTACCCTGGGATCAGGCTCTGGATCTGATTCTCAAGACCAAGGGGCTGGACAAGCGCCAGATCGGTAACGTCCTGCTGGTTGCTCCGGCTGACGAAATCGCTGCCCGTGAGAAGCTGGAACTTGAAACCACCAAACAGATAGCCGAGCTGGCACCGGTTCGTCTCGACATCATTCAGGTCAACTACGCCAAGGCAGGTGACATTGTCGAGCTGATCAAGGCGGACGAAGAGCTGATCTCGGATCGTGGTTTCGTGTCTTCGGATGTGCGTACCAATACCATCAGCGTGCGGGAGACATCTCAAAAACTCGAGGAGATCCGTCGCCTGGTGTCCACCTGGGACGTGCCGGTGCGTCAGGTGTCCATCGAAGCCCGGATTGTGCGTGCCCAGACCAACGTCGCTGAGAACCTGGGTATTCGCTGGGGTGGCGCGGCTTACGATGTGAGCGGCGACAACGTGTTCACCGTCGGTGGCTCCCAGGGCACTCTGCAGGAGGCCCGTGACGCTGCTGCTGGTACCGACAGCACTATCACCTTCCCCGGTGCTCTGGCGGTGGACCTGGGCGTCAGCGGTGAGGGCGCTTCTTCCTTCGCCATCGGCTGGGGCAGCGATGAGTTCCTGGTGGACCTCGAGCTGTCCGCTCTTGAAAGCGATGGCCAGGCCGAAGTCGTCTCCCAACCGCGGGTTGTGACTGCGGATCGTCAGACCGCCTCGATCAAGTCCGGTGAGGAAATTCCATACCAGGAGGCCTCTTCCAGCGGCGCCACCTCCGTATCCTTCAAGGAAGCGGTGCTGTCGCTCGAGGTAACGCCGCAGATCACCCCGGATGACAAGATCATCATGGATCTTGTGGTAAATCAGGATTCCCGTGGCGAGGTGACTGCCGGTATTCCGTCCATCAACACCAATGCGGTCACCACGCAGGTGCTCGTCGGTAACGGGGAAACCGTGGTTCTCGGTGGCATCTTCCAGTCTGAGGTGGCTACCCAGGTAACCAAGACCCCGTTCCTTGGTGACATTCCCTACCTGGGTCGCCTGTTCAAGCGGTCAGAGCACATCGACGAGCGCAGCGAGCTGCTGATTTTCATCACCCCGAAGATCATCAAGAACGATTTGCTCCAGTAATCGCCTCGCTCCAATCAAAAGCCGCCGCGTAAAACCGGCGGCTTTTTTTATGATATTCTCACCCGCCTGAAACCTGTTGAGCGGAAGTTATGTCTTTGCCCAAACGCATTGTTCTGGTTGGCCCGATGGGCGCCGGGAAGAGTACCATCGGTCGCATGCTGGCCCGTGAGCTGGGTTACCGGTTTCTCGATACCGACCGGATCATCGAAGAGCGGTGCGGCGCCAATATACCGTGGATTTTCGACGTCGAAGGCGAAGACGGTTTCCGGCAGAGGGAGACTGCCATGCTTGAGGAGCTTTCCGCTGAGCCCCGAACCGTGCTTGCCACCGGTGGCGGAGCGGTGATGCGCCCCGAAAATCATCCCCTGCTGAAACGGGATGCGATTGTGGTCTACCTGAATACCTCGATTGATCAGCAGGTGGAGCGTACCCGCAAGGACAGGAACCGGCCGCTGTTACAGAATGATGATCCCGAAGCGGTGTTGCGGAGGTTGTTTGAAATCCGGGATCCGATCTACCGGCAGCTTGCCGACGTTGTCATGTACACGGATCGTAAAAGTCCCCGTCTGGTGGTCCGGCAACTGATCAACCGTATTAATCCCAGAACGCCACGGCACCGGCGCCAGGTGCGTAAGGAAGGTCGCAACCATGTCTGAGATATTCCGTGAGCTCACCGTCGATCTGGGTGAGCGAAGCTATCCGATCATCATCGGCCCGGGGTTGTTGGGCAGTACCGATCTGTCCCCTTACGTTGCCGGCTCCCAGGTCATGATTGTGACCAATGACACCGTGGCTCCCTTGTACCTGGACAGGATAAGGAACCGTTTCCCCGGTAAGCAGGTCGACACCGTTGTACTTCCGGACGGGGAGAAATTCAAGGACTGGCGGACCCTCAACCGGATTTTTGATGCGCTGCTGGAGCAGCGGCATAGCCGGAAGACTACGCTGGTGGCTCTGGGCGGTGGTGTCATCGGGGATATGGCCGGGTTTGCCGCTGCCTGTTACCAGAGAGGGGTGCCTTTTATCCAGGTTCCTACTACGCTGTTGTCCCAGGTGGATTCCTCTGTCGGCGGCAAGACCGGCATCAATCACCCGCTTGGCAAGAACATGATCGGGGCTTTCCATCAGCCACAGGTGGTGCTGATCGACACTGACACGCTGCAAACCCTGCCGCCACGGGAAGTCTCCGCCGGGCTGGCCGAAGTGATCAAGTACGGCCTCATCCGGGACAGGGAGTATCTGGGCTGGCTGGAAAGCCATATAGATGCCCTGACCGGGCTGGAAGCAGATGCGCTGGCCGAAGCCATCTACCGGTCCTGTGCCTGCAAGGCAGACGTCGTGGCTCTTGATGAGAGGGAAGGGGGGCTGCGGGCCATCCTCAACCTGGGCCATACCTTTGGTCACGCCATCGAGACCTTTGCCGGTTACGGAACCTGGCTCCATGGTGAGGCGGTAGGCACCGGCATGATCATGGCCGCGGACCTGTCGGCCCGCGAGGGGATGATTTCCGGTGAAGACTATCGTCGGGCAGTGGATATCATCCTGCGCGCCGGGCTGCCGAAAAAGCCTCCGGAAGCCATGACCCCGGAGGACTTCATGCGCCTGATGGCGGTCGACAAGAAAAACGTGGACGGCGCTCTCCGTCTGGTCTTGTTGCGCAGTATTGGTGATGCGTTTGTGACGGCGGATGCCCGGGAAGAAAGCCTGGCAGCGACTCTCGACGCCTTCTGTGGCTGACGTTACGGGGCCTGGAAGGGCGTGTTGTCCGACAGGCTGCCAGCCCGGAATTATTCCTGTAAAGTAAAGCTTATTGCGCTATTGCAATGGCTCTGCTCTCCCCTAAACTTTAGGCTGGTTTGAATACGTAGTTCTACGTGTGTAAAATAGCCGGCCCCTTTTTTCAGTGTCAGTACGTTTATGCACCGTCGTGGTGCGCAAGTTTCTGATTGAAAAGCATTTCTATGCGAGAGAACGCTTATGATGACAGGTTTGTATCACCCCGATGAATTCAGGGACAACTGTGGATTCGGTCTTATTGCCCACATGAAGGGCGAGGCCTCCCACAAGTTGCTGCAAACTGCCATCGAGTCGCTGACCTGCATGACCCACCGCGGTGGTATCGCTGCAGACGGAAAGACCGGCGATGGTTGTGGCCTCCTGATCCAGAGCCCCGATACCTTTTTGAAAAAGGCTGCCAAGGCTGCTTTTGGCAAGGAGCCGGGGGACATGTTTGCCGTGGGCCAGGTTTTCCTGAACCCGGATGAGCACAAGGCCGCGGCCGGCCGGGCGGCGCTTGAGAAATGCCTGACAGAGCAGGGCCTGGAAGTGATGGGCTGGCGGGAAGTGCCGGTTGATGACAGCTGCCTTGGCCCCATGGCGCTGGATTGCCTGCCTCGAATCGAGCAGGTTTTCGTGGTTCCCGCCGGAAAGGCCGAAAAAGAGTTCGCGATCAGTCTGTTTATCGGCCGTCGCCACGCCGAGCGCGATATGGCGGACGATGCCGAGTTCTATATCTGCAGCCTTTCGCATCGTACCCTGGCCTACAAGGGCCTGATGATGCCGGCGGATCTGGCGAACTTCTACAAAGACCTCGGTGATCCGGACCTGCAGACCGCCATCTGCGTTTTCCACCAGCGTTTCTCGACCAACACCATGCCCAGGTGGCCGCTGGCGCAGCCGTTCCGTTATCTGGCCCACAATGGTGAAATCAACACCATCGACGGCAACCGGAACTGGGCCATTGCCCGGGCGGCGAAGTTCAGCTCGCCCGACCTGCCTGATCTGCAGACCCTGCAGCCGCTGGTTAACCTGACCGGTTCCGACTCTTCCAGCATGGACAATATGCTGGAAGTGCTGCTGGCCGGTGGCGTCGATCTGTTCCGTGCCGTGCGCATGATGATTCCGCCTGCCTGGCAGAATGTCGATACCATGGATTCCGAGCTGCGGGCTTTCTACGAATACAACTCCATGCACATGGAGCCGTGGGACGGTCCGGCTGGCCTGGTCATGTCCGATGGCCGCTATGCCGTATGCATGCTCGACCGCAACGGCCTGCGCCCGGCCCGCTGGGTCATTACCAAGGATGACTTCATTACTCTGGCTTCCGAGATCGGTACCTACAGCTACGAGCCGGATGATGTCGTTGCCAAGGGGCGGGTCGGACCGGGCCAGATGCTGGCGATCGATACCGAGTCCGGAGAGGTGCTGCACACCAAAGACATCGACCAGCGGCTGAAAACCGCACAACCCTACAAGCGTTGGCTGCGCGAGAATGCACTGCGCGTGGAGACCACGCTCAACCAGGATTCACCGGAATTCAAACTGATGGATTCCGATGAACTTCTGGTGCACCAGAAGATGTTCAACGTCTCCTTTGAGGAGCGCGACCAGGTGCTTCGCCCGCTGGCCGAAAACGGTCAGGAGGCCGTGGGCTCCATGGGCGACGACACCCCCATGGCGGTGCTCTCCAGCAAGGTGCGGCATGTTGCGGACTATTTCCGCCAGAAGTTCGCGCAGGTGACCAACCCGCCGATCGATCCGCTGCGAGAATCCATCGTCATGTCCCTCGAGACCTGTCTCGGGGCGGAACGGAATGTCTTTGAGGAAACCGCGGAGCACGCGGACCGGATCATCCTGACCACACCGGTACTGTCTCCCGCCAAGTTCCTCCGTATCAGCAATAACGACCGCCCCGGTTTCGAGGTTGCGCGGATACCCATGAGTTACCGCCCGGAACTGGGCCTGGAACAGGCGATTCGCGATGTTTGTGATCGCGCGGAGCAGGCGGTGCGTGACGGCAAGGTCCTGCTGATCCTCACTGACAAGGATCTGAAAGAGGGCGAGTTGCCGGTGAACGCTCTGATGGCGACCGGTGCCGTCCACCACCACCTGGTGAGCAAAGGCCTGCGCTGCGATTCCAACATCATCGTGGAAACCGGCTGGGCGCGGGATCCGCATCACTTTGCCGTGTTGTTCGGTTTCGGCGCCACGGCGGTTTATCCGTACCTGTCCTACCAGGTGCTGAACGATCTGATCCGCACCGGCGAAGTGCTGATCGATCCGATCGATGCCAAGAACAACTACCGCAAGGGCATCAACAAGGGCCTGCTGAAGATCCTGTCCAAGATGGGTATCTCCACCATCACGTCCTATCGTGGCGCCCAGCTGTTTGAGGCCATTGGCCTGGCGGATGACGTCGTGGATCTGTGCTTCAGGGGCGTGCCGAGCCGAATCCAGGGTGCGGGCTTCATCGACTTCCAGGAAGACCAGGAAAAACTGGCATCGGTTGCCTGGAAGGCCCGCAAACCGGTCTCCCAGGGCGGCCTGCTCAAGTATGTTCACGGCCAGGAATACCATGCCTTCAACCCGGACGTGGTCGGCAAGCTCCAGGAAGCGGTAACCAGTGGCGATTACGGTCACTACAAGGAGTATGCCGGCCTGGTTAACGAGCGCCCGGTGGCAACCCTCCGGGATCTGCTGGCCTTCCGCAAGGATCTCAAGCCGATCGATATTTCCGAGGTCGAGCCGGTGGAGAACATCTTCCCCCGTTTCGATTCTGCCGCGATGTCCCTCGGGGCGCTCTCTCCGGAAGCGCATGAGGCCCTGGCGATGGCCATGAACACCCTGGGCGGGCGCTCCAACTCCGGTGAAGGTGGTGAAGATCCGGCCCGCTACGGCAC
>Ga0114984_1001067_pt1 | contig 10293 bp, 7 predicted proteins | sample Shrwel1BS1Day1_FD_96987 | JGI IMG/M metagenome (GOLD analysis project Ga0114984, IMG submission 96987) | Subsurface microbial communities from deep shales in Ohio, USA - Utica-3 well 1 S-1-Day1 | ecosystem: Environmental > Aquatic > Deep subsurface > Shale gas/oil reservoir > Produced water/Flow... | reverse complement strand
TGATGCAGCCGGTGATTGTCCATCGTCCAACCGACCACTAGCAGGATTGCCGCACAGAGCAGCCCGAACGGCAGCAGTGCGCTCCAGCTGAGCCCCGGCAGCTCGCGAGTGAGGATCGCCACGGCAACGCTGGTGGGCGCCAGCAGAGGCACCAGGGCGAAGCCGCGCAGTGCCGTGACCATCACCCCGCGGGCGCCCTCGCGCCGCTGTGCCGGACTGTAGCCGCGGCCGTCCAGATGACGTTCCAGCGAGCCGCAGACCAGGTTGAGCATGCCGAAGCTCAGCACCGAACTGATGGCGAAGGTGCTCAGCAGATAGCTCGGGTAGAGGCGCCGGCGCGGTTGTCGCAGCAGCAAGCGGTGCAGCTCGCCCAGTTGTGGCAGCCGCTTGACTGCGCAGTGCGCGAGCCCCAGCGCGCCGATGAACGCGCCGTAATAGGCAGCGGCAGCCAGCATCCGCTGCGCCTGTTCCCAACTGGGCGTGCCAAGCAGCAACCAGTAGGCGAGCAGGCCGAGCGTGACCAGCCCCAGCCGGCGCGGGTAGGGCATCAGCGAGCGCCAGTGCCAGAGAAAGAACAGTACCAGCAGGGCGCCGCTGATCACGCTCGGCCATTGCAGGCGGGAGACCAGCGCGAACAGCTCGCAGGCGAGCGCCAGTGGCAGCAGGGCCAGCATCGGTCAGGGCAGCTCGCTGCGCAGCTTGCCGCGCTGGTAGACGCCTTCACCAAAGGCCAGCAGGCGATCTTGCTCGTCCAGCAGGTCGCAGCTGGCCATGAATACCTTGTGCCCGGAGGAGCGGCAGCGTGCCACCGCGCGGATGCGGCTGCCGGCTGGCGCCGGTGCGCTGAAGTTGACGTTCATCGACAGGGTGGTCGTCACGCGGCGCTGGTCCGCCTGCTCGGTCCAGGTGCCGCACAGGCCCATCGCCACGTCGAGCAAGGTTGCGCTGACGCCGCCGTGCAGGTTGCTGGCGTTGTTCAGGTGACGCGGCTGCAGCAGCAGTTCGATCACCACCCGCTCGGGGCCGTACTCGGTCAGGCGGCAGCCGAGATCCTGAAAGAAGCCGGTTATGTAGGCTTCGACCTGCAGGCGTGAATGCTCGGACATAAGGGCGTATCGGTAGGAAGTTGCGCCGCAGAGTGGCAGCCTTTAGCCTGCTGGTCAATCTGACGGAATGCCATTCCGCACTGCGGAATATGCGGTGTGTGAGGAGGGGTTTGGGATGTTCGAACGTATCGGAATCATCGGTGCCGGCGCCATGGGGCGGGGCATCGCTCAGCTGTTTGCCAGCGCGGGCAAGCAGGTGTGGCTCTACGATGCGCGCGGCGAGTCGGTCGCCGAGGCGCTGCGTTTCAATCGCGAGCTGCTGGAGCGCAGCCTGGCCAAGGGCCGCCTGAGCACCGAGGCGCTCGACGCAACCCTGGCGCGGATGCGGCCGGCGTCGACGTTGCAGGAGCTGGCCGGTTGCGACCTGCTGATCGAGGCCATCGTCGAGAATCTCGAGGCCAAACAGGCGCTGTTCGTCGAGCTGGAGGCGCTGGTTGCCGAGGACGCGGTACTGGCGACCAATACCTCGTCACTGTCGGTCACGCGGATCGCCGCGGCCTGCCGGCACCCGCAGCGGGTGGCCGGTTTCCATTTCTTCAACCCGGTGCCGTTGATGAAGCTGGTGGAAGTGGTGCGCGGCGAGCGCAGCGATCCGCAGGTGATCGAGCGGCTGGTCAAGCTGGCCGAAGAGGCCGGGCATTTCCCTGCGATCACACCGGATACTCCCGGTTTTCTGGTCAACCATGCCGGTCGCGCCTACAGCACCGAGGCGCAGCGCATCCTCGCCGAGGGCATCGCTGATGCCGAGCAGATCGACCGAATCCTGCGCGACGGCCCGGGCTTTCGCATGGGGCCGTTCGAACTGTTCGACCTCACCGGTCTGGACGTCTCTCACGCCGTGATGGAGTCGGTGTACCAGCAGTTCTACCAGGACCCACGCTATACGCCGTCCTACCAGGCAGCGCAGCGGGTCGCCGCCGGTCTGCTCGGGCGCAAGAGCGGCCAGGGCTATTACCGCTACGACAATGGCCAGCAGATGCGAACGCCGGCGCCGGCCGTCGAGCCAGTCCCGGTGGACCGCCCGTTCTGGCTGGACAGCCAGGACGCCGAGCTGCGCGGTTGGCTGGCAGCCTTGCTGGGCCAGACGGGTGCGCAGCTGGAGTCGGGCGAGACGCCGTCGGAACGGGCCATCTGCCTGATCACTCCTTTGGGTGAGGACGCCAGCTCGATGATCGCGCGTCTGGATTTACCGGCGGCGCGTTGCGTCGCCTACGACCTGTTTAGCGATCGCGAACGGCGGCACGTGCTGATGCGTACGCCTGCGCTCGACCCCGCGCTGGAAGCCCAGGCGCGGCAGGCGCTGGGTGGCGACGGCGTGCCGGTGGAGGTGATCAACGATTCGCCGGGGTTCGTCAGTCAGCGCGTCGTGGCCAGCATCGTCAACCTGGGCTGCGAGATCGCGCAGAAGGGCATCGCCGATCCGCATACGCTGGACCGGGCGATTACCCTGGCGCTGGGCTACCCGAAGGGACCGCTGGGTTTCGCCGAGCATTATGGTGCGGCGCGCGTCCTCGCCATTCTCGAGGCGATGCAGGCCTGCTATGGCGGTGAGGCGCGCTACCGGCCGAGCCCCTGGCTGCGCCGGCGGGTACAGCTCGCGCTGCCCCTGAGCGCGCCGGAGCGGGCGTCGGCACCCTAGTTATCGAGGCGACCGGAGGCGCGCGCCGGCGCCTTCAGTTTGTCCGGCCGCGGCCGTTAAGCCTGGGGTGAGCCTTCGATAACGGCACGGTGCTACTAAGGCACTACTGTTCTTTGTCGGAGGCTGTGGGTACAACGTCGGATCAATCCGACAAGAACAAGAGGCCCGTCCATGAGCCCCGCCAACCGCCACCCCAAGGCCATCGTGTTCCATGTAGCGCTGATCGTCGGTCTGCTGCTCATGCATTACTGGCTGGCCCCGCCCCTGCTGTTGACGGCGCTGTTGCTGCTCGCCGCGGCGCTATGGCCCTGGTTCACCGTCTGGGGCGCGGCAGACGACGGCGCGACGGCTGCCGATACGCCGCCGGCGTTCAGTGAGCTGACCAAGAATCTGTCGCGCAACACCTGCCACAACGCGCTTTCCGCCGCTCAGGTCGCCTTCAGCGCCGAGCAGCTCGCCAGCCGCCTGCAGTCGCAGCTCAAGGCAGTGAGCGAAATCGCCAACGGTGCCGAGGCGATTGCGGCCACCGAGCAGGACAGCGCCGAGCGCGCCCGACACACGCTGGACGCCGCGCAGTCGGTGCGTCAGCGCAGCGATGCTGGTCAGGCCGAGTTGCAGCGCGCCATCGAGCGGATGCAGCAGCTCAGCGCGCAGACCCATGCCAGTCGCGAGCTGATCGACGGCCTGTCCGCCCGCACCGAAGAGATTCGCCGGATCACCGACGTGATCCAGTCCATTGCCAGCCAGACCAATCTGCTCGCGCTCAACGCAGCCATCGAGGCCGCCCGCGCCGGCGAGGCGGGGCGCGGCTTTGCCGTGGTGGCCGACGAGGTGCGCAGCCTGGCGGCGCGTACCTCCAGCGCCACCGAAGAAGTGGGGCGCATGGTGGCCGACATTCGCCAGCAGAGCGAAGCGGTGGTCAGCTACATCCAGCGCCAGGCCAACGAGCTGGACGCCGCCGCCGAGCAGATCGCCACCACCGGCGAGCAGCTCAGCGGCATCGCCGGACTGGCCGGCAGCGTCGAGTCCCAGGTGGAGCAGATCACCACCGGCACCGCCGACAACCATCAGCGCCTGACCGGGCAGTTCGTCGCCCTGGACCAGCTGCGCGCCGACGCACTGGACAGCGAGAAACAGACCCGCCAGCTGGAGCAGGCCGCCGAGCGGCTGGTGGCCCAGGCCGAGAGTGCCAGCGAGCAGCTCGCCGAGGTGCAGCTGGACGACTATCACCAGGCCATGTTCGACCTGGCGCGGCAGGGCGCTGCGGCCATCGCCGAGCGGTTCGAGGCGGACATCCAGGCCGGGCGGGTCAGCCTCGATGATCTCTTCGATCGCAACTACCGGGCGCTGCCCAATACCGACCCGGTGAAGTACCAGACGCGCTTCGACAAGTATGCCGACGAGGTTCTGCCAGCGATCCAGGAGCCGCTGCTGCAGCGGCATCCGGCACTGGTCTACGCCATCGCGACGACCCCGGAAGGCTATGTGCCGACCCACAACCGGGCCTTCAGCCAGCCGCCGGTGGGCAATCCGGAGATCGATCGGGTCAAGAGCCGCAGCAAGCGGCTGTTCAACGATCGCACCGGCGGCCGCTGCGGCAGTCATCAGCGGCGCCTGCTGTTGCAGACCTACAGTCGCGACACCGGCGAGCTGATGCATGATCTGTCGGTGCCGATCATGGTTCGCGGGCGCCACTGGGGTGGGCTGCGGCTGGGCTATCGCCCCGAGCAATAAGGCCGATCCCGAGGTTGGCGCGATCGCCCTGGCCCTGTGCAGCTGCACGGGCCAGGGAGCGACTAAGCTTGCTGGCTACTGGTTCTGCGGAGATGCAGCCGATGAAGACGCTCACCGATCACCTCGCGCAATACGCGGCCTACCACCGCGACCCGCGCAACCTGCTCACCCATTTCGTTGGCATTCCCCTGATCGTGGTGGCCGTGGCCGTGCTGCTGTCGCGCCCCGGCATCGCCTGGGCGGGCCTGTGGCTCAGTCCGGCGGCGCTGGTGTCGCTTGTCGCCGCGCTGTTCTATCTGCGTCTGGACCTGCGCTACGGCATGCTGATGAGCGCCGTGCTGGCGCTCTGCCTGTGGCTGGGTGCGCTGGCCGCCGGAGCGGGCACGGCGCTCTGGCTGGGTATCGGCGTGGGGCTGTTCGTGGTCGGCTGGATCATCCAGTTCGTCGGCCACTATTTCGAGGGGCGCAAGCCGGCGTTCGTCGACGACCTCAGCGGGCTGATCATCGGGCCGCTGTTCGTCGCGGCCGAACTCGGCTTCATGCTCGGGTTGCGTGAGCCGCTGCGCCTCGCCATCGAGGCGCGGGTCGGGCCGGTGCGTCTGCGCCACACGGCCGCTCACGGCTGACGGTCCTCAGGGCTTGGCGGCCATCCACTGGTCGCTGAGGCTGCGCGTATGGCGGTCGACCATGATCGGCGCGAACGGGCGGCCCGAGGCGGTGGTGAGGTTGTTGCTGGCGCTGTTCATGTCCTGCAGCGCCACCCGGAGGAAATCCCAGCGGGTCTTGAGCTTGGCCAACAGCGGGTCGCGCTTGCCGTCCAGCTCGGCGAGCTGGGCGTCGATGGCCGGCACCAGGTGGCGCTCATCCTGGCCGAGGTAGGTATCCGGCTGTTCGCGGGCGATTTCGAAGGAGCCGATATAGGCGCGGCTGAGGTATTGCACGGCAAGGTATTCGACCTTGGCCGGCAGTTCGGCCTGGCTGTCGGCGCCCTGCTGGGCGCGCACGGCCGTGAGGAAATCGCGTAGCGCCTTGCTCATCTGCAGCGGAAAGCCCCAGGGCATGTCGTCTTCGGCGGTGCCGAAGCTCGCACCTTCGCGAAGCCGGGCCAGCAGTTCCTGATGGCTTTCGCGTAATGCGCTGGTGGGGTTGGGTACCTGCATCAGGGCGGCGTTCAGCGCCCGCAGATCGTCTTCCAAGCGCAGCAGGTGTGCCTTCTGAAACCCTTCGCCACGGTAGAGCAGCAGGCTGCTAGTGGCGCGGTTGGCGTGAATCTGCATGTTCTGCAGCGGGGTGGTCGGCTCGGCAGCCTCGGTGAGGCCGGGCAGCATGCCGAGGATCAGCAATAACCAGAAGCGAGTGAAACGGTCCATTGTCGTGCTCCTTTTTTATTTTTATAGAAGCGATGCGTGCGTGGCAGCAGCATTCCTGAGCCTAACGGACCACTGGCTATCTGGTATCACCCCAAAGAATGATTTGCAGGGGGAGGACATAAGGGCGGAGATGTGCTGCAGCTGACGCGCCGGCAGGTACTCGCTGCGCAGTCACCGGCGGCAGGGCGGTCCAGAGCGGATGCTAGAGCATCTTCTCCAGTCCGATCACGTCGGCGAACCAGGCGTTGAAGCGTCGCCAGAGCCCGCCGGGCTCCTTCTCCAGCACGCGCAGGCGACCGCCGTCCTCGGCGATCCAGACCAGCTGCTGGCGCCCGTCGCGCTCCTCCAGGCGTACCTCGTAGCTGAGTGCGGGCGACATGCCCTCCAGGGTCAGGCGATGGACCTCGCGGGCCAGCTCATGGCTTTCCACCAGCACGCCGACTTCGCTGTTCCAGAGCACCGAGCGCGGATCGAAATTCAGCGAGCCGATGAACACCTTTTCCTGATCGAACACTGCCGCCTTGCTGTGCAGGCTGGATTCGGACTCGCCGAGAAAGCTGTAGGACGGCTCCTGTTGCGGCTGCCGGCGCAGCTCGAACAGGCGCACGCCGTGCTCCAGCAGCTCGCGGCGGTAGGGTGCATAACCCCCGTGCACGGCCGGCACGTCGGTCGCCTCCAGCGAATTGGTGAGGATGCGTACCGTCACCCCCGCACCGGCGCGCTCGGCCAGGTATTCCACGCCACTGGCGGTCGGCACGAAGTAGGCCGATATCAGTGTCAGCTCGCGGCTCACCGCCTGCATGGTCGGTGCCAGCTGAGTGGTCAGCAGCAGCGAGGTGGCCGGTATGCCCTCGGCGAGCAGCTTCTCCGGGGCATCCCACATCGCCTCGCCGGGTGCCCATATGAGCTCGTCGAGCCATTGCTGCAACTGCGGCTCCTGTTTGTACTGCATCAGCCGCTGATACTGCTCGCTGTTGTCCTGCCGCGCCTGCTGCAGGTAGTCGCGCAGTTGCCGGCGGGCCTTGTCCAGGCCGCTGGCCTTCGGTTGCCACCAGAGAAAGCGCTGGATCGGCACGCTCAGCTGATTGTTCCAGTACTCGTCGAAACTCCGCGCCAGCTGCTCGGCCACCGGGCCGGCGCCAAGCAGGTCGATGTCGGTGAAGTTCATCGCCTGGTCGGCCTCGAAGTACTCGTCCCCCAGGTTGCGCCCGCCAACGATGGCCAGGCTGCCGTCGACCAGCATGAGCTTGTTGTGCATGCGCCGATGCTGCAACGACAGGTGCAGCAGGCGGCCCATGGTTCGGGTAATCGCGTTACTGCGGCCCAGGTGCAACGGGTTGAAGACGCGGATCTGGACGTTGGGATGGGCGGCGAGGGCGCCGATGCGGTAGTCCTGGCCGTCGCTGGTGGTGTCGTCCAGCAGCAGGCGTACACGAACGCCACGGTCGGCCGCCTGCAGCAGCTCGTCGATGAGTGCGCGGGTGGTCAGGCCGTCATGGACGATGTAGTACTGCACGTCCAGGCTGAGCTGGGCGGCGCGGATCATTTCGCTGCGGGCCGTGAAGGCCTCGGTGCTCTCGGCCAGCAGGCGAAAGCCGGAGTAGCCGTCCGGCTGGGTGGCAGCGAGCTGCTGTATCCGCCGGCCGAGGGGAGAGGCGTCCGGGGCGACCGAGTAGGACTCGGTCGGGGCTGGATGGCTGGCGCAACCGGCCAGCAGCACGAGCAGCAACAGCGTCAGATAGGCGCGCAAGGTTTCTCCGGGTCTGCATCCATTCATTCCATGCTTGGACGCTGCGCTTCGTCGGAAAATTCAGAAGCGATCCTTCAGCCGATACCAGAGCATGCCCATGGCCAGCAGCGGCGAGCGCAGCAGGCGGCCACCGGGAAAGGTCGGGTGCGGCACCTTGGCGAACAGATCGAAGCCATGGCTCTGCTGCGCCGTGATGGCTTCGGCCAGCAGGCGACCAGCCAGATGAGTGGCATTCAGCCCGTGCCCGGAATACGCCTGGGCGTAGAACACGTTGGGCTGCTCGGGCAGGCGCCCGATCTGCGGCAGGCGATTGGCGCCGATGCCGATCATGCCGCCCCACTGGTAGTCGATGCCAATGCCGATCAGCTGCGGGAACACCTCGAGCATCTTCGGCTGCATGTAGGCGGCAATGTCTTTCGGGTCGCGGCCCGAATAGTGGCAGGCGCCGCCGAACAGCAGACGTCCGTCGGCCGAGAGGCGGAAGTAGTCGAGCGCCACGCGCTGGTCGCAGACTGCCGTATTCTGCGGCAGCAGTTCGCGGCACAGCGGTTCGGGCAGGCGCTCGGTGGCGATGATGTAACTGCCGGCCGGCAGCACCTTGCCGGCGAGCTTCGGCTGCAGGCCGTTGAGGTAGGCGTTGCAGGCGAGCACCAGGGTTTCTGCCTGCACCACGCCATTGGCCGTGTGGACCTTGACCTGCGGGCCATACTCGATGCGTTCGACCTTCGACTGCTCGAACAGGCGTACGCCCAGCGACTGCGCCGCGGCCGCCTCGCCAAGCGCCAGATTCAGCGGGTGCAGGTGCCCGGAGCCCATGTCCAGCAGGCCGCCGAGGTAACGCTGTGAGCCGATCACGGTGGCCAGGTTCGGTCGCGATACCCGTTGCAGCGGATGCGGATAACCCAGGCGCAGCAGGTCGGAATAGTCTTCGTCGAAGCCCTTGAGATGACGCGGCTTGGTTGCCAGGTCGCAATAACCCCAGGTCAGGTCGCAATCGATGGCATAGCGTTCGATGCGCTGGCGAACGATCTCCACCGCCTCGAAGCCCATGCGCTTGAGCTCGTCCACACCCTCTTCGCCGAGGATGTTGGTGAACTGCTCGACATCATGGCCGACGCCGCGGATCAGCTGGCCGCCGTTGCGCCCGCTGGCGCCCCAGCCGATGCAGTGCGCTTCCAGCAGGATGACGCTGAGCCCGCGTTCGGCCAGTTCGATGGCGGTATTGAGGCCGGAGAAGCCGCCACCGACGATGCACACGTCGGCCCGCTGTTCGCCCTGCAGGGGCTCGAAGGACAGCTCGCGGTTGACGCTCGCGGCATAGTAGGAAGGTGCATGGTCGCTGGTGTTCGAAGCGGATGCACGATGATTCACTGAAGTGTCATGAAAGGTCTGCATCTTCCTAGGGTAGACCGGAGCGGTGCCGCGGGGCAAAGGCGAGCTGGACCGACGGTGCCACGACTGGCTTGTCGCGGCACATCCAGATATGCACCCGGAGGCTCTAGTCCGGGACCGGAAGGTCGAGGGACTCCTTGATCTCTTCCATCACGATATAACTCTTCGATTCCCGCACGTGGGGCAGCTTCAGCAGGATGTCGCCAAGCAGCTTGCGGTAGGAGGCCATCTCCGAAATCCGCGCCTTGACCAGGTAATCGAAATCACCGGACACCAGATGGCACTCCAGTACATGGGGTAGCTTGAGCACCGCGCGGCGGAATTCCTCGAAAATGTCGCCGGACTTGTACGCCAGGCTGATCTCGACGAACACCAGCAGACCGGCCTTCAGATGCTGCGGATTCAGCCGCGCCGAATAGCCCATGATGATGCCCTCGCGCTCAAGGCGCCGGACCCGCTCGGTGCAGGGCGTGGTGGACAGGCCGACGCGCTCGCCCAGTTCGGTGAACGGCAGACGCCCCTCGGCTTGCAGGATGCGCAGGATATGACGATCGATCTTGTCCAGTTCGCGTCGGGTCTGATGGCGAGTTCGCAAGGGAAATACGCTCCAAATAAAGCGGCTCTGGCGTGAATTATGGCCAAAGATAGCTTTTTATATGGTGAATAACACTGCTTCAGCCTTTTTATACTCCGAATCAATAGTGAATCCGGAAAAGCCTGTTCGAGCGGGCGGGAGGCTGCAATGCGTGTACTGGTACTGGGTAGCGGAGTCGTCGGCACCGCCAGCGCCTACTATCTGGCGCGGGCCGGTTTCGAGGTGGTTGTGGTCGATCGGCAACCGGCCGTGGCAATGGAAACCAGCTTCGCCAATGCCGGCCAGGTGTCGCCGGGTTATGCCTCTCCCTGGGCCGCACCGGGTGTGCCGCTGAAGGCGATGAAGTGGCTGCTGCAGCGTCATGCGCCGCTGGCCATCAAGCTTACCGGTGATATCGACCAGTATCTGTGGATGGCGCAGATGCTGCGCAACTGCACTGCGGCGCGTTATGCGGTGAACAAGGAGCGCATGGTGCGATTGTCCGAGTACAGTCGCGACTGCCTCGACGAGCTGCGCGCCGAAACCGGTATCGCCTACGAAGGGCGCCAGCTCGGTACCACGCAGCTGTTCCGCACTCAGGCCCAGCTGGATGCAGCGGCCAAGGACATCGCCGTGCTGGAGCGCTCCGGCGTGCCGTACGAACTGCTCGATCGCGCCGGTATCGCACGGGTCGAACCCGCCCTGGCCAAGGTCTCGCACAAGCTCAG
>Ga0114984_1001066_pt1 | contig 10293 bp, 10 predicted proteins | sample Shrwel1BS1Day1_FD_96987 | JGI IMG/M metagenome (GOLD analysis project Ga0114984, IMG submission 96987) | Subsurface microbial communities from deep shales in Ohio, USA - Utica-3 well 1 S-1-Day1 | ecosystem: Environmental > Aquatic > Deep subsurface > Shale gas/oil reservoir > Produced water/Flow... | reverse complement strand
GTGATGTCCATGGTGAAGCCATGGGACACCACCGAGCCATCGGGCTCGCGGTGCGGAATGGCATTGGTCATGTGCCAGCGCACGCTGCCGTCGGGCATGCGCACACGGTATTCGCACTGCCAGGGCACCAGCCTGCGCACCGACGTGATCGCCGAGCGCTGCACCTGCGGCAGGTCTTCGGGCAACACCCGGTGCATGAGCACGCCATGGTCGGCGGTCACCTGGCTCGGCTCCACCCCCATGAAGTCACGCACCGCATCGCTGATGTACTGCACGCTGGTGCCGCCATCCGCATGCAGTCGGTACTCGTAGATAAAGCCCGGGATGCGGCTGGCAATGCGCTGGATGAACAGCAGCTGCTCGCGCAGCTGTTCGGCCGCGCGGTGTTCGTCCGTCACGTCCTGCACCACGCCCATCACCACCTGCACCCCGTCGCGTGGCAACGTGCGCTGCACGCGCGACCGCATCCACCGCACTTCGCCATCGGGCCGGCGCCAGCGGTATTCCACATCCAGGCCGGCACCTGGCATGCGGGCCTTGTCGAACACATGGCGGTCCTCGGGCAGGATGCCGCTCACGGCGCGCTCTGGGTCGACCCATTCCTGCTGTTCGAAGCCAGCGATGTCGCACAGGCCGGGTGACCACAGCAGCACCGTTTCGCCCGGGTCTTCGATGCGGCGCCAATGGCCCGTGCGGGCCAGGCTCTCCATGGTGTTGAAGACCTCGGTCTGTTCGCGCAGTTCGCGGCGCACTTCTTCCAGGGCACGTTCGGACGCTGCCAGCGCGGCACGCAGGGTTTCGGCCTCGGTGGCATCGCGCACGGTGACCACGATGCAATCGCTGGTCACACGGCGCGCAGACAGATCCCAGGCCAGCAGCAGCCGACCCGGCTCGCGCACCACCTGGCGGCATTCGAGCGGCGCACCCACGCGGGCCACGCCTTGCAGTTGGTCCATGAGGGGGGTGGCCGCCAGCAGGTCAAACACCTCGCAGGCATCCGCTCCGGGGTTGCGCACCGCCCCCAGGCCGGGCATGCGCCGTGCGGCAGCGTTGGCGGCCAGCAGCAGCAGACGGCCGTGCTGCAACCGGAACTCCATCAAGGCCACCGGAACGGCATCGACCAGCGCCTGCAGACGCGCCTGCGCCATCGGCTCTATGTGGCCCTCGCCAACGGGGGCAAGGAGATCGGTCAACAGTTCGGACGAGATCACGGTCGCTCTGAAACCTTTGAAGCCTGCGGTGGGTAGGAATCCCGCCTGCGCAAGGCGGGGCCGAGGGTCACAGCCAATGTGCCAGCATACAGGCAAGAGTATGTCAAAACGTAACGAACAATAAAAACCTGTGGCATTTGCCCAAGGGAAAACCCGGCCCCCTTCGTGCAGCACGGCGATGACCGTATCCGCCTGGGCCAACGGGCTCCGCCCCCTGCCGCATGCAGTGCAGGCCCGTGGAGCGAACTGCTACAGTCCACGCCTCATTTCTCGGCCCCCAGCATGTCCGACACGCTCGAACACCACACCCCCATGATGCAGCAGTACCCATAAAAACGCCGGTTTTCATAGGAGAACTTGAATCTTTGGCAGTTTTTTTGCTACATCCTGGCTACACAGCATTGGTGTTTCTTGACGCTTCTTGGCGTTCAGGTTGTGCCGCTCATCAATCGGACAGCAACTCCGTCAGACTGGGTAGCTCTTCATACACGTCCGGCAGACTGGTCATTCGCGCTACCGCTACCGCCTGTTGGTAGATGGACCAAGGCGTAGGCTGAGCCTCATCTCCGTTCGGCTGAAACCACACTTCACACAACTGCGCGACGCGGGCATAGTCATCCATTGATACCGGCACCGCCGATGTCTCGATAGGCACCGCCCCTGCATTCAAGCCCATGCGTAAGCCATGGATCAGACGCACGCAGGCTGCGAGTTGGCCCGCACCTTTGAGCCAATCCGTGGGCATACCTGCTGACTTCATCGCCTGCTTGTGTTCCTTGGCTGGCGTTACGCGCTGCAATGTGCCGTCGATCCCCATATACGCGATGCGATATGTCCACCCCCGTTCGATATGACGGTGATGTACCTGCTCCCCCTCAATGAGAAAGTCGCCCACGGCTAACTCATCTTCGCCATGCGGCAAAAACGCCCCAGGGATGTCTTTGGCTCCGTTGAAGGTACTAGGTAAGCCCAATACCGTGTTGGAATCGATACGCTTGGCCCAGTAGCGGCAGCGGCTATCGTCAGGCTCGACAGATACTGATACAGAGTGCTGTGATGTTGTTGTCATGTAGTGTTCCTTAGTTCATTTGGTTTGAAGACCAACATAACAAACGCACCTGAGACAACACAAGTGGGGTGCCGAAGCACACGCCCCGCAACGTTCTAACGCGCCCAACGATCAAGCTCTCATGTTTGATACACCGCGCCCTGCCCATTCAGCACTTGGGACATGGACACGAACCCATTGCTGATTCGTTGCGGACAGGCGTGCTTACTGTCCAGGCCCTTGGCCAGCCACATTCCCACGGTCATGGCGCTGAGGAGTTCGATGCCATGAGGATCAGCAGAGTCCGTTTGGCGGACATGCCCATCACGCAAAAAGGTCACCAGACCGGGAAGACACTGATTTCCGGGTCGCGGATTTACAAATCGCGCAAACAACAATTCCCTCGTTGTCAGTGCTCGCACGTCACCAAGAAGTGCTTAGCACCCACGTTTTTCAACAGGGAGTTTTTCATGCGTTTGATTCGGATGGCCGCGCTCGCGGCGGTGGGATTGGGTTGCGGACTGAATGCACATGCTCAGCGCAATGCTTGGCCTCAGGACTTGCCAGCGGCTCATTCCTGGTTCATGTGCAGCTCGCCCAATGGTGAGCCTATGGTGGCGTGGGTCAGCGAGAAGAAAACGGTTGTGGCCGTCAGTGCACTTCGCGAAGGTGTGGCCCTTCCCGACTACGCAACCCCGATGCTTCGACAAGCAAGTGCAGATCGGCGGCTGATTCAGCCAGCGACCGCTGGCTATGAAGTGACCATCAAAGAGTATGGGCCGGTACAGACTGGGATTTTGAAGGTTGGGTCTGTCGAGCTGACATGCAGTAGTGGTCGAGACGAATGAAAGAGGGGCAGACTGTGATCAAGCCACTTCAAGACATCGCCTTCGCGCTCCTCCTTTGCAGCGCTGCCTTGACGCCGATTCATGCGCAGACCTCAGGCAAGGTTCCACGGCCTCAGCCGGAAGCAACAACCACAACACAAACTCCAACTGGGCAAAGCGAAGAGGCGAAAAAATCCTGCGGGACCGTTGGCCAGACTTACCTCTGCGTTCCTTGACAAGCTCATTGTGCGAGTGATGCCTCAGTGGGCATCACGCGCAATGCTTGCACACTGTCCATCTGTGTGGTGGATGACGTTCATTCCAGGTGTAAAACAGAACACCTGGGGGCAGTGTCGCCGCTAATGTTGAACACGTACCGCTCGGCGATATGCAGCTGGCGGTATTCCCCCAGTTGACCGCCTGAACTCGTGGTGTAGGTGCGCCCCGTCTGTGTATCCACACTTAGCGGCAATTTCTGCCAAGGTCAGGTCTGACCACAGGATGTAGCGGGAAGCCGACGAAATAGCGCAGGCACGCTTGATCGCCAGTGCAGAGATTCCTTCGGATGCAAAGCGTCTCTCACCCGTTCGAGGATGCAGACCCAATGCGGTGTAGAGATCGGAAACCTTCGACCTGGGGTAAGCCAAGAAAAAATCGCAGGCGTCTTGCAACAGCATGGGGGCGTTGAAAATGCGCGCTACGTCTTTGAGAGTGAATCCGTGACGGACGCTTGGTGGATACGGGTTGAGACGGCTCTGATGCAGGCAATGATCAAAGAATGTTCCATATCCCTCCAAGAGACGAAAGTGCACTTTCGAGATGGTCTTTGTCGGATGGATGCCTTGTTCTTGACATACGCTGGGGTCCAGAACATCGGTGTAGGTGCTGTACGCATTCCAAATCTCCGTAATGCCTGCGTACTTGCGAGTCTGCGAAAAGAACAGACCCGTGGGACTGAGATCCAGACACGCCAACTCGCGCCAAGGTCCCTCCATAGATTGCAGCGAGGGAGGAGCACCCTCCATTGCGTTCATGATGCGCTGCTTTCGGTCCAAAGCGACGTTCGATGCTAGAACGTTGGCGACGTTCTCCTGAAACAGGTTGACCGATGCTTTGCGGTGAAGTGTTTCGAGCACCCGCATGGGTAGGCTGTACGACATACGAACCCCAAATCAGCACAAAAGAGCGACGGATGGATGGTGTGGTCCCCGATGAGCCAAAGCAAGTCGCTAATGTTGAACGCGCACCGCTCGGCGATATGCAGCTGGCGGTATTCCCCCAGTCGAACGCCTGAACTCGTGGTGCAGGTGCGCCCCGTCTGTGTACCCACACTTGGCTGCGATTTCAGCCAACGTCAGGTCAGACCAAAGGATATAGCGGGATGCCGAGGAGATAGCGCAGGCCCTTTTGAGGGCCATCGCTGGAATACCTTCCGCTGCAAAGCGTCTCTCACCCGTTCGAGGATGCAGACCCAATGCGGTGTAGAGATCGGACACCTTCGACCTTGGGGAGGCCAAGAAAAAATCGCACGCGTCCTGCAACAGCATCGGGGCGTTGAAAATTCGCGCCACGTCTTTGAGGGTGAAACCGTGGCGAACGCTTGGTGGATAGGGGTTTCGGCGGTTCTGATGCAGGCAGTGATCAAAGAACGCACCGTATGCCTCCAAAAGACGAAAGTGCACTCTCGAAACTTCCTTGGTGGGATAGATGCCTTGCTCTTTGCACTCGCTGGGATCTATAACTTCCGCGTAGGTGCTGTACGCGCTCCAAACCCGCGCGATGCTTTCACGCGAACGGTTTTGGGCAAAGAACAATCCCGTCGGGCTGAGATCAAGACACGCCAACTCGCGCCAAGGCCCTTCGAACGATTGCAAAGATGGGGGCGCGCATTCGGCGGAATACATGACACGCCGCTTCTTGTTCAGATCAACAGCGGACACCAGAATATTCGCGACGTTTTCTTGAAAAGGGTTGATCGAGGACTTGCGGCTAAGCGCTTCGAGCACTCTTATTGGAAGGCTGTAAGACATACGAATCTCAGGTCAGCTTTGGTCTGTTCGGTGGCCCGCACTTCGGTAGGAAGTAGCCGATCCGGAGCCGCCAGCAGCCGTCCACGTGCTATCCCTACCCATTTGGGAATGATGATAGCTTTGCCATACCAGCTTTATGACCTAGGTGAAACCAAGAACCTTTTGTCGGAAATTTACAAGAGCGTTCATGCAGGCCCCAGGCTGCCGGAATTCAGGCCAGCGACCGCCGCATCCAGCAACTCCCCTGCGGGTCGAAGCCCGTTGATCCGGACAGCCGACGAAGGCATCTGAGCTACCGCCACCAATCCTTGGCCGATGCCGCCAACTTGCTGCTGTGGTATTCCAAAGCCTTGAACCAAGGAGGGTGCAGGCTGAGGGGGGACTTGTGGTGCCTCGGCCAACTGTCTCTCATGCCGTTGCATGAACCAGTCCGCAGCTTTTTCAGCAGCGGAGAACGCCTGAAACAGCGCCCTTGGGTCATCCTTGATGAGCTTGGCCCAGCCTTCTAGATAACTCGCATGCTGGTTGATGACCTCATCGGACTCCAACCCCAGCTCGCACATGAGGTAGGTCGAGGCTGTTTCAGCGATCAGCTCCTCCCTGGCGTATTCAGCGGAGCCTCTACCGCCCGACATCTCTCTCTTCAACCGCGACTCATGTCCCGTTGCATGACAGCACTCATGCAACAGCACGGAGTAATGCTTGGCAGCCGCTGAGTACACCACCACGCCATCTTTGACAGAGTCTTTGTACTGCGACCGTTCAGGAACAGTGATGCGATCCAGGCCTGGTTGATAGAACGCCTGACTGATAGGCTCATAAGAGACTGGCACTCCAAGCTTTTTGACCAGCGCCTCGATCTCTGCATGTACTTCCCAAGTGGGTTTGCGCTCGACTTCCGGTAACGGTGGCAGATTGGCGATGTTGTTGGCGTTGAAAACCCGGTACGTCTGTAAAAACGTGCGCCCCAGTGCCTTGTCCACAATGGGTTGGCCTGCTTGATCCAGCACGGGTTTGCCAGAGCTATCAACCCGAGGCCGCTTGATTTCTTGTCTGCCCACCTTGTAGATGGTGATCGACTGCGCACCCTTCTTCACGTAGGGCAACTCATCGTCAGGTGTGCCCGAGCGCTTCATGTCCTGGGCTAAGGCTTGCACTTGCTTGTACGTCATGAACCGGGTGTCGGTCCAATCGTTCGCCATCATCTCGGTCATCAGCAACACGCGGTTCATGCCCAGATAGTTCAGGCCCGTGTGCGCGTTGAACGGTCGGCGATGACTGGATGGAGCAATCCAGGGCTTTTGCCAAATGGAGGTGCCAGCCTCAATGGCTTGGAGAATGCGCTGAGCGGCTTCCTGGTAAAGCTGGTTGTTGACGTCTTCCACCGAGCGTTTGGGTGGAGTGACGTTGCCGGGATCGGGTGATGGGGGTGTAGTCCGTTCTTTTGGGGACTTGGCGGTAGTGCGTTTCATGGGATTGCCTTTCGTTGAATGGGTGGGTGGAGCCCTGCTGCGCGGCAGCAGGAGGAAACAGGACGAGGTCACGAGGTGAGTCATGGGCTTCATGTCGTGGGAGTGGGAAGAAAAACGGAGTGAACGCGCTCATAGCTCGAACGCTCCAACATCAGAGGATTGCGATGAGGGTTGCGACTTGTCGAGCAGTCCGCGATTGCGAGGGGGCCGCACCTGGGGCAGTGGTTTGTGTTCGCGCGCAATGTCCAGCGCTTGGTCCCACACCGCTTGTGACCAGTCGAAGACAGAGACGGAATGGGGTTGGGCTTCGGTGTAGATAGGACCCAACATGCGGCAAACGAGGTTCCAGACCAGGGCTGGCATGGGGTCGAAAAATGGGGAATCGGTTGTCGAAGTCATCCGGTCCCCTCAAATCGGCAATCGCGCTGGCGCTGGTGGGTTCACCGTCATCGACGCCAGCATCGGCACCCGCAACTGAATGCTCAGATTGGCTTTGCCCGCGAGGTCCGCTTCCTCCCTGATCACCAGGCTCAAATCCAAGTTTGATGGGCTGGCATAGAGAAGATTGATGGGCGCGTCATCCCCTTTCAGAACCGCTGATGCCACGCTGAAATCTGTATAGACCGCACCACTTTGCAAGCGCAGGCCCAGTGGCTTGTGCAGCATCACGATTGGACTGCACTCGGCCAGAACCGCTTCGTTGGACCGATAGAAGAAGGCCACGAACATCCGGCGACTCATACCTGTGGGTGGCCCGAACAAGTATCCCAAGGACGTGATGGGTGCAGGGGTGGATGGCACCACCAAGTGCATGCACTTCTTCGGATTCCCGAAATCCGCATAGCCTTCCTGGGTGTTAAAGGGTGCGAACACAAAAGCGATGCGCGACCCCAGCGTCAACGGACATGGGTATTGACCATGTGGCTTGGGGTGGTCAGCCAGCACCTGCCAAAACGCGGGGTCCGGCATGTGCTGAACGTGGTAGCTCAATGCACTCATAGACGCCCCTCTCCGCACTTCGATTCGGGGTGCGACGGGTCATAGGCGCTTGGTCGGTGGTGAAGCCGCAAGGGTTCGAGGCGACGCAACTCCTCCTCGAAATCATCAGCAGCGCGTTCCAGCGCTATCAGCATCCGGGAATGGGTTCTGGGGTCTTGTCGTGCGCGTGCCAGCGATGTCAATGTCTGGCGGTGAATGGCCCGAACGTACTGGTAGCGCCTCTCAACAGGGGGCGCGTCAGATTCGGAGAGAAGGTGAAGCAGAAGTCCTAGCATGCTACCCCCTCGAAAATTGTGGGGTGATGCTGAGATTGCTCATGCGGGCGCGGGATTGAACCGCGCGTTGGGATCAGGTGTATGTATGGTGTCATAGCCCAAGCTAACAAACGAGCTTGGGGTCACGCAACCATTTATGGGGCGTCAACCGCTGACGAGCGGTGAACGGTTGCGCTGGAAGCTGAGAGGCTTTACAGCCCGTCAGCCGTTCATTTCTTTTTTGCTTTACGTCGTCGTGGAAGAGCCCTACGCACCAGATAACCAGACGTGAAAATGTTGGACGGCAGTTGAACCATTGGGATTGTTGACGTCACGAAGCGCGCCAAAGGCGTGCCCAATGAGGCGAAACAATCCAACATGGATTGAGCAACACCCAGCTCTTCCGCACTCAACCGAACGGGGTAGCGGTAGGTCCAACTACACCAGTCCTCCATCGGTTGAGAGGTTGAAATGGGCGCCACATAAATGGTGAACTGACCTGTCAGGTGTACTCCGGTGCGCCCTTCAATCATGTCGTAACGCCACTCTCCGCTGATTGGCAACGTTCCTAATGAGGCAGTCCAAGTCTTGCGATTCGTAGCAGACTTCGCGAACGCAATTGTGGGACCGAGTTGCCTGATACGCGAAGCACGAAGTGACCGTCGTTGCCGCCGAATTTCCTTGATGGCAGGCCTCAGATAGCATTCGAGTGGAGTGTTTACCAAGGTCCCCTCACCACTACGGTAAGCCCAGTAAGCCGCGTCTTCAAGTACATAGCATTTGAGCAGCATGACGCCCGTCTGGTCTCTGAGGTGGCCGGACCATTGCGAGAACAATTCACCCAAAGCCATAGCCTGCTCGCCGCATTGAACGATGCCACCAGGATAAGTGAGGCGAAACAGACGACCAATTTTCGTCAGCCGGTCCTGTCGTTCGTGCAGCGATGCAATCACTCCGCCTACGTCGAGAACACCAGGTAGTTCAACCAAGAAAGTCGCCTGTTGGAACGGTAGGTGGCGTGAATCGACTTGCGGTGCGATCAGCAGGGATGTAGTGATGGGCGCATAGCCAGTGGAGCCATCGTGGACGAGCCATACCCGACAGCGCCATTTCCGCTGGAAGTCGGCTCTCCATTGCCGCCACGCCTGCGAGCTTTCGCAGCTGGTCTTGATAGATGCAGCGAACTGCGCCCTTCGAGAGACGCAGAGGAAAGGCCACCCAAGTTCATCGAACTTAGGTTCAGCATTCGAACTCGTCGTTTTTTCGAGAAGCTTGATGGGGTTTTTGACTTCGTCCTCGAGATACGGGAAGTCGAAATCGGTTTCGTTTAGTTGAGAATGTTTCATAGGTTGAATCCTTGGTAAGTGGGTTTGCAAACAGATCGTTGATCTGTCAAGCGAGAACGAGTAGCCCCGCGCTCTTGCGCGTTTGCACATCAGTGCAGGAAGGCTTGGCAAAGAAGCCGAATCACGACTGCGCTTTCACACGCGTCATGCTCCGGTTAGGCCGCTGTCAGCGACCGTGCTGTATTCGTTTGGTGCAGGCGCCGTACACGATGAAGTGCCGCACGACCCTGCCGAATTCAGGCAGCGTGTGCGAAAGCTTCATCGTTGGCCCCCGTTTGCAAGGTGGTTTGCACGACTGGCACAGCTACCGTCAATTGCTGGCTCTGGTTACCCCACACATCCCAACCGCTGCGCGCATTGCGGGCGAAAAGCTCCATGCGGTTTACAACGGAGGGGTACAGGCGTTCCAGGCGTTCATGCACCAGAGCTGGTTTGGCGCTGTGCTGTGTCACAGGTGCAGCAAACACAGATGACTCGCGAGCATCGTTGCCGACAATCGTCAGGCCTTGACCACGTTTGCCGACCAGTAGCAATTCATGGTGTGCCACTGCAACTCCGCCCGCACAGGTGAGCTTGCCCCCGTTCTTGTGCCATACCCAGTTGGTCAGATACTCAAAACCCCAGGACTGCATGACGCGCAAGCCTTCTGGAAGCAATGACGCGGGGCACCACAGGTACAACATGGCGTCCTTAGTCACGCAAGACTGCACGTCCATCGCACAGATGTCATCCGTACTCATGGTGGGGTAATGGTTGTGCGGCAGCATCCGGGACGCAGAGCGGTCGTTGGACATGCCGTAGTTCCATGGAGGGTCTGCCAGCAAGAGGGAATATTTCTTCTTACCCGTGGGCAGTGCCGCATTCTTCTGGCTCAGAAGGGCTTGACGGTTCAGGCGTGCCAGGCGAGATTTCTGGCTCTCTTGTTCCTTGTGTCGCGCAACCAGCTTCGCTGCTTGAAGAAGCACAGAGTCCTTGATGCGCTTGGACCCGGTGACTTCGACATGCGCCTCGTTCAGAGTGGTCTCGCCCGACGCCAGTTGCCGGTTCAGCTCTTTGCTGCCGTCGCAGTACACCTTTACAGCCCGTTGAACCGAATCGCGGCTCAC
>Ga0114984_1001063_pt1 | contig 10295 bp, 12 predicted proteins | sample Shrwel1BS1Day1_FD_96987 | JGI IMG/M metagenome (GOLD analysis project Ga0114984, IMG submission 96987) | Subsurface microbial communities from deep shales in Ohio, USA - Utica-3 well 1 S-1-Day1 | ecosystem: Environmental > Aquatic > Deep subsurface > Shale gas/oil reservoir > Produced water/Flow... | reverse complement strand
GTGAAGCAGTCCGGCCTGGGCCGCGAAGGATCACACTACGGCATGGATGACTACGTGGAAATCAAGTACCTGTGCCTTGGCGACATTCAGAAGTGACCACCCCGCGCAGGGCGCGCCAGCGCCCCTTAAAGCGCGCAGGACATGCCTATAATGCGCGGCTGTGCGGGTGTAGTTCAATGGTAGAACGGCAGCTTCCCAAGCTTCATACGAGGGTTCGATTCCCTTCACCCGCTCCATTTATGACTTTCACATGGAGTCATAAACAGTCAAAAACCCAATAAAATCAAGCACTTAGGCCAATTTAAGCCGTCATGTGCTGTCATGTTCTGCCATTGCAGCGCAGAACATTAGGGGGTACAAACTGGGGGAACAGGGCAAATTTGCCCCCTTTCCTGGAGTTTTGTTCCCCCATGCTCACCGAGATTGCCTGCAAAGCTGCGACCTGCCCCGATGACAAACCGCGCCTGCGTCTGAGCGATGCGGGCGGACTGTACTTGGAGGTAACGCCCCAAGGGGCAAAGCGCTGGTTTTGGAAGTACCGATTCGACGGCAAGGAAAAGCGTCTTTCGCTTGGCAGTTACCCAGCCGTCAAGCTCAAAGAAGCCCGCTTGAACCGGGACGACGCCCGCAGAGTGTTGTCCCAAGGAAGCGACCCGGTACAGCGCCGCAAGATCGAGAAGGCCACCGCCCGCGTCAACTCTGGCACCACGTATGAGAAGGTGGCCCGCGAGTTCCACACCTTGAAGGAGAAGGAATGGAGCGCGGCCCACTTCACGAAGTGGATACGACTGCAAGAGGCGAACCTGTTCCCATGGATCGGCCCGCTGCCCATCGCTGAAATCACCGCGCCGCTGCTGCTGGAGACTCTGCGCCGCGTGGAGGCCAGGGGCAAGAACGAAACCGCCCATTCCCTGCGCCAGTACGCGGGCCAGGTGTTCCGCTACGGCATGGCCACGGGGCGATGCACCCAAGATCCTGCACACGCGCTGCGAGGTGCCCTGCAAGCTGTGATCGTCAAGCACATGGCTGCTGTGTTGGAGCCCAAGCAGGCCGGGGAACTACTGCGGGCCATTGACGCCTACCACGGGCACCCAACCACACGGGAGGCCCTAATCCTGTCCGCCCTACTCTTCCAGCGTCCCGGCAACATCAGGCAAATGGAATGGGCATGGGTTGACCTGGACGCGGCCATGCTGACCATTCCAGCAGCAGCCATGAAGCGCACCGTTCAAGGCAAACGCACCGGCAAACCTCACCTTGTCCCCTTGGCACCGCAGGCCGTGGAATGCCTCAAGCGCATGCACGTTCTATCGGGCGCGGGCCAGTACGTGTTCCCCTCACTGCTGACGGGCGAACGCCCCATGAGCGACAACACCGTGAACACCGCGCTTCGCCGCATGGGCTACACCAACAGCGAAATGACCGCCCACGGGTTCCGTGCGATGGCCCGCACCATCCTGGGCGAACACCTGGAGACAGACCCCGAGGTGATCGAGGCGCAATTGGCCCATGGGAAATCTGGCCCGCTGGGTATGGCCTACGACCGCACCACTTACATGGCACAGCGCCGCAAGATGATGGTGGAGTGGGCGGACTACTTAGACAAGCTGCGAGCTGGCGCGGATGTGATCCCGCTGCGCGCATGAGAAACCGGAATCGAAAGGAGCAGCGCAAATGACCGAAGCCGACACCGCCGCCATGCAGAGCGCCTTTGAACGGCACTTCGACACGACCTGGGACGATCCGAGCATGCGCAATGAGCGCCTGTGCTGGATTGCGAGCTGGAAAGCAGCCCGCGCCACCACACCGAGATAACCGGCAAGCCCTGCACCGGACAAAGCAGGGCAACAAGGCGACAGCCAAGGCGGTAAGAGCGCCCCGGCTGTCTGACCACAACGAAAGAAAGACTTTCACCATGGCTAATGAGACTGTAAATCAATCAAGTTCCCCGCTTGCGTGCGACTTGAACGCCGTTGCCGAACTGGCAAAGCAAAAAGGGTATGCCCTTCACCAGTGCGTGCCGTTGACGGAGGGCGCCAAAGAATGGTGGCAAATCCATCGTGGGTTCAGCATGAAGTTCTTTGCTACCTTTGACGAGCTGGCGGCGCATGTTCGGGAAGTGGAACCCTGGGCGCCCATAGGCCGATTCACTGCCGAGATCTAAACCCATTCGCCAGCCCTAGGCTGATCCCCGAAAACCCGTTTCCCCTGACGGGCTGGGCTGGCACCTTGCATAAGCCGTCAAACCAAACTATATTCACCGGTAAGAATAGCCGACAAGATAGTTGCTGCAAGTGGCCTCCGAAAGTTGTAGGGGGTTGCGATGGCATAAGGGCAAGCATGGCCCCCAGACCAAGCAGCGTAAATCTTCCCCTTGTCAAATAGTTCAGGAGCGCGAAAAGTCAGACCACTTGCAACACGCTTTGCAGGGGCCTTCACCAGTGGAAGGCATGAGGTCACGCAGTAATCTGGACGGCGAAGCGTGGCAGCGAACCAATCCGCTGCTTTCCAAAACGCTTGGCCGTCCCAAATTTCCCCTATGGATGGCCGAGCCTTTGCAAAGGCTTCATCGTGCATTCCGCCGACCCCAAAATCCAAAAGCGCATCCGCCCTGTTGGGCAATCCCTCCACGCAGTCCAAATCGCTGATGCTCTGCTGAAAGTCCAGACCGTTATCGCCGTCACGGGCCTTTCCGAATCGACCATTCGCCGCCGCGTTGCCGAGGGCAAATTCCCCGCTCCGATCAAAGACGGCACCCGCTGCACTCGCTGGGTGGCAGGTGACGTAACGAACTGGCTGCGCGCCAAGGTGGGTGCATGAGTGCGGCTTATCGTGCCAGCACGTTAAAACGCGAGCGCCGCACCAAAGAACGCCTAGACCAGCTCGACGAGCAAATCATTGCCGTCCTGCGCGAAGATCATCCTCAGTCTGTCCGGCATGTGTTCTACCGCATGACAGACCCGCGTTTGTCTGAGCCGGTGGACAAGTCAGACCGTGGTTATCGCCATGTCCAGGACCGCTGCGTGAAGCTGCGCCGCTCAGGCCGCGTTCCCTATCACTGGATTGCAGACATGAGCCGCAGGGGCTATTTCACCAACACCTTTGCGGGTGCTGGCGACTTCATCCGCCGCATGGGCCACCTTTACCGGGCTGACCTTTGGCGCGATGCCGAGTACCGCTGCGAAGTCTGGGCGGAGTCCCGTTCTATCGCGTCCGTGCTGACGGACCAATGCGAGGAGCTGGCTGTGAGCCTGTACCCCTGCGGGGGCTTTGCCAGCCTGAGCTTTGCACATGCCGCAGCCGAGGAGCACAACGGCGACGACGACACGCGCCCGCTGATCGTGCTCTACGTGGGCGACTACGACCCGGCGGGCGTCCTGATTGATCGTGCCTTGGAACGGGAGCTGCGCACCCACCTGCGCGCCGATATTCCGATGGACTTCCGCCGCATCGCCATCAACGAGGAACAGGTGAAGGAGCACGACTTGCCCACCAAGCCACGCAAGGAAGGCGACAAGCGAAGCCAGCACATCGAGTACACCGTGGAAGCTGAGGCCATGCCCGCCCACGTCCTGCGCGGCATCCTGCGCGACGAGGTGGAGGCCCTGCTACCGCAAAACGCCCTTGAGGTTGCCAAGGTGGCAGAGCGCAGCGAACGCGCCCACCTGGCCCGCATGGCGAACCTGTTGGGGGGCTAAATGGTGAAGAAGCCTTCAGACCCCCGAGGCGGCCATGTGCGCCTGTATTGGAGCCTGCTAGACAGCCTTGCATGGAGAGCGCTGTCTTACTCCAGCCAGTCCGTGTACGTTGCAATGCGCCGCCGCTTGCAGTCCACCAACAACGGAAACATCAGCGCGGCCCTGGGCGATATGAAGCACTACGGCATCACCACCAGCGCCACGCTGGCCAAGGCACTGCGCGAGCTGCAAACGGTGGGCCTGATCGCTGTCACGCGCCAGGGTGGCATTGCCTACGGGCGGCAGGTTTGTAGCCTGTACCGCTTCACTGACGAGGCCGTGTACGAGCAGCCCAAGGTGGGCGTGAAGGCCTGCCAAGCCACTGACGACTGGAAGCGCTTCGACAAGCTGGCCGAAGTGAAAACCGCCATCAAGCAAGCCCATGCCGACGCCAAGCGCCAGCCAGGCAAAAACAAATCAGGCCTTCAGAAATTGAAGCGTACCGATTCAGATTCTGAAGCGTTAAGCCAATTTAACGATTCAGATTCTGAAGCAGTAGCCGTTTCTCTAGTTCAGAAATTGAAGCAGGCGAGCAAGTTGAAAAAGCCTGCTAACCCGCATGCAGTCTAGGTTTCAGGCGTTTTCATCATGCCAGAAACACTTTGTTGCACTGCTTCAGAATCTGAACACCTATGCATGTTGCCACCCATGGAGGTGGCATTGTGTTGATGGTGCAGCAGACTGAATGCAGGGAAACCACGGGCGGCCCATCGTGGGCCCACCCCCGCAGATGCTGCACCCCTGCTTATCGTGCTGGCACGTTAAACGCCCAAGCCCGCCCCGAGCGGGTTTTTTCTTGACAAGACGATAGAAACAAGCTATATATGCCGCAGTATCAATAGTCTATGACTATTGCAACCCGCCCGGCGATTGCATGGGCACCTTTTCAAGAAAGCCCACAAATGCAACTGCACCAAATCAGAGAAGCCCGCGCCCAAAAAGTAGCCGAAGCCCGCAGCCTGCTGGCCAGCACTCCCCAGCTCAACGCCGAAGGCCAGGCGAAGTTCGACAAGCTGAAAAGCGAAATCACCGCCCTGGAAGCCGACGAGCAGCGCGCCGAGTTTCTGGAGACAGCCGAGCGCCGCAGCCTGGGCCAGCCGGTGGACAAGGCCCGCAACGACATGGAAGGCCAGGTCAACGTGCTGGACGCCATCGCCTGCCAAATCGAGAACCGCAGTGCAACCGGTGCCCTTGCCGAGTTCCAAGCCGAAGCAAAGCGCCAGGGCCTGACCGCCCGCAATGGCGGCATCCTGGTGCCCACGAGCATCTTTGAAAAGCGCACCACCATGACCACCACTGGCGCGGCTGCTGTGGTGCCCGACGACTACCGTGCGGATCAATTCATTGGCCTGCTGCGCAACAGCCTGATCGTGCGTCAACTGGGTGCCCGCGTGCTGTCCGGCCTGCGTGGCGATACCGTGCTGCCCAAGGCCACCGGCGCAGCCACCGCGTACTGGGTGGGCGAAGGTGACGCACTGACCGAGAGCAACACCACCTATTCCAGCATCAAGCTGGAACCCAAGACCGTGGGCGCACTGACCGCGTTTAGCCGCAATCTCGCATTGCAGTCCAACCCCAGCATTGAAGCCTTGCTGCGCGACGACATCAGCGCCGTGGTGGGGCTGGCAGTTGACAAGGCTCTGATCCACGGCACCGCTGTGGCAAAGCAGCCTGTGGGCATCCTGAACGTGAGCGGCATTCAGACGGCAAACCTTGCCACCCTGAGCTGGGCCACCATCGTGGCCATGCTGGAGAAACTGGGCCTGGAGAACATCACGCCCAATGCCGTGCTGACCCATGCCAAGGCTGCGACGAAGCTGCAAACCACCTTGAAGGACGCCAGCGCCGGTAGCGTGTATTTGATGGACGGTGGCCGCGTGGCTGGCCTGCCCGCCTACATCAGCAACCAATTGGACGCGAAGAGCGGCACACCAGACAAAGGCCGCGTGATCGCTGGCGACTTCAGCCAGATCGTCATTGGAGAGTTTGGCGTCACTGAAATCTTGGCCAACCCCTATGCGACGGGCTACTACGAAAAGGGCGATGTTCAGCTCCGCATCATGCACACCATGGATGCGGTTGTGCGCCATCCCAAGGCGTTCGTGGTGGCCGACGACATGACCATCTAACCGAGGGTTGCGGCATGTTGGAACTACGCGGACACGGCACGCTCAAGGCGACCGGCAACAAGACATTGCACGGCATCGCCGCCGTGTTCAATTCCGAGGCAAACCTGGGCACATTCTCCGAAGTGATCCGCCCTGGCGCTTTCGCCAAATCGCTGGCGACGGGTTCCAACATCCGCGCCCTTTATCACCACGATGGCTCTGCGCTGCTGGGCACCACCCGAGGCGGCACCTTGCAACTTCGGGAAACGCCGCAGGGCCTTGCTTTTGAGCTGGCCTTGCCCGACACCACCCATGGGCGTGACCTGGCAATTCTGGTGGATCGTGGGGACGTTGCGGGGTGTTCTTTTGGGTTCCGTGTCCGCGATGGTGGAGACCGCTGGGAACAGCGCGGGAGCCAGCTAGTGCGTGAGCTGCTGGACGTTGATCTGGTTGAAATCACCCTGACCGCCGACCCAGCCTATCAAGACACCACCGTAGCCATGCGCAGCCGCCCTGCTGCCCTGAGCCGCGACCTTAACCTGCTGTGGCTGGAGACTTGCGCATGAGCATCATCACCCGCGCCCTGTCCCTGGTGGGCCTGGAGCGCCGCTCCACCATCGGCGTCAACGGCTGGCCCTTGGTGCCTGCTGCTGGTGCCGTCACGCCTGCCACCGCGCAAGGTGTATCGGCTGTCTATGCCTGCGTCCAAGCCATCAGCGAAACGACGGCCAGCCTGCCGCTGATCCTGTTCAAGCGCAACGGCGACGACCGCGAACGCGCATCAGACCACCCGCTGTATCGGGTACTGCACGACCAAGCCAACCCCGAGCAAACCGCCCTCGAGGCCCGCGAGTACATGCAAGCGTGCGTGCTGCTGCGCGGCAATGCCTTTGCGCGCCTGGTGCGTGGCTATGACGGCCAGGTGCGGGAACTGTGGCCGCTGAACCCCGATAACGTGACAGTGCAGCGCACCAGCTCCGGCCTGGTGTACGACTACACGAAGGACGGGGTATTAACCCGCCTGCTGGCCCACGAGGTGCTGCACCTTCGCCACCGCCTGGGTGATGACGGCGTGCTAGGTGTATCGCCTATCGCTGCGGCCAGGGGCGTGGTGGAGCTGGCACAAGCCGAGAACGAGCATGGCCGAAACACCTTCACCAATGGTGCCAAGCTGCTGGGCGTGCTCAAGTTCCCCGGACGCCTCAAGCCCGAGCAGCGCACCGCCATTGCCGCGAGCTGGAGCAGCCAACACGCTGGAGGCTCCAACAGTGGCCGCACGGCGATTCTTGAGGAAGGCGTGGACTTCCAAGCCCTGTCTATGACGCTGGAAGATGCCGAGTGGATCGCCGCCCGCCAGTTCAGTGTGGAAGAAGTGGCCCGCCTGTTCCGCGTGCCGCCCACGGTCATCGGAGACTTGCGCAACGGCAACTACTCCAACAGCGTGGAGATGGCGCGCCAGTTCGTAACGCAGACACTGCGCCGCCACCTGGTTGCATGGGAACAGGCCATCGCTGCCAAGTGCCTGACAGACGCAGGCCGCCGCGTGTACTTTGCCGAGCATCAGGTGGAGGGCTTGTTGCGTGGTGACAGTGCCAACCGCGCCGCGTTCTACAGCTCCGGCATCAACGACGGATGGATGCTCAAGAGCGAAGCCCGCAAGCTGGAGAACCTGCCCGCTATCGACGGGCTCGATTCTGAGCCGGTTGCAAAGGGTGCAACTTCAAATGGCACCCCTGCGCCGCTGCCGTACCCGAGCAAGCAACAGGAGGCCGCCGCATGAAGATGCTAGACCCCTGGAAGGCCCGAGGCTTGAAGATGCTGGAAGACGTGCGCCCGCCCTTGAAGCTGGCAGACATTCGCACCAAGCGCTGGCGCAAGGCAGACAACGGGCGATTGCTGCCCCTCAACTCTGACGCCTGGCGCAAGCTCCGCAAACAGGTGCTGGCAGAGGAACCACTTTGCAGGCACTGCGCCGCCCAAGGTTTGACGGTGCCAGCAACTGAGGTTGACCACATGCGTGGTGCGGCAGACAACAGCCGGGACGCGCTCCAAGCTCTTTGCAAGCCCTGCCACTCGATCAAGACCATGGCCGAGCTGTACGGCAGACCCGCACGCCAGGGATGCGATGTGGACGGCAACCCTATCAACCCCTCACACCACTGGAATGGGGCCGCTGTGCGCCCGTCTGGTGGCCTTGGCGATGCCGTGTCAGACCAGAAATCACCAGCGGCTGAAGGCTCCGAACCGACCTGTTCCCCTTCTTTTAATGCTGACTGCTTAAAAAATAGGCAATCATGAAGCTGACACCCAAGCGCAAGCGCTCCGACAGCACCGCAGCCGCCATCGCAGCAACCCAAGCCGCAGCCCTGGGGCCATTGGAGCCGCCCGCCCATGTGCTGGTGCCACCTGCTGCCCGCCCTTTTTGGGACGCCATCGTGCAGGCCAGGCCGAGAGATACCTGGAACCCGGTTGACCTGGCATCGGCGGCAAACCTTGCCCGCGTGCAATGCGCCCTTGAAGCTTCACTCATTGGCTCAGATGAGCATATGAAGCTGACCCGCCTTGCCCTTGCCCTCACTCGCGCCATTGCGGTCAACACGGTGGCCACGGTGGGCCGCTCTGCTGACATTGCCAAGGGTGCCGAGCTGGAGCGCGCCGCACGCCAGGAAGATGGGGACGACCTTATCCCGAGGCTGCGCGCCGTATAGGCGCAATTCCGCCTATCAAACCATGACCCGAGCCGCCCGCATCATCGAATTTATCCAGCGTTTTTGTGTGACGCCGGAGGGCGCGAGCGTGGGCCAGCCCATGGTGCTGGCTGAGTTTCAAAAGCAGTTCATCCGGGACGTGTACGACAACCCCGAAGGCACCCGCCGCGCCATCCTGAGCGTGAGCCGCAAGAATGGGAAATCCGGCCTTATCGCTGGCCTGCTGCTGGCCCACCTGGTAGGCCCCGAGGCGAAGCAAAACGCGCAAATCGCATCAGGCGCACTCAGCAAAGAACAGGCGTCACTGATTTTTGCACTCGCCAGCAAGATGGTGCAGCTATCGCCCAAGCTGTCTAGCCTGGTGAAGATCATCCCCAGCGGGAAACGCCTGATCGGCCTGCCGTTGAATGTGGAATACAAGGCCCTTGCTGCTGACGGCAAAACCGCCCATGGGCTTTCCTTGTCGCTTGCCCTGCTCGATGAAATCGGCCAGGTGCGTGGCCCTCAGTCTGACTTCATCGACGCCATCACGACTTCGCAAGGTGCCCACGAAGCGCCGCTGCTGATCGCCATCAGTACACAAGCGAGCGGGGACGCGGATCTGTTTTCACAGTGGCTAGACGACGCCCGCCAGTCCAACGATCCGCGCATCGTCTGCCACCTGTACGCCGCGCCCGAAGGCTGCGACTTGATGGACGAGGCCGCCTGGAAGGCCGCTAACCCCGCCCTTGGACTGTTCCGCAGCCTGGACGACCTGCGCGAGCAGATGACGCAGGCGCAGCGCATGCCGAGCATGGAAAACAGCGCCCGCAATCTGCTACTGAATCAGCGGGTTTCGACCTTCTCGCCATTCATCAGCCCGGACGTGTGGAAGGCCAACTGCGGAAATCCCCGCAGTTTCGACGGCCCCGTGTTCGCTGGCCTGGACCTCAGCGCCCGCACCGATTTGACCGCCCTTGTCCTGGTGAGCCAAGTAGATGGCGTGTGGCATGTGCAGGCGCACTTCTGGACGCCAGAGCAAGGCTTGCAAGATCGTGCCCGCCGTGACCGTGCCCCCTATGACGTGTGGCACCGCCAGGGCATCCTACGGACGACGCCAGGCGCCAGTGTTGACCTGGAACACGTCGCAGCCGACATGCTGGAAATCTTCGCTGATATGGATGTGCAGGCTATCGCGTTCGACCGCTGGCGTATTGACCAACTGCGCCGGGAGCTAGACCGCATGGGGGCCGAGCTGCCGCTGGTGGAGTTCGGGCAAGGGTTCCAAAGTTTCAGCCCTGCCCTTGATGTGCTGGAAGCCGAGCTACTGAATGGACGCATCGCGCACGGTGGCAATCCGCTGCTGACCTGGTGCGCAGCCAATGCAGTGGTTGTGCGTGATCCAGCAAATAACAGGAAGCTCGACAAGCAAAAAGCAACAGGCCGGATTGATGGCCTGGTGGCGCTGGCAATGAGTCTAGGCGTGGCATCCAAGGCCGAGGAAGCCATGGGCGTGACGCTGGAGGGCTTCACGTTCGTTTGAATTGCCCGTGCCGGTACGGGGGCGAAAGCCGCAGACCGGACGCGCTTTAGTCGGTGAGTGGCGCGGCGAGAACTAACCCCGACAGCCAGTGACGACTCTAGGAGCCTGTCGGACTTGAGCCCGAGCGAACCCACTAAATCGGTCTGGCGCGTGTTTTGAAGCGGGGCCGCGCTGTGATCGAGCGTTTTCTGCCGTTGCCGAGGCACCGCGAGGGCGCATC
>Ga0114984_1001062_pt1 | contig 10299 bp, 7 predicted proteins | sample Shrwel1BS1Day1_FD_96987 | JGI IMG/M metagenome (GOLD analysis project Ga0114984, IMG submission 96987) | Subsurface microbial communities from deep shales in Ohio, USA - Utica-3 well 1 S-1-Day1 | ecosystem: Environmental > Aquatic > Deep subsurface > Shale gas/oil reservoir > Produced water/Flow... | reverse complement strand
TCTGCATGCCCTTGTCCTTCAGCTCGGCCAGGGCGCGAGCGGCCTCCTCGCGGGTGTCCTGGCGCTCGAAGTCACGCGCCTTCTTGGCCGCCTCCATGAGAATGTTCTGCTCGGTCTGCGACAAGCCGTCCCACCAGCGCTTGGACACGGTGACTATCCACGGGCTGTACACATGGTTGGTCACGGTCAGGTACTTCTGCACTTCATAGAACTTCGAGGAAAGGATGGTGTTGAACGGGTTTTCCTGACCATCGACCGCCTTGGTTTCCAGCGCGGTGAACAGCTCGGAGAACGGCAGCGGCACGGCGTTGGCGCCCATCAGCTTGAAGGTGTCGAGAAACACCGGGTTGGGCATCACGCGCAGCTTGACCCCGGAGAAGTCCTCCAGCTTGCTGATCGGCCGCGTGTTGTTGGTCAGGTTGCGGAAGCCGTTCTCCCAGTACACCAGGCCGACCAGGCCCTTCTCTTCCAACTTGTCCATCACCTGGCGGCCGACCGGGCCGTCCAGTACGGCATCGGCCTGCTCGGCGCTGCTGAACAGGAACGGCGTGTCCCACACCGCCATTTCCTTGGTGATGCCCACCAGCGTCGCGGTGGAGCCGACCATCATTTCCTGCGCGCCACCGATCAGCGCGCTCTGCATCTGGTCATCGGAACCCAGGCTGGCAGCGCCGAAGGTACGCACCTTGAGTTTGCCGTCTGAGGCCTTGGCCACTTCCTCGGCGAACAGCTTGGCCGCGCGGCCCTGGTTGCTGTTCTCGTTGAGGCCGTAACCGAAGCGGATCATGCGCGAGCGCACCTCATCGGCGTGAGCGGTGATACTGGCGAGCGGGCTGCACAGCATGGCAGCGGTGAGGATGGCGAGCAGCGGACGTTTCATTGGGTCTACCTCTTATTGTTGTGAATGTTGCCGGCGCGCAGGCGCCGGTGGGTCAACTCAGCGCAACCAGGCCAGCGGCACGGTAACAATGGCCGGGAAAGCCACCAAGGCGACGACGATGGCCAGATAGATCAGGAAGAACGGCATGACGCCGCGCACTAGCACTTCCATGCGCAACCTGCCGATACCGCCGACGACGTTGAGCACCGTGCCGACTGGCGGAGTGATCAGTCCGATGGAGCCGATCAGTACGAACATCACGCCGAAGTACACCGGATCGACGCCGGCCTTGATCGCGATGGGCGCGAGCACCGGGGCCAGGATCAGGATGGTCGGGGTCAGGTCCAGCACCATGCCCACTGCGATCATCAGCAGCATGATCGCCAGCACCAGCAGCCGCGAATGCTCGGCCAGCGGCCCGAGCATGGCGCCGATCTCGTCCGGCAGCTGCGCCAGGGTGATCATGTACGCCGATACCGTGGCAGCGGCGCAGAGGAACATCACCGACGCCGTGGTGCGACTGGCGCGGGTCAGGGTTTCCATCAGGTCGCTCCAGCTCAGCTCGCGGTAGAGCAAGGTGGACACCGCCAGCGCATAGACCGCTGCGACCACGGCTGCCTCGGTGGGCGTGAAGATACCGAAGCGCAGGCCGCCGACGATGATCACCGGCAGCATCAGCGCCGCCGCACCGTCGATCAGTACCCGGCGCCGCTCGGCAGCACTGGCCTTGGCTGGCGTCGGCTCGGTGAAGCCGCGGGCGATCAGGGTCCAGGCAATGATCAGCCCCGCGCCCATGATCAGCCCCGGTACCAGGCCGGCCATGAACAGCTGACTGATGGAGGTGTTGGTGACTACGCCATAGATCACGAAAGGCATCGACGGCGGAATGATCGGCGCGATGATGCCACCTGCGGCCACCAGGCCAGCCGAGGAATGCACCGGATAACCGCGCTGGCGCATCATCGGCAGCAGCAAGGTGGCCAGCGCCGCGGTGTCGGCCAGGGCCGAGCCGGACATGCTGGCCAGCAGCACGGCGGCAGCGATGGCGACGTAGCCCAGACCGCCACGCAGGTGGCCGAAATAGGCCTGAGCCATGGCGATGATGCGTCGGGAAATACCGCCGGCGTTCATCAACTCACCGGCCAGGATGAAGAAAGGCACCGCCAGCAGCGGGAAGCTGTCGGCGCCAGCGAGCAGGTTCTGCGCCAGCAGCTGCACGTCCCAGAAATCCAGGTACCACATCAGCACGGCCGCCGTGAGGATCAGGGCGAAGGCGATGGGCATGCCAAAGGCCATGAACCCCAGCAGGGAGGAAAGAAATACCGCGACAGTCATCGGCAGGTCCTCGGTGGGCAGTGCCCGTCTTGTTGGAATTGGGGCAGCATCATTCGACGTGAGCCTGGGTCAGCGTTACCTGCGACGTACGCCGCCAGAGGTTGACCAACTGCACCACCGCCAGAATCGCCAGCACCAGCATGCTCGCCAGCACCGGCAGCATGGCCAGCACCACGGGGTATCCGACCACCGTACTGACGTTGCCCCAGCCGAACTGCACCTGATTCCAGGCGCCCCAGGCCGAGAGCAGGCTGGCGCCGGCAACCAGCACCCAACTCAGCGAATCCACCAGACGTTGCGCCAGCAACGGGAAGCGATCGCGGATCATGCGGAAGGTCATCAGCTCGCCGCGGCGCATGCCGGAGGCCACGCCGACGAACACCAGCCAGACGAAGGCCAGCCGCGATAGCTCCTCGGCGCCCGGCCAGCCGGTGCCAAATACGTAACGCAGCACCACATTGGCGAACACGGCCACCACCATGAAGGCCATCAGAACCGCCATCAGGCCGTCGGTCAGACGATCGAACAGCCGCGCGATGCGGCCCTCATAGATGGGCTCGGCACCCAGCCGGGCCGCTTGGTTAGCGCTATCAATTTCGCTATCGAGAACATCCTGAGCTTCGCTGGCAACCGCCTCCGTGGCATCGCGGCGCACCCAGGCCTGGATTTCGGCCACCACTACTTGCCGGGGCTGCTGCGCATCCACGACGTGTACATGCGGCTCACCCGCCGGGCTTTCGAGAGTGGCGAACTGGCTATCGACCAGGGAGATCGGCATGAAATGTCCGGGCCGGGCACCGACACGCTGCACCGCAGTGGCGTGGTCGATATTCAGGTGAACGAACTGCAGGCCGGGAATGGCCTGACGCAGGCGCTCACGGTAGGCACGCTTGAGCGCCGAACAGGCCAGCACGAAACACTCGCCGGCGGCCTGCGCTGCCAGCATCTGCTCGCACAGCGCGTCGAGCCAATGGCGGCGATCCTCGTCGCTCAGCGGGATCCCCGCACGCATGCGCTCGACGTTTTCGGCAGGATGGAAATGATCGGCTTCGATATGGCGCCAGCCCAGGGCAGCTGCAACCGCCTGACTGATATCGCTCTTGCCGGAACCACTGACCCCCATGACCACGAGCGTGGTACGGGCAGGCAATGCGGAAGGCTGCTGTTGCATGGGAACTCCATGGGCACCATCGAGGTGGGCCGCTCATTGTTTGAGGCGGATGTTAGCGCTATCCAAAACGTTCGACAACCCTTCCCCGGCAACATTTGGTAGAGCATTTCTCCTGACGATCTGCAGCCGGTGCTGGTCCCTGAACGGGTGACGCGGTCAAGATCGCCTACCTGCCACGAGGGAGACATTTCGCTTATGCACCGGCTGAGACACTGCGTCTGGCTGCCCACGCTGTTCCTGCCACTGGCCGCGCAGGCCGAGAACGCCACATACCAGGCCGAGCCACTGGTGGTTACCGGCAGCCGCTACCAGGCCAGCGGCTGGCGACTGCCCTTCTCGGTCAACCGCGTCGACGCCGAGCAAGCCACGTTGGGCAAGCCCGGCGTCAATCTGTCCGAGGCGCTCGGCAGCGTGCCGGGCCTGGTGGTGCAGAACCGGCAGAACTATGCGCAGGACCTGCAGATTTCCTCACGCGGCTTCGGTGCCCGCTCGGCCTTCGGCATCCGTGGCATCAAGCTGCTGGCCGATGGCGTGCCGCTGTCCAACCCCGACGGCCAGGGCCAGGCAGCGACCTTCGACCTCGACACCCTGGAGCGTATCGAAGTCCTGCGCGGCCCCTTCGCCAGCGTCTACGGCAGCAACTCCGGCGGGGTGATTCAGCTGTTCTCGCGCGACGGCGAAGGCCCGCCCAAAGTCTCGCTCGATACTTCCCAGGCCGCTTACGGCAGCAGCCGTACCCGCGTGGCGGCCGAAGGCGGCACCGACAAGGCCGGCTTCATCGTCAACCGCTCGCACTTCGAAACCGACGGCTACCGTGACCACAGCGGCGCCATCCTCGACAAGACCTTCGCCAAGCTGACCCTGTACCCGGACGATGTCAGCAAGCTCAGCCTGAGCTTCAGCGAACTGGATCAGAACGACACCCAGGACCCGCAGGGCCTGACCTGGCAGCAAGTGCAAAGCGACCGCCGCGCGGCAGCGCCCAGTGCGCTGCAGTTCGATACGCGCAAGACCGTCGATCATCGCCAGTTCGCCCTCAACTACGAACGCAGCTTCGCTGCTGGTACCTGGCAAAGCACGGTCTACAGCGGCACAAGACAGGTGATCCAGTTCCAGTCGATTCCGGTCGCCGTACAAGCGCCGGCATCTCAATCCGGCGGCGTGATCGACTTCGAGCGCCGCTTCCACGGCATCGGCAACCGCTGGATTCAGTCGTTGGACCTCGGCAGCAGCCTGCTGACCCTCACCACCGGCCTGGATTACGACTACTCGCGTGACGACCGCCAGGGCTATGAGAACTTCATCGGGGACACCCTCGGTGTCAAAGGCAATCTACGCCGTGACGAGCGTAACGAGGTCACCAGCCTGTCGCCCTACGTCCAGGCCGCCTGGCAGTTGGGCAAGCTCGACCTGCAGGCCGGGCTGCGCCATAGCGAGGTAGCGTTCGACGTGGATGACCGCTTCCTGAGCAATGGCGACGACAGTGGCTCGGTGACCTACCGCGAACTGACGCCGACCCTGGGCGCCAGCTATGCGCTGTTGCCCGACCTGAACCTCTACGCCAGTTGGGGCAAGGGCCTGGAGACACCGACGCTCAACGAGCTGTCCTATTCAGGGCCTGACAACAGCTTCGGCTTCGACCTGAAACCGGCCACCAGCGAGCAGATCGAAGTGGGTCTCAAGGCGCGCCTGGCTGATGCGACCAGTCTGCAACTGGCTCTATTCCAGATCGATACCGACGACGAGCTGGTGGTCGAATCGGCCAGTGGCGGTCGTTCACGCTTCCAGAACGCTGCGCAAACCCGCCGCCGCGGCGTCGAGCTGGCACTGGAAAGCCGGCTGAGCGATACCCTGCGCAGCAGCCTCGCCTATACCCAAATCGATGCCACCTACAGCAAGAACTTCACCAGCAATGGCCGGCTGATCGATTCGGGCAATCGTCTGCCGGGCATTCCGGCGCGCACCTTGTATGGCGAACTGGCCTGGCAGCCGCTGGACGGGTTCAGCACTGCGATCGAAGGTCTTTATCGCAGCAAGCTGTATGTCGAGGACAGCAACACCGCCAAGGCGGCGCCCAGCTACGCACTGTTCAACTGGCAGGCACGCTTCGAGCAGAAAGTCGGTGCAATGACCTTCAACCAGGTACTGCGGATCGACAACCTGCTGGATCGTGAATATATCGGCTCGGTGATCGTCGGTGACGGCAATGGCCGCTATTACGAACCCGGCCCTGAACGCGCCTGGTATGTCGGCGCGGGCGTGCAGTATCAGTTCGATTGACGCCCGTAGGGTGCGCTGCGCGCACCGCCTGGGCTAGCGTCAAGACTTGAACACGACGCAAATCCGCTCCCCTCTCCCGCTTGTGGGAGAAGATAGGTTCGCTTGGCCACCAGCCTAAGCCCCCTGGTGCGTACGGCACACCCTACGGTAGCCGGCGCCTACAAGCCGCGCGCGATCACCATCCGCTGCACATCGCTGGTGCCTTCGTAGATCTGGCAGACGCGCACGTCACGGTAGATGCGTTCGACCGGAAAGTCCTTGAGATAGCCGTAGCCACCCAATGTCTGGATCGCCGCCGAGCACACCCGCTCGGCCATCTCCGAGGCGAACAGCTTGGCCATCGAGGCCTCGGTCAGGCATGGCTGGCCCGCCTCGCGCAGGTTGGCGGCGTGATGCACCATCTGCCGGGCGACGGCGATCTGCGTGGCCATGTCGGCCAGCCGAAACGCCACCGCCTGGTGCTCGATGATCGGTTTGCCGAAGGTCACCCGCTCGTGGGCGTAATCACGCGCCGCCTCGAACGCGGCGCGCGCCATGCCTACGGATTGCGCGGCGATACCGATGCGCCCGCCTTCGAGGTTGGCCAGGGCGATGCGATAGCCCTCGCCCTCCTCGCCCAGGCGCAGGTTGGCCGGGATGCGCACCTCATCGAGCTGAATCTGGCAGGTATCGGAGGCATGCTGGCCGAGCTTGTCCTCCACCCGTACCACGGAGAAACCGGGCGTATCGGTGGGCACGATAAAGGCGCTGATGCCCTTCTTGCCTGCCTGCGGGTCTGTGACGGCAAAGACGATGACCATGCCGGCGTGGCTGCCAGAGGTGATGAACTGCTTGGCGCCATCGAGCACGTAATGCTCGCCGTCACGCCTCGCGCGGGTGCGCAGGTCGCTGGCGTCGGAGCCGGCCTGTGGCTCGGTCAGGGCGAAGGCGCCGAGCATCTCGCCACTGGCCAATGGGCGGAGAAAGCGCTGTTTCTGCTCTTCGCTGCCGTATTTGAGGATGGGCATGCAGCCCACCGAGTTGTGCACGCTCATGATGGTGGAACAGGCGCCATCGCCGGCGGCGATCTCCTCCAGTGCCATGGCGTAAGCCAGATGACCGGTCTCGGCGCCACCCCACGCCTCGGGCACCAGCATGCCCATAAAGCCCAGCTGGCCCATCTCGGCGATGGCCTCGGCGGGGAAACGATGCTCACGATCCCAGTCGGCGGCAAAGGGTTTCAACCGCTCCTGAGCGAACTGGCGAGCCATGTCGCGGATAAGGATTTCTTCTTCAGTGGGCAGCATGGCTGACTCCGGTAACGGGTTAATCACCGTGGGAGGCGCTTCAGCGGCGACAGTCGCGGCTGAAGCCCCTCCCACAGGTCAAGGCGTAGGGTGCGCCGTGCGCACCACTGGTTGGCGGAAACACTCGGTGCGCACAGGGCACCCTGCGGGTCGATTCAATACAACTCGATGGCCACGGCAGTAGCCTCGCCGCCGCCGATGCACACGGAGGCCAGGCCCCGCTTGAGCCCACACTGCTGCAACGCCGCCAGCAGCGTCACCAGAATGCGCGCACCGGACGCGCCGATGGGATGCCCCAGAGCGCAGGCGCCACCGTGCACGTTGAGCTTGTCGTGAGCGATGTCCAGTTCGCGCATGGCCACCATCGGTACCACGGCGAACGCCTCGTTGATCTCGAACAGATCGACCGTATCCAAGGTCCACTCGATGCGCGCCAGCAAACGCTGGATCGCCGCCACCGGCGCGGTGGTGAACAGGTTCGGCGCCTGCGCGTGGCCGGCATGCCCGACAATGCGTGCCAGCGGTTTCAGTCCGCGTTTCTGCGCCTCGGACAAACGCATCAGCAACAGCGCGGCAGCGCCATCGGAAATGGAACTGGCATTGGCCGCCGTCACCGTGCCACCCTCGCGGAATGCCGGTTTCAGGCCGGGAATCTTGTCCGGACGGGCCTTGGGCGGCTGCTCGTCGGTAGCCACCAGGCGCCGCTCACGCCCCTGTGACACTTCCACGGCGACTATCTCGCTGGCGAAACTGCCCTGCTCGATCGCCTGCTGGGCGCGGCGCAGCGACTCCAGTGCGTAGGCATCCTGCTCCTCGCGGCTGAAGCGATACTGCTGCGCGCAGTCCTCGGCGAAAGTGCCCATCAGCCGGCCACGCTCGTAGGCGTCCTCCAGGCCGTCGAGGAACATATGGTCGAGCACCTGACCATGGCCCATGCGGTAGCCGCCGCGGGCACGTGCCAGCAGGTACGGCGCGTTGGACATGCTCTCCATGCCGCCGGCCACCAGCACATCGGCGCTACCGGCGAGCAACTGGTCATGGCCGAGCATCAGCGCCTGCATGCCCGAGCCGCACATCTTGTTCAGCGTGGTGCACTGCGCTGCCTGGCTAAGGCCCGCGCCCAGCGCAGCCTGACGCGCCGGGGCCTGCCCCTGGCCAGCCTGCAGCACACAGCCCATCAGCACCGTATCCACCGCCTCGGCGGCGAGACCGGCACGCTCCAGGCTCGAGCGAATGGCCGCAGCGCCCAGTTCTGCAGCGCTAAGGCCGGCGAGATCGCCGAGAAAGCCGCCCATGGGCGTGCGCACTGCGCTGACGATGACGACGGGGTCGAGATGTTGGTTCATGGTTTTCACCTTTTGATCTGCATTATTCCCGGAGCGCATCCGGGCCATGTCCTGACCGTAGGAGCGGCTTCAGCCGCGAAGGCAGCGTCATTTATTTCGTGGCTAAAGCGGAATGCCGCCCAACCGCTCCTACAAAAGCTAAAACGCGCTATTTCGCCGCCATACGCAGCGCGCCATCGAGGCGGATCACCTCGCCATTGAGCATCGGGTTTTCGACGATATGCCGCACCAGCGCAGCGTATTCGTCGGGTCGCCCCAGGCGCGGCGGGAACGGCACATTGGCCGCCAGCGAGTCGCGTACCTCCTGCGGCATGCCGGCCATCATCGGCGTCTCGAACACGCCAGGCGCGACGCACATCACGCGGATACCCGAACGCGCCAGATCGCGCGCTGCCGGCAACGTCAGCGCTGCTACCCCGCCCTTGGAGGCGGCATAGGCCACCTGCCCCATCTGCCCATCGAACGCAGCCACCGAGGCGGTGTTGATGATGACCCCGCGTTCACCTTCAGCATTCGGCGTGTTCCGCGCCATGGCCTCGGCGGCCAGGCGCAGCAGGTTGAAGCTGCCGATCAGGTTGACCTCGACCGTACGGCGGAAGCTGTCCAGGCCATGTGCGCCGTTGCGCCCGAGCACCTTCTCGGCCGGCGCAATACCGGCGCAGTTGACAAGCCCGTGCAGGGAACCGAAGGCCTCCAACGCCTGCGCCACGGCTGCCTGGCCATCCTCTTCGCGAGTGATATCGGCGCGCACGAAGCGCGCGGCGTCGCCCAGCTCGGCAATGGCCTGCTGACCGGCCTGCTCGTTGATATCCAGCAGCACGACCTTGCCGCCTTGTCCGACCAGTTCACGGGCCGTGGCCAGGCCCAGGCCCGAGGCGCCGCCACTGATGAGGAATACCGATTCGTCGATGCGCATGCTCAACCTCTGTGATTGTTGTTGGGTGAGATTGACAGCCAGATTTGCACAGGTTTACGTTAACGTAAAGGTAAACGAGCAATGACCATGACGACCTACTCCATATCCGACCTGGCCCGCGAACTGGATGTGACACCACGCGCCATCCGCTTCTACGAGGAGCAAGGCATGCTCGCCCCCGAACGGCGCGGCCTGGAACGCATCTACAGCGCCAAGGACAAGGTGACGCTGAAGCTCATCCTGCGCGGCAAGCGCATCGGCTTCTCCCTGGCCGAATGCAAGGAGCTGATCGATCTCTACGACCCCAGCAGTGGCAATCGCAAGCAGCTGGAAACCTTCATGGACAAGATCGCCGCACGCCGCGCCCAGCTCGAGCAGCAGTTGCTGGACATCGAACAGATGCAACTGGAACTGGATACCGCCGAGGAACGCTGCCTGGCAGCCCTGGCTGAAACGACCGCCTAATCGCCCCCACTACAAGAACAATCGCAGGTGACCCCATGAGCTACCCCACCCTCAACTTCGGCCTCGGCGAAACCCTCGACATGCTGCGCGACTCGGTGCACCAGTTCGCTCAGGCCGAGCTGGCGCCGCGCGCCGCACAGATCGACCGCGACAACGAATTCCCCATGGACATGTGGCGCAAGTTCGGCGACATGGGCCTGCTCGGCATGACGGTCAAGGAAGAGTACGGCGGCACCGACATGGGCTATCTGGCCCATGTGCTGGCCATGGAGGAAATCAGCCGCGCCTCGGCCTCGGTGGGCCTGTCCTACGGCGCCCACTCCAACCTGTGCGTCAACCAGATCCACAAGAACGGCAGCGAGGCGCAGAAGCACAGGTACCTGCCCAAGCTGTGCTCCGGCGAACATATCGGCGCCCTGGCCATGAGCGAGCCCAATGCCGGCTCCGACGTGGTGTCGATGAAGCTGCGCGCCGAGAAGCGCGGCGACCGCTACATCCTCAACGGCAACAAGATGTGGATCACCAACGGCCCGGATGCCCACACCTACGTGATCTACGCCAAGACCGACATCAACGCCGGCTCGCGCGGCATGACCGCCTTTATCGTCGAGCGCGACTTC
>Ga0114984_1001061_pt1 | contig 10303 bp, 5 predicted proteins | sample Shrwel1BS1Day1_FD_96987 | JGI IMG/M metagenome (GOLD analysis project Ga0114984, IMG submission 96987) | Subsurface microbial communities from deep shales in Ohio, USA - Utica-3 well 1 S-1-Day1 | ecosystem: Environmental > Aquatic > Deep subsurface > Shale gas/oil reservoir > Produced water/Flow... | reverse complement strand
GTACCAGGGCGTTGCCTCGAGGGCGATGAGTTCAGTGCGTGGTTTAGTCATGGCTTGAGTGTGGCAGTGGAGGGGAGGGTCGTCAAGTAAGTGGGTGTCCCTTAGTTTTTTAGAAATCAAACTTCAAGGTATCATCCTGGCCACCGAAGACGGCCTCGATGTCCACATCGGGTTTCTGTTGATTCGCATGTTGCTCATGCAGCTGAACCAACGCTTGCAACTTGTTGATGTTCTGCATCGACATCAGCTGGGCATAGATGGTGGGCAGCGCACCGGCATCCGCGAGGGCTTTCAGCTGCTCAGCCGATAGGGCCAGCAGAGCCTGCTCATCAATACGGAAGAGGCCTTTCAGCGCTTTCACGTCCCCATCTACATTGACCTGTATTTCCCAAGGCACCAGCAGTCCCGCTGCGTCAATCGCCTTACAGACCCGTTCAGTGGGTTCTCGGGCCGCTTCAATCGACTGCAGGAACGTCAGAATCTGTTTCAGGACTTCGGAGGGTTCACCGTTATCCTCAAAGAACCGAGTCCCTTCGTTGCCCATCAAGCCGGAGTCTTCGTTGAAGCACAGCACCTGTTGCTTGGCATCTTCCGTATGAGCCAAACGGAAGGGGTAGCTACGCAGTTGAGCCGGGACGTAGCCTTCTACCCAGCGACCGTTGGGGGCGACAAACAGGTTCTTACCCTGGGCAATACCCAGTACGGCGGCAGGCAGTACCTTGTCGTTCACCTTCGTAAAACTGATCGGCAGTGACTGCTGTGCCCGTGGCAGCTCGGTGACCATGAGCGGTACCAGCACATCACCCAGCGCATGGGTGTAATCCTGGAAGCGTGTCCAACAGGTCTCTTTGTGCTGTGCTGTGTTGATTGGGATGTACTTAGCCATCAGCCCCTCCTGTTCAAATTGGTGTTCTATATAAACAAAAACCCCCGTCCGAAGACAGGGGTTTAGAGGCTTTAACCGAGAGAGGAGCAAACTCCCCTCAAGGCATCCTTCTCAAAGAGAGGGATTAAGCGATTTCCAAAGTACCGTTGGTCTGGTTGTAAGACGCTGTAGACAGGTCTACCAGGCCAGTGATCTGGATGATGCTGTCAGTGCCGTTGTTGAAGTCAACATCAGCATTGTTGGCATCACGAACAACGTAAGTGTTCTCACCGAACTGGAACCAAGTTACAGCATTGTTGCCGTCGTTGATGTTTACGGCAGCGTTAGCGTAATCCTGGAACACGGCTGTATTTGCAAGCTGGATCGCTGCAGAAGTAAATGTAACTGCACCCAAGTCGTTATCACCAACAACCGCATCAGCATCGTTTAGATCAATCACGTCACCTGCAGACAGATCGGTGATTGTGGAGTAGCTGTTGACGTTGGTCGGGATGTTCAAGACGAAGGTATCGTTGCCTTCACCACCAGTCAGCTGAGTCAGGCTAGCACCGGTCAAGGTGTCATTGCCTGCACCACCGATCAGCACGTCGCTGTTACCCGCAGCGGTCAGAACGTCAGCGGCCGAACCACCAGTTACGGTAGTACCAGCAGCAGCACCGTCAGCCGTGTAGGTCAAAATACCAGTCGCCAAACTAGCGTCTACAGCTGTCAGCACAGTTGACAGCGTATCCAGTGTCAGGTCACCCGCACCAGAAACGTTCAGGGTCGTCATCGCAGCAGCGTGCACATTCAGTGTTACAGCTGAAGCAACATCGTCCGCACCGTCGTTGTTCGCATCGGTGAAGGCATCAGTTGTTGTAACATTAATTGTTTCAACACCTGCTACCGCTACAGTACCAACGTTGGTAGCCGCAAGCTCTGCAGTTACAACGTTCAGGCTGTCAGCAGCACCAGTTGCATCAGTCATTGTCACTGTTGCACCCAGACCCGCAGCACCCAGCTGAACAGTACCGTCGTTCGCCATGTTGGTGAAGAACAGTTCAGATGAAGTGATTGTTGCAGTGCCCGCAGTAACAGCACCTGCACCAGCCAGCGTGCTAACCAGCTGACCAACTTGGAGTGCGTAGCCAGTTGCACTTGTAATAACAAGTGGTGCGTTATCAGTGTTAGCAACTGTAGCTGTAGCCACTCGAGCATCAGCAGCAACCGCCGTAGCAAGTGCCGACAATGCAGCATTAGCTGAAGCGCCAGTAGCTGAGTAAGTGGTACCGCCTACCACGATTGACACTGTACCGCCAGTAACAGCACCTGCGGCAGTGTAGGTTCCAGCTACAGATGTAACTTCCTGAGTATCTAGTGTACCCGCAGTGATGACGTAGCTAATGTCATCCATGTTAGCCAGATTGATTGTGTTGTCAGCAGTAGTTGCTACCTGACCTACAGACAGACGCTCGAAGTTAGAGATAGTGTTCTCAAACGTCAGAGTGTTTGCTGCAGTTTCAGCGTTAGCCGCTGTCATAACAAGAGTATCGGCCGTGCCAGCACCCGCATCAACTGAACCACCGCCCAGTGCAGCACCAGTCAGAGTGACAGTATCGTTGCCGTCACCCATAGTTGAGTTCGCAGTAGAAGCACCCAGCTGAACGGTATCCGCACCAGTACCACCAGTGAACACGGTTCCTGCAGCCAGAACCTGAGAATCAGCGTCCACACCACCTGTGTTTGCAGAGGCATTAATAGCCGTAGCAGCAGCGTATCCACCGTCTTCATCAAGAGTCACTGCACCGGCGCCAGTTACCGTAACTGTCTCTACAGCGTTGAATGAAGAACCAGTAAGATCCAGGTTGGATGTTGCATTGATTGTAACAGCAGTCGCTGCATCAGCAGTCAGGTCAACAGCTGAGTTACCACCAGTTGCATTGACAGTAAGCGCTGTCAGAGTAGCGTTAGCAGCATCACCAGCATCATCAAGATCGATCGCCGCAGCGCCTGTGATCGCATCCAGATTAACTGTCAGCGCAGCAACAGCAGCATCAACCGTCAGACCCTGTGCAGAATTCGCCAGGTTCAGGGTAGTCAGTGCATCAGCAGCAACGATATCTGAGCCAGCACCGTAGCCGTCAAGAGTGATGTTAGTTACTGACGCAGTAGCGTTCTCGGTAACAGTAACGGCACCAGCAGCAGCCGTGTTGGTTGATGGGCCCGCAGCAGCAGTAGTCGGAGCTGCGCCCTGAGTGGTTGCAACATTGAAGTTCGCTGCATCAGCCGCAGCAGTAGTGACAGTGATGTCACCCGAAACACCCGCAGCAGTCGCTGTGAACGTTACGTTCGCACCAGTCGCAGCACCTGAAGTGTAACCCGCATCCAGCGTACCGGTGAACACACCATTAGCAACCACGCCGCCTTCTGCTTGTGTATCCGCAGCAGTTAGAGCAGCAAATGCTGCCGCAACTTCAGCACCAGTCAGAGCACGGCCTGCAGTAAAGGTAAGGTCACCGGCATCTGCCGCACCAACGCTGATCGTTACCGCTTCACCTGCAGCCAGAGCGCCGAATGTTACGACAGCTGACTCGGTTGTTGCACCTGCAGCAGCCACACTGAACGTAGTGTTAGTCACGTTCTGAGTGACGTTTACAGAGGTAGTTGCGTTACCAGCGTTGACGTTGATAGCACCAACTGCCAGCACACCTGCATCAGCTACCGCATCAGCAGTGTTAGTCGCAGTAACGTTAACGTCCACTGTAGTACCACCATTGGTCGTGGTGGTACCGCCAGCAAAAGCAGCACCGTCTGATGACAGGGTGGAGTTGACGACCACCGCACCAGTCGGAGAACCGTTAGCACCACCTACAGTGATGTTACCAGATGCAGCTTCAGTAGCAGAGTTCGCAGCAGTAGTCGTTACGGTAACGTCTGTACCACCCTCAACAACGATGTTAGACAGGTTAGCTGCCGACTGTGCGTTGTTAGTGTCAGTCACTGTGATAGTACCTGCAGCATCACCGCCAGCTGCATTGTTACCAACAGTAATTGTAGTATCAACTGTAGCATCAGTAACCGTTACGTTCTGGCCACCTGCAACAGCGATAGCACCACTCGCACCAGACACATTCATGTCAGTAGTAGCAGCACCCTGGATGTTAACTTCGTTAGCCAGAGTTACGTTAACAGTGTTCAGGCCTGCGATGTTAGACAGGTTGAGCACCGCTGCTGCGTCATCACCGGCGACATCACTATCAGTCAAGTCACCAACATTGGCAGACGAACGGATGTTGATTGTCTCAACGTTCTGGATCGTTACGCCAGCCGGAATTGCATCCAAGCTGTCATTAGTATTGCCAGTACCAACATGGTTCAACGTCAGGGTGTCTTCACCCAGACCAGCGTTGATCTGATCCAGCGCGTTCAGAGTGCTGTTGGTAGCAGTCTTTGAATCAACCAGCGCAACGATAGTGTCATCACCATCAGTACCGGTAGTGCCCGCAGAGCCGTTCAGACCCGGAATGGTGTCGATACCTGTAGTCAGGGTGAATGTCTGACCCAGACCACCGACAGAAGACGGATCGCGCACTTCACCCGCCAGATCAGCAATCTCATAACCTTCAACGGTTGCAGAAGCGGTGTAGCCTTCCGGCAGCTCAGCAGCAGCATCGTTGGTCGGTGTGATGGTTGCGACAGTGGATACAGTCTCACCAACAGCGATTGTTACGGTCTGCGGGTTGAAAGAACCGGAACCGAAGTCAGCAGTGCTTGTCTGGCCAGTAGAACCGTCACCCGGCAGGATCTGGATAGTACCGGTGAACTCAGACTGTACCGCTTCAGAAGCAACGATGGTGTACTCGATCTCTGAACCTTCTTCTACGAACTGAGTGTTAGATACCAGTTCAAAGGTCAGCGGAGTTGGAGTAACAGTGATAGTCAGCGCTTTGCTATCAGTTGCGCCAGCAGCGTCAGTTACTGTGTAGTTAGCAACGATTTCAAGGTCTGCATCAGTGTAAGTCAGTGCCTGAGCAGCTGTGTTCAGTGAAGGATCGAACGTCCAAGAACCATCAGCGTTCACAGTCAGACCTTCTACAGCAGCATCCAGAGCGAACGTCAGGTCATCACCATCGATATCGCTAGCAACCAGCTGGCCAGTGATAGCAGCATCTGCTTCAGCTGCGGCAGCAGTCGCATCTTCAGCAACTGGAGCGTCGTTTACAGCAGCGAAGTCAAGCGCCCAAGAAGCAGCTACAGTCTCAGTGCCATCAGTTACGTCGTAAGAAACAGTGACAACACCGTTGAAGTCTGCAGCCGGTGTGATGGTGTAAGTGCCATCTTCGTTGTCAGTAACGGTTGCACCGTTATCAGCAGCAACGTTAGAAACAGACAGAGCGTCGTTTTCTTCGTCAGTGTAGCCAGTCAACAGATCAGACGCGTTCACAGTGAAGGCAGCATCTTCTTCACCAGCACCCTGAGCTGCCGCATCACCTGTTAGTGCAGGAGCATCGTTTACAGCAACCTGAGTGAAGGTTACAGAGTCAGCACGACCAACAACAGAAACTGTTACATCGCTGTCTGCAGCCAGATTAGAAGAAGCGTTGATAGTCAGCGTAGCTGCACCATCAGCGTCAGTTGTTACTGGAACAAATTCTGCAGAACCGTCATCGACTTTCAGCACGTATTCAGTGCTTGGCTCACCGTTAGCGATAGATACAGTTAGAGATTCGCCTTCGTCGACGCTATCCGCACTTGCAGTGAGACTGAAAGCAGGGGTCAGCGAGGTGTCGTTAACGGTAACCGCGGCGGAAACATCCTTGCCATCCAGGGTGACGGTCAGGGTTTCAGCACCTTCGGTGGTGGCATCTTCGGTCAGAACAACCTCGATGGTAGCTTCGCCATTGGCATCGACCGTGGCGCTGCCGGTCAGCTCGCCATCCACGTCGGCCGCATCCACACCGGAGAGGGTGTACGCCACTTCGGTTCCTTCAGCGACATTTTCAGTGGTGAGGGTGAAGCTGGCGGTAGCGCCTTCGTCGACTGCTGAGTCGGCGGCGGTGAGGGTGTAGGTCTCACCCGGCACCACCGTCTCCCCCAAAATCGCCCCCACCGGATCAGCGGAAGCCACGGCGTCATCGATGGTAGCCTTGGCCGCGGTCACACTGTCGGCTGAATCAGTGACGTTACTCAGGATATCGATGGAGGCCAGGTAGGCCGGATCCTGTTCCGGGTTGTTGTTATCGGCCACGTTGGTGTGCTGACCCAGGGTCTGGGCGAAATAGATCCCCACGTCGGCCTTGTTGGTGATGAACGCCTGACGGGTCAGCGCGGCGTCATAAGTGGCCTGATCGATGGCGCCAGCGGCCCAAGCGGCGTCGGCGTCATACTCAAGGGAGTCGGATACGAACTGGGCCACCATGTCGGCGCGGGTGTGGGGGGTAACGGGGTCGGTCAGGTAGTTCAGCCAGTAAGAGATGCCCTTGCTATCGCCGGCGCTGCCCAGCACGTTGGTGTAGATCGCTTCGACGAACTGCTGGTCGGTCATGTCACCGTAGGTTGTGGTGAACAGCGGGTGGGCGGCAAACCCTGCGGCGATGTCGGAAAGGGTGCTCTGTTCGGTATTGATCCTGGCCTCCCAGGTGGCCAAGCCGTTGCTGTCGGGAGCACGGTTGAAAAACGCCGAGTAGAGGCCGGCAATTTTTTGGGTGTTAGTAGCTGTAGGCATTGAGAATTCTCCGTTTGAGTATGTCTACCATCATTCTGATGACCGCTTTTCCACCGCGAAATTTGTCGACATGGAAGGCAATCATGACCGCATCCTACAGGGGGGGAGCGGGTGTAACTGTGAGCGTGGTCACATTTGAAACATCTTTTCCGCAACCCTGCAACCAGCCGCAGGGTGACCCGAGGTCAGAACGTCCAGTCGAGACCGGCCTGAACACTCAAGCCATGGCTACGGAACAGATCGATGTTACTGCGTTGATCCCAGCCTGAAAAGCCGGTGTTGAGCGTCAGGTCGGAACTCAACGGCAGGGAGTAGTTTACTTCAAGTGTGTTTCGTTTCAATGTCCGGCTGGCATTATATTCGAGCAACGGGCTGTAGCCCTCGCTGTCCTCCACCCATTCCAGATCAAGGCGGGCGGTCAGGCGGCCCTGGGGGAGCTGCCAGAGGCGGAAGGCCGACAGGGCCAGGCGGAGCTGGTCGCCGCCGGCGCGATCGGTGCGGTTGAAGTCCCGCCCGAGGGTCAGTTTCAGCTGGGTGGCCGGTGCCGGCTGCCAAAGCGCGTGGAGACTGGCACTGGTTTTGTTCAGCCGGTGCAGCTGCCAGTGGTGGTAGTGGTCGATGGAAGCGCCCAGTACGGTCTTGGCGCTGGTGGCGTATTCGAGCCAGCCGCCGGCGCGGGCGTAGTCGAGCTGTTCGCCGGGCCGGGCCAAGGCGGCGCGCGCGCCCAGATGCCAGCGGTTGCTCTGCTGGCTGAGCTGGCCGAGCAGTTGGTACTCCAGCGGCTGGTTGGCGCTGAACTTCTTCAGGCTGGCGCCCACGCTGTAGAGTGGCCCGCCGCCGAGTGGACTGACCAGGCGGGTCTGGTAGTAGCCGCTGAGCCGGGTGAACCAGGCGGGGGCGGCGCGCGCGTTTTCCGCCAGGGCGAAATAGAGCCGGCCGTAGTCGGTGGTCAGCCCGATCTCATCGATGCGGGCACCGCCGTTGGCATTGCTGGTGTGGCCCGCATCGAGCGCCAGGCCGCCGGCATGGTGGCGTTGGGGGGTTTGCAACTGGTCGATGAGCCGTTCGGCGGCGGCGCGGGCCGCCGCCGGGGGGGCATCAAATTGCAACACGCGCCTGGCATAGCCGAGGGCGGCCCGGTAATCGCCCAGTTGGGCGCTGACCAGGGCCAGGTCGAGCCAGGCGCCGGCGTGTTGCGGATTCAGCAGTACGGTGCGCTCCAGCGCCTCCTGTGCCTGGGCGGCGCGGCCTTTTTTGAGCATGATCAGCGCCTGCTCGTAGGCGAGGTCGGCGGCCTGCGAGCTGGCGTGGGCCGGAGGCGCCAGCAGCAGTCCCGCGGCCAACCAGAGCAGGCAGAGGGTCGACGGGGGGAGGGCGCGCCACAGGGCGGTAAACCGGTTTAACGCGACCAGAGGGTGGCGCCCTCCACGGTGCGTTGCGGGCCCAGCGGCAGGCTGAACAGATAGCCCGCCTGATGGCCCTCGCTGCTCAGGGCGCCCTGGAGGCTCACCGCGGCGTTGGGGGTTCCCTTCAGCAGCCCTTTGGCGGTGATCTCGCCGCCGCCTTGCAGCTGCCATTGGGTGTTGCCCTGGGATTCGGTGCCGGAGAGTTGGGTAGCGAAGCGGTTGCGGTTGAAATCGAGGGTGAGTATCCCCTGATCGACCCGGGCCGGATAGAGCCGGGTGCCCTCGCGCAGGTAAGCCTCGCTGGCGCTCAGGTTGAGGCCAAGGGTGGTGCCGCTGGGCCAGTAGCGCAGCGGATCGGCGGCGGTGGTGCGCATCAGGCCGAAGGTGGTGGTGCTGGCGACCATCTCTTTGCCCAGGGTGTACTGTTCCGACACCAGCGGTGTGCCCGGCTGCTCGAGGGTATCACTGGCGCGCCAGCGCCCCCAGTCGAGCTCCGGCTCACCGTTGAACTCGGCCAGCTCCAGGTTGTTGTGTTCCAGCGGGATGGTGTTGTTGCCGCTGTCCTCGAGGATATCGCCACCGCCGACCGGTTCCTGCCCGCCGGTGCGCAGGGGGGAGTCGCTCGGCAGATCGATCAGGTTTTTGAGGACCGGCTGGCGCCCCTGCTGCACTTCGAGGTAGTGGGCGTCGTTGGCGCTCAGCAGGGGGTCGTTGCCGCTCCAGCAGCCCGAGGCGCGGCCGGAGCAGCTGCCGGCGCGCATCACCACCGCCCCGGATACCACCCGCACGCGGGTGTTGAGCCGATCGGTCAGGGTGACGAAGTCGGTGCCGCGGATGCCGATGGCCGCCACCGGGGTGTTCAGCATGAAGCCCGCCTTGTTGGCCTGGCCGGAGTGGCCGGTGATGCTTCTGAGGTTGCCGCGTTCGAGAAAAAATTCGACCCGGTTTTCGCCGGGGCGCTCCGGGTCGTAGTGGTAGGCGTTGATATGCAGCACGCTGCCGGGGCGCAGGCTGATGAAGGCGGCGTCGATAAAACGGACATGCACAAAGCCGTCGGCACCGGTTTTGAGGGTGCTGCCGACCGTGAGCGCGGCGTTCGGGGTGAGCGGCTGGCCGTTCAGCTCCGCCTGCCCGCTGACGAACTGGACCGTGCCGACGGCGGCGGCGTGCGCCTTGACGGCGAGCAGCAGGAGCAACAGGAGCACCGGCAGGCGTACCGGTGAGATGCGATCACCTGAAACGAAATGGCTCAACACGCGACACCTCCGGTGCGTTACTTACCGGGCGATTATACCAGCAGGCTACGGGCCGTTGGCAAGCCGGGGCGCGGGCGGCAGCCAGCGGCTGCGCAGCTTGCGCCAGCAGGGGCGCTCCACGGCGTGATGGATCAGCATGGCGAGCAGGATGGTGCCGGCGGGGACGAGGAGGAAGCGCCACTCGCTGCCGGGCAGCAGAGAGTGCTGCAGCCAGAGCAGCGGGAAGTGTAACAGGAAGATGCCGTAGGCGTAGTGGCCGAGGTGTCTGCTCCAGCCGGGCTCGGGGCCGTTGGCGATGGTGCGGGCGGGGCGTTGGATGGCGCTGAGGATCAATAGCAGACCCGTTGCCACCTCGCGATCGTGGGGGCGGTGTGTGCCGGTAAGCCAGAGCAGCAGGAGGTAGCCGAGGAGCAGCGGCCAGAGCGCCTTCAGCAGGGTGTCGGTGCCGGCGGGGGGGGTGCGGGCGGGGTTGTTCCGCCGCGCCTGTAACATGCCGGTCATGAAAATGAACAGGACGCCCGGCAGCAGCCGGTAGCCAAAGTGGTCGGTGTTCAGCAGCGGGGTTTGTGCCAGCAGCCAGACGGAAAAGCTCAGGCCGTAGAGCAGGAGGAACAGGCGTCCGGGCAGGCGGAAGATGAGCGGGGCCAGGAGGTAAAACTGTATTTCGGTGCCCAGCGACCAGGCGGGCGGAAGCAGCGTGAACCGGTCGATGCCGTTGTACATATAGTAATTGAGGGGGATGATCGTCAGGTTGCCGAGCCAGGTGAGGAGGTTGGGTTCGGCGGACAGAAAGTGGGTCTGGGGCCGCAGGAGCCGCCAGATGGCGGCGGAGAAAAGCAGGGCGCCGAGGTAGGCCGGCAGCAGGCGCCAGAGGCGGTCGAGGTAGAATTGGCCCGCGTGTTTGCCCAGGGCCTGCCCGCTGTGGAGCAGGCGGTCGACGACGTAACCGGAGAGCAGGTAGAAGATCACCACGGCGGTGACGCCGGGGTTGAAGCCGTTGATGCTCCAGCCCATGTGGCTGAACAAAACCAGCATGGCCAGGGTGAATCGC
>Ga0114984_1001060_pt1 | contig 10319 bp, 7 predicted proteins | sample Shrwel1BS1Day1_FD_96987 | JGI IMG/M metagenome (GOLD analysis project Ga0114984, IMG submission 96987) | Subsurface microbial communities from deep shales in Ohio, USA - Utica-3 well 1 S-1-Day1 | ecosystem: Environmental > Aquatic > Deep subsurface > Shale gas/oil reservoir > Produced water/Flow... | reverse complement strand
CCCCGGAAGACACCGGTCGTGCCGACCACCTGAAAGGCAAAGTCATCGTGGGTGAGGTGGAAAAACTCTACCTGGCAGAACCCGGTCTGGTTTATACCGCCCGGATCGACAGCGGCGCTGAAACCTCTTCCCTGGATGCCCGCAACATCACCCGTTTTGAACGGGATGGCAACAACTGGGTGCGCTTTGATGTCCCGGTCCCGGATACCGACGAGCTCGTCACCCTTGAGAAGGAAGTATCCCGTCGGGTTCGGATCATCCAGGCCAGTACCGAGGATTCCGAACGCCGGGTGGTGGTGGAGCTCCAGTTCGCCATCGGTGACCACAAGCAGGTAGCCGAGTTTACCCTTGCCGATCGCAGTAACCTGACCTATGAAGTCCTGATCGGGCGGAACGTCCTCCGGGATGTGATGCTGATTGATGTCGGCAAGGAGTTTGCCACTGAACTGCCCAAGGATCTGAAACGGAACGGAGACGACGCTTGACCACCCGTTCACGCCTTCCTTTTTATGTTGCCGTATTGCTGCTGATCGGCGCTGGCATATCACTGGCCATCTGGCGCCATGTCGAACTGGGCATCCCCTGGTTAACCGGTGAACAGCGCCCGGTCTGGATGGTCGAGGCCCGGGTGGATTTCATGGGAACAGGAGAGCCTGTGCTCGCCAGCCTGAATATTCCGGACCAGCCGCCCGGCTTCAGCATTATTTCCGAACAGGCAGCTTCTCCCGGCTACGGGTTCTCTATCGTGGAGGACTCCGGTGGCCGGCGCGCGGAATGGAGCAAACGCGAGGTCTCCGGGCCGCAAACACTCTACTTCAAAGCCCAGTTCATTCCCACGGATGAATCCTGGCCACAGCGCCTGACACGGGAGCCACGGGCCCGCCAGATGTTCTGGGAGGAGCCCCAGGCAACCGCCGTGCGAGAGATTCTGGCACAGGCCCGGGAGCGCTCCAGCACGCCTGAGAGCATGACCCGGGAACTCATCCGACTGATGCAGCCGGACACCCGGACCCAGAACACCACGCTGTTGGTGGCCGAGGAGAATTACCTCCAGCTACTGGTGGAGATGCTCAATCACGCTGGCATTCCCGCCCGCACCGCAGACGGCCTGCGGCTCGAGGATGCGCGCCGCCGCCAGCAGCTGCTGCCCTTCCTGCAGATCTACAACGGTGATCAATGGCTGACCTTCGATCCGCAGACAGCGGAACAGGGCCTACCCGAAAACCTGTTGCTATGGCGCCAGGGTTCCGAATCCCTGCTGGATGTGGTTGGCGGTGGCAATTCGGAAGTCAGCTTTTCAATGCTCCGTCAGACCGTCCCTGCCCTTCAATTGGCGACCATGCAAGCCGAATCCGGCGGGCTTGGTTTCCTGAGTTTCTATGAACTGCCCATAGAGGAACAGAGCATGTTCCGGATGCTGCTGCTCCTGCCTCTGGGCGCGCTCATCGTGGCATTCATGCGGATGGTGATCGGCATCCGGACTTCGGGCACCTTCATGCCTGTGCTGATCGCCGTGGCCTTTGTGCAGACAACCCTGCTTCCCGGACTGATCGCCTTTCTGTCCGTGGTGGCAATCGGGCTTCTGATGCGGAGCTATCTGTCCAGTCTCAACTTGTTGCTGGTGTCCCGGATCTCCGCCCTGATCATCCTCGTCATCTTCATCACCGCCGGTCTGTCCATAATCGGCTACCAGATGGGCTTCAACACCGGCATGACGGTGACCTTCTTCCCTATGGTGATCATCGCCTGGACCATCGAGCGGATGTCGATTCTCTGGGAGGAAGAAGGGGTTCACGAGGTCATGATCCAGGGCTCGGGCAGTCTGTTCGTGGCCATCTGCGCCTACCTGGTCATGAGCGCCCCGATCGCCGGCCATCTGACCTTCAACTTCCCGGAACTCCACCTGGTGATCCTCGGGTTCATCCTGTTGATGGGTCAGTATACCGGCTACAAGCTCAGCGAACTTCGTCGATTCTCACCCATGAAGGTGTACGACTGACATGGAGTGGATTTCTCCCCGGAGACTGAACCGGCTTGGCATGCTCAACATGAACCGGCGCAATGTGGATTACATTGCCCGGTACAACGAGCGCTCGTCCTACCCGCTGGTGGACAACAAGCTGAAGACCAAAATGGTGGTGGCGGAGTATGGCGTGAAAACCCCCGGACTCTTGCAGATCGTCCGCGAGCAACATGAGATCTCCCACTTCCGGGAAATGGCCGAGGACCTCGAAGGCTTCGCCATCAAGCCTGCAAAAGGCTCCGGTGGCAAGGGCATCACCGTGATCACCGGCCGGGACGGCGATGAATACATCAAGGCCTCGGGGGGCCGGGTCGACGCCCCTTACCTGGAACGCCACCTGACCAACATCCTGGCGGGCCTCTACTCGCTGGCAGGCACGCCAGACGTCGCTATTGTCGAAAATCTGGTCCAGTCCGACCCGGACCTGGCCCGTTACTCCCACCAGGGAGTGCCCGATATCCGTATTGTTGTGTTCCAGGGCTATCCGGTCATGGCGATGTTACGACTTGCCACCACTGCCTCGGACGGCAAGGCGAACCTGCACCAGGGTGCCGTAGGTGTGGGTCTTGATATCGGAACCGGGCGCAACCTCAATGCAGTCCAGTTCAACCGACCGACCACCCTGCATCCGGACACCGGCCTGGCCCTGGGGAACATCGAGATAGCGGCGTGGGACGAGATGCTGGAGATGGCTTCCCGCTGCTATGAAGCCACAGGGCTGGGCTACATGGGCGTGGATCTGGTGGTGGATGCCAACGAAGGCCCACTGCTGCTTGAGCTTAACGCCCGCCCGGGCCTTGCAATCCAGATGGCCAATGGCTGCGGCCTCCTGCCAAGACTTCGCGCTATCGAGAACCTCAAGCGCCCTCATTTTTCGCCCGGCGAACGCGCACGGTTTGCCATGGAAGCCTTCGCCAGCCTCTGAACTCATAAAGCAGACAATCGAAAAACCGGGGCCTCGACCCCGGTTTTTACTATCCGCTGTTGATTCAGAGTTCGCCCCTGGCTACCAGCAGTTTGCGCTCATGACTGAGCCCCTTGAGCAGACCCCACGTCATGACCAACAGAATGGCCGTGAACGGCAGGCCCGCACTGATGGCTGTCGCCTGGATCGCACCCAGGGCATCTGCACCGCCCCCGAAGATCAGGGCTGCGGCAATCGCACCTTCCATGACAGCCCAGAATACACGCTGAGCAGTAGGAGCATCGGTCTTGCCGCCAGCGGTGATGCTGTCAATTACCAGAGAGCCGGAATCAGAGGACGTCACAAAGAACACCAGCACGAGGACGATTGCCACGAAGGAAATGATGCCGGTCAACGGCAGATTGGCGAACATCTGGAACAGGGCCAGGGAGACGTCGGTCAGACCTTCCTCGGCCAGCGCACCGACACCATTCTGGATTTGCTCCAGTGCAGCGCCACCGAAGGTGCTCATCCAGACAACGGTAATCACGGTCGGAACCAGGAGAACCGCGATAATGAATTCCCGAACCGTTCGGCCCCTGGATACGCGGGCGATAAACATGCCTACGAACGGTGACCAGGAGATCCACCAGGCCCAATAGAAAACGGTCCAGCCCTGGAGCCAGGCCTCATCTTCACGCCCGAACGGATTACTGAGGGGCACCATGTTAACGACATAGCTTGAGGACGTGACCCAAATGGTCTCCAGAATGGTCATCGTGGGGCCGGCAAAAATGACAAAGAACAGCAGCAGCCCCGCCAGACCCATGTTGATATTACTGAGGAGCTTGACGCCGCCTTCCAGGCCACGGAGAACAGACATCAACGCAATCGCGGTGACACCCACAATAATGGCCATCTGGACATTAATTCCGGACCCTGTTCCGAACAGATAATCAAGGCCGGAGGCAGCCTGTTGCGCGCCGAAACCCAGAGACGTTGCGAGGCCGAAAATGGTCGCAACCACGGCCAGGACATCAATGATGTGGCCGGGCCAGCCCCAGACCTTGTCCTTGAGCAGCGGGAAGAAAGCCGAACGGATGGTCAGCGGCATGTTCTTGTTGAAGGCAAAGAAAGCCAGGGAAAGTGCAACTACCGCGTAGATTGCCCAGGGATGCAGGCCCCAGTGGTACATGGTTGCACCCATTGCCAGATCCGCTGCTGCCGGCGAATTCGCTTCAACGTTGAAGGGTGTCTCGTACCAACCGGTGTAATAGGCGGTCGGTTCCGCAACGGCCCAGAACATCAGGCCAATACCCATACCGGCGGCAAACAACATGGCAAACCATGACGGCCTGGAAAACTCGGGGCTGGCGTCCTGGCCACCGATCCGGATTTTACCCACCGGCATGAAGATCAGGGCAATACAAACCACCACAAAGATGTTGGCACTGATCAGGAAAAACCAGTCAAAGCTGGCGATGATGTCCCACTTTGCTCCGTCGAGCATCTCTTTCGCCGGCGTCGGGAACATCAAGGTTCCGATGACGAAAGCCACGACGATAAGAGCGGAAACCGGGAATACCCAGTTATGCAGATCAAGGCCCAGGACGTTAATATTATCCTGGCCCGCGACATAATCCGTCTGATATTCGTCTTTCACTACCTCGCCCACGTTTGGCGCCTCCTGGGTCAGAAATTCAATGTCAGAATCGGAGTTTAATTATTACGAATACGTAAGCTTAATGTTTTGAGCTCAAAACATCAAAGCCCGCTTATCGTGGTTTTATCCTACTGTCCCTATCAGAGTAGTTCATTTCCCGGGTTTTCAAGCATCCGAAGAGGCAATCCACTGCCCCGGGCCCCGGATACCTATATAATAATCCGTGCATCAGCCATGTCCCGAGAACCAACCCGAGGTATTCATGGAGAAAACCACGACCTTCCCACTGCGCTACAGCGCCTACGCCCTGAGCATCGCAGGACTTGTTGTCTCACTGCCGGTTACACTGTGGCTGGGGTACGGCTACATCGTTCCCGTCATCTTTGCAGTGCTGACTGCTCTGGGTACCTACGACCTGGTCCAGACCAGGCATACGGTGAGCCGGAACTATCCGATCATGGCCAACTTCCGGTATCTGTTTGAATCCATCGGTCCGGAGATCCGGCAATACTTCATCCAGTCGGACACAGAAGAGCGTCCGTTCTCCCGGGAGCAACGCACGATCGTGTACCAGCGCGCCAAGAATGTGCTCGACAAGCGCCCCTTCGGCTCCCAACTAAGCATGTACGAGGAAGGGTTCGAATGGATGAACCACTCGATGTCTCCGACGCGAATCACCGATTCAGACTTCCGTATCGTGATCGGCAAGAACCGGGCGAAACCCTACAGTGCCAGTGTTTTCAACATTTCGGCTATGAGTTTCGGATCGCTGTCGGCGAACGCGATCCTGAGCCTGAACACTGGCGCAAAAATGGGTGGCTTCTATCACGACACCGGCGAGGGCTCGATTTCCCGCTACCACCGTCAGCCCGGGGGGGACCTGGTCTGGGAAATCGGCTCAGGCTATTTCGGCTGTCGCAACAAGGATGGCAGCTTCAATGAAGAGATCTTCAAAGAGAACGCCGCGCTCGATCAGGTAAAAATGATAGAGCTCAAACTATCCCAGGGTGCAAAGCCGGGGCACGGCGGCATTCTCCCCGGGGCCAAGGTCACTCCGGAAATTGCCGCAGCAAGAGGGGTGTCTGTGGGCGAGGACTGCGTTTCACCTCCCAGTCACTCCGCGTTTTCCAATCCGATTGAAATGCTTGAATTTATTGATCACCTTCGGGAGCTCTCGGGCGGCAAGCCGGTGGGGTTCAAGCTCGCCATTGGCCACCCCTGGGAATGGTTCGGCATCGTAAAGGCGATACTGGAAACAGGCATCAAACCCGACTTTATTGTTGTCGATGGCGGCGAAGGCGGCACTGGCGCCGCGCCACTGGAGTTTATCAATCGGCTGGGCATGCCCATGACCGAAGCCCTGTTGATGGTCCACAACACCCTGGTGGCCACCAATCTCCGGGAAGACATCGCAATAGGCGCTGCCGGCAAGATCACTTCCGCATTCAACATCGCCCGTACCCTGGCCCTGGGGGCTGACTGGTGCAACGCTGCGCGTGGCTACATGTTCGCACTGGGTTGCATTCAGGGGCTCAGCTGCCATACCGGGCGCTGCCCGAGCGGCGTGGCCACCCAGGACCCACGGCGGGGCAACAAACTGGATGTCCGGCACAAGAGCGTCCGCGTGCATAATTTTCACAAGAACACCCTCAGCGCCCTCCGGAACCTGCTGGAAGCCGCCGGCCTGCGCCATTCGGCCGAGCTGGGTCCGGAGCATGTCATCCGCCGGACCTCCAGGACCGAGGTGCATTCGTATCTGGATCTCTACCCCTTTCTTGAGCCCGGCGCCCTGCTGACCGGAGAGAAAACCGGCCTTACGGTGTTCGACAAATACTGGCCGGAGGCCCGTTCCAATACCTTCGAACCGCCCCAGTTCATCATGAAACTCCGGGAAACAAAATTGAGGTGAATTTTCAGGGCGATTTGCCGAAAGCCTGTTTATTTTTCTGATGGGCTGGTGTAGACTTCGCTCCCGCTAAGCCACTGAGATAAACCTCTTTTCTCACGGCTGGCAGTTAACGGGGCGTAGCGCAGCTTGGTAGCGCATCTGCATGGGGTGCAGAGGGTCGCAGGTTCAAATCCTGCCGTCCCGACCAAATTCCCTGACAAAAGCCCGGGCTGAAAGGTCCGGGCTTTGTTGTTTTCGGATCAGGCCCGGCTGGCCCGCGCCTGCAACCGCTTATCGAGCCGGTCAAACACACCCCGCGGGATCATCACCGCCTCACCCTCTTCCTCGGCAACGGCTTCAACTGGGTAACTTCGGCAGAATATCGAGGATGCAGTGGTGGGGACATGGAATAACATTCTTATCGGTTACATTGGCTGATCGAGTGTGAATTTATCACTGAACAAACGGGAAATATGATCTACAGTTAAGTCGTAAGTTCATATCAGCAAAGGAGACTTGAACGATGACTGTAAACGTGGGTTCTACTGACCGCATCATCCGCGCTATTGTTGGCGTGATTCTGATTGCCCTGGTGTTCGTTGGCCCCCAGACACCCTGGGGATGGATTGGCATTGTGCCGCTGGTGACTGCCCTGACGGGAAATTGCCCGGCCTACAGCGTCCTGGGCATCAAAACCTGCAAGAAAGAGTAACAGCCACAAAAAAGCCGGGGCGGTCCTGGAGGGGGCCGCCCCGGCTTGCTGTTCTGACACCTGGTTTATTTGACCGGCGTGTTGAGCACCTCAAGCACCTCTTCAAGCTCAACAATCATCTGACGGATGAGCTGCTTGTACTGGGAGGTGTCTTCCTTGATCTCGTGACTGCTCAGCTTCTGCTTGGCGCCACCGATGGTGTAACCCTGATCGTAGAGCAGGCTGCGGATCTGGCGAATGGTAATAACATCCGCCCGCTGGTAGTAACGGCGGTTGCCCCGGCGCTTGACCGGCGACAACTGTGGAAACTCCTGTTCCCAGTACCGCAACACATGGGCTTTGACGTCACAAAGATCCGCCACCTCACCGATGGTGAAGTAGCGCTTCCCGGGGATTGCCGGGAGTTCGTTGTTATGACTGGGTTCCAGCATACGCTTCCACTTTCTGTTTTAGTTTTTGTCCGGGTCGAAACGTAACAACACGCCGTGCACTGATCGGGATCTCTTCACCGGTTTTCGGATTCCGTCCCGGCCGCTGCTTCTTGTCCCGAAGGTCGAAGTTGCCGAAACCGGACAACTTGACCTGTTCGTTATGGCTGAGTGCGCCTCTGATTTCGTCGAAGAAAGCTTCCACCATTTCCTTGGCTTCCCGCTTGTTCAGGCCCAATTCCTCGTACAAGCGTTCTGCCATTTCCGCTTTCGTCAAAGCCGCCATCTGTCAACTCCTCAGTGTTGCTCCCAGCTCTTCTTTCAATGCGTCAATCACACCGGTGAAGAGCGAATGCACTTCTTCTTCATTCAAGGTGCGTTCAGGATGCTGCCAGAACAGGCTCAGGGCCAGGCTCCGGTTACCCTCGCCCAGGCTCTCGCCTTCATAGACATCGAACGCACGCAGCGCTGTCAGACGCTCACCGGCATGTTTCCTGGCTACACGCTCCACATCGGCGAACGCCACATCGCTCCCGATAATGATAGCCAAATCCCTGCGAACTTCCGGGAATTTTGAAATTTCTTTGAAATTAGGCACATATCCGGTGACGATTGAATTCAAGAATAGCTCAAACATCAGGATCGTGCCATTAAGTTCCAGATTTTTCTGAACTTGTGGATGCAGCCTGCCCAACCAGCCTACAGGTTCACCATCACGCATCAATTCTGCGGTCTGGCCCGGATGCAGTGCCGGGTGCTGGCTGGCCAGGAACCGGACCTCGATGCCCAAGAGCCGGAACAGGCCTTCCAATTCCCCTTTTACATCAAAGAAATCGGCGGTTCTGCGACCGTTTGCCCAGTTTTCCGGATACTGACCACCGACAACCACGCCCGCCAGCATGGGCTGTTGGTCGATGCGCTCGCCGGCCTGCTCGAAGCGCAGGCCGGTCTCGAACAGCCGGATGCGCGGCTGCTGACGGTTCTGGTTATAGGCAACGGTCTTGAGCAGGCCACTCCAGAGTGTGGTACGCATGACTGAGAGGTCCGACGAGATCGGATTCGCCAGGGGAATACCCTCGCGCTCCGGATCCACCAGCTTCTGCACTTTCGGGTCAACAAAACTATAAGTGATGGCTTCCTGATAGCCCTGGGCCACGAAATAGTTGCGGATGGCGGACACCGGGCGCTTTGCCTCTTCTCTTGCGACCAGGCCGAGGGAACCGGTAGGTTCGGTCACCGGCAGGTTGTTGTAACCATAGATCCGGCCAACCTCCTCGATCAGGTCTTCCTCGATGGTGATATCCGGACGGAAGCTGGGCACGCTAACGCGCCAGCCATCCTTGAGCAGTTTGTCGATATGCAGGCCGAGCCGGGTGAGGATCTCCTCGACGGTGGTGCGATCGATCGCCATTCCCAGCACATCGGCCAGTCTCTGCTCCCGGAAATCAATGGTTCGGTCAGCCGGCAAGTACTCGTCGCTGGCCACTTCCACGATTTCACCGGGTTCGCCGCCAACGATATCCATGAGCAGCCCGGTTGCGCGCTCCATGGCGTCACGGGCCAGCTTGTAGTCGACGCCGCGCTCGAAGCGGTGGGAGGCATCGGTATGCAGACCGTAATGCCGGGCCTTGCCAACCAGGGTAATCGGGTCAAAGTAGGCGGACTCAAGCACCAGATCCCGGGTCTTGTCACTGACACCGGAATGTTCGCCACCCATCACACCGGCAATGGCGATGGGCTTTTCGTGGTCGGCGATCACCAGGGTGTCTTCGGTCAGTTTCACTTCCTGGCCGTCCAGCAGCACCAGTTTTTCAGCGGGCCTGGCCATTCGCACGATGATGCCACCGCTGATCTGGTCGCGGTCAAAGGCGTGCATGGGCTGGCCGAGCTCCAGCATCACGTAATTGGTGACATCTACTGCGGCATCGATGGAACGGATACCGGAGCGACGCAGCTTTTCCTGCATCCACAGCGGCGTTTCCGCCTTCAGGTTCACGTTACGAAGGACCCGACCAAGGTAACGGGGGCAACCTTCCGGTGCTTCAACACGGATATCCGGCACCTCAGAGTGCACCGCCTCCACCGGCTCGATGGCAGGCCCGGCTACCACCATGCTGTTGAGCACACCCACTTCCCGGGCAATACCCTTGATAGAGAGGCAATCGCTGCGGTTCGGGGTCAGGTCTACATCAATGGTAATGTCATTGAGCTTCAGATAATCGGCCACGTCCTGACCAACCGGGGCATCCTCGGGCAGTTCCATCAGGCCTTCGTGGTTGTCAGACAGTGCCAGCTCGGACTCGGAACACAGCATCCCCTCGGAGGGCTGGCCACGCAGCCTGGCCTTCTTGATCTTGAAATTGCCCGGCAGCACCGCACCAACCACGGCAAAGGGAACCTTCAGGCCGGCACGCACATTGGGCGCACCACAGACCACCTGAACGGTCTGTTCACCATCACTCACCTGGCAGACCCGCAGTTTGTCCGCATCCGGGTGCGGCTCAACGGACTGGACTTCGCCAACCACCACGCCGCTGAATTCACCGGCAACCGGCTCAAAGCCGTCCACTTCCAGCCCGGCCATGGTGATCTGGTCTATCAATTCCTGGGAGCCAATGTTCGGATTAACCCACTCGCGCAGCCACTGTTCACTGAATTTCATGGTTCTTGCCTTGTCCTGATGCGGTTTTGCCTGTTGGTT
>Ga0114984_1001059_pt1 | contig 10319 bp, 12 predicted proteins | sample Shrwel1BS1Day1_FD_96987 | JGI IMG/M metagenome (GOLD analysis project Ga0114984, IMG submission 96987) | Subsurface microbial communities from deep shales in Ohio, USA - Utica-3 well 1 S-1-Day1 | ecosystem: Environmental > Aquatic > Deep subsurface > Shale gas/oil reservoir > Produced water/Flow... | reverse complement strand
TATATACAAATTTGAATGTTTTTTATGGAACAGTATTTTGAATGGGATGAGGCTAAGAATCGAAAGAATCAGAAAAAGCATGATGTCTCTTTCGAAACCGCAAGCCTTATTTTTGAAGATCCACTGAGGATCTCAATCCAAGACAGACATACCGATGGTGAAGAACGTTGGCAGACCATTGGAAAAGTAAAAGGTGTACTAATGCTCTTAGTAGCTCACACCATCTTTGATGAAGATGACTGTGAAATTATACGAATCATTAGTGCAAGACAGGTAACTAAGGCGGAGCGAGATAAATATGAGCATGGTTAAATACTCACGCAAAGAGCTGAATGAAAAATTCAGCGACAAGCAAGATGCTGAAATTGAACGCTTGCTTGCTAAGGGAACGGTTCCTGATGACGAACTAGATCTATCAGATATTCCTGAAATTACTGAATGGAGTAATGCTGTACGCCATAGTCAATTTTACCGTCCAGTGAAGCAACAAACTTCAATTCGGTTAGATGCTGATGTGCTTGCTTGGTTCAAAGCTCAAGGTAAAGGTTATCAAACACGAATGAATGAAATTTTACGGGATGCTATGCTAAAAGAACTAGACACATGCAAAAAGACCACTACCTAAGTAGCGGTCTTTTTATTAATTAGGGACGATATAAACTATCACCAGTCGCTAAAAAATCTAGCCATTCCTGATCTGTAAGATTTAAAACACCCAAATTAATATGGTATCTCACAATAGGAACAACCTTTCCGCTAGGTCGGGTTTTAGTTTCTGGTGTGGTAAAAATAGGAATATAATTTTCAGACCACAAATCGCTAATTCGGCTTTGGCAACCTAAAATATTAGTATTTGCTCTCAGCTCCTCACCAGTTTGTGCTCCCTGACGAATCAGAGACCAAAGAACATGCCCCTTATCGGTTGATGCTCGAGGAATTGTACGTTGTGGTGTTTGACCACCATTAAATTGCATATTACTCATGTTTTACTCCAACATTGAGTTTGGAGTAAAGCAACAATGTTATTTAGAACTAGCCACCGACCGATTTTCGCTTGATTTTGCAATGCAATGCGTTATAATTCCGGCCACTTAATACTTCTGTTATACCTTTTAAAAAGGTATTGACTTTAGTTTTAAGTAAGGTTATTTCTATTTGACGCTCTATCAAATTGTCAAAATAAACATCGTACTCTACTCCGATAGTTTAAAAAAATATTGCATTTCCGAGTTTTCATTACTGGTAATAATGAAGAGTCGTACTTGTGCAACTTGCTGTTTATGGTTGATTTTTGGCAGAAAAATGCCTAAAAAGCCATTCTTCAAAATAACATGATTTTTCATCATTTCAGGCCTCTATTGCCTGATTTCTATATATAAATTGATTTATTTTTAATCAAAACCCTCCTTTGTTTAATGTTTCAAATTTATTTCTAGCTGCAGAGTAGCTGACAATAAATTTCGTTTGAATCTCTTCTAAAGAAAGCCCTCTACACATATGAGATGGCATTAATAATTCTGCTGAAAAGGTATCGGCTTGCCATTCAGAATCTTCATAAATCTTATGATTCTTAACCTTTACTTGACGATTTAACGTCACCCCCTCATGTAAAATTAAATGGCCTATTTCATGTGCAATAGTAAAACGAGCTCGACCGTGTCCATAACTGGTTGGGTCTGTCAGTGCTAGATAAACATCTTCTCGGATTAGCAACTCCCCTTTATCAGGATTTACAGCAGCTTCAATATCTTGCATGATTTCAACTTCACGGATATCGTAATTAATACCTAATTTCTCAGGCAAAAATCGTTCTACTAAACCCCAAAGGTCAACTGGTTCATTTTCGTTGAATCCGAATAGTTTCTTACGACAATTAATAGCAACCCTATTAATTTTTTCTGTTGATAATGGGGGGACTTGAAATCCCCGAAGCTGTCGTTGCACTGACATAAATCCTCCTAATTAGGTATTCATAAGAAATTTTCTCAATTCTTCAAAATCAACTTTGTTTTCTTCAACTTTACGAGCAAACATAATTGCAATTTCTGCATCATGATCACTATTCACCCGTAAAGAGACTTCCTTGAGAGTTTTACTAGCAGCAACGTTTAACTCTTCAGACTCAGTTTTGGATAAATTCATAACTGAAGTTATCTTATTAATTAAACTTGGATTTACTGCTTTTCGACCAGTTTCAACCCCTGAAAGAAAAGCAGGTGAAAGATTAAGAAGATCCGCTAAGTCTTTTAAACTTATATCGTGATCAATCCTTGCTTTCCTCAAGGTTTTCCCAAATTCAGTAAGTGTTATAGCCATTTGTTACTCCAAAATTTCGGGTATTATTCAATTTACCCTATCTAATTATTATACACCTTAAAGTTATTCTTTTAAACAAAAGATGAAATTAATTTACCCCAAGGTAAATTTTAAGTCAATGCCTTTATTTCTCTTTTTAATCATTTGCTTATTTAACATAAAATCTCTTATGCGAAATTTGAATGTAAGTCCCCTTGAGCTTCAATCCTGACTTACTTTACGCTTTTTAATTTTAAAAGTTCCACGACCAGCAAAGCATCGGGCAAGGTCAGGATTCCGGCCTTCCAAACGTTTAATCACAATTGGGGTTCGATTCGGCGTTTTACTCATTAAGTGATCATTTTCAACATACATAACTGGTCCACTTTGAGCTGCGGTAATAAAGCTTTCTCGAAGTGCATAAGCTGCCTGAGAAGCAATTTCTCTCTCATCGTCATTTTCATTCATTACATTTACTGCTGACATTGACGTAATCCTGGGTAAAGCCTACCTAAATCATATTCTAAGTCGGGTAGACAGGATAAAGAACTAGAGACCTTTCTACATATAATGCTCTGATCGACACACACAATAGCTTCTTTCCACATTAAGGTAGGTATTATGTGTGATCTTAATTTTATGTTTAATTTCAATAACTTATAAATATTAATGTTTGAGTTTTATTTTTACCATCTAAACACAATAATATTTAAAATCAAATACTTATATTTTATAAAAAATTTAAAGCTTAGCAACACACATCATAGCTACCTAATTTGACTTAATCAGGTAGCTATGATGTGTGTTGGTATTAACCATCTTATTTAATTTCAGTACTTTACTAACAATTTAATTATCTATAATTTTGATAATTTTTTATGAAGCCAGCTATCATTCGACACAAAATTTCTACCCATTTTTAATCCTGGATATTTAAAATCCGTAGAGAGTTTGTCATTCAAAAATTTAGATGCCTTGAGAGCCAAATGAATCATACAATTTTTCAGAAATTAGAAAAAATGAATGGGCACTGCAAGACTTGTGCTAAAGCTTATGCACTTTTGACTCTGTTGAGTCTGGTGACTTTTTTCATCTATTTTTTTAATCATTTCACGTTAGAAACTCTCTTTACAGACCCAAATGCCCTATTACCGGCGATCAAAATAGAGGCTTTTGCGCTTGGGATTATGCATATTGTTTATTCTTTCTTTTTTAAATATATCGATAAAAAACTGCAAATATATGGCTTAGATTCAAACAATCTGAATGAATACATCCAGCGGAATCAGGCATTTTTCCAAAAGTATTAAGGTATGATTTCTCCAGTAGAGTTCATATCTTGTAATGTGTCAAAGACAAGTCTTTCAATGCCTGAGCGTGCTTTATCGCTGTCCGGATCTAGCCAGGACAGCGAAGGAAATTCGGCACAAAGGCCAACAAATTCTCCGTCTTGGGCAGACCACGTCACACTATATGAATAGCGTGCTTCAATCTTAAAATTGAACAAAGCCTTCATATATTTTGCTGCATCTTTGGTCTCAGCTCTCAAATCGTCAATTTCTTGGCGGCTGAGATCATAATCATCAGGATATTTCAGCATAGTTCACCTTTAATCTTTAATCTTTAAGTTTTTGCTTATTCTGTTTGTTCAAATACATCGTATCTGCATTACGACAAGCCATTTCAAACTCTTTAATGCTCATTGCCTTTTTCTTGGTAAATCGGACATAGTGCAGATGGTTCGTGAAATACTTCTTATTCAGCTTCTTATGATCAGGCTGTATCTGATTCAATAATTTTCGAACCCTTGCCTGTATTGAACCAATTTGAAATCGAGTCCCATGAAAATTCCCATGTGCCATCAATCGTGCGCTGGCTTCTGCAAATTTCTCTATACTTTCTGGCGTAGTTTGGATCTTGTTTAATCTCTTTTCAAACTCGCGTTTAGATCCATCTAAGAAGTCTTGGGATAAATACCAAGTAAACCGGACTCTTTTAGTGGAATAACGCTGAAAGAATTCTAAATGCTTTTTTCGAACCAAACGTAAGACCCGGGTAAGCTCTTTTAGCCTATCGTTGTAACTCTCATCATTTTCAAATTTAATCCCAAACCCCAATAGAAACTGAGTCACAGATTCTTGGTTCCAACGATTGTGCTCATTGTCTAAAAAAACAAAAGCAAACTTTCGATATAAACTCTTAAATCGTCGTTCTTCTGAGGCATCAAAGGGCTTAAAGATTCGATAGATAAACTTTTTGTTGCTATCAATCGCCTTCACACGTTTTGTATGCGTATTAAAAACGACCCCATAATTCTCAGGGAAATAATATATCTTCGCAAATTCAGTTTTCAGATCCGAAAATTCAATATATTGACCTAATACATAGGGACCAAAACGCAGCAGTTTTTCTTTTTTAGTCGTCAAAATACTATTCAGCTTTTGCTTGCGCGCCATGCTCGAATTCTTAGCGAGTATTTCTTTTAGCGTCAGCTTGCTTCTTCGTGCTTCACGATAACCAGTGGTAAATAACCAGAACTGGAACACCTCACTTTTTGCCGGATCATAATTGATCACAAGACTCCACACAGGCTCCCCGTAGTCTGATTTTTTCTTACGCGCTTGCTCACCGAGATCCAGACCATACTCTAAAATTAGTTTCGGAATCAGGTTTTGAAACTTCGAAAAAGGCACAACATCAGAAAACCAGAACTTTGCTTTTCCATTGGAAACGCATTGCATGATACTGAGAAGACAGTCCGTTTTTGTTGTTGTGTAGTAGATCATAAATCAACCAAAACCTGCGTTTTTTGCGGAAAGCATAAAAGTCTATCTTTTATTTTAAAGAATCACAAAACCATTTTTCACTAAAAATGGTTTTTTTTTAAGCGAAGATGGGTTTTCTGTAAATAAGAGTTCCTGTGGACCCGAGCAAACAGTTGTTTTTAGGTTTTTTGTGGCTTATTCTGTACCTGCCAAATATGAATTTTTTGGGATCGATGTGATTCGTATCTGTCCCGAATTTTTCTAGACCCTTGTCATTGCGGTTTTATGTGTATACGTCAGCCAACGTATACTAAAACTCGCAAAGCTGCGTGCGTGAGAAATCTAGCTGGCGCGGCTATGACGGGCACTAGGTGGTGAAATTCCGCTTATTGACCCAATCCTGACTGCATATAAACGCAGGTCTGCTTTTAAGCTCACCAGTCGTAAATATGTAATAGTTGGGCGACATAGAAACGGGAATCTAGGCGACTAGATCAAACCCTGTCTAATGGAGAGTGTGAGTAACTTCAAGGATTGATAGTTGCGTTAACAACACCTATTTCATGCTTCAATTTTTACGAAGGGCATGATGTATGGCGCACAGGTGGGCTGCTGAGAATATCGCGAGGTATTAGGGAGTTGAGGAGAAATCTGGAAACTTCGGTACTCAAGGATTAACTTGAATGACTTGTCGAGATGACATTTCAGGTTAGTTGGTGAGATCGCTGGATAGCTCAAGCCTGTAACGGTGACACGTAAAACGTTATGTCACTCAGAAATTAAGACTGCATTGATTAAGTTCATTGCGGTCTTTTTTATTTTTTAGTGATTTAAACATAGCGAAGATGTTGCTTTGCGTAGGTCAAGTGCTTTACCCACAATGAAGTCGAATAACGGTGAATAATACGGGTTTTTGGAACTCTTACCGTAGAACAACGGAATCGCTGTTATTTTGTGGAGTGGATAAGCGTACTGATCGTTTATTAATACTGGTTTACTTTTATTAATGAACAAAGACCATTATGACTAATATGGGAATCTCTCAAGTCGATCATTATACAAGGTGGCTCCTTGATATAGACTTTTGAAGCGAAAACCTGCCTTGAGTGGGGAATAAGTTTTGATTAATGAGAGAGGGAGAATTGTTGAGTAGATTCTGTATCGAACCTTGATACAGATCCAGTCACTTCGAGCGAATAAAAACGTAAGCGGTGATGAAGCGAAAGACAATGCGGGAAATATTTAAAACCACTGACAAGGGTTTTTAAAGTGAGGTGTGGCAGCCTCGGTATCTATGAAATGGTACGAACTTTTTTGGCGTGGAAGAAAATCAAAATGATTATTTCAATTATTAACGTGGCTGTTAGTAGTTGTGATATTTGATGATTATTCAGTAAGAAGCATGAACGGTGGCTCCGTTGTTGGTTCACGCCAACCAAATATCTTAGTTATTAATCCAAACTTTAAAGTTGAATTAATCGCTACTAGCTATTTTTTTTAGCGGTGACGTTATGAAGCAGTAAAGTTGTTTTACTAGCGGAATAGTGTTTTAGCGGTGATGTATTCTTTCCTGAATTTTCATCTAGCGGTCCAAATGTGACTTAGCGGTGACGATTGAATTTGATGGTTGAATATTAGCGGACCTGTACTTAGCGGTGATGGAAAACATCTTGCTTCGTAACTAGCGGAAAAGTGGTATTAGAAAGTCGTAGTTGTGGAACTAAAACACAACCGAAGTTTGTCTTAAACTTAGTGGTGATGACAGTCGGGCATAAGCTGTCTGAACGGTTTGAGATTCGCTTCCTTTGCTATGCAAAGAGGATGTCACAAGTTGATAACTGTGAAAACGTACCAATACGTTCTATTGGCGTTAGGCGGTAACGTGAAACTCCAACATAAGCCCTGTTCTGCATCAGTAGACAGGGCTTTCCTATTTTGCGATCATTTGCGTTTTAAGCCACTTTTCACAAAAAAGGCTCCTGACATCATAAAAATCTGTAAACAGGCTAAAAATCGCGAATACGAGCGTTTAATCAGTATTTATAGAGCGAGTGTCTACGAGCGAACACTAAAAATCTGCGCCTAGACTCTCTGAAAAACCGTTTTTTACAGTTTTAGATCCTGGGAAAAACTTAGATTACATATAAAAAATTGAATCTAGACCGAGCGAAGCGACCAAAAAAGAATTATGAGCGAAGCGAATTCCGAGTTGCTTTTGCTTTTTCTAAAAGTCACGGAAACATTGACCAAAAAATTGCCCCCCGAATCGAGCGAAAGCGAGATTCAATAGAGTTTGAGCGTAGCGAAAACCAAGGGCAATTTTTCATGCACTGGGCTTTTAATTATTTTTAAAGTTTTTAAATGCTTTTAGACATGCTGTAAGCCTTTATTTATAGTGTATACAAGGAATATACAACACCAAAAAGTCACCTATACAACACCAAAAAGTCACCTATACAACACCAAAAAGTCACCTATACAACACCAAAAAGTCACCTATTTACACCACTGATTAATGATGGTGTAATAACACCACGTATAATAAAGGTGTAGCAAATGCCTACCAGTGAATTAATAGTAAAAGATAACGCTTTAATTAATGCGAGTTATAATTTAGATACCGTAGAACAACGGTTAATTCTACTGGCTATCTTACAAGCAAGAGAAACAAGAACAGGGATTGATGCAAACACTAGGCTACGGATCCATGCCAGTGACTATATGAGCAGATTTAATGTTAATAAGCATGCCGCCTACAAAGCCCTAAAAACAGCAGTTACTAACCTTTTTGGTAGACAGTTTAGCTATCAAACAATTGATGAAAAAACAGGAAAATCAAAGAAAGTAATTTCTCGATGGGTTCAAAATATTTCTTATATTGATGATGCTGCAACCTTAGAGGTTACTTTTACAATGGATGTAGTACCCTTAATTACACGTTTAGAAAAACAATTTACGAGTTATCAGTTAAAACAAGTTACCCAATTAACAGGAAAATATGCCATCCGACTCTATGAGTTGCTTATAGCATGGCGTGAAGTCGGTAAGACTCCTATATTTGAAGTTTCTGACTTTCGTTCGAAGCTTGGCTTAACTTCAGATGATTACCCAAGACTAGATACATTTAAACGACGTGTACTTGAATCAGCAGTCAAACAGATAAATGAACATACAGATATCATCGTTAAAGTTGAACAGCATAAAGAAGGTCGCTCTATTTCTGGGTTCTCTTTTAGCTTCAAACAAAAAAGAAATCCGAACAAAGTAATAGAACGTAAGAAAGATCCCAATACATTAGATATTTTTTCCAGAATAACAGATGCTCAACGTCACCTATTTGCTAACAAGCTTTCAGAATTACCTGAAATGGGGAAATACTCTCAGGGCACTGAAAGCTATCAACAGTTTGCAATAAGAATTGCTGAAATGCTTCAAGATCCTGCTAAGTTTCAAGAATTACATCCTTATCTTGAAAAAGTTGGCTATCGTTAAACTACTGATGTAACGTTACATGATTAATTATTGTCTACAAGCATACAGATTTTTACTTGGGTTACATGATGAAAGCACTATCTGTTATTGAGTTATCACAACTTTATGGGATGAATCGACAAAGTATTTATAAGCGTATAAATAAAGGAGATTTATCAAAAAATAGTGATGGGAAAATAGATTTATCTGAAGCCATACGAGTATTTGGCGAACCATCTAATAAAAATAATAATGTAACTACGTTACAGTCTACTACGGTACAAAAAGATACAGAAGTAGACATGCTAAAACAGCAAGTAGACATACTTAAAAAACAGCTAGAACTTGCACATGAGCGAGAAGTTTTTCAAAGAGAACAACTAGAAGCAAAAGACAATCAAATAGAAGCAATACAACGACTGTTAGAAGCTCCAAAAACCAATATGACTACGTTTACCGATCAGAAATCTAGCCAAGATATAGCAACAGATCCTCGGTCAGAACCTGAGCCGAAATATGACGGATTGACTAGACATAGCCACATTGAAAATAAGCGGATTCCAGTACCCGAGCACATTGAACAGGAACCGGAAAAAAGAGGCTTTTGGAGCCGTTTTTTTAGACCCTATGATTAACCACGATTGTTTAACTGATATGAACAAAGTTGCGGAACATTGATCAAAGAATAGCCGTGAAACATGAAAAATCAACAAAAAAGCCCAATCGGGCTGGATTGGGCTATAAACTTTAAAATAAGTATATGAATTTCAAGGTAAATTATAATGCATTTCGCATAAGGTGTATTATGTTAATTTTAGGAAAGGCTCTAGACTAGCAGAATGATTATGTTAGTCTAGAGCCATATAATTAACATTATTGAAGTATTTTACATGGCAATTTTTCGACATTCTTCTGCACACTGACGGCAAGCCTCAGCACATTTTTTACAATGATCATGTGAATGTTTTTCACACTCTTCCGCACAATATTCACAGATCTTAGCACAAAGCTCACAAATCTCTTTGAGGAAAGGTGAGTTATGTTGTTGCATACGCACACATAACTGACAAATATCTGCACATTCTAGACAACGTTGAATACATTCACGCATCATCTCTAAATCTTTTTCTTTTAAACAAGAAGTTGCACATTCAGTACAAATAAGTGAACAGTTTGTACATGCAGAAATACACTCTGAAAGTTCCGTATTAATCATTTTTTACCTCAATTTATATAATCAAAGAAATAGACCTCTTGCGAAAGTATAGTTTTATCTAATTTTTGAATTGGATAAAACCTTATAAAATATAGCTTTTTACTGCTTAAAATTTGACTAACACAAGAAGTCTAATAATTAAAACATAATCTTTTTCTACTAATTATTTTAAATTGTTAGTAAATGTAATACATAATTTTAATTTATATGAATAATGTTAATTTTAACTAAATCTTATTTATATTCCAAATTATTAAAAAACAGTTTTTAATTAGGATAGATGATCAAGTATCAAAAGCAGCTATTCTTAAAATAACTACAATAATTTTATCACTTTAAAAATAGATTTTCCCTCCATTTAACATAATGGCCGTTATACGCAATGCACTTGTATATTAATATAAATATCAGATACTTAATAAAACCATAAAAATCTAAAAATGCCCAAAAATCCGATTTTGAAACAAGTCGGCTTTTTTGTGAGCAGTTTTGAAATATTTTGCCAATAAATTTGACTAAAACTTATGCTTTTCAGCTTGAGTGATACAATTTTGTGATACATTATTGTATAT
>Ga0114984_1001056_pt1 | contig 10327 bp, 11 predicted proteins | sample Shrwel1BS1Day1_FD_96987 | JGI IMG/M metagenome (GOLD analysis project Ga0114984, IMG submission 96987) | Subsurface microbial communities from deep shales in Ohio, USA - Utica-3 well 1 S-1-Day1 | ecosystem: Environmental > Aquatic > Deep subsurface > Shale gas/oil reservoir > Produced water/Flow... | reverse complement strand
TCGCGCTTGCGCGTTCTCTTGGTCTTGCGTTCAAATCCAGTGGTGCTCAGGCTCATCTGCTTCATGCTGTCACTGTCTCACATTCAGGGCTGCATGCGGAGGTTTTGCAGACCATCCCTAGGCCCCGCGGTCGTCCTGTAGATACTGCGCTTCCATTAGCAGCATGTCCCGGGAGCGGGCACGTACCGCCTTGGCGGGCGTCCCCAAGTATATGGTCCATGGCTCGGTGGAGCGTGTCACCAGGCTGCAGGCACCGATTGAGCTGCCCTCACCCATGACCACGCCTGGTAGCACCACGCTGTGCGTGCCCACGATGACATGCCGCCCGATATCGACCGGTGCGCGGGTGATTTTCCGGTACTGCCTGGGCACCGTGGGATTGGTGAGCGAGGTGCCACCGTAGTCGTCCGACTGAGCGAACACCGTGACCCCGAAGGCCAGACCTGAAAAATCCTGCATGCGGATGCCATCGCGTCCTGCCAGCACCCGACATCCGTGGGCGATGTGAACATTACGCCCCAACTCGACGTTGCCCAGCAGGATGCAGAAATCGTCGACGATGCAGTGGTCGCCCAAAGCGATGGACGGCGGCGAATAAAGACGTGCCACCCGGCTGACCAGAACATGCTTGCCCAAGGACTTGAACTGCATGGCTTCAAGCTCGGCCCGACTGTAGTAGATCTCCTCGCTCATGAGTCTTCTCCGACGTGTGTCAGGCGATGCGTCGCAGATAGCCCGAGGGAGCTACCGAGAGCAGAAGCTTGGCTTCCAAGTCCTCGTTCACCTGGAACTCGGGATGGTCTTTCAAAAATGACTGCACCGCGGTCTTAGGGTTGTTGCCGGGGCCCCATGGCCTGTCGCTGGTGCTGAGATGGGCGGGCATGTCCTCCACCAGTGTGTCCATCACCACGCAATAGCTGCCGGGGCTGACCAGCGGGGCATAGGCGTTCAGTTCGGACAGCACATGCTCATGAGTGTGGTTAGAATCGAGCACGACAAGCACGCGCTTGCCCTGGGCTAGGTGACGCACTTGCTCTGTCATGCCCGGGTCGATGGAAGAACCCTGGAGCAAGCGCACACGTTTGCTCATGGGGTGGGCTTCGATGGCCTCGAGGTTGTGCGCGCGGATGTCGATGTCGATGCCTAGCACCTCGCCGTGACCTATGAGTTCCAGCAAGGAGGCGTAATACAAGATCGAGCCGCCGTGTGCCACGCCGGTTTCAATGACCAGATCGGGCTTCACCTCCCAAAGGATCTCCTGCATGGCCATCATGTCTTGAGGCAACTGGATGATAGGGCGGCCCATCCACTTGAAGTTGTAGGCGTATTTGTGAGGAGTGAGCTCTCTCAGCCAGATTCGGGACAGGGCCTGCACATCCTTGTCAGCTTTCAGGCCGCTGATGTGGTCACGCACCTCCTGCTCAAATCGTTCGGTGGGGTTCACGTGCAAATTCCTTCCATGAGACGGTGCCTGAGCACAATTGCTGGCGCCCTTGCCGGCCGCAGTGAGCAACCAGATCCAAGCCTGAAACATAAGGGGTAAAAGCCCCATGTGCTTGCGGATAAGCGCGCCGTTGGTAGTCCATATAGACGACCTCGATGCCGTGCTGCTCGAAGAACTCGTGGTCCAAATAGCTGGAGGCACCATGGCCGGTGATGTAGGTGCTGCCGCCAAGTTGACGCACCACCGACAGCACGCGCTCGCTGCTGCTTCCATTCGCGTCCAGTGCGCTGACGTCGACGAAGCGGGTTGTGTCACCTAGGCCGAAGTAGTCGCACAGCGACAGCAGCGATTGGCGAGCCAGTTGGGCCAGGTTCTCGGGTTGCCGGTCGTAGACGGCCTCGGCCAGGGCCATCGCGTCACGGGCGTATGCAGCGCCCTCAAAGCTTCGCGCAAGCAGTTGCAGGTGAGTGTCACGCCACTGCTCGATGGGCATGGTTTGTACTTCTTCGATGCGTTGCCCCAGGTGCAGGTCGCGCAGCGGAACGGTCATCCATTTGACACCCTCCGGTGTCTTCACCTGAACCCGGTTGACAAAGCTGCCTTTTGAGAACTGCACGTCGTCGTAATGAACGAAGACGTCGGCTAGGCGCACTTGTTCCAGCAGGCCCACCCAGGGGAAGAGCATCGACTGGGAGATCACCACCCGCATGGTCTCATTCTCCTGTGATGCCGATGAATTTCAGATCCAGCTCGCGCCCAACCAACCAGGGCTGACCGCGCAGCGCTGACTTGGCGATTAACGGGTTCAAACCGACATAAACGGTGCGGATCTGGGCAGGCAACTGTTCGGGGGCGATGACAGGTTTGCCATGCAAGGTCTTGCCTTGCTGGTAGGGGCTGCGGTCCAGGAAGCATTGAATGCGCTCTGGGTGGTGCAGGTGCTGTGCGATGTAGGCGCCATAGAAGCCCGAACCGTAAACGGCCACGGGGGTTTCCCCAGCCGCTTCCTCTGCGGCTAGGACGCTGCTATCCATCTGCTTCCAGTATTTTGCCAGTTGCAGCGCCTTGACCTGCACCTGGGTGGTGTCAGGGAGCGGCACAGGTGCTACGCCTTTGCGTGCCTGGAAGACCAGCGCGCCGCGGTGCGCCTGTGCGTCGATGTCGATCTGTGTGAATCCCATCAAGGCCAGCAGATGGTGCAGGGACTCTACGGTGAAATGGTTGACATGGTCGAGCACGACGAAATCGGCTGGGTTACCAAAGGTGTCGGGCACGACGCCATAGAACACGCCGCCTTCCTTGAGTAGTGCAGCTACGTGAGCCACGGTGGCGCGGGGCTCCGGGATGTGTTCCAGCGCGAAGAAGGAGGTCACAACGTCAAAGCGAGCCTGCCAGTCTGTTGGCGTCTCGTGGGTGGCCTGGCGCTCGCCGGGCACGAGCCTATCCCAGTGAGCACGGTAGGTCTCGGTGACATCAAAGAGATGGAATTGCAACTGCGGGTGTCGACTTAGCAGTTGCTTGGGCATGGCCGCCTTGGCACAGCCATAGTCCAAGATGCGTGCATCTCCCGCAAGATCGACCTTGTCGAGCAAGGTGTTTAGTTGGTGCTCGGAGCGGTAGATGATGCGGCTGCCCTGGGTCTCGTAGATCTGGTCCTCATCGTCGTGGTCAATTAGGATGCGGTAGTCGTGTTCGTAGTACTGCTGGGTGTCTGGCAGGGGCTCGCCGCGCAGGTGCCCGCAGCGACTGCAGCACCAGATGCGCAGCGGGTTCGCGTGCACCTGACTGAGCGAACTCAGTGCTTGCGTGGAAGCCGAGGTGTAAATCGGGTCGCCCAGAGAGTTGAGGCAGACGTTGCATTGCATGAGACGGTGCTCCAGGGTCAATCGGCGCAGAGTTCGGGGTGGATGAGGCGGAAGTCCTGGCCAGCGGCAAACGAGCCCTTCCAGCCATGTGATCGGCCGGTGGGCTCCGCAAAATTGAAATAGCGCATCTGCATGGACCAGCGAGAGCGGTTGGCGCGGTTGATGCCGGAGGCATGCAGCAAGAGGAAGTCCACGACGATCAGGTCGGTCGGCTGAGTCAAGGGCGCGATGTGCTCGGGGTGGCGCTCCAGCACGGCGGCGAGATCCTTGACATGCAGCGCATAGGCACCGCTGCGGGTCGGGTCGTGGGGGTCGCGCGTGGTCACGGGCAGCGGTCCTTCGCGGTGCGAGCCGGGGCGGAACTGGACCGGTCCCAACTCTTCGGTCACGGGCACCAGAGGGCTCCAATACACCAGACCGTCAAGGCTGCGCAGCTGAGAGGGGTACTCCTGATGCCATTGAGCGAGGAAGCGCTCTTCCTGCGGGTTGTCGATGCGGATGCCATAGCCGCCAGCGGCAATCGCCGGCTGGCTGCCGGGTCGCAGTTCCTGAACAATCTGCTCATGTGCCGGGTGGGCAACCAGCCGGACGAAGGCCGGGATCTGCTTGACAGCGTCGTAAACCTCGCCGCCCCACGCCCGGTTGAGGCGGATCAGATCGAGATAGCCCGCATCGAAGTGCGCAGCCTCGTAGGGCGGGCGTTGGTCTTCGACCCCGTGGCGGAGCATGACTTGCCCGATCACATGGTGGATGGCGCGCTGCACCGGCTCGATGTCCCTGGCCCGGTCATAAAAGCCGGGCAGGACCAGGTAGCCGTTCTCCCGGAAAGATTGCCGTTGCGAGGGGTTGAGGAGGGAGGTGGGCATGGGCATCTCTCAGTTGAAGGCCGCGCGCACGTGGCGCACCACGCGCTCGATGTCGGTCTCGCTCATGTCATGGTAGCTGGGCAGGTTGATCGCACGCTCGGGCAGGCCGTAGGCCATGGGGTGGTCGGTGTGCTGCGTGAACATGGGCAGCTGGCTCAGGGGCCAGAAGAACACGCGTCCGTCGATCTGGTCCTGCTGGAAGGCGGCCAGCAGGGCTTGGCGATCGAAGGAGGTTCCTTCATGGGCCACGATGGTGGGCATCCAGTACCCGTTGACCGTGCCGGCGGCTTGCGGGTTCATACCCAGGGGCAGGTCGGCCAGGCGCTCTTGATAGGCCTGGAACACGCGTCGCTTGCCGGCGATGAGCTCATTGATGCGCTCGATCTGGGCGCAGCCAATGGCCGCCTGCAGATTCGACATCTTGTACTTGAAGCCCAGTTCGTCGGGCCAGAACTGGCGGGCCTGTCCGCGGGCACGCCCATGGTTGCTCAGGGTCAGCACCTTATCGTACAGGGTGTGGTCCTGGGTGACGAACATACCGCCTTCGCCGGTGGTCATGGTCTTGGTGCCATGGAAGGAGAAGGTGCCAAAGGTGCCCATGCTGCCCGCGGCGCGGCCCTGCCATTGCGAGCCGATGGCTTCCGCGGCATCCTCGACCACAGGCAAGCCGTGGCGCTTGCCGATGTCCAGCAAGGCATCCATGTCGCACAGATTGCCGTACAGGTGCACGGCTATGATGGCCTTGGTGCGCGGCGTGATGGCGGCTTCGACGAGGGTGGGGTCCAGACACCAGGTGTCGGGCAGCACGTCCACGAAAACGGGCGTGGCGCCCAGGTAGGTGATGGGGGCGGCCGAGGCAATCCAGTTGGTGTCGCCCAGGATCACTTCATCGCCAGGGCCGATGCCCAGCGCTGCCAGGCCCATGTGCATGGCGCCGGTGCAGCTGGAGGTGGCGATGGCGTGGGCCACGCCCAGGTGCTCGCGAAAGCTCGCTTCAAAGCGGTGGATGTAGTCGTAGCAGCGCTCACCCCAGCCGTGGCGCGCCGCGTCGGTGACATAGCTCACTTCCAGCTCGGTGATCGATGGCTTGGTGTAGTGGATGCGGCTCACAGTACCTCCAGATGCGGCACGGCGGTGGCAAAGCGCCCGCCCCACTCGCGCGCATACTCGAGCTGCGAGCAGATCTCGTGTCGCAGGTTCCAGGGCAGGATCAGGATCACGTCAGGGCGCGTGGCGCGCAGGTGCGATTCGGCCACCACCGGAATGCGCGAGCCTGGCAGGAAGCGCCCCTGCTTGTGCGGCGAGGCGTCCACCACATAGGGTAACAGGTCGGGGCGCACGCCGGCATAGTTCAGCAAGGTGTTGCCCTTGGCCGCGGCACCATAGGCGGCCACGGTCTTGCGCGCGCGCTTCTGCTCGATCAGGAAGGCCAGCAGGTCGTCCTTGATGCGGTTGGCTTGAACTTGCAGGCCGGCATAGAAGGCATCGCCCTGCATGCCCGCACGGGCTTCCTTGGCCAGGAAGTCGGCCACGCTGGCTTGCACGGGGCGTTCATGCTCGGCGTGCTGGGCCCATACGCGCAGCGAGCCGCCATGGGTGGGCAGCTCTTCCACGTCCCACACGCGCAGGCCTTGCGCGGCCAGCATGCGGTGCACCGTGCCCAGGCTCAGGTAGGAGAAGTGCTCGTGGTAGATGGTGTCGAACTGGCCTTGGCTCACCAGTTGCAGCAGGTGGGGGAATTCCAGCGTGATGCTGCCTTGCGGCGCCAGCACGGCCTTGAGGCCGGCCACGAAGTCATTGATGTCGGGCACATGGGCCAGCACGTTGTTGCCCAGTAGCAAATCGGCTTTCCTGCGTTCGTGGGCAAAGCGCTGTGCAAACTCAAACCCGAAGAAGGACTCGATGCTTTCGATGCCCTTGGCCCTTGCCACAGCGGCAGTGCTGGTGGTGGGCTCGATGCCCACGCATGGGATACCGCACTCGTGCACATATTGCAGCAGATAGCCGTCGTTGGATGCGATCTCCATGACCAGCGACTGCGGGTTCAGGTCCAGGCGCTTGACTACTCGCGTCACGTAGTCGCGGGCATGTGCCAGCCAGGACTTGGAGTAGGAGGAGAAGTATATGTAGTCGCTGGAGAACAGCGCATCGTGGCGCTGCACCTCGTCGATCTGCACCAAGCGGCACTCGCCGCAGGTGTAGACCTTCAGCGGGAAGTGCAGCTCGGGCTGGTTCAGGTCCTGCTCGCGCAGGAAGGCATTGGAGGGGGGCGCCGAGCCCAGGTCGATGAACACATCGCGCAGCGGCGCCTCGCAGTGACGGCATTTCATGCCTGCACTCCTGAAAAATGGGGGGCGATCAAAGGATGAAGTCGATCTCGTTCGGACAGCACGCTCACGGGCAGTGGCCAGGTGATGGCCAGGGCCGGATCGTCGTGGCGCACGCCCCCTTCGCAATCGGGACGGTAGGCGGCGGTGTGCTGGTAGAGCAACTCCACGTCGTCGCTCAAGGTCTGGAAGCCGTGGGCGCAGCCTTCGGGGATGAAGAGCTGAAGCTGGTTCTCTTGCGACAGCTCGACCGCATGCCAGTGCCCGAAGGTGGGCGAGTCGGCGCGCAGGTCCACTGCCACGTCAAAGACGCGTCCGCGCAGGCAGCGAATCAGTTTGGCCTCCAGTGCTGGGGCGCGCTGAAAGTGCATGCCGCGCACGGTGCCGCGCTGTGCGGTGTAGGAGAGGTTGGTTTGCACGAAGCGCAAGCCGGGGCGGATATCGGCGAACTGATCGGCGCAGAACAGCCGAGTGAGCTGGCCGCGCTCGTCGCCGCGCGGTTCGGTCTGAACCTCCCACAGGCCGGGGATGGGGGTGGCGTGCAACTTCATGCGCCTGCCCAGGACAAGCCACTCAGGCGCGCGGCGTGAACGTAGTCGCGCAGGTCATCGTGGCTGAGGAGTGTGGCGCGCTCGTGATGGGCGCGGTACCAGCGCGCGGTACGCTCGATCATGGTGTCGGCCTGCCACACCGGGCGCCATCCCAGTTGCTGCTTGGCCTTGCCGCAGTCGAGGTGCAGCAGGGCCGCTTCATGGGGTTGAGGTAAGTTGTCCTGCGTGTAGCGTACCGCAGGCCAGTGTGCGGCAAATGCGTCGATGACGGCCCCTACGGTGAGGTGCCCTTGTGGCGGAGGGCCAAAGTTCCAGGCCTGCGCGGCCGCGTGCGGATCGCTGAGCAGTCGCTCGCCCAGCATAAGGTAGCCCGACAAGGGTTCGAGCACGTGCTGCCAGGGGCGTGTGGCTTGCGGGTGGCGGATGTCGGTGGCGCGGCCCGCAACGGCGGCGCGCACGAGGTCTGGGATCAGGCGGTCTTGCGCCCAGTCGCCCCCGCCGATCACATTGCCGGCGCGGGCGGTGGCAAGTCCCACTGAATGGCCGTGGCTGGGGTGTGCCATAAAGCTGGCGCGGTAGCTGGCCGAGACGATCTCGGCACAAGCCTTGGAGGCGCTGTAGGGGTCATGGCCGCCCAGTGGGGCAGTCTCGCGGTAGCCTACCGTCGTGTGGCGGTTCTCGTAACACTTGTCGGTGGTGGCGTTGACGACTGCACGTACCGAGGGTGTCGCGCGCACCGCTTCGAGCAAGTTCACCAGGCCCATCACATTAGTGTTGAATGTACCTACGGGGTCGTGGTAGCTGCGCCGTACTATTGCCTGTGCGCCCAGGTGAAAGATCACTTCTGGCTCGAAGCGCTGCACGGCTTCGCGCACGGCCGAGGCGTCGCACAGGTCTACCAAGGCCTCATCCAGGCTCAGGGCCAGCAAGCGGGCGTGGCTGGGCGTGGTGTCCGGGGGCAGCGATAAGCCGCCCACCTGGGCACCCATCTGTTTCAACCACAGAGTCAGCCACGAGCCTTTGAAGCCGGTGTGTCCGGTGACCAGCACCCGTCGCTGATGGTAAGTATTGCCAAACAGGCCGGGCAGTGCGGTATTCACGACCACACCTTCCAGGGGGCACTTTGAGCCTGCCACATCTCTTCGAGCCGCAGCTTGTCGCGTAGGGTGTCCATTGGTTGCCAGAAGCCTTCGTGGCGGAAGGCGGACAACTGACTTTCCTGGGCCAGCGTTTCCATGGGGCCGCGTTCCCAGATGGTCTGGTCACCCTCTTGGATCATGTCGATGGCCTCAGGCTCCAGCACGAAGTAGCCGCCATTGATCCAGCTGCCATCCCCCTGGGGCTTCTCGGAGAAGCGCGTGATGCGCTGGCCCTCAATGTCCAGCGCGCCGAAGCGGCCCGGCGGTTGCACTGCTGTGACGGTGGCCAGACGACGCTGGTTGTGGTGAAAAGCGATCAGCTTCGTCAGGTCGATGTTTGACAGCCCGTCACCATAGGTGAAGCAAAAGGCCTCGTTGGGGGTGAGGTAGTCGCGCACGCGGCGCAGCCGGCCGCCGGTCTGGGTGTCTTCGCCTGTGTCCACGAGGGTTACCCGCCAAGGCTCACTGTGGCGGTGGTGCACCTGCATGCGGTTCTCCGCTAAGTCGAAGGTCACGTCCGAGGTATGCAGGAAGTAGTTGGCAAAGTACTCCTTGATCACGTAGCCCTTGTAGCCAAGACAGATCACGAAGTCGTTGATGCCGTGATGCGAGTAGAGCTTGAGGAGGTGCCAGAGCACCGGTTTGCCGCCGATTTCCACCATGGGTTTCGGGCGGATGGCAGTTTCCTCGGCTAGGCGTGTGCCCATGCCTCCAGCAAGGATGACGGCTTTCATGCGTGTGAGTCCATGTCATGCAGCGCTTGAACCACCGAGCGCGAATAGAGAGTACTGTGGAGCCAAGATGACTTCGTTTTAACTACTGATCGCTGTTCTGCAGCAGAAATATCGACGATCGCGTTAATCGTCAAGTCTGTTTTCTCGCTGAACGCCGCAGCGCACTACAGCTCTGATTGTCGCGTTACAGGTGCTTCTGAAGCTCGCAAATAGCACGGTATTTCACCCTCAGAACACCCTCCGCCTCGTCAATCTCTCATGCTCCCGCACCGCAAACCGATCCGTCATCCCCGCGATGTAATCCGCCACCGCCCGGTGCAAATCCTCGCGCTGCGCAAAGTCAGAAGGCATCGCTGACGGCTGCGCTACATACGCTGCAAACAACTCCGACAACACTTGCTTGGCCTTGGCGGTCGTCTCATTGACCTGCGGATGCCGGTACAGCTCCTTGAACAAAAACCGTTTCAAGGCCGTGCTGTCTTCCCGCATGGCGGCGCTGAACCGCACCAAGGGTGGACACTGTCTGGCCTCATCCGCCGACCCAGGCATGTGCTCGGCCAACAAGCCCTGCGTCGCCCCAATCACGTCATACACCTGCTGCGACAGCATGCGCCGAATGGTGTCAAACAACAGTCGGCGTCCTTGCAGTTGCGGAAACTCCGCCAGCGTTTCATCCCGAAAGCGCACGAACAGCGGCACCGCCTCCAACTGCGCCATCGTGATCAGCCCGGAGCGCACGCCATCATCGATGTCATGCGCGTTGTAGGCAATCTCATCGGCCAGGTTGCACAGTTGCGCCTCCAGGCTGGGCTGCGAGCCTTCCAGGAACCGCCGCCCCACGCCCCCAGGCTCTTGCGCCTCCAGCATCTCCGCATGCTTGCGCGAGCAGTGCTTCAAGATGCCCTCGCGCGTCTCAAACGCCAGGTTCAAGCCGTTGTACGCCGGATAGCGCTCTTCCAGCTCATCGACCACCCGCAGCGACTGCAGGTTGTGCTCGAACCCGCCATGGCCCTGCATGCACTCATTGAGCACATCCTGCCCGGCGTGGCCAAACGGCGTGTGCCCCAGGTCATGCGCCAGGGCAATGGCTTCCACCAGGTCTTCGTTCAACCCCAGCGAGCGCGCAATCGAGCGGCCCAGCTGCGCCACCTCCAGCGAGTGCGTCAGGCGCGTGCGAAACAGGTCGCCCTCGTGGTTCAAAAACACCTGGGTTTTGTAAACCAGGCGCCGAAACGCCGTGCTGTGGACGATGCGGTCGCGGTCGCGCTGAAAGTCGCTGCGGGTGGGGGCGGGCAGCTCGGGGTAACGACGCCCCCTTGTCTGCTCAGGATGACTGGCGTAGGGGGCGAGGGTCATGGGGCGTCCGGGTCAGCGCGTATGAAAGGCGATCACGTCGCGCAC
>Ga0114984_1001054_pt1 | contig 10336 bp, 8 predicted proteins | sample Shrwel1BS1Day1_FD_96987 | JGI IMG/M metagenome (GOLD analysis project Ga0114984, IMG submission 96987) | Subsurface microbial communities from deep shales in Ohio, USA - Utica-3 well 1 S-1-Day1 | ecosystem: Environmental > Aquatic > Deep subsurface > Shale gas/oil reservoir > Produced water/Flow... | reverse complement strand
GCGCAGAAGAAGTCGTGAGATGGCTCATGTCAGGCACTCCCCAGTTTTCCAAACAGGCCCTGCGGACGCCACATCAGCACGAGCACCATGATCCCGAAGAGCAAGGGGTCGCTCCACACGGGCGAGATGTAGAGGCTGGAGAGGGACTGCACCTGCGTCAGCAGAAGCCCCGCCAGCACGGCCCCCTTGATGGAGCCCATGCCGCCGATGATGACGACGCTGAAGGCGATCAACACGAAGTCGCGGCCCATGGTGGGAAACACCGAGTAGATCGGCGCCAGCAACACCCCTGCCATGCCGGCCAGGGCGACACCGAAGGCGAAGGTGGCGGCGTACACCCGCTGGACCGGCACCCCCAGCGAGGCGCTCATGTGGCGGTCGTACGCGGCCGCCCGCACCACAGCGCCCACCGAGGTCCGGAACACCAGCAGCCAGACGCCGGCGATCAGCGCTGCGCCAAACACCATCACGAACAGCCGGTAGTTGGGAAAGAACAGGCCCACTATCTCGGTCGCACCGGTGATGGGCGCCTCTACGCGCAGCGGGTTGGCGCCAAAGGCGATCTTGAGTGCGTCTTCAAGCACCACGGCGATGCCGAAGGTCAGCAGCAGGGTCAAGGTGTGCCGGTCTTTGCTGTGGAAGACCCGCTGTATCAGGCCGCGCTCGGTGACATAACCCAGCACCGCCATCAGCAGTGGCGTGAGCACCAGGGCCCACCAGAAAGACAGGCCCAGGCCCAGGAGGGCCACGGCCAGATAGGCGCCGATGGCATAGAACTCACCATGCGCCATGTTGATGACGTCCAGCAGACCAAAGATGATGGTCAGGCCCAACGCCATCAGCACCACAGCGACACCGATGGACATGCCATTGATCATCTGAGGGGCTAGTACGAACTGCAACCAGTCCAGAACGTTGCTCATGCTCATGTCCCCATCGTCAGAAGCGGGTGCAGACGTCCGGGCCGATCGCAGCCTCTGCCTTGACCCGGCCCACCAGCTCGAACTGGCCGCCATTCACTCGCATGGCGTACATGTCCTGCATGGCCTGGTGATCGCCTGCGCGCATGGTCTTTGCGCCCTGCGGCGTGGCCCACTGAAGGCCACGCATGGCGGCGCGCACCTTGTCGGTGTCGGTGCTGCCGGCTTTCTCGACGGCCGCCTTGTAGAAGAAGAGCACGCCGTAGCTGTCGGCGCCGTACAGGTCGGGCTTGGCCTTGTTGGCGGCCTCGAACTCGGCCAGGAACTTGCGGTTTTCGGGTGAGTCGATGCCCGTGGCATAGCCCACGCCGGTGACGAAGCCGTCGGCGGCCTTGCCGATGGCGGGCAGGTTCTGCGAGGTGACCGTGCCAGAGGCGCCCACCACCTGCACATTGCGGCTGATGCCGAACTCGGCCATCTGGGAGAACAGGCGCACGGTGTCGTTGCCCGCCACCGAGGTGTAGATCACCGCGGGCCGGGCCGAGCGCATCTGGCCGAAGAAGGGTGAGTAGTCCTTGTTGTCCAGCGGCGCGAACACCTCGCCCACCGACTTGGCACCCTTGGCTTCGGCTGCCTGCTTGAAAGCCGCCACCGTGCTGCGGCCCATCTCGTAGTCCGGGCCCAGGTAGAACACGTTGGCGTTGGGGCGGGTGCTCGAGAGCCAGTCGGCCAGTGCGGCCGACTGCATGCCGGCGCGGGCGTTGACGCGGAACACGTTGGGCGAGCACTTGTCGCCGGTGATGGAGTCGGCGAAGGACACGGTGGTGGCGATCAGCCGGTTGTTGCGCTCGGCCAGTTGCCCCACGGCCAGCGTTGAGCCGCTATTGACGGTGCCGGTCAGGAAATCGACCTTGTTCACCTGGAACAGCTTCTCGGCCTTCTGGACCGCGACGGCCGGGTTGGCCTCTTCGTCTTCGTAGATGAGTTCCAGCGGACGACCGGCCACACCGCCGGCGGCATTGATCTGGCGAGCCGCCAGGTCAAGCCCCCACTTCACCTGCTGGCCAATGCCGGCATAGGTGCCCGACAGCGGCGTGACGACACCGATGCGGATGGGCTGGTTCTGGGCCAGGGCGTTGCCGGCAAGGCACGCCAGGGCAAGGGCGATGGGGATGGTGCGGTCGATCGTTTTCATGTTTGTCTCCTGTTGCGGGTGCTTCTTTGGTGGCGTGAGGGAATCAGGTGCCGTTGAAGCGGGCACGGCGCTTGTCGTGAAACGCTTCCACGCCTTCGCGGAAATCGTTCGAGCTGCGCAAGCGCGAATAGCAGTGCCCTTCCAGCTCGATGGCGATCGACAGGGGCGAGTCTTCGGTATCGTTGAGCAGCTTCTTGGCGGTGCGCTGGGCCAGCGGCGAGAAGCCACGAAGCTCGTCCACCAGGGCGTCAGTGGCGGCTTCCAGTTCGTTATCGGGCACGCACTCGGTCGCCACACCCCATTCGTAGGCCTGGGCACCGCTGATGCGGCGGCTGCGCATCACGATGTCCTTGGTGCGGGTGATGCCCACCATCTTCTGCAAGCGGGCCGATCCGCCCGAGCCGGGAATCTGGCCCAGCTTCTGCTCGGGCAGGGCATACAGCGTCGTTGGCGTGGCCAGGCGGAAGTCGCACGCCAGCGAGATCTCGAAGCCCACGCCAAAGCAATAGCCCCGGCCGGCCGCGATCACGGGCTTGCTGCAGCGGGCGGGGGCCGCCACGTTCCACGCGAGCTTGCTCACATGCTCTGGCGAGGCCTCCAGGAAGCCGGCGATGTTGCCTCCGCTGGAGAAGTGCTCGCCTTCGGAGCGCAGCACGATCACCCGCACATCGTCGTTGGCATCAAGCGCCTCGAAGGTGATGCGAAGCTGCTCGCGCTGCGTCATGGAGATGACGTTGAAGGGCGGGCGGCACAGCACGATGTCGGCGCGCTGGCGGGCCGGGTCAATCTCGACGCGGTAGCCATCGAGGGTGGCGCTCAAGGTGAGCGCGGGGTGCTTCAGGTCGTTGAGTTGCATGGTGTCTCAGTGCAGTGGGGTTGAGGGAAGGGGTTCAGGCCGGTGGCACAGGGGGCAAGGGCAAGGCCGCCGGCATGGCATCGAATTCGCCTGCCACCAGCTTTCGGCGCAGCACCTTGCCGACGGGAGATTTGGGGATTTCGCGCACGAACACGTACTCGCGTGGGCGCTTGAAGTTCACGAGGTCAGAGGCGCGGCAGTGCGCATCCAGTGCGTCAGCGGCCACGGCATCGCGCGGCTTCACGAAGGCCACGACCCGCTGGCCCCAGCGCTCATCGCTGAGACCGGCCACCGCCACCTCATCCACCGAGGGGTGCAGCGAAAGCACCGACTCGATGTCAACCGGCGAAATGTTTTCGCCGCCGCTGATGATCATGTCGTCCACACGGCCGGTCACGAACAGGTCACCCTCGGCGTCCAGGTAACCGGTGTCACCCGTGAAGTACCAGCCGTCGCGCAGGCTGCGCTCGTTGGCGTCCGGGCGGTTGTGGTACCCCTCGAAAGCCTCGTCGCTGAGCAGGTCGGCCACGATCTGCCCCTCCTCCAGCGGTGCGGCAATGTCTTGCGGGCTCTTGGCGTCCAGCTTGATCACGCGCAGGCGGGTGTTGATGCCCGCCCGTCCCGCCGAGCCGGGTTTGCCCACCGCGTTCTGGTTGATCGCGAAGGTGTAAATCTCGCTGCTGCCGTAGTGGTTGACGAACAGCTCTGGCTGGAAAGCCTGCTGCAGGCGCAACAGCAGCGCATCGTGCATGGGGGCGCCAGCGAAACCGAGCTTGCGCACCGACTGCGTGTCCGTTCGCTTGAAATCGGGGTGGGCAAGCAGGTCGTGGTACAGCGTGGGCACCAGGTAGAGGTGGCTCACCCGTTCGGTCTCGATCGCCCGCAAGGCGGCCGTGGCCTCGAAGCGAGGCATGCAGACGAATCGGCCATCGACCAAGGCCATCGTCAGCAGAGAGCGCACACCCATGGTGTGGTACAGCGGCATCACGCCCAGGGTGCGCTCGCCGTAGCCGTAGCGGTTCTGGGCCACATGGGCCAGCGCGGCCACGCGCTCGGCGTGCTGGCGGCGCGGCACACCCTTCGGGGCGCCGGTGGTGCCCGAGGTGTAGAGCATGAGCGAGAGGTCGTCGGCGCGCGCCATGGGCGTGGGGTCGGCTGGCTCGGCGAACACCTGCCCGAACTGCGGGTCGGGCCCGAGCAGATCACCAGCGACCAGGCGCACCACCGATGCAGCCAGTGTCGAGGCGTTCACCGCTTCCTGCGACGCGGCCTCGTACACCAGAACCCGGGCGCCCGAGTCGCGCAGCGCATGGTCAATCTCCTCGGGTTTGGCGCGCCAGTTCAGCGAGGTCATCACCAGGCCCGCGAACTGGCAGGCCCAGTGCAGCGTGGCGGCTTCGTGTCGGTTCTGCAGCACACTCAGCACGTGATCGCCCCGGCGCAGACCCAGTGTTGCCAGGCCGCGCTGAACGCCACCAATGGCACGCGCCCAGTCGGTCCAGGTCAGCCGCAGCGGGCCGTCAACCAAGGCGGTGGCGCCGCCAGCGCGGTCCACGCTTTGCAGAAAGGTGCGTCCCAGATCAAGCACAGGCCACCTCCATCACCGCGTTCACGATCGGCGTGTAGCCGGTGCAGCGGCACAGGTGCCCGCTGAGCATGTCGCGCACCTCGCCCTCGTCTGGCCGCTGGCCCGCGGCCTGCTGGCGCTGCAGCCAGTCGGCGCTGGACATGAGGATGCCGGCCGTGCAGAAGCCGCATTGCAGGGCGTGGTGGCGCTTGAAGGCGGCCCTGAGGGCGTCCAGCAGCGGGTGTTCCCCCTGCGGCGCCTCCACGGTGTCCACGCGACGGCCGTCAACCTGCACCGCCAAGGTCAGACAGGCGCGTGCCGCCACGCCGTCGATGCGCACGGTGCAGGCGCCACAGACGCCGTGTTCACAGCCGACGTGGGTGCCCGTCGCGCCGAGTTCGTGCCGCAGAAAATCGCTGAGCAGCAGACGCGGCTGGGCCTGGCCACGGCGTTCGCGGCCGTTGAGGGTGAGGTGGACCGTGTGCAGGGCATCGCGTCCGAGAACCGGGTGACTCATGTTTGTCTCCGTGCTTGCTGAATGGCCTGCCGTGCCAGGTGGCGCAGCAGATGGCGGCGCGTGGCCGCACTGGTGTGGGGGTCGTCCCGCACGTCCAGCGACCAGGCGAGTTCGTTCAGTTCCTCATCGAGCGCGGCGCCCGACAGCGAAGGCAGTTCGCAGGCGTGGGGCCGGTCACCCAGGCCGCCCACCGCCACGCGCAGCCCGTGGGCGCTTATCACGGCGGCCACCGCGCACAGCGCAAAGTCGCCATGGCGGCGCGAGTGCTCGGCGAAGCCGAAAGACTCTCCCGGGACCGGGCGCGGAAAGCTCACGGCTTCGATCAGCTCGTCTGCGCGCCGCGCGGTGCTCAGCAGCCCAGTGAAGAAGTCGTGCGCGGGCACCTGGCGAGCGCCGCGCGCACTGCGCAGATGCACCGTGCCCTTGAGCGCCACCAGGCACAGCGGCAGCTCGGCCGAGGGATCGGCGTGCGCGATGGAGCCGCACACCGTGCCGCGATTGCGGATCTGAAAGTGGGAGATGAAGGGAAAGGCCAGCGCCAGCAGGGGCGGCACCTCGGGGTGGGCCTGCAACTGGGCCTGGGTGACCGCCGCACCCACGCGCACCGAATCGGGCTTCACCACGATGGCGGCCAGCTCTGTGCTGCGCGAGATGTCGATCAGCAAGGCCGGCTGGGCCAGCCGCATGTTGAGCACCGCCATGAGCGATTGCCCGCCCGCCAGAATGCGCGCACCTTCGCCATGGCGCTGCAGCAAAGAGGCCGCCTGCTCGGCGCTGTCGGCACGCACATAGTCAAACATGGCCGGTTTCATGAGCGCACCCCCAGGCGTTGCAAAAGCCGCTGCCACCACGATGCCCGCGCGGCAACGCCACCCGAGGCCTGTCGCCCCAGCGATTCAAAGAGCTGCGCCACGATGAGCCGGGCCGCGCTTTCAAGCATGCGGCTGCCGACCATGGCCACCTTACCGCCCACCTGGGCGCTGTAGTCGTAATGCAGGCGGGTGCCACCCGCCGTCTCCTCCAGTCGCACCGAGCCGTCGCCGGCACCCGTTCCCAGGCTTGAGCTGCCCACGCCGGCGAGCCGCAGGCTGCGCGGGGCGTCGATGTCGGAGAGCGTGATGCGGGCCTCGTAGCGCGCCTTGATCAGGCCCACGCCCACCGTCACGTCGGCCCGGTAGCGGTTGGGGCCGTCGGATTGCAGCGCATGGCAGCCGGGAATGACCCGGGCCAGCGCCACGGGGTCGAGCAAGACCTCGAACACCCGGGCGGGCGGTGCGGCGATGTCCACCGAGCCTTGCGCGGCCAGAGACAAACCGTCGCGCAGCGCTGCCGGCGCCGGGGCCTTGGCCACGGGATGGCGCGCGGGCGGGTCTTCGGTCTGCAGGTGGGCCAGCACCCGGTCGGGGGTGAGTGGCAAGCGCACATCCGCCACGTCGCGGACGGGGCGCAGCGCATCGGCAAACGCATTGGCGATGCACACCGGTGTGCTCATGTTGTTGCCTTCGCCGAGGCCCTTGGCGCCCAGGGGCGTGAAGGGGCTGGGGGTCTCCAGGTGCACGATCACTGGATCGGGCGTCTCGCAGGTGGTGGGCATCAGGTAGTCGGCCAGCGTGCCGCTCTGGAAACTGCCGTCCGGGCTGTAGCGGAACTCTTCCAGCAAAGCCGCGCCCAGCCCCTGGGCAAAGGCCCCGCGAATCTGCCCGTCGGCCAACGCCGGGTTGAGCAGGCGGCCAGCATCGTGGGCCGTGACGTAGCGGTCCACGCGGACGGCGCCGGTGGCCGGGTCGATCTCCAGGCCACACACATCGAACACAAAGCCATAGGAGGCCGAGGTGTTGACCCGGTCAGCCGAATCGGGCGCCCTGAGCGTCTCTGGTGTCCAGAAGGCGGTCTCGCGCAGGCCGGGGGTTTCGCCCTCGGGCAGCAGGGCCGGGGCCCAGTGGGGGCTGGCCGCCAGGCGCGTGAACGGCTGTGACTGCGCGGGCTGCCGGCGGTTGAAGATTTGCCCGCCCTCGAACCCGATGTCAGCGCTGTCACAGCCCCACTGCGCCGCGGCGATGCGCGCCAGCTTGTCGCGCAGGCGCTGCGCGGCCAGGTGCACTGTGCCGGCCACCGCCCCGGCGAATCGGCTGCTGTAGTTGCCAGCGGCCACGCTCCAGGCATCCTTGGCGGTGTCGAACTCCACGTTCACCACCACTGCCGACGGGTGCAAGCCCAGCGCATCGGCCACCACCTGGGCGCACACCGTCATGTGGCCCTGCCCCGCTGGCGCCGAGGCAATGGTCACGTTCACGCCGCCGAGCAAATCAATGGCGACCGTGGCGCTGGCAATGGCCCCGTTCTTCGGGCCCGCCTTGGCACGCTGCTCGGCGGTGAGAACGGTGCTGATATAGCCCATGTTCGACACCGAGGGCTCGACGATGGCCGCCACGCCAATGCCATAGAGCTTGCCGGCTGCCCGTGCGGCACGCTGGCGCTCGGGCAGCTGCAGGGCATCGGCCTGGGCCATGGCCATCTCGGTCAGGCGGACATAGTCGCCCGAGTCCAGCACGGCACCAGCGGCCGCCGTGTAGGGAAAGGCCTGCGCCGGCACGTAGTTGCGCAGGCGCAGCGGCACCGGGTCGATCGCCAGTTCCACCGCGATGCGGTCCATCAGGCGTTCGAGCGCATAAAACACCTGCGGCCCGCCAAAGCCACGCACCAGGCCGGTGGGGGTCTTGTTGCAGACCACCACCCGGTTGCGCACCTGCAGGTGGTCAATGGCGTAGGCCCCCGTGAGGGCACCATGCATGCGATAGAAGGTCGCGGGCTCTGGGGCGCGCAGGTAGGCGCCCACCTCATCGACCTGGTCATAGCGCAGCGCCAGCACGCGGCCCTCGGGCGTGACGGCCGCCTCGATGGTGGTCAGGCGAGCGGTGGCCGATGTGGCGGCGCTCAGGTGCTCAAGCCGGTCTTCCACCCACTTCACCGGCGCGCCCGCCTTGCGCGAGGCCAGGCACATCAGCACCACATAGGGAAACACCGCTTGCTTGACCCCAAAGCTGCCACCCGAGTCGCGCGGCACGCGGTGGCGCAGCTTGTTGCCGGGCACCTTGAGCGCCATGGCCATCACCGCGTGCAGCGAAAACGGCCCCATGAAATTGGAGGTAACGTCATAGCCCTCGTCTCCGGGCAGGTGCTCGGCGATCACCACGGCGCATTCCATGGGCGAGCAACTGTTGCGCGGGTAGTGCACCGTGGTGCGCACGGTGCGCACCCCCGGCTGAGAGAAAGCCGAATCGGGATCGCCATAGCGAAACGCCCGATCCGACACCACGTTGCTGCCAACCCCGTCGTGCAGCGGGCAGGCGTCTTCCCGCAGGGCGTGCTCAATGTCGCTGACCACCGGCAAGGGCTCGTAGTCCACGCGCAGCAGATCAAGCGCGTCTTCCGCCAGGTACCGGTCTTCGGCCACGACCACCGCAACGGGCTCCCCCACATGCCGCACCCGGTCCACGGCCAGGGCCCAGTGCTGCATGGGTTGTTTGACGCCGACGACGAAGGGCTGGGCCCAGGCTTGTACGTCCGCGCCCGTCAGGACTGCCCGCACCCCCGGGAGCGCCAGCGCCGCCTGCGTGTGAACCGCCAGGAGGCGGGCGTGGGGATGGGGCGAGCGCAGAACCGCTGCGTGCAGCGTTCCGGGGCGGGTGCCCAGGTCATCGGCGTAGGCGCCGCGCCCATTGAGCAGGGCATCGTCTTCCAGGCGCTCCAGGCGCTGGCCGACCCATGCCTGCCGGGCCGCGCCCGCCAGCAAGGGTTCTGAGTGCAATCTTGTCTCCTGTGCCGACGTGGCGGCTGCTTTTCTTGTGCAGCGCCAGTGTCGGCAGGGAGGCAGAATCTGCGTTATCGCAGGTGTCCGGCAAATGTCCGTTCCATCTGCCGGCTATCCAAAAAGTCTGATGACTTTGCGGCGGGCCTCAGATCACGTCCGAGCGCGACCCACGCGGAGGCTCGAACAAATTGACCTTGCGCCGGTAATCGCTGGGCGTGATGCCCAGGTGCGCGCGGAAGAAACGCGAGAAATGGCTGGGCGCCGAAAACCCCAGCTCGTGAGACACATCCCCCACAGGCTCTGCGGTTTGGGTCAACCGTTGGACGGCCGCCTCAAAACGCAGCACGTTGGCGTACACCAGTGGCGTCACCTGCGTGTCGCGCTGAAACAGGCTGAAGAAGTGCGCCCTGGAAAGGCCGGCAGCGACCGCCAGGCCATCGATATCAAGCTCGCGTGAAACGTCCCTGCGCATCAGGGCGATCGCTTGGCGAATGCGGGGGTCCATTGCCACCGGTGGCTTGGTGCGCAAAAGACTGGCCAAGTCCCGCCACCCCGAATAGCTCTCGACCACCGCAATGATGAGGTTGAACAGCAGGTCTTCCAGGCGGCCTGGAGAGACCTCGTCGTCCCACCAGAGCTCGAGCACGAATTCCTCGACCATCTTTCGGGTGGCCGCGGTGAGCCGGACACAAGGCTTGGGAAAAAAGCGCGGATGCCCCGACAGCGCAAGCGATCGCTGCAGTTCGGCCAGCCAGCCAGGCTCGATGTAGAGCGCCAGGATCACCGTGCGGGCATCAGGAGGCCCCTCATGTTCATACGCGTGGTGCTCCCACGCATTGACCAGCACGGCCGTGTCGTCTGTCAGCGGTGCGCGTTCACCGCGCACGCTGAACGCGCTGTCCGCACCGCCCGCCTTGATCAGGATGTGGCAGTGGTGATGGGCGTGCCCAACCAGCGGCGCATCCATGTCAAGCAAGGCCACGCGACCGAAGCGCCCTTGAAAGATCTTGATGGCTGATGACACGTTGAGGCTCCTGGGGTAAGGCGACGAGGGCCGGTAGGAAAGCGTTTGCTTGGGATGACCATTATTCTCAGCGACTGGCCTGACGCCAAGCCGGGTGCACCACATCTTGACTCAACCCGACGCGCCCACACTCGATGCTTGGATGCATTGGTTCCATACAGTGCGAGCAAATTCAAGAAGCCCGGGGTGGTTTCAACAGAACCGGTACGGCACGGTCCTGCTGCAGTGGATAACGGTCGTATCCCCCCCCGCGAGGCCCAGAAATCAACGGCTTTGCAAAAGTCCTCTATCCACTTCACCTGTCTGGCGATCACAACGGGTAAGGGGGTTGCAGCACCGACCTCACGCTGGCGAGCCGCACCCACCCAGATCCTCTCCCGCGGGCGTAGCGAGCACTGCACCGACCTGGATGACTTCCATCGCCTGCTGGGGTGCTGAGCCTTGAT
>Ga0114984_1001053_pt1 | contig 10358 bp, 9 predicted proteins | sample Shrwel1BS1Day1_FD_96987 | JGI IMG/M metagenome (GOLD analysis project Ga0114984, IMG submission 96987) | Subsurface microbial communities from deep shales in Ohio, USA - Utica-3 well 1 S-1-Day1 | ecosystem: Environmental > Aquatic > Deep subsurface > Shale gas/oil reservoir > Produced water/Flow... | reverse complement strand
TTCGCCGACAAATTCGAGGATCGTAACCAGATCGTGCTGCCTCAGTTCGTCCTCACCGAGCACCAGCACTTTGTTATCTTTAGACATTTTGACCTTCCGTTGGATACTTTACTGGTATTTAAGACGGCCCGGTGGCGGGAGTCAATTTTATGACGCGACTGAGGAGATAGACGACGTGAAGATGGGGTCAGAAGAAGGCTTTCTTCTGACCCCGGAGGTTTGGCTAAGCATGAGAGGGGCGCCCCCGTTTTCACTGGACTCCGGAATGGCCGGCCAAATTGGGGTCAGAAGAACGCTTTCTTCTGACCCCGTCTTCAATAATCAGCGGCGGGCAGCCCGGCGGGCGGCGGAGGCGGTGAATTCGTTGCGCCGGAAGCCGGGAGTGAAGTCGTAGGGCTTGAAGCCATCATCCAGGCCATCGATGTAGTAGCGACCGGCCTTCAGGTCATAGGTCATTTCCATGGTGGTCCAGAACACCGGCTCACTGTAGTAGCTGATGTTGTGGGCCTCGGAAACCCGCCAGAGGTTACCCTGCGCGTCATATTCCTCAGAAGCCAGAATCTGCCAGCTGTCCTCGTCCACATAGAACACCCGGCGGGAATAGATATGACTGATGCCGGTGCGCAGCGTGGCCTCAACCACCCACACCCGGTGCAATTCATACCGGGTTAGTTTCTGGTTGATGTGCCGGGGGCGGATGACATCATCCGCTTCGACCGCATCGCCGTGCAGCTTGTAGGCATTGTAGGGCACGTACATTTCACGCTTGCCCTTCAGGGTCCAGTCGTACTGGTTGGGCGCGCCGTTGTACATGTCCTTCTGGTCAACCGAACGCAATGATGACGAATTCGGCAAGTCCGTTTCATAGGCCAGGTTGGGAGAGCGACGCAGCCGGCGGGAGCCGGAGTCGTAGCGCCAGGCCAGGCGCGGGGAACGAATCTGGTCCAGGGTTTCGTGGACCAGGGTGATCGTGCCCGCCAGAGATGAAGGCGAAATGGTGTTGGTTTTGAGATAGAAAATCTTGTTGTCGATTTCTTCCAGTTCCGCCCCTTTGCGACTGTAGGCGAAGAAATAGTCATATTCGTTGACCACCGGGTTGTACGAACCGTCGGTCTGGGGGGTTGCCGAAGCACTTCGAAAGGATATCTCCGTACCCCGGTAACGAAGGATATGGTTCCAGATAACCTCCAGACCATTCTGCGGGATCGGGAACGGGCTGGTCATGATGGTGTCGCGCACCCCGTTGCCGTTATCCAGCAGCTCGGCGCTGGTGGCATTCTCGACAGACTTTTCGTACACATGCTCCGGGAACGCGGCAGTACGACGGCTCTGGTACACCGGCATGAAGAAATCCGGGCCGTATTGCTCGATCATCCGGATGTGCCCGTCGGTCAACTTGTCCCGGTACAGATCCAGATTGTCCCGGGTAATGACAAACAAGGGTTTGTCGTCAGGGAACGGATTGGTTTCGATTTCCCCACGGCGCCACTCTGCCGGCGGAGTGCTCAGCCCCCCGGTCCACTCTGGAATGGTCCCTGACGCATTGGCCCCGCGCTCGGCACCCACCGGGGTCAACTCGTTCCCGAGCTTCGCGGCTTCCGCCGGACTCACCTTGGCCAGTGCCTGCCCGGACAATCCGAACAGTACCGCCGCTGCACCCGCGACAATGTGGCTTCGCATACCTGACATCTCCAGCAGTTCCATAGGTCGGGCTGCTTTTTGCCAAATTCAAACGATCGTTTCAAGTGAATGTTTGTATCTTCTTGTGAAGGCGCAGAGAATCATGAGACAGGTGCAGAAATCGTTGCACATAAATGGTACAATCCTCGTTTTAATAATCTGCCAGATCTTCCTTATCCGAAATCGCAGGTACTCCATGGCCTCGCAATGGCATTCGCTGGTCTCTCAAAAACTGTTTCTGTCCAAGACGTTGCTGGGGCAGCTTGATCTGCCCGCATTATCAGCGAATGGGCAGCCGGCACCGGAAGCGGAGCAGGCGCTCCGACGGGAAGCGGCAATACAGGGTGCGATAGAGCTGGTACTGCGCAGCCGCAGGTTGCTGCTGGTGATGATTGCCCGACTCTATCAGGAACGGAATGCCGAGCCGGAGACCCTGGAGGAACTGGCGGCACTGATCGGCGCGGATGCCAACGAGGTGTACCGCCTGCGAGACCTCGCGTCGGAGGCTGGCAGCTGGTGGAATCACCTGGATCAACTGGAACAGAGCCAGAGTCGCCCACCGGCGACCCGGAAAACCGTAACGGATGACAACATCATCGCGGTTTCAGCGGAAACCGGGCCGGACAGGTCAACGACCGGGTTACTCAAGACCCTGGGCGCGCTCAAACATTTTGCCGACGATCTGGAAGAGCAGCACAGCGAGTGGTGAATCATCACCAGGCTCGGGCTTCCGGATCTCAACAACAGACAGGTTTACTGAATGTCACCATCGTTTTTTGAAATTGTACAACTGAGTAACGGCGACTATGCACTGCGCCGGATCGACGACGACAGTGCGCCACTGGTAAGAATTTCTTTCTCCCAGGAAGCCCGGGAAATGATGGAAGATCGCGACATGAATGTCGCCAAGGCCATGATCGCTGCCGGCATCGAAGCGGTGGGCGATATCACCCATGATATTGACTGGGAAGAAGACGAGGCGGACGCAATCGACCCGCAACCCTCCTATACCCTGCACTGAACAGTACGGCAGGCGCCTGGCCTGCCACTGGCCCTCAACGCTGGCGAAGCACCACCCCGTGACTGTTACCCTCGGCCGATGCGCTCTGGAGCGATTCCAGTGCCGATCGGCCGAGTTTGCGGGTCCACATCACCACCGCGTGACAGGTACCGGCCCGGAGTGCGCGCTCAGCCAGCTGCTGGGCCGGCAGCTCGGAGGTCGAGCGCAGTACCAGCAACTCCCCTGTGACAATGCCATGCATCTTTTGCCACTTGCTGACAAGCTCCTGGGGCGGATCAATCCAGGCGAGCCAGCGCTTTTCCTGGTTAAGCTGGGTCAGCATCGGCAGCAGCAACTGGAAGTTCTCCACCTGGCCCTGGGGCAGAATAATCTCGGTCACATTACCGGTGACTTCCGCGGGACGAGGTTCGGGGTTACGGCGGGCACGGATGACAGCTCGTCGCCCGGCAACACCCGACGCCGGCTCGGAATGGGACAGGATGCCTTGCTGATAAGCCAGATTCTGGTTGAAGCTCAGTTGTTCCATAAGTCACCCGCTTGTTCTTTTATCGATTCTCTTTGGCTGGCCCGGTTCAGTGCAGATCAGAGCGACGTATGACACCCACGCCCAGGCCTTCGATAAACAGTTCCTGCTCGGTCAGATCCACCTCGATGGGCTCGAACTCCTCGTTCTCGGCAATCAGGTACACCTTGGTTCCATCCTTCCGGAAACGCTTGACGGTTACTTCTTCCCCGACCCGGGCCACGACCACCTGGCCGTTGTGCACATCCTGGGTGCGGTGAACAGCCAGCAGGTCGCCGTCAAGGATGCCGATGTCCTTCATACTCATGCCGCGCACCCGCAGCAGATAATCTGCGGACGGCGAGAAGAAATCCGGCTGAAGAGTACAGTGATCCTCAATATGCTCCTGGGCCAGGATCGGACTACCGGCAGCCACCTGGCCGATCACCGGCAGACCAAGATCCTCCTCGGCTTCCGGCAAACGGATGCCTCGGCTGGCGCCGGGTACCATTTCAATCGCGCCCTTGCGGGCCAGCGCTCTCAGGTGCTCCTCCGCCGCATTGGCAGAGCGAAAGCCCAGTTCCGCCGCAATTTCCGCCCGTGTGGGCGGGTAGCCCGTCTCGTCGACATAGCGACGGATAATATCCAGTACCTGTTGTTGCCTGGCAGTCAGCTTCATTCCGTTACTCCGGTCAGTCCAGGTGACAGGCCATCCGGCTATGGACAGGCCTGTTTTTTTATACAGTGAATTGACTATATACAGTGTTTTATCCAGTGTAAAGCCCGCCCACCGATTTTCTGTCGCCTGCGTAACCCATTGGCAACAGGGGGATGTGTTATGGTGAAAAGACCATGCATGCAGAGTCAGGGAAACCGATGTTACAGACCAGCACCTGCGCGTTACCGGACGTGCGGCTCAATAACGATGGAGACGAACGTCGCGTTGGCGTGGAGGTGGAGCTGTCCGGCCTGGGTTATGAAGTACTGGTGGATCATGCCGCAAGGTTGCTGGACGGGCCGGCAGAGCCGGTGTCGCGCTATGTCACGAAGATTGAAACCGATCTGGGCCCCTTCACCATCGAGCTGGATTCGGATCCGATCAAGGATCTGGACCTGGCCGACCAGCGCCTGCCCCGCTCAATCCGCGAACTGGGTGGCCAGGCCATGGACGTGATCGATGCGGCGGCCGAACGGATCGTGCCGCTGGAAATCGTGACACCACCGATCCCCCTGTCCCGCCTGCAGGACGTGGAAACGCTGGTGGATGAACTGCGCCTGCTCGGGGCCCTGGGCAGCCGTGAGGCCATCTACTTTGCTTTCGGCCTGCAGCTCAACCCGGAGCTACCGGATCTCGAACCGGCAACCATCGTGCGCTATCTGCAAGCTTTCGCAGCGCTGTACGACTGGCTCAAGGCCAGGCACCAGCTGGACATCAGCCGGAAATTCACCACCTACATTGAACCCTGGACCTCCCGCTATACCGATCTGCTGATGGAGGACGACTACGCTCCCGACCAGTCGAAGCTGATGCGGGACTACCTGGAGTTCAATCCAACCAGGAACCGGGCTCTTGATCTGCTCCCCCTGTTCGCGCATCTGGACGCCGACCTGCTCGGCCAGTATGTCCACGATCCACGCATCAAGAGTCGGCCCACCCTGCATTACCGCCTGCCGGACTGCGACATCGACAACCCCGGGTGGCATTTCTCCAGCGTGTGGAACGACTGGGTCATTCTGGAACAGATTGCCAACCGCGCCGGTGACCTGGCCGAACTGAGGGAGCTGTTCCGGGAAAGCCGGAAGTTCAGTTTCCACAACCTCACTCACAGCTGGCCGGAAACCACAGACCAATGGCTGCGTACCAAGGGTTATGTCTGAAGAATTCCGCGAGGCCCCGGAAATTCCGGGGGTCACCATAGGTATCAGCGGCCCGGCCCGGCGCAGTCTCGCCCATCGACTGATCAGCCTGGGCCTGCGGATGCATGGTGCCCGCACCCACTATATTCGCCCCGGTTCCCGGGTGGATGTCTCACTGTTGGACGGCCTGGTGCTCTCCGGCGGCACCCACGTACACCCTGCGAACTACGGCCAGCAACCCCAGGTGACCGCCCGCTACGATCGCCGGCGGGATGCCACTGACCAACGGCTGCTGAAAGAAGCGGAAGCGATCGGCATTCCGGTACTGGGCATCTGTCGCGGGGCGCAGTTCATCAATGTGTTCCATGGCGGTTCCCTGTGCCAGAACGTCACGCCCCTGAGGGTCCATACCCGGCACAGGCCCCTGCTATTGCCCCTGCAAACCGTCCGGCTGGTCACTGGCAGCCGGCTGGGGCAGTTGATGCACGGCCCGGTGATCGGCGCCAACCGCATCCATAGCCAGGCGATCAAGCGGCTGGGCAGGAACCTGAGGGTGGTCGCCGTCGACAACGACCTGTTTGTCCAGGCCATCGAAAACACTCGGGGCCAGTGGCTCATGGGTGTGCAGTGGCATCCGGAATATCTACTGTATCATGGTGGCCATCGACGCATTTTCGGCCAATTTGTCGAGGCGGCCCGCAACTTCAAACTGGCCCGGCTGGAACCTGAAGCCGGGCCGGCCGATCCTGAAACCACATCCTGAAGGAGTACTACCATCATGAACGGACGGAACCGCTTTCTGCTCCCTCTCATCCCCCTGGCCATGGCGCCTGCACTGTCACTGGCCGGCGAGCTGACCCTCACGGGCGAGGGATCGGTTCGCTATGAACCGGACAGCGCACGCCTGCAATTCACCGCCAGCGCCGAGGATCCGCTCGCCGCCAAGGCCAGCGAACAGGTCCGGCAACAGATGGAGACATGGCGGGAAGGCATCGAAGCCTGGCGGGACCAGCTCGCTGACTACAGCGATGCCCGGCTCAATCTCTATACCCGGACAATCCCGCCGGCAGAGCGTGGTGGCCAGGCGACCCAGCAGGCCGTCGCCTCCCAGACCGTGAGCTTCAGCATCAGCGACCTGACGCTGCTCAACCCGCTGCTGGAGCAGGCCCAGGCGCTGGGTATGGAGTACAACCTGGGGCCGCAGCAGTTCTACCACTCCGGTGAGCAGCAGTTGGAGCGGGAAGCCCTGGCGGCCGCCATCGCCGATGCCCGCTCCCGATGCGAGTTTGTTGCTGCCGAACTGCAACAGTCCTGTGGCGAGGTGGTCACCATGAACATCAACAGCGGTTACCGGCCGGTGCCGATGATGATGGCCGAGTCCAGAGCCGCCAAGGATGTGGTGACCAGCGTTGGCATCCGCGAGATTACCGCTTCGGTTTCCGCCACCTTCACCCTCGAATGATCCGGACTCAGAAATCCCGGGTGTAGAAGATGTCCAGGGAGGCAGCCAGGCCACTGGCCGCCTCCAGGTAGAAGTATTTGCCGAGGTCGTAGCGCAACGCCACGGTGGTGATGGGCTCGAAGATCCCCACCCCATAACGCACGCTGAGGTCGTCTGTCAGGTAGCCACTCGCGACCACCGACGTCTGCTCGCCCGCGCCTTCAGCTTCCAGGGTCAGCTGCCGGATGCCCAACTCCTCCCCGATTTCTCCGGTGACCTTGCTGGCCTGGGTCAGACCCAGTGACAGGGCGGCCCGGCTCATCTGGCCTTCGTCGCCCTGGCTCTGGGGCGCCCGGCCAAGGATGAGGTAGGACAGCGCATCGGACTGCGGCATATCCGGATTCGAGAAGACTTCGGTCGATGGCGACTGGACCGGCCCACTGAGTCTCAGCCCGGCCACCACGGTGCCAACCTCACGTATCGCCTCGATCTCGAGGTAAGGCTCGGTAATATTGCCCACGAACAGCAACCGGGCCGTGCGCAGTTCCAGCTCCTGGCCATAGGCTTCATAGTGCCCCTCTACCAGCTGCAGGGTGCCCCGGGTGTCCATATCGTTACCGATGCGCAGGGTGCCCTGGAGATTACCGGTGACACCAAAGGCAGCGAAGGTGACCACGTCCTCTCCGACCCGGACGGTGACATCCATGTTCATCGAACGGATGGCGGGTTCTTCCTGTTCCACGCCCACAATAACCTCGTCCTCGGAGACCTGGACCGCCTGGGCTGGCAGGGACTTGATTTCAATACTGCCCCTGGGCACCGCCACCTCGCCGGTTACCGCCAGATCGCCCTCACTGAAGGTCACCTCCAGATCCGGCGCAATTTCCAGCCGGGCGTAGGGCTCGATGTTGAAGGGAATCCGGCTGCCGACAATCGCCAGACTGCCCCGGGGCGCTCCGGACCAGTCCAGGGTACCATCCAGTGTTGTCTCACTGCGTTCGTTACTGCGAATCCGGCCGCTCAGGTCAGCGGAATAACCATTCAGATTCACTTGCAGCAGGATATCCTCAAGAGGCATGGGCAAGGTCGGGTCCATGATCCGCCCGTCCACCAGTGCCAGCTCGCCCGTCACCTCAGGCTTCATCAATGGACCGGACAACCGCCCCTGACCGCTGATTTCACCAGCCACCTCCTGCATCCCGGTAAAGACCCCGGCCAGGGCCAGATCCAGACCCTGCAGACTGAAGTCCCCGTCCACCCTGCGCTCAGGACTGTCGGGGTCGACGGACAGATCCAGCCGGAAACTGCCAAGGGCGTCGCCATCCAGCCGGATATCGACATTCGCCACCTCGGGCTGCAGGGCCAGTTCCGCGGTCAGGGATGAGTAACCCAACGCCTCCCACTCGCCATCGACCAAAACATCGAATTCGCCACTGCCCGCATCAACAAACACCCGGCCGGTGGGGCCTGCATCGCCCTGGGTGAAGGACACCTCGGCGTTCAGCTCCGACTGCCACCGGAGCGTTTCCGGCAACAGTGGCGCCAGCGCCTCAGTGGGGAAGCGGCTGATGCGATAGGCAATATCAGGGCTCGGGTACAGCAACTGGTCCTCCGCGCACACCGAGCTCCGCTGCCAGGCCCAGCAATGGGCACCGAACCGTACCCGGCCATCCGGCTCCCAGGCCAGTTCCGCCGGGGCCTGCAGCCGCCACCGTTGATCCTGCTCCGGAATCGCGATGTCCCCCCTCGAAAGATTTCCCAACCAACTTTGCCACCCTTCGCCAAAGCCGCCGGCAAACGCCAGTGAGACCTGTGCCTCCGGATGCCGGGCATCAACCGTCAGCGTGTGATCCTGCTGACTGCCGGTGGCTTTCAGTTGAAGTGATTCCAGTTCCTGACCGGCCGCCTCAATGGCCTCCGCATCAACATTGGCCTCGAGTATCTGGCCTTCCGACAAAGCGGCCGACACAGTGACATTCGCGATGGTCAGCTGGTCCTGCCAGCTTAGGGCCTGGCCACTGGCTGCAAGTTCTGCAACCGGGTCCTCAGGGCTGCCGGAAAGATTCAGCGACGCCTCAAGCTCGCCGTCCAGACCAGCAAGCAGTTGATCCGGCTCGGGCAGGAAAAGGGCCAGGTCTGCGGACAGTTCAGGCCCCCAGGTACCCGCTCCGGAGACCCGGTTATCCCCCACAACCAGCTCCAGACCGGATACCACCCAGCTGCCGGTTGCGGTATCGAGGGCGCCGGTCGCCAGGGTCTCGTGGGATCGCCAGGTACCCGTGAGGTCCCAGCTCGCGGTCATGCGCGGCACCGGAGCATCCTCCAGGGAGCCCTCGCTTTTTACCTCGCCATTGAGCGACGCTTCCAGCGTGGGCACCCAGAATCCCGGATTGAAATCACTGAGTTCAAGGGCGGCCTGCCAGGTCACCGGTCCATCAAAACCGACCCGACCACTGCCGGTGGCCGATCCGGCGCCGGTTTGCAGGGCAAGCTCCGAGAGGTTGACCCCCTTGAGATCGCCGTCCAGGGACGCTGCAACGGTGGCCTCGCCCATCGGGCCTCGGGTCTCCGCCTGTAGGGAACCCTGGTATTGATTGTCCGCCCAGCGGAAGCTGCCGGTCAGGGTATTGAGTTCGACCGGCGGCTGGGACAGATCCGGCACCAGCGAATACCAGGGGAATCGATCCAGTGACAGGTCAGCATCGGCGGAAAATCCACCGGTCCAGCCCAGGTTGCCCCGGATACTGGCTTCACCCGGCGGTTCCCCTTCCGTGGCCAGCACCAGTTCAAGGTTGTCAGCCCCCGCGGTGGTGACCAGACCTGACAATCTTAATGCCACCGGTCCGACGGTACCCGGCAGCGTGGCCTTACCATTGGCGCGGAAACCCTGCTCCAGCGATCCGTCCGCCTCCACGACAAGATCCTGGAAGGTGAGTGTATCAGGAAGGCCATCCAGGGCCGTGAACTGCTCAGAGACAACCCGCAGTTGTGCCGGCAGCGACGTGTCCAGAGGCGCCGCCTGCCCGGAAAGGGCAGCATCAAGATAGCCACGGCTGCGGCCCTCCAGGCGCAGATCTTCGATGCTGCCGGCCAGGTTCACTTCAATCTCCCACTGATCCCCTCGGGGTGGCGGCAATGTGGCAATGACCTCGAGATCGACCGGCCAGTCTCCCCGGGTTTCCACCCGCCCCCGGGCGGTGACGGCATAGTCCGCCAGCTGGTAGTAAACCTGCTCGAGCTGCCAGCTGGCACCAGACCCGCCAGCATCCAGTTCAAACCGATCCCAGACAAGGGATCCATTGACCGTGAACGCCCCGATACGAACGTCCGATATTTCCAGGGCCAGCGGGATGTCGACCACCGGCAGGGCGAAGCCCGAAGCGGGTTCCGTGCCGTTGGACGACGGGGCTGTTTCAAGATCCATGGACTGTGCGTACAACGTGTCGACGCACAAACGCTTCTCGAACAGGCATGAGGGCGACCAGTCCAGCAACGGCTGCTGCAAATCCAGATTGATGCCGTAGCCCTGCCATTGCAGCCGGCTCGCCTGCCAGCGACCCAGCAGAGAGCCCTGCCCTTCGTCCACTGTCAGCCCCGGTACCTGTTCGATAACCCAGGCCGTCCCGGCTTCCGAACGAACCAGTAGCAGGGCCGCACCGATCAGCAACACCGGTACCAGGACGATCACCGCAAGGATCACACCCACCCAGCGCAACGGGTGCCACTTGCGGCGGCGATTCTTGCCAACCGTTTCCGTTGCCTGCTTTTCGTCGGTCACAGTTCCGGCCCCATCGAGAAGTGAATTCGCCAGCCTCCGCCGAACTCCGGATCCAGGCCCTTGGCGATATCCAGGCGCA
>Ga0114984_1001051_pt1 | contig 10362 bp, 8 predicted proteins | sample Shrwel1BS1Day1_FD_96987 | JGI IMG/M metagenome (GOLD analysis project Ga0114984, IMG submission 96987) | Subsurface microbial communities from deep shales in Ohio, USA - Utica-3 well 1 S-1-Day1 | ecosystem: Environmental > Aquatic > Deep subsurface > Shale gas/oil reservoir > Produced water/Flow... | reverse complement strand
GTCGAAATTCAATTCGACGATGCCGCTCTCAAGAGCCTTAACCGTGATGGCTTTACCTTCGTAAATCATCAACTGATCTCCACGGTATGGAAGCTGAACAGTACACATCGGAGCCAACCGGCAAGCCAGCTCACAGCATAGCCGCGAGCATAGCTCCAATCGGTACGACACACCCACCGACGCGATATTCGGGCTGTAGTGGCGCGTCTGACCAGGCAAACGCTCAATTCATACGCCCGTTTGATTTGGGTATGCACACCTTCAGGCAAAAGCCTGCACTTGTCAATTGGCCTGTTTTCGTCGATTTCTCGACCCTTTCTGCAAGGCGGGTCATTCCTGGCCTCCAGCCCTCCGCAATAAAGCGCGTCAATACCACACCATTGCTCATGCAGCACAGCCCGCCGGCAAGTGACCCAAGCGCCTAGTCAAATAACCAGCCTAGCGGTACAGTCGTCTCACTTTCGGCTGGCACTGGGCCATGCGAAAGCATTACAAAAACAAATCGAGCCCCACGACGGGCCACACGGAGTCGCCAATGTCGAGCCGCCGTTCGCTTGCATTTCCTCTGAGCACCCTGCTGCTATTTCTTCTCGTATCGCTCTCTTCCGTCAAGCTCAGCGCCGCCCCGGCCGAGGATCTGCTGCGCCTGCACCAGTTGCGCCTGGCAACGCAGAAGAGCCTGGGCGATTTCTATATGTACAACGGCATGGAAGGCGACCAGCGCTATGCACGGATGATTGGTGAGTCCCTGCAGGAAGGCCAGGCGCACCTTGATGGTCTTGGCGCAATGCCCGGCGAAGCGAGCAAGGCCCTGCATACGCAACTGCAGAGCAACTGGCAAGGCTATCGCAGCAGCTTACTGGCGCTGATGGACGCCATGCGCAGCCAGGGTTATACCGACCTGCAACCGATTGCCGACCTGGCCGAGAGCAACCAGCGCATCATGGCCATCAGTCAGGAGCTGTATCAGAAAATCCAGCAGGAGAGCGCGTTCAGCGTCCCGCAACTGACGCAGAAGAGCCGTGAGCAGAGCCTGCTCATGCAGACCATCGCCCTGGACTATGCCTCTCGCAGCGCTTCGGTCGGCGGCAGCTTCTTCGGGGGCGGCGAAGAGCGCGCCATCGACGAGCTGGCCGGTGAATTTGCCAGCCAACTGGACAGCCTCAGCAGCGCCCAACAGAACACACCGGAAATCAGTGCGGCGCTGAACGCCATTGGCACCAAATGGCGCTATATCGAGAAATCCCTGCGCAATTACAACGAGAACACCGTACCGTTCCTGATCAGCAAATATTCCGACAGCATCATTGAAGGCCTGGAAGGCGTTGCTGCCCAGTACGCGGCCAGCCAGTTCTGATATTGCCTGAGCTCGGCCACTGTCCGGTATTCGCACCGGGCCTTTCCTGGCCCGTTAATGACCAGTCGCCCTCGTCCACAGAATGGGGCCATACTTGAGGCAGAGCCATTTGCCCCCTTCAGGAGAAACTCACCATGCCCTACCAGCATATTCTGGTCGCCGTCGACCTGACCGAGGAATGCGACCCTGTCGTGGTTCGCGCACAGAAGCTGGCTCAGGCCAGTGGCGCCAAGATGTCCCTGGTGCATATCGTCGAACCGATGGCCATGGCTTTCGGTGGTGACGTGCCGATGGACCTGTCGATGCTGCAGCAACAGCAATTCGAGCAGGCCCGTGAGCGCCTGGACAGTTTCACTGGCAAATACCCGGAACTCACCGCCGACCAGCGTCACCTGGCTTACGGCCAGCCGCGCCAGGAAATCCACCGCCTGGCCGAGGAGCAGGGTTGCGATCTGATTGTGGTCGGCAGCCATGGTCGCCATGGTCTGGCGCTGCTGCTGGGCTCCACTGCCAATGACGTGCTGCACGGTGCGCCCTGCGATGTGCTCGCAGTACGCCTGAAGAAAGGCGTTTAAAAGCCAAACGCACCGGACAGGGCATGGGCAGCCTGGCGGCGCCCTGCACACGGCGCCCCTGCGCAGGTCGCCATTGTCTTACTCGAAGGAATCGCCCGCGCTCATGACTTGCGGGCGAATCTTCTGCAGCTGGGTCTCCAGCGACACCGTCATGCTCGACGACATCGAAAAGAAGGTGAGAAAGGCCTTGAGATTGGAGTCGCCTTCACAGGTATCGTGAATGCGCTGCCAGAAAGCCTGATTGACCAGCTTCAGTTGCTGAAACAGACGTACCAGTCCCTTCAACTCCCAATCGGCCAAGCGCCCCTCACGCATGTTGAAATATTGCCGCGTGAGGTACAGCGATACGGCACGCAGGATGAATTCCTGATTATTGGCAAACGGCAGATGCTGCTGCGCCATGGGTTTCAGGCGTGCCAGCACCGGGCAGGCGCTGGTAGCCATGATCACTCCGAGCAGCGCACGCAGCCCCTCTTCCAGACCGACATGCTTGGTGTACTCACGCTCTGGCGTGCGCACCCAGACACTGGCTTTCTTGAACGCCGGCAAGCCACGAAAATCCTCGATTACCCGATGCAGATCCACAGCAGCCGGACAATGGCTGAACTGCTCGCGGCTCAGCGGACAATTGCTGCATTGCTGATGCCCGAGGCGCGTCCAGGCCGGAGCCTGTTGCGCCTGCGCGGGGTCATATTCGCGATTCAGCTCGATCCGGTAGCTGAACTGATGATTGTCGTCGAGAGTAATGCGGTACTCGATGGCCATTGCCCAGTCGTTCCTTCGTCAGCCTTCCAGCTCTGCCCAGCGCTCGAGCAACGCGTCCATTTCTTTCTGCAAGCGCTCGAGACGTGCTAATACTTCCGTGGTGATCTGCACCGGCTGCTGATAGAAGGCAGAATCGGATACCTGCTCCTGTACCGCGGCCATTTCCTGCTCCAGGGCATCGATCTGCCCTGGGATCGCTTCCAGCTCGCGCTGCAGCTTGTAGCTTAGTTTCTTCTTCGCAGGCTCTGCGCTCTCCTGAACGGGAGTCACTACGGCCGGGGCCGGCACTTCGACGATGGCCGTGGCCAGCTCGGCCTTGCCGGATTTGCTCTCACCCACACCGAGCAGGCGCGGCGAGCCGCCCTGGCGCAGCCAGTCCTGATAACCGCCGACATACTCGCGCACCTTGCCGTCCCCCTCGAAGACCAGCGTGCTGGTGACCACGTTGTCGAGGAAGGCACGGTCGTGGCTGACCATCAGCACGGTGCCAGGGAAACTGAGCAGCACCTCTTCGAGCAATTCCAGGGTTTCTACGTCCAGATCGTTGGTCGGTTCGTCCAGCACCAGCAGGTTGGCCGGCTTGCTGAACAACTTGGCGAGCAATAGACGTGCCCGCTCGCCACCCGAAAGCGCTTTTACGGGGGTACGGGCCCGTTGCGGGCTGAACAGGAAATCGCCCAGATAGCTCAGCACATGGCGATTCTGGCCATCGATAGTGATGAAATCGCGGCCTTCGGCGACGTTGTCGATCACTGTCTTTTCCGGCTCGAGCTGGTGACGTAATTGGTCGAAATACGCCACTTCCAGTTTGGTGCCCACCTCGATGCTGCCGCTGGTGGGCTGCAGGTCGCCGAGCAACAGTTTGAGCAGGGTGGTCTTGCCGGTACCGTTGGCGCCAAGCAGGCCGATACGGTCACCACGCTGCAGGACCATGGAGAAGTCCTTGACCAGGAAGGGGCCACCGGCGTGAGCGAAGCTGACGTTCTCTGCCACCATCACCTGCTTGCCGGACTTGTCTGCGCTTTCCAGGGCGATGGTCGCCTTGCCCTGGCGTTCACGGCGCTCGGCACGTTCGGCGCGCATGGCCTTGAGCGCGCGTACGCGCCCTTCGTTACGGGTGCGACGGGCCTTGATGCCCTGACGAATCCACACTTCTTCCTGGGCCAGACGCTTGTCGAACAAGGCGTTGGCAGTTTCCTCGGCAGCCAGTTGCTGCTCCTTGTGCACCAGGAAGCTGGCGTAGTCGCCGTTCCAATCGATCAGGCCGCCGCGGTCCAGTTCGAGGATGCGCGTAGCCAGGTTCTGCAGGAAGGAACGGTCGTGGGTGATGAACAGCACGGCGCCGCCGAAGTCTTTCAGCGCCTCTTCCAGCCAGGCGATGGCGCCGATGTCCAGGTGGTTGGTCGGCTCATCGAGCAGCAACAGATCCGGCTCTGACACCAGCGCCTGAGCCAACAGGACGCGCCGGCGCCAGCCCCCGGAGAGTTCGGCCAGGGTCTTGTCAGCCGGCAACTGCAGGCGGCTGAGGGTGCTGTCGACCAGTTGCTGCAGGCGCCAGCCGTCTTTGGCTTCCAGCTCCTGCTGCACGTGCATCAGTTGTTCGAGGTCATCATCGCCGTGAATGTTCTGTGCCAGGTGGTGATAGCGCGCCAGCAGCTCGCCAACACCAGCCAGGCCTTCGGCCACCACGTCGAACACCGTACGCTCGTCGGCACGCGGCAGTTCCTGCGGCAACTCACCGATCTTCAGCCCAGGCGCACGCCAGATTTCGCCGTCATCGGCCATCTGCTCGCCCTTGACCAGCTTGAGCATGCTCGATTTACCGGTGCCATTGCGGCCGATGATGCACACCCGCTCACCCCGTGCGATCTGCCAGGACACTTTATCGAGCAGGGGCATGGCGCCATAGGCGAGGGAAACATCGGCAAACTTGAGCAGGGTCATGGGCATCTCCGGAAACAGGCGGCGCATTCTACCCGAGATGCAAGCCGGCTGTTGCCGTTTCCGCCGAGGCAGCAGGTGCAGCGCCAACACCCCATCGGCGCAGGCAGGCGCATTTTTGCCGCATGTGTCCATCTGCTCCGACGGCATTCACCGCGCCCTTGTGAAGGGCTAAGCTAGAGGTATGCAACGACACGGACCGTGTTGCCCCTTACCTCTGCTTCTCCTGGAAATGCCATGCGTAGTCGCTTTCTCTCTGTAGTTTCCTGCCTGATTCTTACCGCCACCGGTATCACCAGTGTCGAAGCCGCCAGCCTCGCCCAACAGCGCCAGTACTACGATGAGGCCAAGCGTGCCCTGGCCAAGGGCGATAGCGGCCCTTACCGCCAGTACGCCAGCGCCCTGCGCGACTACCCGCTGACCCCACATCTGGCCTACGACGAGTTGACCAATCGTCTCAAGTCGGCCAGCAACGCCGAAATCGAGAAGTTTCTTGCCGAGCATGGCGACCTGCCCCAGGCCAACTGGATGAAACTGCGCTGGCTGCGCTGGCTGGCCGAGCGTGGCGAGTGGAAACCCTTTCTCGACCATTACGACCCGGCGCTCAACTTCACCGAACTGGACTGCCTGTATGGTCAGTATCAGATGAGTCACGGCCTGACCGCCGAAGGCAACGCCACTGCCGAAAAGCTCTGGCTGGTTGGCAAGTCCCAGCCCAATGCCTGTGATCCGTTGTTCGAACGCTGGGCCGCCAATGGCCAGCTTACCGAGCAGCGTCGCTGGCAACGCACCAAGCTGGCGGTGGAAAGCGGCAACTACGGCCTGGCCAACTTCCTGATCAAAGGCATGCCGACGCTCGCTGAACGCGGCAAGCTGATGGTCGAAGTGGCGCAGAAGCCGCAACTGCTGAAAAACACCGCACGCTTCGCGCCCGCCGACGCGGCCATGAGCGACGTGGTCGGCCTGGGTCTGCGTCGCCTGGCCCGGCAGAGCCCGGAAGATGCCCTGGCCCTGCTCGATGGCTATGCCCAGCGCATGCAGTTTTCTGCGGATGAACAAGTCGCCATTGCCCGCCAGATCGGCCTGCGCCTGGCGCAGCGCTTCGACCTGCGCGGCTTGCAGGTCATGGCCAAGTATGACCCGCAGTTGCGTGACAACACCGTCAGCGAGTGGCGTGCGCGTCTGTTGCTGCGCCATGGCCGCTGGGATGAAGCCCATCAGCTGACCCAACGCATGCCTGCCGACCTGGCCAGCAGCAACCGCTGGCGCTACTGGAATGCACGTAGCCTGCAACTGGCGCAACCCAACAGTCAGCAGCCGGCGGCGCTGTTCCAGGTGCTGGCCAAGGAGCGAGACTTCTACGGCTTCATGGCGGCTGACAAGGTCAATGCGCCTTATGCACTGAACAACCAGCCTCTGGCCCTCGATTCCAGGGTGGTGCAAAAAGTCCGTAATACCGCCGGCATCAAGCGCGCCATGGAGTTTCACGCACGTGGCCAGATCGTCGACGGGCGCCGCGAGTGGTATCACGTCAGCCGCCTGTTCAGCCGTGACGAACTGGTCGCCCAGGCGCGCCTGGCTTACGAAATGGAGTGGTATTTCCCGGCTATCCGCACCATCAGCCAGGCCCAGTACTGGGACGATCTGGAAGTGCGCTTCCCCATGGCCCACCGCAACGAGCTGGTGCGCGAAGCCAAGCGCCGTGATCTGCACTCGAGCTGGGTGTTCGCCATCACCCGCCAGGAAAGTGCCTTCATGGCCGACGCACGCTCGCATGCCGGCGCCATGGGCCTGATGCAACTGATGCCAGCCACCGCCAAGGAAACTGCACGCAGGTTCGGCATTCCCCTGGCCTCACCGCAACAGGCGCTCAACCCGGACACCAACATCCAGCTGGGCGCCGCCTACCTGAGCCAGGTATACGGCCAGTTCAACGGCAACCGCGTGCTCGCCTCGGCTGCCTACAACGCCGGCCCCGGTCGTGTGCGCCAGTGGCTACGCGGCGCCAATCACCTGAGTTACGACGTCTGGGTGGAAAACATTCCCTTCGACGAAACCCGCCAGTACGTGCAGAACGTGCTGTCCTACTCGGTGATCTACAGCCAGAAGCTGGGCGCACCTCATCCGCTGGTGGCGTGGAACGAGCGTTTCTTCGACGACCAGTAAAACGAAAGCCCCGATCAGACAGCGTCTGATCGGGGCTTGCCATGAAACTCGCCCTGCTATTCCAGCACTTCCACCGTCATGCCCAGCTGCAACTCGCCGACACCGCGCGGCAACAGGTTCTGTCCGAAAAACACATCACCGTCGCGTTCCCGATAGGTCTTGAGCGTGGCCAACGGCTCGCGCTCGGCGTTGCGCTCGCCGGTCTGTGGGTCGATGGTGGTGAGGATGCAACGCGAGCAGCCTTTGGCCACCTCGAACTCCACGTCACCGATGCGAATGCGCTGCCAGTTGTCTTCGGCATAGGGCTCGGTGCCGGTGACGACCAGGTTGGGGCGGAAACGCAGCATTGACAGCGGCTGCCCCACACGCTGAGACAGATCGTCCAGCGAGGCCTGGCTGATCAGCAACAACGGGAAGCCATCGGCAAAGGCCACGCGGTCACCGGGCCGGGCATAGGCAGTATCGACCTGGCGGGTACGCCCTTCCGGCACCTGCACCAGACGACAGGGCTTGCCGAGCAGAGCACTGAGCCACTCAGCGGCTTCATCACCGGCATCCGGCACGCGCAGGGTGTCGCGCCAGACGATGACGCCACGCAGGTTTTGCTCGGGGTCAGGCAGCGCCACGGACAAATCGTCACGGCCAGGTGCGCTGAGCGTCAGGCCACCACGCGCATCGTACAGCGCGCTCAACTGGCTCATCTGCGGCAACAGGCGCTGGGTGATGAAGCGCCCACTGTCGGTATCGACCAGCATCCAGCGCCTGTCGCCCTGCAGGCCTAGGCCATCGACGGCGCTGCGCTGCAGAATCTCGCCACGGCCAGACTTGAGCGGATAACGGTACAGCCCCGAGAGACTCGGCATGGGTCAGCTTCCTGTCGGCAAAATGCCGTTATACGAGCTGATGGTGATGCTCACAAGCACTCGGGATGATGGGGTTAGCTGGGTTCGTCCAGAACCAGACGCTGCCGCACCACGTCAACCAGCTTGTCCGGCTGAAATTTGGAGAGAAAGTTGTCGCAACCGACTTTCTTCACCATGGCCTCGTTGAAGCTGCCCGACAGCGAGGTATGCAGGACGACGTGGAGGTCCTTGAGGCGCGGGTCGTTGCGAATCTCGCTGGTCAGGCGATAACCGTCCATCTCGGGCATTTCGGCATCGGTGAAGATCATCAACAGCTTGTCGGTCATCACCTCGCCGGTATCAGCCCAGCTTTTCAGCAGGTTGAGTGCCTTCAGGCCGTCACTGGCCATATGCGGGCGAATACCCAGTTGCGAGAGGGTGTCGCGTAATTGAGTCAGCGCCACGTTGGAGTCGTCCACCAGCAGCACTTCACGGCCGCGCGCCTTCTCCAGCAATGGATCAGCGAGTTTTTCCTCGGAGACCTTGGTGCTCATCGGCACGATCTCGGCCAGGACTTTTTCCACATCGATGATCTCGACGATCTGATCGTCGACCTTGGTGATCGCGGTCAGATAATGCTGACGCCCCGCGCCACCGGGTGGTGGCTGGATCGACTCCCAGTTGAGGTTGAGGATGCGGTCGACGCTGCCGACCAGAAAGGCCTGCACGGAGCGGTTGTACTCGGTGACGATGATGGTGCTGCGCTCATCCGGTACCAGCGGACGCATGCCGATGGCCTGGGACAGGTCGATCACTGGCAGGGTCTGGCCACGCAGATTGACCACACCGCAGACGAAGCGGTGACGCTGCGGCATCAGTGTCAGCTTGGGCATCTGCAGCACTTCCTGCACCTTGAACACGTTGATGGCGAACAACTGCCGGCCGACCAGGCGGAACATGAGAATTTCCAGGCGGTTCTCGCCGACCAGTTGCGTACGTTGATCTACTGAATCGAGGATGCTGGCCATCATGTACTCCAGGGTGTATGTGTTGAGTCTTGGCCATCTATGGGAAGTGCCAGCGCTCGTTGTACGGTGTTGCAAAACGTCAGACGGACTTGGTTCTGCCTGCTCTATCGGCACAGGGTAGGCAAACTGAAGCCTGCCATTATCGCGCCATCATGCATCAGCCCCATGCCCCTGGCCAGCGAGCAAGGGCGAGTGCGCCGGCAGATGCAGGCGCAAGCAAGCCGGCTCGGCGCAGAAACGCAGGCGCGTGCTTGCCATGGGTTCGCCGTCGAGATTCAGATCCAGCCCCTCCAACGCCTCGACTTCCAGCCAGGGCAGCCGTGCAGTGATGGCCACGCTCTGCAAACCCAGCATACCGCCAGACAACAGTGTGCCCAAGGTGCCCACCACATCCTGCGCGGCGGGCACGATACAGATATCGAGCAGACCATCATTGATGACGGCATTCGGACACAGCACATGCCCGCCCCCGGCCTGGCGGCCATTGCCAATGCCAAGGGCAAGAAATTCGCCCTGCCACTCGAAGCCAGGCCCATGAAAATGACCGGCTGCCGCGCGCACTTCGGCAAAGCGGCTGAGCCCGGTCAGCAGATAGGCGGCGCCACCGAGGACTTTCTTGAGGTCTTCCGACGTATTGGCCGTGACGCTGGAACCAAAACCTCCCGTCGCCATATTGAGGAAAGCACGCTCGCCGGCCATGCCGATATCCACCGCCTGCGCTTGCGTCTCGAGCAATGCCAGTGCGGCAGCCGGCGTCAGCGGCACACCTGCCGCGTGCGCAAAGTCATTGGCCGTCCCCAGCGGCAGCAGTGCCAGGCTGGCGTCGCTGCGGGCCTTGACCATGGCCTCGACCACATCGCGCAGGGTGCCATCGCCGCCGCCGGCGATCAGCGTCGGATAACCAGCTGCCAGCCCCTCATGCACCAGCCGTTCGGCATCACCGCCCTCCCAGGTCAAGCGCACGGCCAGCTCCCAGCCGTGCTCGCGCAGGCGGTTCACGGCGGCCCTAACATCAGCGTTCAGCGCCTGCTTGCCATGCAGTATCAGCCAGGCTTTGCGTTCGCGCATTGCAGTGCTCCTTGAAACGAACCCGCGAAAGCCTAGTGCGTGGCCCTCGCAAAAATTAATCAAATAAATAGATATTAAATTCAAAAATATTGCGCTTTTAAATCGATCAGACCACATGAATCATGCGCACATCGATGCTGCACGGGACTGAGCCCCTGCACGACAGGAGAATTGACCATGATCGATGTACGTCCGTTCGAACAACTCGGCAGTGCCCACCACGGCTGGCTCAACGCGCGCCACCATTTTTCCTTCGCCGACTACCATGACGCTAAGCGGATGAACTGGGGCCGCCTGCGCGTCTGGAACGACGACGAGATCGCCCCACATTCGGGCTTCCCGCCGCACCCGCATCGTGACATGGAGATCATCACCTACGTTCGCGAAGGGGCCATCAGCCATGAGGACAACCTGGGCAACAAGGGCCGTACCGAGGCCGGCGATGTGCAGGTGATGAGCGCCGGCACCGGCATCGCCCACAGCGAGTACAACCTGGAGGACGCAACCACCAAGATCTTCCAGATCTGGATTCAGCCGAACCAGGCCGGCCTGCCGCCGTCCTGGGGCGCCAAACCGTTCCCCAAAGGGGATCGCGCCGGGGCTTTCGTCACCCTGGCCAG
>Ga0114984_1001047_pt1 | contig 10379 bp, 9 predicted proteins | sample Shrwel1BS1Day1_FD_96987 | JGI IMG/M metagenome (GOLD analysis project Ga0114984, IMG submission 96987) | Subsurface microbial communities from deep shales in Ohio, USA - Utica-3 well 1 S-1-Day1 | ecosystem: Environmental > Aquatic > Deep subsurface > Shale gas/oil reservoir > Produced water/Flow... | reverse complement strand
GGAAACGGCGCCGCTGCTGTTCGTGCTTGCCTGGCTGCGTTGCCTGTTTCAGGAGAATTGCAGCATCCGCTATCGCAGTCTGTGGCGCACCGAGCTGAGTGAGTTCGACATCGTCTACTGCTTTCTCTCGCCGGTGCCGATGCCGCAGCTCTGGTCCAAGGCGCAAGCCGAGATGCGCGCCGGCAGCTGGCTGATCAGCAATACCTTCGAAATTCCCGGCGCGCCGGCCGATCGGCTGTTCGAGGTCAACGAAGGGCGGCAAACCTCGCTGTTTCTCTGGCAGATGAAGGGTGCGGTTATCCGCTAGAATTGGCGCCTGAGCCAAGGAGTCCTGAGCATGCAAAACCCCAACAACCTGATCTGGATCGATCTGGAAATGACCGGCCTGGAGCCGGAACGCGACGTGATCATCGAGATGGCCACCATCGTCACCGACAGCGAGCTGAACGTGCTCGCCGAAGGTCCGGTGATCGCCATTCACCAGAGCGACGAGACCCTGGCCGGCATGGACGAGTGGAACACCCGCACCCATGGCCAGAGCGGCCTGACCCAGCGCGTGCGCGAGAGCAGGATCGACACGGCGGCGGCGGAGGCGCAGACCATCGCTTTCCTTGAGCAGTGGGTGCCGAAGGGTAAGTCGCCGATCTGCGGCAACAGCATCGGTCAGGATCGCCGCTTCCTGTACAAATACATGCCGGCGCTGGAGGCGTATTTCCACTACCGTTACCTGGATGTCTCGACGCTGAAGATCCTCGCCGGCATGTGGGCACCGCAGGTCAAGGACAGCTTCCAGAAGACCGCCACGCACCAGGCGCTGGATGATATTCGCGAGTCGATTGCCGAGCTCAAGCACTATCGTCAGCATTTCCTCAAGGTCTAAAAGCGGACGCAGGCTGAGAGCAAGAGCGCCCGGGAGCCCTTGAAAGCTCTGTGCTCATCTTCACGCTGATAGCCTGTAGCCTGTAGCCTGCTACAGCGGCCGGTCAGTGGCGGCTCCCGGTGCGCGCGGCGCACCCTACATGTTTTCGCGCTGCTGGTGGCGCTTCAGTGCCGTAGCCCGGATGCAATCCGGGAAAGGGGCGGCGCTATTCCCGGATTACATCCGGGCTACAGAGCGCCGTGGCGCTCCAGAGCCCACGCCACATGCTCGCGCACCAGCTCGGACGGGTGTTCGCGGCGCGCCTGCAGAGCCTGCAGCACCGGGATGGTGGAGGGCGCATTGCCCAGGCCGACTGCCAGGTTACGCAGCCAGCGCTCGTAGCCGGCGCGGCGCAGCGGCGAGCCCTCGGTGCGGCTGAGAAACTCTTCTTCCGTCCACATGAACAGCTCGGCCAGGGCGCTGTTGTCCAGGCCGTGGCGCGGCTGGAAGTCGCCCTGCTCGGTGAGCCGGGCGAAGCGATTCCAGGGGCAGACGATCTGGCAGTCGTCGCAGCCGAAAACCCGGTTGCCGATGGGCGCGCGCAGCTCCACCGGGATCGAGCCCTTCAGTTCGATGGTCAGGTAGGAAATGCAGCGCCGCGCATCCAGCTGGTAAGGGCCGGCGAAGGCGGCGGTGGGGCAGATGTCCATGCAGGCGCTGCAGCGCCCGCAGTGTTCGCTACCATGCGGCGCATCGACCGGCAGCGGCAAGTCGACGAACAGCTCGCCGAGAAAGAAATAGCTGCCGGCCTTGCGATTGAGCACTAGGGTGTTCTTGCCGATCCAGCCGAGCCCGGCCTTTTCGGCGATGGCCTTTTCCAGCACCGGCGCGCTGTCGACGAAGGCACGATAACCGAACGGGCCGATCTGCTGCTGGATGCGCGCGGCCAGTTGTTGCAGGCGTTTGCGGATCAGCTTGTGGTAATCGCGGCCCAGCGCGTAGCGCGACACGTAGGCCTGTTCCGGCTCGCTCAGGCGTTGGGCCATCTGCGTATCGCCAGGTAGATAGTCCATGCGCAGCGACACCACACGCAGCGTGCCGGGCACCAGCTCCTGCGGACGCGAGCGCTTGTCGCCGTGGGCGGCCATATAGTCCATTTCGCCCTGATAGCCCGCTGCCAGCCAGCGCTTGAGGTGCGCCTCGTGCTCGCCCAGCTCGACATCGGTGATGCCGACCTGCTGGAAACCCAGCTCGCGCCCCCAGTCCTTGATGGACAGGGCCAGGACGTCGAGATCGAGAAGGTGGTCGGACATGAGGCGGGCGCAGGCGGTGGAGGTGGGTATAATTCTGCCAGACATCCGTCGCGAGCGAGCCATGCATTCACTTTCCGTGTCTTTACCTTTGAGCCTGCACAGCGCTGAACAGGTGCGCGCACTCGATGCGCAACTGATCGCCGCCGGCACGCCGGGTTTCGAACTGATGCAGCGCGCCGCCCATGCCGCCTGGCGCGCCTTGCGTCGGCGCTGGCCGGAGGCCGGTGAAATCACCGTGCTGGCCGGGCGTGGCAACAATGCCGGTGACGGCTATCTGGTCGCTGCCCTGGCGCAGCGCGCCGGCTGGCGTGTAAGGGTGCTGGCCGTTGGCGATCCCGCTGCGTTGGTTGGTGATGCCGCTCTGGCCTGCGCCGAGGCCAGGGCGACAGGCGTGGACGTTCTGCCCTGGAGCGAATGCGCGCCCATGGCAGGCGTCGTGGTCGATGCATTGCTCGGCACGGGCCTCAGCGGTGCGGTGCGCGAGCCTTATGCCCAGGCGATTCGCCTGCTCAACCAGAGCGGTCTGCCGGTGCTGTCTGTGGATATTCCCTCCGGTTTGCATGCCGACAACGGCGCGCAGCTGGGCGTTGCGGTGCGCGCCGATCTGACCGTGACCTTCATCGCGCTCAAGTTCGGCCTTTTCACCGGCGTCGGCCCCGAGCTGCGCGGCGAGCTGCAGTTCGATGACCTGCAGGGCGATGCGCAGCTGCTGGCCGCTGCTCCCGGCGTCGCGCAACGGCTCGATCCCGCTAATCTGCCGCGTCTGGCCGCGCGTTCGCCGGTGGCGCACAAGGGGCAGTTCGGCCATCTGCTGGTGATCGGCGGCGATCTGGGCATGGGCGGCGCTGCGCTGCTCAGCGCCGACAGCGCGCTGCGTGCTGGTGCCGGCCTGGTTTCGCTGGCGACACGCGCCGAGCACGTTACGGCGGCTCTGGTGCGGCGGCCGGAAATCATGAGTGCGGCGGTGGCCTCGGCCAATCAGTTGCTGGCCCTGGTTGAGCGCGCCGATGTCTGTGTGGTTGGGCCGGGGCTGGGGCAGGCCGCCTGGGGGCGCAGCCTGCTGTCTGGCGTGTCGGGCATCAAGCAGCCGCAGGTGTGGGATGCCGACGCGCTGGATCTCCTTGCTGCCGGTCAGGTCGCAGCGCCACGCCAGGGTGTGTTGACGCCGCATCCCGGCGAAGCGGCGCGCTTGCTGGGTATCGATACGGCAGCGCTGCAGGCGGACCGGCCCGCGGCGGCGCGCGCTCTGGCGCAGCGTTTCGGTCTGGTGGTCGTGCTCAAGGGCGCCGGCAGCCTGGTCGCCGCGCCGGACGGCCGCCTGGCGTTGTGCGATCGCGGTCATCCGGCCATGGCGGGTGCGGGGCTGGGAGATGTGCTGGCCGGTTTGATCGGCGCGCTGCTGGCGCAGGGTATGGCACCCTTTGAAGCCGCCTGCCTGGCGGTCTGGTTGCATGCGAGGGCTGGTGAAGTGCTAGCCGCGCAGGGGCGTGGGCTGGCTGCCGGTGATCTGCCCGGCACCATTCGTCAGTTACTGGAGGAATTGTGTCCTTGTGTGAAGTGAAGCTCGAGGCGGCCGATGAGGCTGCCATGCTGGCGTTGGGTGCTTCGATCGCCGAAGTCAGCGGTGGTGTGGGCACCATCTATCTGCACGGCGACCTGGGTGCCGGCAAAACCACCCTGTCACGCGGCATTCTGCGTGGCCTGGGCCACGCCGGGGCGGTCAAGAGTCCGACCTTTACCCTGGTCGAACCCTATGAAATCGGCGAGGTGCGCGCATTCCATTTCGACCTCTACCGCCTGGTCGATCCGGAGGAGCTGGAGTTTCTCGGCATCCGCGACTACTTCGAAGGCAATGCCCTGTGCCTGATCGAATGGCCGCAACGCGGCGCAGGCGTTTTGCCAAAGCCCGACCTGGACATTACCATTAGCCCCCAAGCGAGCGGCCGTTCGCTGTTGCTGCAGGGGCATGGGGCTCGAGGGGAGGCCTGGTGCAAGGCCCTGAGCGGCAAGCAATGAATAAGACGTGATGGGGTTGGTTATGCGCACAGGCGCGCTGGTTACCGCTGTGGGGGTATTGTTGGCGGCCCTGGCTGCCGAGGCGCTGGCTGCCTCCGATGTGCGCGGCGTGCGCCTGTGGCGCGCGCCGGATAACACCCGCCTGGTCTTCGATCTGTCCGGCCCGGTGCAGCACAGTGTGTTCACCCTGGCAGCGCCCGATCGCATCGTCATCGACGTTACGGGGGCCAAGTTGGCCACCAGTCTCGATCAGCTTTCCCTCGCCAACACCCCGATTACCGGCGTGCGCTCGGCGCAGCGCAGCGCAGAAGAGCTGCGCGTGGTCATCGACCTGTCGGCGCCGGTTTCGCCGAAGAGCTTCACCCTGGCGCCGAACCAGCAGTATGGCCATCGTCTGGTGGTCGATCTGTTCGATCAGGGCAGTGCGCCGCCCGCTGCCCAGACGCCCAGCGTTGCAGCCAGCGCGCCGCCCGTGCCCGTCACCCCCACCCAGCCGCCGCCCAAGTTGACGCCCGTACCCAATGGCAAGCGTGACATCGTGGTTGCCATCGATGCCGGTCACGGGGGTGAGGACCCGGGCGCGCTATCGCCGGTCAAGGGGCAGTACGAAAAGAACGTGACCCTGGCCATCGCCAGAGAACTGCAGCGGCAGATCAACGCCGAGAAGGGCTTTCGTGGCGAGCTGGTGCGTACCGGCGACTATTTCATTCCGCTGCGCAAACGCACCGAGATCGCGCGCAAGAAGGGCGCCGATCTGTTCGTCTCGATCCATGCCGATGCTGCGCCACGCTCTTCGGCGTTCGGTGCCTCGGTCTATGCCCTGTCGGAACGCGGTGCGACTTCCGAGACCGCTCGCTGGCTGGCCGACGCCGAGAACCAGTCGGACCTGATTGGCGGTGCCGGCAACGTCAGCCTCGACGACAAGGACAAGATGCTTGCCGGTGTGCTGCTGGATCTGTCGATGACCGCATCGCTGTCTTCCAGTCTCAACGTGGGGCAGAAGGTGCTGTCGAACATGGGCAATATCACCCCGCTGCACAAGCGCCGCGTCGAACAGGCGGGCTTCATGGTGCTCAAATCCCCGGACATTCCATCGATCCTGGTGGAAACCGGCTTCATCTCCAATCCCAACGAGGCGAAGAAGCTGCACACTGCCAGCCACCAGCAGGCGCTGGCGCGCTCGATCACCACCGGGGTCAAGCAGTTCTTCCACGAGAATCCACCGCCCGGCACCTATGTCGCCTGGCTGCGTGACGAGGGCAAGATCGCCGCCGGCCCGCGCGAGCACGTGGTGGCGAGTGGCGAAAGCCTGGCGCTGATCGCTCAGCGTTACCAGATCAGCCTGGCTGCCCTGCGCAGCGCCAACAAGCTCAATGGCGACGTGATCAAGGTCGGCCAGACATTGCAGATACCCGCCACGTCCCTGGCGGCCCAGTAGTGAGTGTCATGTCCCGTATTCATCTGCTCAGCCCGCGCCTGGCCAACCAGATCGCCGCGGGCGAGGTGGTCGAGCGCCCTGCTTCGGTGGCCAAGGAGCTGCTGGAAAACAGCCTGGATTCCGGCGCCCGGCGCATCGATGTCGAGGTCGAGCAAGGCGGCATCAAGCTGCTGAAGGTGCGCGACGATGGTTCCGGCATCGCTGCCGATGACCTGCCGCTGGCTCTGGCGCGTCATGCCACCAGCAAGATCCGCGAACTGGAAGACCTCGAAGCCGTGCTCAGCATGGGCTTTCGCGGCGAGGCGCTGGCGTCGATCAGCTCGGTATCGCGCCTGACGCTGACCTCGCGCACCGCCGATGCCGGCCAGGCCTGGCAGGTGGAAACCGAAGGGCGCGACATGGAGCCGCGCGTGCAACCTGCCGCACATCCGGTGGGCACCTCGGTGGAAGTGCGTGACCTGTTCTTCAATACCCCGGCGCGGCGCAAGTTTCTGCGCGCCGAAAAAACCGAGTTCGATCACCTGCAGGAAGTGATCAAGCGTCTGGCGCTGGCGCGTTTCGATGTCGGCTTCCACTTGCGCCACAACGGCAAGACGGTGCTCAGCCTGCACGAGGCGGGTGACGAGATCAGTCGCGCGCGTCGTGTCGCCTCGGTTTGCGGCCCGGCGTTCCTGGAGCAGGCGCTGCCGATCGAGATCGAGCGCGGCGGCCTGCGGCTGTGGGGCTGGGTCGGCCTGCCCACGTTCTCGCGCAGTCAGGCGGACCTGCAGTACTTCTATGTCAACGGCCGCATGGTGCGCGACAAGCTGGTTGCCCATGCGGTGCGTCAGGCCTATCGCGACGTGCTGTTCAACGGCCGCCACCCGACCTTCGTGCTGTTTCTGGAGATCGATCCGGCGACGGTGGACGTCAATGTCCATCCGACCAAGCACGAAGTGCGCTTCCGTGACAGTCGCATGGTTCATGACTTCCTCTACGGCACGCTGCATCGAGCGCTTGCCGATGTGCGTCCGGAAGACCAGGTAGCGGCGCCGGCTGCCGTGTCGCCGATGATGCGTCCGAGCGGTCTGGCCGCAGGCGAGTTCGGCCCGCAGGGTGAAATGGGCCTGGCCGCCAGCGTGCTCGAAACCTCCGTGGCCAGTCCACAACCCGCCTGGCGTGGCGCCGGTGCCGGCTATCAGCAGCCGGTCGGCAATCCCGGCGTGCCGGCCGCCGAAGCGCAGGCCGCCTATCGCGAGTACTTCGCGCCGCTGCCCACGGCCCAGATGCAGTCCATGCCGCAGGAGCAGGGCGACATTCCCCCGCTCGGTTACGCCGTGGCGCAGCTCAAGGGCGTGTACATCCTCGCCGAGAATGCTCAGGGTATGGTGGTCGTGGACATGCACGCAGCCCATGAGCGCATCACCTACGAGCGTCTCAAGCAGGCCATGGTCAGCGAGGGCTTGCGCGGTCAGCCATTGCTGGTGCCGGAGTCCATCGCCCTGAGCGAGCGCGAGGCGGATTGCGCCGAAGAGCATGGCGAATGGTTCCAGCGCCTGGGCTTCGAGCTGCAGCGCCTGGGTGAGGAAACCGTGGCGATCCGCCAGATTCCGGCGTTGCTCAAGCAGGCCGAGGCCACCCAGCTGGTGCGCGACGTGCTGGCCGATCTGCTGGAGTACGGCACCAGTGATCGTATCCAGGCGCACCTCAACGAACTGCTGGCGACCATGGCCTGTCACGGTGCAGTACGCGCCAACCGGCGCCTGACCATTCCCGAGATGAACGCCCTGCTGCGTGACATGGAGCAGACCGAACGCAGCGGTCAGTGCAACCATGGTCGTCCGACCTGGACGCAACTGAGCATGGATCAGCTCGACAAGCTGTTCATGCGCGGCCAGTAATTGATTGAGGCCCCGAGTCAGGGGCTCCCCGTTTCCGTGTTCGAGCCATATCGATGTCTTCGCTTCCTCCTGCAATCTTCCTGATGGGGCCGACCGCGGCCGGCAAGACCGATCTGGCCCTGGAGCTGGCGCGCGTGTTGCCGTGTGACCTGATCAGCGTCGACTCGGCCCTGATCTATCGCGGCATGGACATCGGCACGGCCAAGCCCGAGCGCGCCATTCTCGATGAGTTTCCCCACGCCCTGATCGACATCCGCGACCCGGCCGAAAGCTACTCGGCAGCGGAATTTCGCGCCGATGCGCTGGCAGCCATGGCCGAGAGTGCGGCGCGTGGCCGTATTCCACTGCTGGTGGGCGGCACCATGCTTTATTACAAGGCGCTGCTGGAAGGGTTGGCCGACATGCCCAGCGCCGATCCGGCGATACGCGCCGAACTGGAGGCGCGTGCGCTGGCCGAAGGTTGGGAGGCGCTGCATCGCGAGCTGGCTGCAGTCGATCCGCAGTCCGCGGCGCGCATCCATCCCAACGACCCGCAGCGCCTGACCCGGGCCCTGGAGGTCTATCGCGTCAGTGGCCTGAGCATGACCGAGCATCGACGGCGCCAGGCAGCAGGAAATCCCGATGCCGGCACATCGGGCGCCAGACAATTACCCTATACTGTCGCTCAGCTTGCTATCGCACCGGCGCAGCGTCAGATTCTGCATGAGCGCATCGCCCAACGATTTCGGGCGATGTTGGAACAGGGGTTCGTGCGGGAGGTCGAAGCCCTGCGTAGTCGAAGTGACTTGCACGCAGGATTGCCGTCTATACGGGCGGTGGGTTATCGCCAGGTGTGGGGGTACCTCGACGGCGAATTGTCGCGGGACGAGATGGTCGAGCGCGGCATCATCGCCACTCGGCAACTGGCCAAGCGGCAGTTCACCTGGCTACGTGGCTGGGACGGTTTGCACTGGCTGGACAGCCTGGCCTGCGACAATCTGTCTCGCGCCTTGAAATACCTGCAAAGCGTCTCCATATTGAAATGAGACCTTGCCGCTGGCCGTCTATCCTTGGGGGTGGGGCGGCCTGAAGCCATTGTTTACTTACTAAAATTATTGAAAATTGATCCTCGAAAGGAGTGCGGCACATGTCAAAAGGGCATTCGCTACAAGACCCTTACCTGAATACCCTGCGTAAGGAACGCGTCCCTGTTTCCATCTATCTGGTCAATGGCATCAAGCTGCAGGGCCAGATCGAGTCCTTCGACCAGTTCGTCATCCTGCTGAAGAACACCGTCAGCCAGATGGTCTACAAACACGCCATTTCCACCGTCGTGCCCAGCCGTCCGGTACGCCTGCCAAGCGCTGGCGACTCCGAGCAGGCCGATGCCGAGCCGGGTAACGCCTGATAGGGGGCTGCATTGTTCTTCGAGCGTCATGAGGGCGGTGAGCGGGCCATCCTGGTTCATCTGGAAGGCCAAGACTCCGAGGCGAGCGAAGACCCCCAGGAGTTCCAGGAGCTGGCCATGTCGGCGGGTGCCGACATGGTCGCTTTCTTCAGCGTCCCCAGCAGTCGCCTGACTGCCAAGTTCCTGATCGGCAGCGGCAAGGTCGAGGAACTGCGCGACCAGGTCAAGGCCGCCGAGGCCGATCTGGTCATCTTCAATCACACCCTGACCCCCAGCCAGGAGCGCAACCTCGAGCGCGCCTTCGAGTGCCGTGTGCTTGATCGCACCGGGCTGATCCTCGATATCTTCGCCCAGCGCGCGCGCACTCACGAAGGTAAGCTGCAGGTCGAGCTGGCTCAGCTCGATCACATGAGCACGCGCCTGGTGCGCGGCTGGACTCACCTCGAGCGGCAGAAGGGGGGTATTGGTCTGCGCGGTCCGGGTGAAACCCAGCTGGAAACCGACCGCCGCCTGCTGCGCGTACGCATCCGCCAGATCAAGCAGAAGCTCGAGAAGGTGCGCAGCCAGCGTGAGCAGGCGCGGCGCGGGCGCAAGCGTGCGGATATCCCGTCGGTTTCCCTGGTGGGTTACACCAACGCCGGCAAGTCCACCCTGTTCAATGCCCTGACCACCTCCGAGGTCTACGCGGCCGACCAGCTGTTCGCCACCCTCGACCCGACCTTGCGCCGCCTAGAGCTTGATGACCTCGGTCCGATCGTGCTGGCCGATACCGTGGGCTTCATTCGCCATCTGCCGCACAAGCTGGTCGAGGCCTTCCGCGCTACGCTGGAAGAGTCGAGCAACTCCGACCTGCTGCTGCACGTGATCGATGCCCATGAGCCCGAGCGCATGGCGCAGATCGAGCAGGTTCAGGAAGTGCTCAAGGAGATCGGCGCGAACGAGCTGCCGATGCTCGAGGTGTACAACAAGCTGGATTTGTTGGAAGGTGTCGAGCCGCAGATTCAGCGCGATGGAGACGGCAAGCCGGTTCGCGTTTGGTTGTCGGCGCGCGAAGGGCGTGGTCTGGAGCTGTTGCGGCAGGCCGTGGCAGAGCTATTGGGCGAGGATTTGTTCGTCGCCACGCTGCAGTTGCCGCAACGTCTGGGACGGTTGCGTGCGCAGTTCTTCGCCCTGGGCGCAGTGCAGAGCGAAGGGCATGATGAGCAGGGGCACAGCTTGCTGTCGGTGCGTTTGCCGCGAGTCGAACTCAATCGTCTGGTGAGTCGCGAGGGTTTGGAACCTCTGGCCTTCATCGAGCAACATACTTTGCAATAAAGCCTGCGGTGGCGGCTTTGCTGTCACCCTCGGGCTTTGGGTAGCATTGGCCGGCGCGCCGTGGGCGCGCCTTCGCTTTATCAGTACGGAGAACGCTATGGCTTGGAATGAGCCGGGTGGCAACTCGAACAATCAAGACCCTTGGGGCGGCCGCAAAGGCGGTGGCCGGCAG